>JACCDW010825824.1_pt1 | contig 48907 bp, 42 predicted proteins | sample 7449781 | NCBI WGS metagenome assembly JACCDW01 (sample SAMN15323449, study PRJNA562643) | freshwater metagenome | isolation source: river surface water | place: USA:Blue River Watershed | collected 2017-08-18
CCCTGCGGGTACCAATGGAACTAACGGTCTTGATGGAGCTACTGGACCTACTGGCCCTACAGGCCCTCAAGGCCCTGCGGGTGCGAATGGTATTGATGGAGCTACAGGCCCTACGGGTCCTCAAGGTCCTGCTGGTACCAATGGAACTAACGGTATTGACGGGGCTACTGGACCTACAGGCCCTACGGGCCCTCAAGGCCCTGCGGGTACGAATGGAACTAACGGCATTGATGGGGCTACTGGTCCTACAGGTGCAGTCGCAATGTACACATGGATACTCAGTAATACAGAATCGGCCACTGGTACTACCGGTATATGGAATCTTTCTGAAACAGGTTCATGGAATGGGACAACTGGTCAACTATTTACATTTAATAAGTACGCTAAAGGTGGTCTAGATGCCTCCAAGTATCTGCGCAGTTTGATGACAGCTTCTAAATCTACATTTACACAGGGTGGCCAAGTTGAGCTATTTGTTGCAGATCAGACAACCAGCACTAGTTCTCCCAATTACTATGGTGCATTCATTGCAGAGGAATCAATGGTAGAAACCGACACGTGTATTCAGGTTAGATCTGCAGAACCAACGACAGCTGGTGCCACGGGTATACCAGTGATTGGTAACGAATTCACTGTATCAGCATATCCACTCCTACCAAATATTCCCGCCGGTGTACTAGGTTCAATACAGTATGCAGTTGCATCTGGTGTTGATGGTTCCGAGAAGTTGCGTGCAAATGTTAACACTAGTGAGATTATAGGATACCCTGGTCCTACTGGTACAAAGATACTGTATGTTGACGGAGATATGTATGTGTCTGGTGGGATTGACCCTACCTATGTACAGTTTACATCACAGACTGGTAATCCTGCACCAGGATTCACAGGCATTGTCTGGTATAGTACTGAAAATGGGAGTTTGATGCTGGATGACACTGTAATTGGGAATGGTGGCCCTACGGGGCCTACGGGCCCCGCAGGCACCAACGGAACGAACGGTATTGACGGGGCAACTGGTCCTACAGGCCCTACGGGTCTCCAAGGTCCTACAGGCCCTTACAGCCTGTATAAATGGAGTCTTGCAAACGGTTCACCAACAGGTACGACAGGCGCATTGGGTATTTCCGGATTAGGTACAGGCACATGGAATGGGTACAAAACATTTACTATCCACAAATACACACAGAATGGCCTAGATGCATCTGGCTATCTCCGCGAATTCATCGCTTCTGCCAAATCCACGTTTGCACAGGGCGGTCAGGTAGAGATCTTCTTATGCGATCAATCCGCTACGGACCCAAGCTTCTACGGCAGTTTCATAAACAGTGCATCATTAATTGAAACCGACACTTACATACAGTGCACCTCTCTCCAGCCCACCACCGCCGGTGCAACTGGCATCCCTAATACAGGAAACATGTACACATTCTCGGCGTACCCGCTTCTACCATTTGTACCAGCCGGTATCACAGGTTCCATTCAGTTCGCAACCGCCTCTGGTGTGACTGGCACAGCAGGCCTTCGTGCATATGTACCAACATCAGAGATACCACTGTTCACTGGCCCCACTGGTACGAAGACGCTCTATGTAGACGGTGATATGTATGTGTCTGGCGGTATTGATCCGAAGTATGTGCAGTTCACCGGTCAAACAGGAAACCCCGCCTCGGGGTACACCGGTATTGTCTGGTATAATGCTACAAACAAAAGTTTAATGGTAGATAATATTGCGCTTGGATCTTCTTCAGGAGGTGTAACGGGTCCCATAGGCCCAACGGGTGCATCCACTGTCTACTACTGGAACCTTGGTGCAACCGGTGCAACTGCCCAATCAACACCTGGTATCTTTACTGTATCATCATACGAGTGGGGTACCGGCCCCGTTGATTTTGTGATTAACAAGACAGCTGCAAACGGCGACGCATCTGATTATTTGCAGACGCTTTATCTCAGTTCAAAGGCTACATATCTAAATGACTTCCTTTACACTGCAGGTGTGTTTGCAAATCTGGATGGTGAAGATGTATGGTCAAGTAAAGTTACAGTGGAAGATCATACCGGCTACATTGTCATGAAGTGTGGTGAGACAGGCGGGCTAATAGGTGTCACGGGTGCACCTCAGATAAACAGCCGATATGCGGTCAATGCAGTGTCAGAGACAAACCCTCAGCATGTAGGTGCAACCGGTGAGATCGCATTTTATGGCCCAGGGGGCGGATTAATAAGTGATTCTGCATTTACATATAACCAAATCATTGGTGCACTAAATATTGGGGCTATACAGGACGTTAATAGTATAGTAATTAACAGTTCTACTGGTGAATTTGGTGGTGCAACAATAAGAGGTGGGGAATTTGGTATAAATATAAATTATAATATTGATGAGTCCAATAATGAGATAGGTAATACAGGTATAAGTACAATCATGTATGCTACTAATATTATTGGTGGAGATGCCGGTATAGCCATAAGTAACCTTAGCGAAACAAATATTATTGGAATACATGATGGTAGTTTTGTATTTGGGACTGTATCTGATAGTAGTGAAAGATCCTTTGAGTTCAGAGGTGGTGTTGGTATTGGGCCAACATTGAACCTTACTAGCGGGGCTCTCCTCTTGCAGATTGGGCCCACCGGTGCAGTGTCCGCACCCGCCCTACCACAGGACAGTACACAACCAAATATACTGTACTATGATTCTACAGGGTCAACCGGTGCCATTTCATACGGTTCTCGCTACACTGTCGCCTTCAAATCAACAACACCTGATGCTCCAGTCGGTGCAGACGGCGACAGGCAGGGTATGTACGCGGTTGATGCCACTGGGTCGTATGTGTATTTCTGCTTTAACGATTATACAACCGGTTCAAGCGCAATCTGGACACGCATCGCAGGCGACACTACAGGATGGCCCTAAGCACACATAACCCGCCAACAATAGCCCTTCCTCTCATTTAATGCAGTAAACAACCACGTCAGTGCCTCCACTGCCCACATAGGTTCCTTGCACCCCGATGGAATTCGTAGTGCACGGCAAAGCGCATTCATGAACTCCGGTTCCACACGCCACCCTCGCCCTTCTAGCAGTGCGAATCCCGCTGCCTTCTGCCACTGCCGATCTTTCTGCGGATTCGGAATATCCCAGCCCTTCTCCAAAGCCAAATCACAAAGCACAATCACCTGTTCCATGATAGACCGCAGGTCGGTCAGAGGCATCTGATCCAAAAAGCGGAGCTCTAGCCCATGGGCACCATGTTTGTTGTAATTCAAATCAAGCCCCACCACATCCAGCGGTGCATACGCAGTTCGTTCATGCAGCCAATCATACCATGGATAGTCACCCACCGCTTTTGGTATCTGCAGAATCTTCCCTTCTGGCATCACGTCCGTATCAAATGTACCCAGGCCAATGTAACGCGACACTGCTAGACGCTGTGAGCCCGCGGCAAATTGTGTGCCGAATCGCGGCGACGCAGTTACAAACGGATCTCCAGAACCGTGCACCGCAATCCACAGCGGTTCCACCCATTGAATAAGACGTGCCAGACGCTGATGACGCCGGCGAAAGCGATCGGGGCGCAGAGGCTGACAATTCCAACCTAGTCGCGTAGGAAGAGTGACATTAATATGGAATGTCCCATTGTTAAACATGGAAACGGCACGCGGATTTGTCAGATGCGTGGCCCACGGCTCATTCCGTGGTGCAGCCAAACGCAGAGGACCGTATGCCACAAGCACACCGGCCTTCGGCAGCTTCGCCATCTCCGCCTCAAACTGTCGCTCACCATCCCCCAACTCCTTCATAACAGATCCCACCGTCGCACAGTAGAACCGCTGCGTCATAAACTCCACTGTGTCACCATCCCACATAAACACCTTACCGATCTCATCCCGCAACCACGCGGAATGCTGACACATCCATTCATACATCGTGCGCCCTGCGAACTTCGGATTCGGCTTCGGTTCGCGTTCGTATGTCGTCGCATGTTCACCAAACACATCGCAGTCCGTAAGACTGTGGCAGTTCATGATCACGGGTACTGTCAGTGATCCACCAGACGCAGCCAATACATCTGCCAGTGCGTCGCGTAACGGTTCAGCCTGATAATTCTTGTAATAACTCACCGAGTAGCGTTCGGGTTTCATTGCGGTCGCGTCAAAGGCAGTGATCTTCCGTGTCTGTGTCGTCATGAGATAGGTTTCATGCTCCACACCGAGCCCCCAGAACCAGCCGAAGCGTTTGTATGCGACCCCGTAGCGTTCGTGTTTCGGTAGATTGCGCAGTGGTTCCATCTGTCCTTGTCTGCTGTTTGCCATCGTGGATTTAAACAGGGGCGGACCAAAAACAATAGATGGACCTTGCAATCCCTGTTCTTTCAGTCACTGCACTCACCGGACTATTCACGATCATGGACCGTGCTCTCACGCGGATGAAGTACGCAAAGCCATATTACGCGACCCACGTATTCCATAATGCTGCGATGGTAGCGGTCACGGCAAGGGATGTGTATGCTGCATTTACAGGTATCACGATGCCGACAAACTGGACCGCTGTCTACCTCTGTTATGCTCTTCACCTATACCATCTGTATGTCTACTGGCGCTCCTTCTACATGGATGACTGGCTACATCACGGGCTAATGGTTGCAGTAGCCCTTCCTCTTGGATCATCGGTCGCGGCGGGTGCACTGATGGGCGCGAACCTCTTCTTCACTACGGGCCTACCGGGTGGCATCAGTTACGCGCTAATGTTTGCCGAAAAGAATGGATGGATCACTCGTGCAACAAACAAACGCTACAATGTACCGGTTCATGTCTGGATTCGGTCACCGGGTTGCACCGCAATTGCGGCCCTCATTATGGCAACAGCATGGTCTTCGGAAGCAGCATTCTGGTACAGAATGGCAGCAACTGCAACAGCAGCTCTGACATACTGGAATGGTCAGTATTTCATGCAGCAGGTAGTGGTCTCATCGCTCTCTAATAAACCAGGGGTCGCACTGGCAGATGCGAGTAATAAGGCCCCCACGGCCTCCACACAGAAGGTTCACGGACAATAACCTCCTTAACCGCAGGAGGAGCGGCCGGACGCCGATCCATCAAAATAAGCACACCAACTACAATGATGCCGATGCCGATCACGGCCAGCAGCGTTGTACCTGCATCCAGACCCATGTTTCTAGTCTAAACGCAGAAATTCTACATGAGGCGCGGTAGGCTCACCTTGCCAGCAGGCTCCTCAACGCAGACAGAGCGTAGACGATCTGCGGCTTCGGGTCCATATCGCGACCTCACAAACTGAGCAAACTCTGCCTTCGTCATTACAATGCGCTCTGCAGGAGCTAGCGACTCACAGACAACACCGGCAATCACAAGGTTGTCACGCACCCAATCCTCCAGCTCCAGATTGTAGTAGGTGAATGGGCCAGTCATCTTCATGCGCTGCAGACCCAGATCTTTGGCCTTCTTCATACCGGCTGGTGTCATCACTTCGTGATTAGGCGAAATGGGTAGAGTGCGGAGCGCACCGAACATACCCTTGGGGATCACGTACGGGTTCGCAGAGGCCGAAGGCTGATACTCCTTGGCGAAGACGCGCTTTACGGACACTGTGCGACCGGCAGAGGTTACCACCTTGTCACCAACCTGGATTGTATGGATAGGGCGAGAGCCGGTGGGTGTCAGCACGGGTGCATCCGCCAGGAAACAGACAGGGTTTGTTGACACACCGATTGTTGATGTTTGGAAGGGGTACGCACGAGCCATTAGATTAACGCCATCAACTATTGCTTGAGAGTATACAGTATAGGCAGTACCAGCTTGTAGGCCAGAAATAGTGACACTGGACCCGGTAAGCGTTAGCTCTGAAACTGATCCAGGGTTAGAGGTTAGGTGGTAGTAGAGCTTGTATGTCGGGTTAACAGCAAGCGGGTGTGCGGCCCACTGAATCGCTGTTGATGTGGAACTAGGGGTGATTGTAAGCGTGGGTGAGAGATCCGAGTATTTTATGATCATAAATGTGCTATCGTGTGTGGTAGGCAATATCTTAGCATTACCTATACTAACCGGTGTTGAAGAGAAATAAAACCCAGATATATAGATTTCTCCATTTTCTGTAACAGAAATACAATTTGCTTTATCATCATAATTAGTTTGCACCGTTTTGACTAGCAACGGCAGCCCATCGGTATCGTAATAAATGAAGAACAAATCAGCGGTATCCTGGTTGGTTGTTGCAGGCAATATCTTACCATTTCCGATTGATATATCAGTAGCAGATTGATAGGTCCCACATGTATATATAAATCCATTACTGTCAACAGTAATTTCATGCACACTTGCCCTCTGATTTTGGGCATTACATATCTGATTACCCCATAAAGGTGTACCGGTATTAGAATACTTTATAACGAAACCATATTCTTCTCCTTGTGTATTTAATAGTGTAGATGCAACAGTAACTGCAATATCTCCATACGATACGTAACTTCCAGAAATATACACACTATTTGATGCGAGTGTAACAGATTTAGCATAAATGTAAGATCTAGGAACCCAGCCAGAAGAATTATCACCATCAATACCAACAAGGATATTTGCAAATATTATAGTATTACCATCAGTGGAATATTTCATAAGGATTGCACCTTTATCTGTTGCAGGTAAGGTATAATTACTACCTGATACACTAATATTAGAATCATATATACCTAATACATAAATCCCTGAACTATCTGCAGCAATATCAACAGCTTCACTATTTACTGTTAGTAATTGACGCGCCCAAGATAATGTATTATTAACTGTATCATATTTTATCATACATATATTACTATATACTCCAGCGCTTGTTATACCTGGCAAGATAACCCCTTGGGTTAACGTGATATTATCTTCACTAGCATATTCACCACATGCATATAAACTACCTGTAGTGGCTGATATAGATTTAATAAGTACGTGCGGAATTGTTGTGCACCATACAGCTAAACCAGTTACAGTGTTATATCTAATAATGAAGGAGCTTGATGTATTATTTGCAGGTAATACTATATTTCCTTCTATAGCAATTTCCAAACTAGAAGTATAAATACCACTAATATATGCGGCATCTCCATCTACTGTAAGTTTACATTCATCTAACCATAAATCATCTCTGGTAGAACTGTGTATAGTTTTTGCCCAAATAGGAATACCGGTTTTATCATATTTTATTAACGCCATACCATATTTAGTGGAAGGCAATACCACTAACGCTGAATTTGTATCATTACCCAAATTAACAACAGTATCAGACTTATACATTCCTAATACATAAACATGATCATTCGTTGCATACATAGATGATGCATAACCATTCTCTGGTTCATATGAATTTATAGTCAAATAATATGGTGTACCAGTTTCAGGGTAGCTTAGCATGAAACAGAATGATCCAGCGGGCATATTAATATTATCAACTGTAATTGATGTTCTAGAATAATACTTACCGCATAAATATACAGCCCCATTTGCTACTGCAATACCATATGTAACATCATCATATAGCCCGCTTATGCACTTTGCCATAGTTGGTGTAGTAGAACTAGTACTGTACTTAATAATAAATGCATCTCTATCTTTCGTGGGCGGTAATGTCACCTGTGAGGATAATGTAATAGTATCGCCTACATAATATCCGCATATATAAAGATTGGTAGATGTCGCTACTGCGTCATGAATATTTATTTGGTTGCTTAATGTTGTTGCAGATATAGGTGTACCATCTGAACTGTATTTAACTATACAATTTGCCCCATTACTCTGTGGCAAGACAATACCATTACCAAGTGCAACTTCGCTAGCGGAATAATAATCAGTAATTAAGTATAAATTATCATCAGATATTGTAATTTTAGGTATGCGATCGGTATCAGGAATTATCTTGGCCCAGTTTACAGTACCATTAACACTATATTGTATAAGAAAAGTATGTTGACTATAATTAGTTATTGGTAGACTTATGGAACTATCGGTCGTAAGATCAATTATGGTATCAGACGAATATTTACCAGTTATATATATATGATTAGTAGTAATCTCAATATCATTAATCTCTATAGTACTATCAGTAATAGGTATAGTTATCACAGATACAGCAGTACCGTTACTATTATATTTTAGGATATATCCAGTATTTAATTCATAAGTTCCTGTTCCCACAGTTGAAGGAAATGTCACACTATCAACCATGAAAGATCCATATGCCCAATAGTACCCACTAATATACACATAATCGGGAGTTGCCTTGACTATATTAATAGTCATATTCTCAATTTTCTTAGCCCATAGTGGTGTACCATTTGTATTGTATGCAATCATGAAATATATATAATTACCATTAAAAGTAGCAGGTAATGATATATTATCTGCAATATTAATATCACTTGATGAGATATACCGACCTGTTACATAAATATAATTACCCGAGACACTTATAGAACTTTTATCATACAAATAACACTTAGATGGGAGATAGATAACATTCGCTACGATTTTATTTATTATATCAAACTTTACAATACCATAGCTATAATCATATAGGGGTGTTGCAGGTAGAGTTATGGAAGATGTCAGTTGTTGTGGCGCTGTTGCTGTATACTTAAGCGTCATATATAAAAAATTTCCTGAAACAACAGGTGATGAGAGAAAAGAATAATCCTCACCAACTCTAGAAAAGATCGTCTTCGCCCATTCGGGTACAACTGTAACCTCCGTTGGTATCGTTGGCATCTTATACTTAGCCGATCTATTTTATCTGCTATTCACTTCTTATTTTAACGATTAATTCCTGACAAAATACGGTAGACGATCGTCATCCTCTTCAGCCCTAGGCGGTACCACAACTCCCTCCAACTGCACTTCCAGATCAGGGCTCGGTCGTTCAAAGTCAATCGGCATAGCGCGCACCGGTGTCAGCAGTGTGTTGATGCTGTGTTCAAGGCGCCGGAGCCGTATCCAAAACCAGAGAGAGAGCGCAGTCGTGATCCCCGTTGCGATGCCGGCACCCGCGAGCATAACTTGGACGGGCGTTTCCATTCTTTTCTATATTTTCATTTGAGTCCGACGATTACATACGCAGATACAAGGAGTCCACCACAATTTCCGAGCGCAAGAAGTTCAGGCTATTCAACTTCTCCAGAGTGGCCAGGTCAGAGCGCAGAGTAGCAATCGCCGCCCATTCCTCCAGGAGGTTCGCCACACGGAGAAGACCACGTTGCACATTTCCTTCAAAGAGTCCGAAGTCACGCGCAATCTCTGCTACGCTCAGCCCAGAGGTCCAAGCAGCCACGATAGACACCCAGTTCCGTGACAGATTCCAGAAGCCAGTAGGACCAATCGCCCTTTCCCTCCGCTCCACATCCACAGCATCCCCTGCAGCCTTCTCACACCAATGCAATGCAGCCACTGTTTCCGGTGCCAGGCCATTCTCACTGAATGCAACTGCTTCCTCTTCCTCCTTCTCTCCACCTTCGCGAAGAAAGGTCGCAAGCACACAAGGAATCTCAGCTGCAGGTACGGGGTCCATAACACCAGACGCAGCCAACTGAGGCATGAGAATCAGATGCCCTTCATTGACCTCTGTCGCACACCGACCGAGATCAGTGATTTCTCCAGCCGCATCCAGGAACCCCCACCCCTGCAGACATGCCTCAAACGGCTCCAGCTCTAGCAGAGGACGAGCATCCCATGCCGTAGCCTGTGCAACAAGGCGATCACGGGCAGCCCGTGCATCCTTGAGAGAGACCCACGCCTTCCGCCAGTTTGTCCAGTTTGCAGACCGATGATCGTCCTCCCATTCATTCAGAGCAACCTGCGCCTTTCGCCGCTTCGCATTCACAGCGCCAGCCAGTGCCGCCTCCAGTGCATCAAGTTCCTCTAGATCGGCCCAGGTATCAGCGGGTACAAATGTCTCCTTTGCAGAAACTGCTGCGGTCGCAACCCTAATCTCTGTATCCAGCCCTGCACGCGCGGATCGCTGCTGCTCCGCCCAGTAGCTCTGTTCTGCGATTGGTACCTTTCCTCCTGCCGCCTCGGAGGTGGGGATGCAACCTCCAGACAACTTGTGCTTGAGGATGAAATCGTAGTGAAAGCGCATCCGCGATTCCAGTGCAGGCAACGCACCCGTAAGAAGACCCATCAGCTCATAGTTCTCCACCGGATCACGCAACGGCTCATATAACACGAGACCCTGTTTGTCCAGTCCACGACGACCCGCACGCCCCGCCATCTGAATGTACTCATCCGGTCGCAGAATCCGCTTCATCCCTCCATCTGAGAACTTCTCCAGCTCCAGGAATACCACAGTCTTCGTCGGCATGTTGAGTCCCACCGAGAACGTCTCCGTGGCAAACAGCACCTTCACATAGCCGCGGGAGAACATAATCTCCACGATCTCCTTGAGCAGCGGCTGCAGCCCCGAATGATGGAACGCGATGCCGCGCAACAGGAGGTCGCGGACGGTGTGATACTGTGGGGATTTCTCCAGAGTCTCGCGATGGCGCGACAGATGGAAGTCAATGATGTGGCGCGCCGCGGCGGAATCCGATGAGTCAATGAGCGAACCCTCCACAAGCTTGGCGAACTTCTCACATGCCTTGCGACTGAATACGAAGAAGAGGGCGGGCAACTGCTTCGTGGCCTCCAGCCAAGTGACTGTGCGTCGCAGCTTGTGAATGGGATCCTCCACGCGCACCTTGCCTTCCCGAATGGGTCCACCGGCATAGCCATCACGCCGCCGCGCATCCACCGCCTTCTTATGCAGAACAGCAGCATCCTCAATAGCCTTCCGATCACGGAGCCACCCCGCGTAAGCACTGGAATTCCACTCTCCTTTCTCATTCAGCAGTCGTGTCACGCGCCACCCGTGTGCCCCCTCATCCGAACACGGGGCCAGGATCCCATGGACCAGAGGCACAATCCGGTACGTGGTGGACAGCAGCCAAACACGGCGCTGGTGGAGACGGGCAATCCAGCCGGCCAGCGCCGCGGCAGAGGGCATCGTAGCCGACAGCATCACGAGCTGCAGGTCACGGTCGTTCGCACACAGAATCATCGTCTCCTCCCATACGTGCCCGCGATCCGGATCCTGGATGTAGTGCACCTCATCCATCACGATACCGCCAACACCCTCAAGAGAGACTGCTGCTGTGATACCCACACCCTCCGTTGCCGTACCACGCTTAAACAGAAGATTCCGCAGAATCTCGGCGGTCATCACCACCACCTGCGCATCAGGGCACATCTTGATGTCACCTGTCAGAATCCCCACGGTAGCATCAGGGAACAGCTTCTTGAGATCGTGATACTTCTGATTGGACAGAGACTTGATGGGCGTCGTGTAGAACACCCGCTTTCCGGCGGCGAGCATCCGTGCAATAAGATACTCACCGACGAAGGTCTTACCCGACCCCGTCTTGGCCGTCACGAACACGTGGTCGCCGGCGTGCATTGCGAGAACCGCGTGTTTCTGGAAGGGATCCAGTTCGTACTTGGTGGGCAGGGCTAACGGATCCGCTGGCGGCCAAGCCGCAGGTGCAGTCATCGCATCAGGAATGTAGAGTAGATCAGAAGGAGGAGTAGTCATGTTATCCTTTCTTGTCAGTCGTACTTTGAGTCCTGGTCGCCACCTAACCAGGTCACCTTTGCGCAAAACTTGAACACGCCACACAACCCCAACACAACCACCGTGCCAGCTCTCACTCCATCATGCAGCTGCCACTCTGGGTAACCCGCCACATAGAACACGACGTCATTCCCCGTGATTCCTACTTCACCAAACACACAACAAAGTGTCATATTGCACTCTTATTCAAAGGGCGCAAGCTGATTGCCATTGGTCACAATCGTGTTAGCTACAGGCGCCGCGAGACGGCGCGCACCATTCACGCAGAAGCCGATGTTATCCGCAGCATCGGTGACGTTACAAAACTCAGAGGGGCAACACTGGTTGTTGTGCGCTACGGAGGACACGGCCACACCGATCTGATTAATTCCAAACCGTGTCCGTCTTGTCAGCGGCTCATTGACAAGTGCCAGCGCGAATATGGATTAAAGGCATGTATCCACTCTTGACTAATGTTGATTCAGGCGCTGTTACATGTTCTGGGATACGACACCTGGTTCTATGTTAGTCATCGGCTTCTGCACACAAAAACTTTTTGGTGGATTCATGCACGTCATCATGAGAAGGTCACCAATCTTCGGTGGCTGGACGCGTATCATGGGCATTGGCTAGAATCCACGGTTCAGAGTGCGGGATTCTTTCTGCCTGCTCTGTTTGGATACTGGGATTGGTGGGTTGCAGCCCTGACAGCCTTTGCCGTGAACACCCGTGGGCTGGCGCGTCACGATGAACGGCTTGTCTGGCTCATCGGTGATCATCATCTGCGCCATCACCGAAAATCAAAAGGAAATTATGGAGAACCGTGGTTGGATGCGCTGTGCGGTACTAGACAATCGTCTCTAGCTGATCTGCAAGAGCACCGAACCGGTAGCGCAACTGCATCTGATAGAAGGAATTAGCCTCCGTCTTGCTATCCCAGGCAGTCGCAGCAGCCCTCGCATTGGCGATAACCCGCTCCTTCGCCTTCAGAAACCAGGCCTTCACTCCGTCGTAGAGCGGCACAAGATAGGGTGGGGGCTTCGTGAGCTGTGAGAGAATGGCTGTCTCCAGCGTGGCATGATGAACCATACGATTGTAGATCGGCATGTCCGCATGAATGCTCATCTTAGAATACGCCGGCTCGTTCTGGAGCGGCTGATCGGTGAGTACCGCGGTCTGAATACATTGGAGAACAGAACCCAGGCTCTGCACACCGGACCATGGCTCTCCCTGCCAGGTGTTCAGCAGCGACAGGCATACCTTACCATTCTTGTAGAGATTGGGATTGAAACGTGTGCGCCCGTCATTCGTGAGATACGTGAACGACGGGGGCTCAAAGGGATAGTTGTCAGGGAATCGGACCTCAAAGCAGAAGGCTCCTCCATCGTATGGAGTGCCCTCAATCCCGCAGACAACGGCCCATCCATGGGTAATGTCGGCTTCGTCCTGATACCAGAAGAGACCGGAGTCCGTGAGCTCCATGGCCTTCTTGATATCAAGCGTGATACGTCGTACGGCAAGAGGTGTTGGTGACATCGTACCATGCAACCAGTGAGAGCTGGCACCCTGTCAAGTTTGTGGCGTAAAGGTGACGGGTTGACCAGCCCAACTGCAGACTAGCAAGACAGACAAGAATGCCACCCACACTCCCAACTAAGTTCCTATACTATAAGGGCGCTAAGTGCGTCTACGCAGAGGTATCCGTGACGCAGACTACAGACGGTGTCTATGAGATGGCCTATACACCCACACAAGATAAATACCAGGGTTCAATATCGTCGGCATATGGTGATATCTTCTTAGGAACTGCGAATATTAGAACTGCATCTGGTAGCATTCGGGCCAAGCGTATTTACGCTGTAACCACATTGGCAAAGAATCTGACAACTGGTGAGGAAGTTAAACTTCTCACATTCTCAACACCCAGTGAAATCTTCGGCCCGCATGTGTTGAAGGTAAATAAGTTGTTATATCCCGTAGCACCAGCTGCTACTGTTCCTACTACAGTGTCTCCTGCTGTAGCAGTTACAGCACCAGCCCCAGCACCATCCATGGTCCCCCTAGCTGTCCCAAAGTCCGTCAAAAAGAAGGTATCCGCAGTCGGTGATCTAAACCCCTTCGTCGCTAAGCAGCTTCTGGAGCTCGCCCAAACCAAACATGAGATGTGCCCCATCGTCGCCGAGGAGTTTGCGGCTGGCCACACCGCTGCAATGCCCTGTGGTCATCTGTTCGCCGACTTCGCCATCAAGGAGACCTTCAAGAAGGAGCCCAACAAGTGTCCTGTTTGCCGTGTTTACGGGGCTCCAACATATGTCTAGTCACCATTCCATCATAAACCCATCTCTTCTGCGTTCATTTTGGCCCCGGCCCAAAAACTTGACCCCCGGCCAGCCAACCCGGTACCCCAAGTAAGATGACCACACTTACGCTCCGTTCCTATCTTGATACGCGCCGTACGACAGGCGCCGATTGGAATATCACCGGTCTCGGTACCGGCCAAAATGGGTGGCTCGGCAAGTACGCCGTTCCCGATGATGAATATGACGCTTTTCTACAGTTAACGCATGAGCACATCTTCGGGAAGGGCAAAGCCTGCTCCCTTCTGGAGAAACACAAGCCGAACAGCCCCGTTCTCATTGACCTGGACTTCCGCTATGCCGCGGGTGGTCCTCTGCGCCGCCGCTTCACGACGGAGCAGGTGCGCGAGTTCGTAGCTGCGTATGCGGATGCCATCTGTCGGTTCTTCGGGCCTGTCATGACCGAGGATGGTGAGCCACTTCCCCTCCGCTTCTTCGTAATGGTGAAACCGTCACCTGAGGCTGATAAGGACACTCACAAGGATGGCGTACACATTGTCTGCCCATCCATCACCACTGTGCCAGAGATGCAATTCGCCATCCGTGGCTATCTGCTTCAGACTGGGGTGATTGAGCGTATCTTCGGTTCCACCGGCATGACGAACCCACCTCAGGATTGCATTGATCTCTCCGTCATCCAGCGCAACAACTGGTTCCTCTATGGTGCCTGCAAGCCCGATAAGGCCTGGTACAAGGTGGAGCAGGTCTACACTGTCAGTATCCCTGAGGCCTATGATGAACCGATCACTGGCGATCATCTGGAGGAAGAGCCCGCTGACACGTGGTCAACAATGGATCTTATCCGCCTCCTCAGTATCCGCCAGGGCCACGACGCGCCAACCAAGATGGAGCTCCGCCAGGATGGCCCCGCTACAGATGCTGAGTGGGTGCAGCTCTTGCAGCGTTGGGGCAAAGGTTCTAATTGGGCGAAGGCGAAGTCTCCTGGTCTCTTTGCCAAAATGCCCACGGCCTCTCCTCCTCCAGAGTTCAACCTAGATGGTACTCCAACACCCACTCCAACCTCAACTCCTAATCCAGCTGCCGCAGCTGACGATATGATTCAGGTCAGTGGAATGTCTGTTCGCTCCGGTTACAGTACAGAGGATGTTGCATTGGCCTACAAACTGGTACGAGAATGTCTGAATCCGACTCGGCGTTGCAAGGACTATGGCGACTGGGTGAACACCGGTCTGCTTCTGCACAACATCTCGGCAACAGAGGAGTCACTCCGTGTATGGGCGGATCTGAGTCGTAGTGTCCCTGGATATGCCAACACCCCTGACTCTGTCTATACCGAGAAGTGGAAGCTTCTCCCCGCGGAGGCCTCCGCACAGCAGAAGGGTCGCAAGCCGCTCATGATGGGTACTCTCCATCTCTGGGCCAAGGAGGACAGCCCTGCTGCATATCGCATGATTCTGAATGAGGCAAATACGGAGGTAGCATTCCTGAATGACAGTGGTACGCATGTGTCAGTTGCGGATCTGGTTGTTCGGATGTATCGTCACGAATTCCGGTGCACACCTGGTCGCAAGGGTGCAACGGCCACTTCCATGGACTGGTATCAGTTTCCACAGGATGGGCACACCTGGCGTGAGCTCAAGACCTGGATGCGTCTCCGCGAGCGTCTGAGCACGGAGGTTCGTAACGTATATCTGGCCGCGGATGTAAAGGTCATGCAGCGCGAGATGGCAACGAATGATCAGTCGGAGCGCGAACGTCTCCAGGAGAAGCGCAAGAAGCTCCTCAAGGTAGAGACATCACTCCAGGGGACGGGCTTCAAGGACAACGTCATGAAGGAGTCGGCTGAGAAGTTCTATGATGAGGATTTCATCGTGAACATGAACGAGGACTCCTGTCTGGTGGGATTCAGCAATGGTGTACTGGAGCTCCGCAAGCCTGGTGCTGATGGGCAGCCGCACGTGCACTTTCGCCCTGGTCGCCCCGATGACTGTGTCTCATTCCAGATGGGGCGCGGTATTGTCGGCCTAGACTCCATTCCTTACATCCCGTATGATCCAGATGCACCGATGCATGAGCACCTAGAGCTCATTGACTTCTTTGAGAAGATTTATCCGGATCCTGTGCTCCGCGAGTACGTGCTGACGCTCTATAGTGCCTGTCTGGAGGGCTGCAATCATGAGCAGAAGTTCTACATCATGCAGGGCTGCGGAGGTAACGGAAAGTCCAAGATCATTGACTTGATGAGCAAGACCTTCGGTGAGTATCAGGAGACGTTGCCGGTTCAGGCGATCACCCGCAAGCGCGCGGATGCCGGCTCGGCCAATCCAGAGCTCATCGTCATCAAGAACAAGCGCTATGTAACGATGGTTGAGCCCGAGGAGGGAGAGCGCATCAACACCTCGTACATGAAGCAGATCACGGGTGGTGATCCCGTGAAGGCCCGCGGCCTCTTCAAGGATCAGGACGTGTTCGTCGTGAAAGCGCGGATTTTCATGTCCTGTAACGACCTTCCACCGGTTTCCTCTATGGACGAGGGTACCTGGCGCCGTATCTACGTACTTCCTCACGTATCGCGCTTCGTAGAGCAGGGCAAGCCCACGAATCCTGCGGCGCATGTCTATAACCGTGACCCGCTCCTGGATTCCAAGATCACCCGCTGGCGCCCCTACTTCGCCGGCATGCTGGTCTGGTACTATGAGAACAAGTATCTGCGCACGGGTCTCACGGTGCCAACCTGTGTGACTGCGGCCAGCGACAAGTATAAGGAGGAGAACGATGCCTTCGCCGCCTTTGCTCAGGAGTGTCTGATCAAGGAGGATGGTACCGAGACGCGCGCGAATGATGTGCTCGTACGCTGGAAGGACTGGAAGCGGTTCAATCCTGGCTTCAAGGATCTGCAGAAGAAGGATCTGCTAGCCAAGATGACGGAGATGTTCGGCAAGCCGATTGATCCGGCAGGAAAGGTCTACATGGGCGTGCGCATTGCCGAAGAGGGCGAGGACATCTCGGGCAATTTCATTGAGTCTATTTGAGATTACTAACAATCAATCCAAACAATCCAAACAATCCAAACAATCCAAACAACAAGACATATTTTGGCGCTTACTGGCGATACAGATTCGCGGGTGAGATGCAAGATGTCCAGATTACTGCGAAGTCTCCTCCGCCATTTCCGTTACCGGTATACGGGATTAACACATCATCCATTGGCTGAACACGATACGGCTGACCATAAATCAGTTTGAGATCGGTGATTGCACCCACAGGGCTAGGGTTAACGGCTACTACCTTGAATAGAGCAGGTTTCTCAACAGGCTCTCCACCAACCAGCTGTAAAAGGTCATCCACAGCATAACCCGCTCCACCATTATTGAATGTAACACCCACCGGAATATGCCGACAGCAAGATCCCGAAATGACAGCACGGATCTGACGTGTGCGATTCAGAGCAGATGTAAAGGCCGGTGAGCAGCCCCCCGTACAGGCACACGGGCACTGGCAGATATGCATAGAGTCAGCACGCTCGGTCTGATTCGGCACATAATCGCGTGCAACCGGCTGTACGATATCCGTTTCAGGTGGTTGTTCCTGTGTAAACACCGCATTAATAGAATATGGGGCCTGGACATACAGATTGATAGACGGGTTATTTGTCTGAATAGAAGAATCCGCCCAGTGTCTGAACACATAGCCAGGGGCTGGCGTTGCAATCAGTGTAAGCTGCGTAGCATAGGGAAAATTTCCTGTATCTGTTGCAGCACCTGTTACAGATATACCCGCAGGTGAAGAGCTCACAGAGCCTCCAACGGAGGATGTTACACTGATGTCAATATTTGTGAGAGCCGTTACCGCATTTGCAGAATAATTCGTTGTCATAGGGATTGTAACAGGATTCGGCCCACTAGCCGGTGATTCTATCCATGACCCAAATGAATATCCTGGTGGAGGTGCACTATATGTAAGAGTGAGTGTAGTTTGAGGCCCTGTACCAAAATTCTGTTCAAACATGCGATAGTCGGTGTTCATGTAACCAGAAACAGAGAATGTGGAACCACTATCGTAAGCAGTATTGCTGGAGGTAACAGTTACAGTACCATCACCGGCCAGCGCCGCGTAAAACGGCATCTTCACATATACAACAATAAATGGATAACTAGGAGGAGGACCCTGTGGTACAGAAATTACTGTAAATGTCGCGGTAGTGACACCCCCCGTAGTCGTTGGTGTCCCTAAGGTTATATTACCTTGGAGGATATTAAAACGACTGAATACAGTCGTACTGTCATACGGTGTATATGAGATTGTGTACGGTACGCCCAGTTGCACATTAACCGCCATAAAGTTCTGTGATGAATTAGGGCCGAACACCACTGTCTCCCCAGCGCACGTTACAGTACCAGGGCCTGTAAATGGGATTGTTAGCGGTACAGTCTGTGCCATCTATTCTACTATAGTGTTTTTATAAGAAACAATATAGTAAAACAAGAAGTGTAGTTTATGTGAATGCATAGAAACCGATGTACATCATCACAATCGCGGCAACCCAAACAGATCCCACAAACTGCAGTCGGTCACCCATTGTCATCGCCGTGAAGTAGTATAGCGGTATATGATTCAGAATCACCAGAAGGCCACCGAATAGCAGGAACGCGCCAAAACAGCTCAGGAATGCTAACAGGAGCTGATTGTCGGGTACTTTTGTATAGTAGAGTCCACCCACTGCCGGTGACGCAGAAGGGTTCGCATCCAGGAACCGGCGGCGCTCTGTGCGAATCTCGGATTTCAGCCGGTCAATCTCCTCCTGCATACGTGCCGATTCAGCAGCAGCCGCATCACCGAGCGACTGCATTGTGCTCTGTGCACTGGCTTCCCGTTGGAGCTGCCCCAGCAGAAACATGTGCATATACGCGATCTCCTCCGCCTCCTTCATCGTCTTATCCAGTGCCGGCTGCGCATCGGAAAGAGCCATAGAACTCTGATCGCCTGCCGGCAGACACGAGACGTAGTCCTTCTTGGCAGCATCTCTGGCCTGCGTCGCCTGATCCACGGCACTCTGTGCGGAATTCAACTGAATGCGTTTGACCTCACAGCCCTGTGACATCCCCTAATCCGGAGCCCGAATTTACTGCAACAGAGCCTTACCGTCTGGGCCAACCGGCTTCGTCTCACCACCCTCCCCAATACAGATCTGCCCACTGGGTGGCTCTTCCTTTCCATCACCGGCAAACACGCGGCGATTCCAGTAGCGGGGGTCGCGAATCTTCCGTGTGTAGAACCAACGATATAACCACGTACCGAGCCCCACCACAATCACGAAGCCCATCAGATAGTCCGCCCCCGCCTGCGGAATAAACCCGTACGATGTCAGCACTAGAATGATGGCCACTGTGAGCATTGTCAGCAGCAGGAACTGGAGCACGAACAGCGTCTCGCGCTTGTTCTCGTAGTACCAGTTGTTGATCTCCACCTGGCGCCGGGTCAGGTCCGCATTGTAGCGCCCCGCGCCCGACAGATCCTTCTGCTGTTTGACCAGATGCTCCTCCACAGCTAACAGATCCTGTGTGCGTGCCAGCGCAGCCTGACTGTTGTTGTCCATATCCATGAGCCGTGCCATATCACCCGATGACTTGATGAAGGCTGCGCGCTTACCGTCCAGCACCTCACCGATAATGCGATCCTTCTTCTCGGTTACGTATGCCGAATACTTTGCCGGGTCCGCTTGCAGGGTCTGCAGGAACTGAATCTTCTCAATGTCCTGAAGGTCCACTATATCTTTGGAAATCAACGATGCCATCTATTTAGGGCGCGGTATTCTTGTACACTGTCAGCACGGTGCCGAGTGCCACGATATTGAACGCCACGAAGAACATGATCTGAATGTTCATGGCGCGGTTCTTTTCTGCCGAGTAGCGCAGCATCTCCTCCTGGGTGCGCACAACACCGTCCGATGAGGTAAACAGTGCACGCTGTGCCGCGAGCTCCTTCATACGGGCATTCAGCTCCTTGTTGGCCGCCTCAATCTCCGGCCCACGGGCGTTCACAGCCTGCGCACGGGAGTTCCCCACGTGCCCAATGATCTCCAGTAGCGAATTTAGACGCTTGTTGAGATCCACGACCTTGTCTAACACAGTATTCAGTGTTGCCTTGTCAGCAGGATTGGGCGCCGATGCCATATCCAGGAACGCGGCCAGACCAGCCTTGTAACGAGCCTCATAGAAGCAATATTCCTTCTGCACAGATGCGTAGAACTCCTTATCAGCCTTGACCTGTGCGTCAATAGAACCGACGTCGCCGGGTATCTTCCCTGTGCCGACAAGATTAGATACATAACTGTCCAGTGCCTGCTGGTTCACGCGCTTTGTGACATCATCCACGGCAAGTGTGGTGGTGCTGACACCGCCCTGATAAATATCGCCGATCTGATGCGGCGCCACGGTCTCATCGTCACAAATGGGCTTCGTGCCACTGGGGACGGGGTTTGTGTAGACACGACCCGAATAATGGAGACCGGATGCACCGTCCTGTGTGGGTACACGCTGCAGCGGCAGCGTCACAACGGGCACAGGTGGTGCGGGTGCAGGCGGCGGTGGCGGAACCTGATACGATTGGCTGTTACCCATTCTCTATTCTGACACACCGGTTATTTGCGCCTACCACCGACCATAGACGGTGCCGATGCAACAAAAGACGGTTTTGACTCACCAATCACAGTCTGATATGTCAGGTATCCCAGTGTGCCCAGCGCAAGCACACCGAATACGATGGCAAGGCCGAGGATCACGTCCCGGGTTGACTGACGGAATGTGCGCTGCAGGCCCAGAATGTTCACGTATGGCGAGCCGGCTGTCTTTGGGTTCACAGATGCCGCCTGCCCTGCACGCGTACCCGCCTCACCACGGAGTTCCTTCAGGGTCGCACGCTCATCCGTGAGCTGTCGTGCCAGTGTCTGCAGTGAATCCAGCTGTTCACCGGCTGCAAGCATCTGATCAGAGCGGGCACGCAGTTCCTCCACATGTTTGCGCCACTTTCGCAACACCTCCTCGGTTGCAGCAAGCCCTTGTGCGGGAGCACCTGCCTGAATCCCGCTGTACCAGGCCGCATATGTTTTGCCGAACTCACCCAAGTAATTATCCAACTGACCTTGTTCACCGGTCTGATCTTCCGATGTCCACGACATATTCCCCTACACAGTACGCCTAAAGAAAATGCGAACCCAGTATGCAGAGAGATGGATAGTAGCGCAGATGCCCTGTACATAGCTGTGTTCAATCACGTACAGTGTCTTATGAATCGCGGTGACTATGCAGCAGCCAAAACAGTGGCGGCAATGTCATCCCTGCAGCCTCTGATTAAATCCGTATTACTCCAGCGTATTGAGAATGAGTCTAAGCTGCGCAAATCCGCAGAACCCGCGCCACACCCGCAGTAGGGCTGGGGCGGAGAATCTCCACCAAGTCACCGGGTACGAGCCCCATGACCCGTGACTGCATGTCGTGATGTTTGATGAGGGGCAACTGCGACTTCTGGGTTACATGCAGGTGATCCATCACCGCCTTTGCCTCATCGGCCGTCAACTTCCGATGCGGGGGCACCAGCACGTGCCGCCCAGGGTGCACAACGACCTGCTTGATATGGAAGAATGTCATGCGCACCTTGGAGCTCTGCCACTGCTGGAGCGCGTACTTGTCAAAGGCCTCGTGATACGGCTCGTTCAGGATTACGATGATGTCATCCGCCTTGGTGACCACGCTGTTTGCATCCGGTGGCTCATTGAATAGACGCGATGCGAAGGTGCCGAGCTTGGCCCGGATACGGTCCTGAATCTGATAGACGACTACTGCGCGCTCACAGGGTGCCTGCGAATCCGCCTTCTTCTTGGCATAGATGTCCAGAGCCCGGGGGTGACCCTCTGCAAGCGTCAGAATCTGATCAGGTGCGATATTCTGATAGATAGCGGTGTCATATCCGCGCTCCTCCAGAATATCTAACAGTGTTTGGCGTGAGCGGAGGATGATATCAGCCACACCAGGCTCCAAGCTGCTGCCGGCAATCGCCTTTCCTGCTGCAGTCGTATTTGTATTCGCTTCCATTGTACTGCTCCTACTGGGTCAGTACAATCAAAGCCAGTCACTTTTACCGCCTACATATCTTAACTTCCTAACTTCTCAACTGTTACCTCTACACCACTGCCACCACTACCAGCAGTATCAAAGGAAGACTCTAGTGTTGGAATTCCGTCATCGCCGCCCATCTGAGAAGCGGGTGTCATTCCGGCCCACGAGACGCGACCGCGCCCACCCCCACGAGGACGACGATCTGCACCGCCTATTTGCGGGTTAATGAACATGTAGACACCACCCTGCTGTGTGGGTACTGTGGGAACGGCACCTGCAGCAGGTGCCGGCTCCTCAGCCCCTTCCTTTGTCACCGTCACAACAGACCCCTGCTCTTCACCACCTGTGACTGCCGACACCACCTCCTCAGCCACTGCCACCATATCTTCCGGCCCAACATTCTCCTCCTCTGCACCAGGCACCGTGATCACAGGAGGACCCGCCGCCATCACGGCCGCATCTACACGCATATCCTTGAGCTCCGCCCGCACCTCGGCCAACAGCTCACCCATGCGATTGCGTCCCGTTTTACGGACACCGCCCTCACCCCAGTACATATCGGGTGATCCATCTACCAGCTTCCGAGCCCCCGTCTCCTGCAAGAGCGCGAGCAAACCAGGATTCTGACGGAACTTCTCCAGCAGTGCCTTCTTGGCCACACGATCCTTTATTGCATCCCAGTCACCGCGCACGGGGTGGTCACGGCTGGCCCCCATCTTCTTGGCACGGGCAGCCGACGGTGCCATACGAATCTCCTCCTGCCAATCGGGGTCCGCAGGGAATCGCATAGCCTGGATGTAATGTTCTACCGTGGGCCATGTCTGACGTGACACATCGCCACCACCAAATTCTGGGTACGCGGAGCCATCGGGTGCCGGTATCTGCAGGCCATCCAGGCGGAATGGTGTCAGTGCCGAGTTGCTAAAGCCCTGGTATTCGTTCGCGAGCTTGCTGTAGAAACGCACCGCCATTGCATCCGATACGGCAGCGGCATCTTCTGACTCTGTACCGGCAGCCGCCACAGCTGCAGCCAACACCTCCTCTGCACCCTCTGCACCCTTTATCTCCTGAGGGGCTGCGGCTACCGCGGCGGGCTTCACCGTCACTTTCGCACCGGTTTCCTCTGATATGGCAGAACCAGACTCCGACTCAGAAGCACCAGCAGCAACCATCTCTGGATTTACAGCCCCCGCCGCCTCCACACCACGAGCCTCCGCCTTGAACTCCACATCAATCGCCGGCCAGGGCCAGTCCGACTCACGCATGCGCGCTACCGAGGACTCCGTCACGAACCGCATACCCATATTGCCAATGGACGACATCTCCTGATCCACGAGCTTGAGAGTGTAGGGCATCGCAATACGCGAGAATGTCACCCGACTCTGGGTTGTAGGCAGTTGGAGTGTCAACGTATCCGGAGTCACACCCGTGAAGGTCAGTGGCCCCTCGCATGTAGGACAGACAAACAGCCCCTCATCCTCGTTGTAAATTGGGATCCGCCCACACCCATTACAGATCCAGAAGTCCGTCGCATCACCGCGCTTCATCATAGATTCCTGCAGGAAACAGGAGACACCGTGAGAACACAGTGAATCGCGCTCCATCTCACCGATACGCAGACCACCTTCGTTCGCACGACCACCCGTAGGCTGATGTGTCCGCACCTCACGCCGACCCGCACCACGTGCGTTTACCTTATCCTCCGTCAAATGACGCAGACGCATGAAGTACAGCGGGCACATGTAGATGTCAGTGCGGATCTGTTCGCCCGTGATACCTGAATACAGCACATTATCACCCTGACGGTGTACACCAACCGCCTGCAGCACATCGCCCAGTTGCGTCACAAAATTCCCATTGTTACAGAATGTCGTGGCATTGAACTTCGCCACTACTTCCGCTGCTGCACGCCCCGCTACCATCTCCACGAGCTGCGCCACCGTCATACGTGAGATGAAACCACCAGGGTTCACCATCACATCTGGCACAATCCCATCCGCAGTACGCGGCATATCTGCTGCAGAGACAAACATACCTATCGTACCCTTCTGCCCGTGGCGCGACGAGAACTTATCACCAAGTGCCGGTATACGCATCTGAATCACGCGCACCTTGACGAGCATGAGCCCGTCACCCTGATGGAGAACCACCACCGAATCCACGCGTCCCTGTGTATGAAGACCAGGTGTCACCGATGCATCCTTAATCTCGTTCGTGTCAGGTACCACCATGTAGCGCCCCACCAGTACCGTGGAGTCATCCACCACTTCACCCTCACGGATAATACCGCGCTCATCCAGCTTGGAGTAGTCCAGGCCGGGTTTCAGTGATGTCCACGAGGGGACCGCACCAGGGTTCGCGATGTGGCTGTGTACCTTGGAACGTGGATCCACCTCCTCTGCACAATCATAGGAGCGGAATGACAAGCTCTGGAACATCCCGCGGGCCACGGAATCCTTGTTGATGATGAGACCGTCGTCCTGATTGTAGCCGGACTCCGATGTGGCCGCGATTACACAGTTGAACCCGTAAGGCATCTCACCGTTCGCGATATTCTCATAATAGAAGGTGCGACACAGTGGTGCCTCACCGTAACACAGCTGGCTGCCATACGTATCGTAGCGATTGTGGATGTTCGTTGTCATGTAGCCGATACCCTGTTTGCTCTGCGAGTTAGAAAGCTGATTACGAGGGGCCTGGTTGTGATTGGAATATGGGATCATAGATGCCATGAGACCGGTCATAGTGGAAGGATGGATCTCCGCATGAGTGTGTTCGGTCGTCAAATCCTCACCACCCCACCAGGAGATATAGGCCTCATTCATCTCATAAGGATCACAGTACTCAATGAAGCCCGCCACAGGAGCTAACATTGTCTCGTAATCGGCGAAGGTAGCAGCCGGATTCTCCGCGAGGGGATCCAGGAACCGCACAGAACGCAGCGATGCACCCGCGGTAGCTGGCAGAGTACCGAACACAAGATCACTCCACCCCATCTCACGAAGTGCAGGCAGCCGTGCAAGGAACTCCGGCCCCTCACCATTCAGATGCCACAGAGGACGCACGGGCCGCCCTTCATCCAGGTAGACACGCACTACCTTCTCCGTTGTATTGAAGGATACAGAGGCTGTTGGTGACAGACACGCCGTCCACTTCAGCAGCTTCAGCGTGCGCACGAGGCCACGGGGGTCCATTGTAAACCCGACAGTACCACCGTTCAGCTGCACTGTGCATGCAGTAGCACGGAAAGACGCAGTGGTCGCGGCAATGGGAATCAGCCCACCCTTCATGCGCATCCAGTCATATACCGGCTTGACATTCGCACCGATGGAATACTGCGTCATGAGCGACATATTCTTCGTCACACCGATATGTGCACCTTGGGGCGTCTCTGATGTGCAGAAGTAGCCGATCTGTGATGTATGGAGCTTACGGGGGCCAGTGGTCTTCATCCCTGTGTCAAAATCAGAAACAACACGACGTGTATGCGACAGCGCATCCAGATACGAGATACGCGCCAGAGGCTGGAGCACACCGGTCTTCGTGTTCATCTCATTCGTCCCCCAGTGTCCACCGAATCCGCGCATGATCATCTTGTTCAGCAGCATGGGCTGGAACATAGAACCCATGTTACCAGGTGCAAAGAGCTCAAAGATGGCCTCGCCCTGATACAGCTGATCGTTCCCACGGTATGTGCGGTCAATCTCCTCAATCACCTTCTTGCGCCACTCCTTCCAGCAGCCGTTGAAGAGTTCTCGCACCAGGGTACCGGTGGGCAGGAAGCGGTGTGCCCGCATATCGTCGCGATCCGACTTGCCACGAACACCGGCCTTAGCCTGGACCGCAGCCCGCGCCATCTCGGCCAGATAGAGTGCACGCGCCATAGGCTCATCAGGCACATGCGGCAACAGCAGATTGTGAATGATATCCAGCACATGTTCCTCCGTGAAACCCTTTGTCAGTGTCTTGATATACTTGGTCGCCGTTGTCTGGTTGTGAATGGGATACGCATCCTCAATGGAGGGAATCAGCTCATATGCCAACGGGTCGGCCTCATCAGGGAAGATCATCCGCACAATCTCCTCATCGGACTCAATCCCCATTGCACGAAACAGAATGAACAGCGGGAACGCACCACGCACCATGGGTACCGCCACGCGAATCTCGCCACCCTTCATCATGTAGAGCGCCACACGACGTGTCTGCTTTGTCTCAGGATGCAGTGATACCACAGATGCATAGGACGCTACCGGATCTGTAGCCAGCGGCTTCTTTTCCGCATACAGAGTGTTGAACGCCTGTTCGCCACGTGTAATCAGAGTCTTTTCAGCACCGCGCACGATGAAGTAGCCACCGTAGTCATTCCGACATTCGCCCATCTCTTCCAGGCGCACGGGGTCCGCAACACCGGTAACACAGAGCTTAGAACGCAACAGAATCGGCATCTGGAAGAGTGGGAAGGCAGGCAGGATAAAGGGGTTTCCCTCGCGCAGAACCGTGTGAGTGTACATCGGCTGATTGTTCTGATCCAGTACCTGTTTGCCCTTTTCATCCTTCACAGTGTCAGTAACAGTGACCTTGATATGAATATCCGCGCTTACTTGTGCAGCGTACGTAAGATTCCGCAACCGCGCCTCGTTCGGGAACATGCGGCGTACGGTGTTTCCTCCGTCCAGCGTGACAACCGGTGGAGAGTAGGTGATTGCGAGCTTGTCGGGTGTAGGCACATCACCGCCAATGAAGATCTCTACACGATACTTGAACTCTGTTGCATCCTGATTCAGCGGCTCCTTGAGGAATACAATCGGATTTGCGGTATGGATAATGGTGGGAATCTCATCAAACATACACTGTTCGTATGTGTCAATGTGATGCCGGGTCAACGGAAATTCCGTTTCGGTAAAGTACTTCTCCAAAAACTGCAGCCCAAGCTGACTGAGAGATTCTGCCGACATCCGCTACTGGTTAGGATGAAAATTGCACTCCCGCTTTAACCTAGCATCTCTGTGTTGCAGAACAAAGATGCTATATTATATCGTACCCTACATGCCTTAGAAACCCTTGAAGACGGGTGCAAGTGACGTGAACTGACTGATCTGTGTGGTGTCAAACGGTTGAACGGATGGTGTAACCGTGGCCACGTGAGCAGCAACAGGTGATGGTGACGGGTTCGCAATCGTGTGACCCTGCGTTGCTGACACGGTTGTTTCCAGCACATTCCGAGGAACGGACGCGGGCATATGGCCCATCATGGCAGCATCAAATACGCCACCGCCGGTCTGCTTCGGTGCATCAAATCCACCGGTAGAGTTGCACCCACGGCTAATCGGATTCTCAAAGAAGCGATCCATGTCCAGTGCGCGCACGACCTGCGACGATGTGCCGATCTCAACGGGGAACCGCCCGTATACCATATCGGTGGAACCCTGGCCCATGGTGTAATCCAGTGGAGCCATACCACCCCGTTGTTTCTCGGCCTTCCGTGTTACCCGCTTGGAGGAAGTCGCACGGTAATGCTGCAGAAGCCCTCGCAGTGCCGCAGGTGAAGGGCTCATGTGAAACTGCTCATTCCAGGCGCGCTTCAGCTGCTCAAGCAGACTAGCATCTGTCTTCCCCCGTGCAATCAGGGTCCGGATCTTCTTGTCAATAGACTCAAAAGAGGCCTGCAGGCTCTCCACTGTAACATGGCTGCCTCCAGCCTTGCGCGTGCTCCTACGTCCAGAGTAACTACGGCGTGCAGTCTTGGTTCTCATCCCTCTGCATTAGATGAGGAAATTTGCGGACTTTGCTGTGTTCGTATTACTGAGGCCCAGGTTGCTGAGGCCAAGGTTTGCCGTTGTATTCGTGGCTGCGGCTGCGATAGGAGCGAAGGTGTTCGTCACAGCCCGGGCAGCGCTATTCATGAAAGACGTGGCCGTGCGCCCGATATTCCGGGTAATCGCCTCAGGCTCCGTAGCATACTCCTGTACCTTGCCCGTATTCCAGCCAAACACGTAGAACCCATATGACAGCAGGATGACAACCAGCAGCAGTGCCCAGCTCGCGTAGGCTCGCAGCTGCTCCTGCCAGGTGCTAGTACGGTAATCCACAGCGAACTGCGTCCAGTGCCACCAGATACCGCCAGCCAGAGCCACGCCAGCCGCCATCGCGAGCACCGCAACCGGGACACGTGGTATGATGAGATATGTCAGCAGAGCCGTAATTGCAGCCAAAAACATCAGGAATGTGGTAAATAACGATTCCATCTTCTCTATACTAGCACGCTGTTTTTAGAGCTTCTGTACCAGGTCCACATGTGTCAGCAGCACCTTCTTGCAGCAATAGCGCTTGAGCCCGAGCTCATCCATTACCTGCTTCTCCTTCGTCTCGGGTACCGTAGTCCCATCAAAGTAGGTGCGCTTTCCATATGCATCCCCCTGCAGCTCCTGGAGACGGCGCTGATAGTGCAACCACTTGTCGGCCAACACCTTTCCGCAATTCATACAACGTACCGGAATGATCATCGTACTACTCTGGGCGCAGGTATTGCCGCAGCGGTCACTTTTTGCAGTGGCCTATCTAGTTAGCTGCTCTTGGTATAACTTATAATAGTGTTATATCATAGACAAGTATGGATAATAAAGATAGCAGCCAGCGGGCTGCTGCTATAGAGATAGCGCTTGCCGACCTAATATCTGTAATTGAAGAGGCAAAACCCATTGCTGTCGCGGCAAAAACAGAAGCAGAAACTGCATACGTAGCTGTTTGCAAAATGGTTAAACATATGCAAGGAGAAGGATCAAACTCCTCCTAATAGATTCCACGAATTTCGGTATCGCTTAAATCAGCGCCAAACAATTGCTTGGCCATGCGCCGTATCGTGGGAACCCGAATCTTCAGGCGTCTCTGCTCCCGAATCCATGCAATGACTGGTTGTTCTATGGTTGTATCAGCAATAGCAGAAGCCGCATTAGCAGAAACCACAGCCCCTTTCACATAGTCTAGAGAGCGCCCTGCACTCGTAGAGACCCACCCCTTAATCATCAGCCGACCAGCATGATGCTCATCGTGACACGCCGCACACAGACATACCAGATTCCCTGGCCCATTAATGTCAATCCCCTCTGCGGCAGCGACCGCTGCATCCGCCTGCGGACGAATATGATGTGTCTCTAGACGATCGTTGGACCCGCATATCTGACAGACATCCACTACTGCACCAGCGGAGTAGCGCGACTGTGTAGGTACGGTGTCACCCGCCAACGCCTTTCGCAGAGCGGTTGCGCGGTCCAGGAAACCGGTTGGCAAATCCAGAGCACGACAGACCTCTAGCCCATACAGCGCAGATCCGGAGCCGGCAACGAGTTCGCGGTCATATACGAGCCTGTCGGTCGCAGCATCATAGTGCACCTTGAGATGCATGGCACGAACACCCTGTAGACCGGCGATATCCGGCATGGTCGCCAGCTCATGCAGGTGTGTAGCGAAGACAAATTTGGAGCGACGTAAAGTCAATGTCTCCACACCGGCCGCCACCAGTGCCGTTGCAGACAATGATTCGGTACCAGAACAGAGTTCATCGCCAAGCACGAGCGCCCGCTCATCCGCAAACCGCAGAATCTCACGGAACTCGGTCATCTCCACTGCAAAGGAAGACAGTCCAGCCCAGAGGTTGTCATTGCCGAGAATGCGGGTGAAGATTGCCGTAAATGGTGCCAGTCGCATAGAGACGGCCGGTACGGGAAAGCCTGTTTGCGCCAACAGTGTAGCGAGACCGAGCGCCTTCATCAGTGACGACTTACCACTGGCGTTCATGCCGTACAACAGGATACCGATATCACCGCCAGCACCAAGGGTAACCGAATGCGGTACATAGGGTACGGTTGTCAGTCGCTCCAGAATCGGATGCCGTAGCCGATCCACCACAATCTGTCCTTCGTCAGCCTCCATAAACACAGGGCGCGTCCAGAGCCATTCACATGCCAGACGCGCGGTAGTCCATGCCACATCCAGTTCTGCGCACCAGGCTTCCAGAGCAGCGTGAGCCGTGCGCCCCCGCGCCACAATCTCTGCACATGCCGCTGACCACTCAGAGAGCCATGTCGTAACCCAGGATGCATACCAGGCACGATGACGATTGGAGATGTTTGTTAGGCCCGCTGTTTCAAGGATGGCACTGGTTTTATAGGTGGATGTTACAGCGGTCATGTCACCTTCATCACGTAACACAGCCAGAGCTGCACTGATCCGCCGTTTTGTACCCGTGACGCGGAATCCCCCGCCCTCCGCATTATCCAGATAGAGACGTTCGCCCTTGCCGATAGCCGACCATGCGTCACATAGGGCTACTGCCTCTTCCCGAATACCAGCACCGACAGCGAATGCTGCATCCGCTACAGGACGTGCACCAGAAATCCAGGGTAGCTGCGTTACCGGCACCGAACCGCCATCTCTGGCCAGTGCGGCCACTGCCTCCGGTGACCAACGAGCCAACACCCAACCAACAAACAGGTCAAACTCCTCGGTTGCGGCAGAAGGCCACGCAGCCGCAAGGTCGCGCGCAGCCTGATAGCTCCGTAGCAGGCAGGCCATGTCGTTCATCGTTGCAGTGCCGAGTTCCAGTCGGCGCCAAATGCGCGACAGATCATACATGGACCGAAGGCCACGCTCGGTTGCAACGGCCACATCACTGGGCGCAGCCTGACAGCGATCAACCAGGTCCAGGCGCCGGTTGAGTTCGGCCACATCCGTAATGGGGCGCATAAGACGGGAGCGCATGAGGCGACGTCCACCGATAGACCGACACTGATCCATCATACCGAGGAGACTCTGTTTGTCATCGCCGGATCGCAGAGAGAGAAGCCCCAGCTGCTCCAGAGCGGCATTCCCAAGGCGGACTTCACCGGTAGGAATCCATGCCTCGGGCAACTGCAGAACCTTGAGGGCAGATGGCATATGATCCGCAGCAAAATCCATGAGGGCCGCAAGGCAGCGGCGAGCCTGAGGCATGCGGGGCATCCAGTCCAGACGGCGCACGGGTGTCCAGAACCGACTCAGAATTGCTTCATCCACCGCGACCGATGCAGGGCCCAGACAGCGCACATGTGTTGCGGCGCACGCGCCCTTCAGAGAATCGGTAAGCGCCGATGCGCCACCGAGACCATCTGACCAGAGCACCATTTCTGCGGGTGGATGAATACACAGGAACTGATGTAGGCGATCGCGGTCCACACCTTCTACAAACCAGATGCGACCTGTTGCTAAGTCAAGCGCAGTCGCGGCCCAGTAGACACGGCGCAGTGCAGCTGCTCCATCACGGAGACTCTCCATCACAACACCGACCAGTCGCCGCTCTTTGATCCCAACCGAATCCACATAGCACCCCGGCGACGAGATATGTTCAACCACGCGCTCTTCCACGGCACCGGTGGAACCCTTGCGCTGGGTCACGACCACAACGGTGTAACCAGCCTGCACCAGAATCTTCTCAAACTTACCGAGCGCATGCTCAGGAAAGCCACCGAACAGTGTCTGGAATCCGTCACCGGCATCGTGAACCGTGAGCGACAGCTGACAGATCTCTGCGATCTCTCGCACATTGGCCTGGGTGGCCCCCGTTGTCAGATTCTCCGTATCATAGATTTCAAAGAATCCGCCAACCTGATATAATAACGCGACTTTGGCCCCATATTTGTCGCGATTCGCCGACCACACATCATAATACTTGCGATACATTGGTTTTGTTGATGCGGACATGCTCTGCTTGACCCTTACCCTATTAAGGGTCGCGGCCCTTAGGCGCTGGCAAACATCCCGAGGCTCCTATAAGGGGATGCGAAGACCACCATCCTATTCGGAAGGATCCATACGAATTCCGAAATCGCTGCTGAACAGTCCAACATCCCTGCCACTTCTAACAGAGGTGCCGAGCAGCACGAACCTAACAGTTGGAATGTCACTGACACCGCCATCATCGCCACCACGACCAGAGCCACAACAGCAACAACCGTTGCAATCCATGGAAATAGAGGCAACGCCGCAAAAAGTTAGACCAAGCGCCCATCCCATACACATATGGGCCATCCATCTCTCCATGCACATGGTGTTCATTAGCCTGTTTGAAACCCTGTTCTTCTGGCTGTTTGTCAGTCAATCCGAGGATTCAGCTCTCATGACCCTGGTGAACAGCTATGCAAACGGAATCCTTGGCAGTTGCGCAACCATGACACCGGCACAACGCACGGTCTTAGTGGATATCTTTAATGCACTTGTCAATGTCACGGCGACAATAGATGCGGGCACTCAAGCAGCAGTCACACGAAGCGCTTACAATGGTATTCTGACACGCAACAGCTGGCTGTACTTCGGTGGGATCGGCACACTGTTTGCCGCATTGGCCGCAGCAGGTGCACGTCGCACAGTACCATGGCGTCACATAGTAGGTGAGAATCTGACAATGGTTGCGCTTCTGGGCTTGTATGAATGGATGTTTTTCCGCACAGTGGTCTACCAGTACAAGTCTATCAGCATTGCAGAGCTGGATGAGATGGTGGCTACGGAGTTTATGAATCAATGTGAACCCACGCCTGCACTAGGCGTATAGTCGTATTCAATAGTTGGAATCATGGATGTGATGAACTTTAAGAAATAGGTCATATACGATGCCACTGTGGGGGCCTCTGTACCGGTACATGCCTGCAGAAGCCGCTGCATCGTCGCTGCATGGCGACACGGATGTATGCTTACATAGATACCGGCAGATGGTAGGTGTGGATGCCGCTCCATTGTTGCTGTTTTCCCCGCATAGTCCTGCACGATATCTTCCATCATCTGTTCTGGCGTCAACACAACACCCGCCACCGTGGAACCCTGTAGGTAGACACGCGGAGTGCGATAGTATTTGTCATACACAATGGCGAGTGTGTACATGCGCCTATCGGTTGTACCAGGCTGCGAAACACTAGCATCTGCACTTGTGAGCGCTGCAACTGCGGGGTCAATATAGTCATCTCCTTCGGGCTCCTTCTCTTCTACATCCAGATCCGCATAGTCCTCCTCCACAGGTGCTGGCCCACCGCTAGTAATCCAGTCACCGTCTTCAGCGATCTCTGCTGCAGCTGCTGATCCCTCCATCTCCCGCGCACGCTGGTGACAGATCGCCCCCTTGAGTATCAGGAACTGTCTGTCTGGTGGCAAGTACTCTTTATCGTATCCAGGTTCACTCCGCGCCCACCGCCACAGGCGCATCTGATTGCAGAGATGATCACCGGCAGTGACGAACTCATCTGGTGTAAGCATGCCTGTATCCAAAAACGACGACGAGGTGGCCACTGGTGTCAGGGCAGCGCGGGCCGCCTGAAATGCTGTTTGCAGAGAATTGAACATTATCCCTACAAACAGCCTGCACCTTAAGTCATGTCGCACCCATCAATCACAGATGGAAACACTGTATATTTTTGCGATTATCGGCGGAATTGGAATGGTACTGACAATGACCGCATTCATATATCTGGCATGTAAGGTGCGCCCGGCGCTCTCCGAGCCATTACTAGAATCCGTGCCTTAGGGCAGAGATGCTAGGTCTTTTTGTACTGGCGGGAGTGGCCCTGATCTTTGGTTGTGGGTTCTGGGAGATCCGTAGACTAGATCAGGCCCGTGATCCACAGCGCGAATTTGACCCTTAAAGCAGATTACCACGGAGAGTCTGGTAATCGCGCAACATCTGACGGAGCAGATCAACGGGGACCTTCGCCACGGTCTCCGCGCGAGCGAGCTTGGCGGTCACCGCTGCCTCACGTAACTGAGTCTCTGACATCCCATCAATACGCCCGAGTACCTGACGACGACGTTTCTGCGTCTTGGCCGTATTGTCAATTGTTACACGTACCCGCTTTGCCTTGAAGGTCTTCTTTACTGATGCAGCTGCAGCTTTCTGCTTGGGCACCAACATGAGCTTGGCGGGCTTCTTTTTGGGCGGGGCGATGACGACTTTGGCAGCGGCACCACCAACCATCTGCATCGTAGTGGGGGCAGAGACTGATGCCAACTCCTTTCCAACAGGTGCTGCAGCTGGTACAACTGGCTCTGCCTTCTCCACTGCTACATCACCACCACCGACCTGTTCAGCAGCGGCATCGCGATCACGCCGCTTCCCACGCCGACGACGCGTAGCGCGCCCACCACCTGCCTGTCCACTTACCTCCATCACTACTTCCTTGATCTCAGGATCAGCAACAGGCTGTGACATCACTCTGAATAGGGTCCAGAGTCTAAAGCCTCCGCGGTCACAAGATCAGGGATGTCGGCAAAAGGTGAATGTATGCCCGCGCAGCTTACCCAGCCCGCAACGACGACAATGAACAGCGCTTACAGGAATCTGTTGGAGCTCTACTTTGCTCAACACAACAATCGCCAGATTGTGTACCACCAAATCTCGTCTTTCAATCACTTCATGAATGTGGAGGTGCCACAGACGATTCTGCGATCCTGCCCCGTTCGTGTCACAGGTTCGCCGGATTTGAATCTCACCGGTACGACCCGTGCTGCTGCGGGAACTGCCGGTACGGCCATTCGTGTTTCCGTGGAAGGCGCCGAAGATGGGCCCGCAACGGTAAAGAGCACAAAGCCGGGTGGCCCACTCCTGCAGGCCGCTGCACCGGATGCTAGCGCCCCGCCTCCCCGTGAGGTAGAGGTCTGCATTGAGTTCGCCAATGTGCAGATTCGCAAGCCCACGATCTTTGAGAACAACGGCGCGGTCACACCCATGTATCCCAACGATGCCCGTCTCCGCAACATGACGTATGCGGCCCCCGTGTACACCGACATCATTGCCACTTACACCATGCGCACTCCTTCCAGCACAGGCGGCGAGCCCATCGTCCAGACCTGCCAGCGCACTCTGCCCCACGTCCATGTTGGCAAGATTCCCGTGATGGTCGGCAGCGACTTCTGTCTACTCTCGGATACCCCCGAGAAGACACCCCGTGAGCTCGGTGAGTGCTCCGAGGATATCGGCGGCTACTTCATCGTACAGGGTGGTGAGCGCATCGTGATCAGCCAGGAACGTATGGCGGAGAACATGCCCTTCGTCTTCCGCAACAACAAGGTGCGCAATAAAGAGTCCGAGGTCATTGAGGTGAAGTCCATCGGGCCGGATAACGAGGGTGCACCGAAGTCACTGGCCGTCAAGATTGTACAGCACCCCAAGAACGCCGTAGCACCCGAACATATCATCGTTACATGCCCGCGCATCAAGGCCGAGATCCCGCTGTTCGTCATGTTCCGCGCTCTCGGCATTGAGTCCGACAAGGAGATCATTGAACTCATCTGTGGTACAGTGGACACTCCATACACCATGATCTTCCAGGAGTGCATGGAGCATGCTGGCAACACTCTGACACAAGCACAGGCGCATGAGTGGCTCGCGGCGAACCTCGGCAGCGGTGGTGGCAGCCGCGAATCCTATTCTGCAAACACCCTGCAGTCCGCGAAGCCCCCACGCACGCAGACAGTCAAGGAGATCCTGGCCGAAGAGTGTTTGCCCCACATCGGCGGTGCCGACATGCAGTACGAGAAGGCCTGTTACATCGCGTTCATCACCAAGCGCGTTCTGGATGTCTTCACTGGTCAGATCCCGCATGATGACCGCGACGCGTATCCGAACAAGAAGGTGGAGCTCCCTGGCAACCTTATGGGCAATCTCTTCCGCTATCTCTTCGGCACGAAGGTCATCAAGGATATGAAGACAAGTCTCACGAAGGAGATTCACAACGGCTTCTGGAAGAGTTCAGGGAAGATTGAGGACATCGTAAATCCGAGCAACATCTACAAGCTCCTGAAGTCCACGATTGTCACCATCGGCATGAAGTCGTCGCTGGCAACGGGCAACTTCGTGGGTGGCAAGATGGGCACGAAGTCCGGTATCTCCCAGGTGATGAATCGTCTCACGTACCTGTCAGGTATCTCACACCTGCGCCGTGTCTCCACACCCATTGAGAAAACCGGCAAGCTCCTGGCTCCCCGCAAGCTGCACAATACTCAGTGGGGCTTCGTGTGCCCATGTGAGACGCCAGAAGGTCACGCTGTCGGTGTGGTGAAGAATCTCAGCAGCACGGCGCTGGTCTCTCTGCCCATGAATCCCGAGCCGGTGGTTGCATTCCTGTATGATGCAATGGGCATGAAGAATCTGGATCAGGTGCCACGACCCGTACTCTTTACGGGCACCCGCATCCTCATTAACGGTGCCTGGATCGGTATTCTGGATACGGATGCAAAGGGTGCGGTGGTTGCAGTAGAACGGATTCGCGAAGCCAAGCGTGGTGGGCGCATTCATCCACACACGGGTGTCACCTACAAGTCTACCCGCCGCGAGATCTGGATCAATACGGAGGGTGGTCGCCTAATCCGCCCTATTCTGAATGCGGCGGCCATGCGCGATCTCCAGGCAAATCCAGCGGCAACACCGGACTGGCTACAGGGCTCTGCATCGGGTGCTGTGTCAGCTACAAGCTGGAATGATGTGCTCATGTGGACATCGCCGGCCGGTCACCATCTGATTGAGTTCGTGGACCCAACCGAGACGGAGAACTTCTACATTGCGATGACGCCTGACACTCTCAGTGCAGATCATACACACATGGAGATCCATCCCTCAGCAATTCTGGGCACGATGGCCTCTAACATTCCCTTCCCTGACCACAATCAGGCACCCCGTAACGCCTATCAGTCCGCAATGGGCAAGCAAGCGATGGGAATGTACGCACTGAACCATCGCGAGCGCATGGACACGATGGCGAACCTCCTGTGGTATTCCTCTATGCCTCTGGCGAGCCCCTACATGAGCAAGTTCTACCGTGCACAGAATATGCCGTCGGGGTTCAACGTGGTGGTTGCGATTATGACATACGGTGGCTACAACCAGGAGGACTCCGTGATGATCAACCGCGCAGCACTGGATCGCGGCCTCTTCCGTTCGGAGTTCTACCGCACTTACAAGGATGAGGAGAAGAAGAATCAGGCCAGCGGTGAGGAGGAACGGTTCTGTCGGCCCAATCCGGCAACTACGCGCCACATGAAGCTGGCGAACTACGGAAAGCTCGGCGCGGACGGCATCGTGCCAGAGAACACCTACGTAGACCAGAATGATGTGTTGATCGGCAAGGTGGCACCAATTCGTCTCCGTGGTGCGGATGGTGCAGCTATGGCTGGGATTAATCACGCGGCCCTCCAGGCCATGTCATCCGTAGCAGCCGCACAGGCAGTGGAGGCGGCAGGTGGGAAGCGCTTCCGTGACTCTTCCAAGCTGATGCGCACAAATGAGACGGGTTATGTGGATCGGATCTACCGTGGTCGGAATGGTGAGGGCTACAGCTTCATCAAGATCCGTGTTCGTGAGGAGCGTACTCCGGTTATCGGTGACAAGTTCGCATCGCGCCACGGTCAGAAGGGTACTTGCGGCCTCATTCTGGAACCCGAGGATATGCCCCAGACTGCAAACGGTATCGTGCCGGACATCATCATCAATCCGCATGCAATCCCTTCCCGTATGACGATCGCGCACTTGATGGAGACACTGTTGGGTCGTGCAGGCTGCGAGCTCGGTTTCCTGGGTGATGCAACCCCCTTTAATCCCGCGATGACTGTAGAGCGCCTTGGTTCAGTGCTTCAGGAGCATGGTGTAGAGCCCTACAGTAATGAGGTTCTATACTGTGGCTACACGGGCAAGCAGATGCCCACGAGCATCTTCGTGGGTCCGATCTTCTACCAGCGTCTGAAGCACATGGTGAACGACAAGATTCACAGTCGCGCTACGGGCCCGCTGGTCATGCTTACACGTCAGCCCGCGGAGGGCCGTGCCCGCGATGGTGGTCTCCGCTTCGGTGAGATGGAGCGCGATGTTATGATCGCCCATGGTGCCACGGCATTCCTGAAGGAGCGCATGATGGAGGCATCGGACAACTTTGAGGTGCATGTCTGTAAGGGCTGTGGCCTCATTGGTGTGGCAAACAAAGAGCGCAACATCTGGCGCTGCACGGGATGCGGGAACACCACGGAGTTCAGCCAGGTGCGTATTCCATATGCCTACAAGCTGTTCCTGCAGGAGTTAGAGTCTATGAACATCAGCAGTCGTCTCCTGCCAGAGACGCGGCTGCGGGCGCTTGCGGATACAGCGGGGCGGTCATTCTAGAGACCAGATGGTGGATGCGTTGCCAGATTTGAGCATCTCTTCAATCATTAGTACACGCAGCTTCGCGAGCTGATATTCTTTTGTTTCGTGGTTGACTTGGCGCTGCATCCAACCGAGCAGCCGTAGACAGTGTTTCTCCAGCCCTCTGTTTGTTACCTCGGCGCCGGTGTCAAACAGCGCATCAGTCCAGTACTGTTGGCATACGTAGGTCCAGAGATCCATCGTGTCTATTTTGTTTTATGCGGTCAAAATTTAGACCCCTAGAATAGAACCATGAACGCTCTGGCTATTCTCGTTGAGTTTCTTGGTACGTTCATTTTCCTCTCTGTCATTGTTGCCACGGGGAATCCCTGGGCCATCGGTGCGACTCTTGCGGTCCTCGCCTATCTGGCCGGTGCGATCAGTGGCGGGCACTTCAACCCGGCGGTCACCATCATGACGCTGTACAACCGTGGTATTGCCAACGACAATGCGGTTGCATACATAGTTGCACAGATCGCTGCCGGTATTCTTGCTGTCACTGTGTACAAGCAGATGCGGGCTCGCGGTGTATTTTAAGAGAGCCTTAGTAGAAGATGCCACATATAGCGCGTGAGTCTGGTGGTTTCATTGGCTACTATCCTTCAAAAACAGATGCAATGAATGATACAAATAATCTTGCAATCGGTTTTAGCCGCACGATTGGTGAACTGCTAGGAGCTGATGAGAGTATAGGCAACTATACACAATGGAAAATTTACTCTTATTTTTATGTAGTTGATATAAATAGAACACAGTATCCTGTAAACTCGGAAACTGTATACACAAACGGTATGACACTACCGATATATGATGGAAATGGTACTGAAGCCTCTAACTTACTAGGATATGTACTGTATGCGGTAAGTGAATGCTGCACAGACAGTACCCAGGCAATCGGTCTCCCCTATGAAACCCGCACTGATATCACAGCAGGTATAATCCTGACACAGACACCTCCACCCCGATTCACTTCTTATGATGACTATTATAAGCGGGTCAAGGCAAAATCTACCCGAAAGTAAGCTTAAACCCAGGGGCCTTAAACTCTTAATATGTTCAACGACCGTGTGCGTGACATCGTCGTTGGAAATATTCTATCATTTAGCATCGGCATCGTACTTCTAACATATCTGGAACTCCGCGTTGATCGGTCACTGCGATCAACCGTTTATAGCCTTCGTTTACGCACGTCGTGAAGCCCAGAGTGCAACCCCTCCGATAATGGCCACAGCCACAGCTGCTGCCAGTGCCTCATGCTCCCCACTTGTGAAGCCCTCCTCTATTGGCTGCTCCCCAGCAGCCAGTGTCGGCGGCAGCGTAACCGGCTGAGTCATCGTACAGAGACCGTATGGATCCTGGCCCGGTGCTGAGATAGGTGCAGCCTCTTTTGGCGGGCATCCTGCAGGCGGCTTATCACGATAGGAGCCATCCGCATTGTAGCACTTCGGCGACGCACCGAACTCATCCATGGATACAGAAATCGGTGCACCCGTGTTATCATAGCCCTGCACCCAGCGCTCCTGATACGGCATACCACCCACATAGGTCACGGGGTCCACGATGTACGGTGGCTGTGTAGGGTCCTGCATATTCTGAATCCGGCCGTTCACGTCGCCCACAGGGCACAGCATCTTCTGACAGACAGGATAGCCACTGCCGGTTGCCGCTGCCAGAATGGGTCGCGGATCCAGGGCATCACGTGCATTCTCCACCATACCGGGTGCCAGACCCTTGAGCGGAGGCAGACCCGCACTGGCCAGCGCCTTTGAAATCGTGGAGCCGAGCGAATCGCCCTTCGGCACTCCGTCAAAATACTGCGACATGGTTGCACCGTTGGAACACTTCTGCCCCGTGTTCAGGAAGTAGCGGATACCCATAGGCACCGTGTTCTGTGTGTCAAAGAAGGTGGGAGATCCGAAGGCGATCGTATCCACGTAGTAGTTGACACCGCCGATCGCATCAAAAATCGCGCCGAAGGAAGACTCAGAGCGTACACCGATCTGACCAGGCAGTGGCAGATTGTCAGCGAAAGAGTAGTTCGGACCAAAATACCCGTAGTCATCCAGCTGCCCCGATTTGCTCATTCCTTACTATTCGTCATCTAATTCGTCATCATCGTCTTCATCTTCATCAATGTTCACCCAGAGTGTATACGAATTCTCCTCCTCATCATAGTCGCCGCCACCTACTGTATATTTCTCCCCGTTATAGTATTCTTCAATGATAGTAGCTATCTGATCTTCAAATATACCCTCTGCATACCAACCCACTACATCTTCATCCTCTTCCATCTCATCCTCAGGCACTTCTATATATGGATTCTTGAATTTATAATAATCGCGATATGCATCACCCTCCTCACACCACTGCACGATCAGGCTAACATAAATCTTCTTCATCGTACCCCAGATTCAACCAAACTTGACGGGCACGGTCAACTTTACACACCAGAAAGCAAGACACGACATGAGTGAACTCTGGCCTTCTCTGAAATCAAGTAGGCCTCCTCCGCCCCAGACGGAGATGGACCTGGACCTAGATGCATTTCTGGACGAACCAGGCAAGGAGACACCCAGCTACATGTGCACCGCCTGTGAGGATGACGGCGCGATTGAATCGGTTGGAACCGAAGTGGTTTGCACACGCTGCGGTTCTATCATTGACGTACCTCTGGAATGGGCCGCCGAGTTCCGCTGGTATTCCAGCGAGTCCTCCAGTGGTGGGCCGGATCCAAGCCGATGCGGATTCCCCGTAAATCCGCTAATGCCCGAAAGCAGCCTCGGTACGATGATTCTCATCAAGAATCAGTCACCACTCATGCGCCGCATCAAACGCTATCACATGTGGAACCTGATGCCGTATCGCGAGCGCACACTGTGGACCATCTTTGACGGATTCCAGACCCGTGCATCCAACGCGGGTATCAGCACCGCCGTGCTGGAGGAGGCTAAGGAGCTGTTTGCCCAACTGACCGCTTCCGCGATCTGCCGTGGACAGAGCCAGCGCGATGCGATGATGGCCGCCTGTCTGTGGGAAGCACTCAAGCGTCACGATGCTCCACGGCTCCCGAAGGACATCGCCGCTATCTTCAACATCCCCATGAAGCAGGTAACACGCGGTATCAAACAGTTCCAGCATCTGTTCGCAATTCGCACTAGTGCCGGTAAAACGGACACGTATGCTGTACCAGCACAGAAGGAGGCTGCAACCCAAGCAAAAGAAGGAACACAACAGCAGGAAGAGTCTGCCGAGGTTGTCGCCGCCCGCGGCGTGCAGCGCCGTGCCGCCCTGCAGAAGACGGCCACCCGCACCACTTCCTATGAGGATTTCATCCAGCCGTTCCTTACAAATCTGGCTATTCCACGCGCCGTTGCAAACGAGCTGGAGGCCATGGTGCGTCATGTCTGTGCACGCACAGAAGATCTGGGTGTGGTGCCAGAGAATACGCCACCTTCACTCACTGCCTCAGTCATTGCCTTCTGTGCTGCAGAACTGGATCTTCGCCTGGACCTACAGGAGATATCGCGCACATGCAGTGTCAGCGTTGTGACGATTCAGAAGTGCCTCAAGCGAATGGCACCGTGGTCGGCCAAGCTCCTGGCCTCTGAGTAAGCGGCCCCCGCATAAATTCGCAAGACCCAGTAATGGGAGCTGGTGCAAGTACTGCAGCAAGTATATCGGATCCTTTCCCTGTAAGCCCCGCACTGGCACGCGATCTTGACAAGCTGTCAATGGTCGCCGCCCGTATTTTGAGTACCCCCGACATCTATGATGTAGAAAATCTTGGTCGGCCCGGCACCTGCGGCGACTACATGGTGATGCTCAAGAAAGGCATTGAGAAGAAGCTGCTGCCCTTCGTGGCGAAGACGCGCACCGGCAATCAGGAGATTGTGTATCAGAATCCCCGCAAGGCAATTGACAACATTGAGGATCGCAAGATGATCTGTAAGTCTCTGGTGAACACGATGCTCCGCACCATCACAATTGTTGTGGCATGCCTGGCATCCATTCAGGTGGCTAGCACCAGTCGTGAGGTGGTTGTAACCTCTCAGCGCGGCGGTGGCATCAACGATGTGCGCGACTGGCTGCTTGCAGCCGGCTATCTCCAGCCCATGGCGGTTGCGACAGCGGCGGTCGGTACACCGATGGAACTTACAGTAGACCCCGCACTTCGCGCTAAGGGGATCTCCATGAAACTGACATTCCGGAGTGCCACGGGGAATCTGACGGAGGCGTATCTTAACACTTCTGTGGCGGCAGGATCATCAACACCGGCAATGCCACCTGGTTCTATTAAGGTGCAGTTCCTGAACCCGCTGCCCATCCCCGGCACCGCAAAGTCTATGCTGCCTCTGCGTATTGTGGATGATGCGGGTCAGCCATGGTTGGCCGGCGCACTGTACGATAATGTATTCAAGTCATTCTATGCCCCCACGGAGCATGTGAGCCTGACCGCAACCCTGGAGATTCTCTTCCGCCGCACGCAGGGTTGGCGCGCGGATCTGATTGAGCGTCGTGCAGATACGGCACAGGCGAATGAGGTATTCCAGGCATATCGTCGTACGAACAATGCGACTTTCGTGTTCAATACTATCAACACCTGGTTGCAGACACATGTTGCGGGCTACAATCCGGCGGCTGTTGCTGCGGCTCCTGCGGCTTTCCCTGGCGCTTTCCCTGGATTCCCTGGTGCTCCTGCTGCTGGATTCCCTGGTGCTCCTGCTGCTGGATTCCCTGCTGCTGGATTCCCTGGATTCCCCATGGCACCACGCCCTGTTACTCCGCTTGCACCTCTGGGTGCACCTACATGGGGTGCACGTGGCGCTATTCCTCCCACAGGTCTTATTCCAACAGGCACACAACAGTACGATATCCCCATTCCCTCCGCCAAGGTTATCAATGACTCCTTCAAGCTGTTCCGTGAGCTTCTGCCCCGTCAGAGCTCCCCTGCACATGTGCGCGCGTACACTCTGGCCGGTCGTCTGAACCCCGATCGCACGGTAGACTCCGCCATATGTCAGGATCCCTACTGGCGCGAGTCATCGCTTGCGAAGGTGTATCCCTGGGCCACACTGCAATTCCTGTGTATCAAGAACTGGGAGAAGATCTCACCTCCCACCGCGGACAATTTTGAGTCAACATGGACTGACTTCACGAACGAGCTGAACACGATCTACAACACACCCGCGGGCATTCGCTTGGATCGTCGCGGCACGACAAGCCCAGCACTCTTGGATCAGTTGACTGTCAAGGGTTACGATAAGCTGCCTATCTGTGGCCGTGCACTGCCATTTGCACCCATCCAGGAGGGTATCGCTCGTCTGCAGGAGCTCTACAAGGCACATGTGCCGAAGGTATGGGCACTTCTGAATGAGCTGGTTGTCATTGTTCAGGTGGAGGATGATGCCGGTGTAAAGCGCGACGTTGTTCGTTTGAACCCGAACATTGTTACAGGTACCACAAAGACCACAGAGGACTATGTCAATGAGCGCCATCGTGCTGCACGTGAACTGTTGGCCGACTTCTATTTGCAGGTGGAGCGTGCCTACATGGATACAATCACACGCCTGACCTAAAAAAGTGACTGGTACACCCCACACATCACGACTCAGTACGATGCAGCAGAACATTCAAGGAACAATCGCGATTCGCTTTATCAAGGCCGACCCTGCAGAGGCGGACGATGTGGCCACCATTCGCCCTGTCGGATACAACCAGGTGACACTGGAGTTCACGGGACCCACTCTATCTGGGTGTCGTCGCACGCAGGGGCGTCTCACACTTCCATCATACGAGTGCTTCGGCTGGTTGGGCCGTGCTCTACGCATACTTAGTACGGATGATTACCCTATCAAGTATGTGCAGTTTGATTTCGCCTTCTGCCCCTCTGTCCTGTACTGCCTTGAGAACCTGGCCAAGAATTATTCAGACATCAGTGACATGCTTGGGTTCCACCTGGATGCCTGGAACTCACAGTACCGGCCGCCCATCTCTCCCATTGTTGCCCCCATCTCAATCCCTCCACCTCCACCCCTTGAGGAGGTATTCGTGGACGACAATATTCAGCTGAACACTGCCTTCCTAAAGGAGGATGAGGGTGCAGCGGCGGGTCGGCACTACCATCAGCAACAACAACAACAGCAAGTCAAGGGCCGTCACCATCTGTTCTTCAACAACTAACCCAGCGCAATTTCCGCTGTAACCCAGTCTACTTCCTCCACCGGCCAACAATTCAATAAACCAACCACAACAAACTCTCCCGTCCAATGCCATTTTGGTGCCGGTGCCCACTTGCTCCGACACCAGAGTGCCTTCCAGCCGCCGCGCTCAGCAACCGCTGCCCAGTCCACCGCACCGCTCCACCGACATACATAACCCCATCCGTCACCGAGACCAGAATCCGTTGCAACTACACTCCACCCATCGCCGCGTATCAGAGTTGGCAGCGTGAAACGCGGCGTCGTCATCGGCTGCCACTCCTGTGCACAGAAATGACATCCATCCACCGAAAAGGCCCAGCCATATTCAACGGTCGCCGCAGCGCCCAGCCAACCCCGCCACCATGCAACTGCCAGTTGTGGCATTGTCAGTTCCCATGTAAATCCGAGGATAAATGGCCCTGCAAGATCCCAGATCCAGCGCATAAGAGCACGCATCAACGGTGCTCCATATCCAGGAAGTGCCCGCAGAGTCTCCAGAATCCAGATGTCAGTTCCATGCGGCCTTAGCACACAAGTTGCAACAAGCCCACGTTCTTCTGTAAATAGACACGGTACCCATGCACCGGTGAGCCGTTGTGTCAGAGCCTCATCTGACCAGCGTGTTCCAACCAGATCGCGCCATCCAGCAACAACTGAGCCTCTCAAACATTCAAACCGCATTCCATGTGCGGGTCTCCATGCGGGCGGCGGTATTGTAGTGCAGAAACGCCTCCGTGGCCCGCCCTTATCTGTCGCAGCCGAAATCCACGGGTCTCCCCATATCATCTGTTCTGCCTTGAACCGGGCAGCGCTTAAGCCCAACAAAAATGACCGCCTATGGTAAGGCAGTCACGCAGTAGCACGATGAGTTACAATAACAGAATTATGACGATCCAACATCTCCTGAAGACACTGTCACCGATCCTAGACCCAAAACCAGAGGTAGTAGTAGAGCCAGAACCTATTGTCCTGAAAGAGGATGCACTGCCGGCCGCAAAACAGAAGCGCTGTGGTTGCTGCACTAAGAAACTGGCAATCACAGATTTCACATGTGACAAATGTAAGACCCGTTTCTGCCTCTCACATCGTCTTCCTGAAGAGCACAAATGTGGTCATGACTACAAGGCAGCTGGGAAGCAGCAGCTCTCAATGCAGCTTGTGGCCGCCGTTGCAGATAAGGTCGCAGACCGCCTGTAAAAAAGTGATACCATCACCAGTAATCACCGCTTTTTGGTACACGATGCAAGAATACACACCAAAAGGGGAAGGGGAGCCAGATATCACGACGGTGTACTTTGTGCGCCAGAATCCCTGGGAAACGGGCCGATACACGCTAGACATGGTGCTAGCAGCGAATGCGATCCATATTCCCTTTGCGCACGCCAAGGTCTACGTTGATACGTACAACAAGAGTCCCTCCGCCTTTGCGCCACCCGAAAAATCCAGACTCGTTATGAGTCTGCCAAAAGACATGCACATTGTTATCGCCGGAAAACAGCAGGGCTTGGTTGCGCGTATCACATCCGAGGTAAAGGCGGGAATTATGGAGCCGATCTACGTCGCCACAAACCAGGATCAACAGGTAGTAGATTACATCCTCAAATACGATCATGCACGAATTGTGTCAGCCTTACATAACAATCTAACGCTGACACCATTTTATACGCTCTATCGCACGGTTCAAATCCTAGGCACCATCACTGATGTGGACGATTGGCGCACCATTGCACAGATGGGCTCTTCTGGTCGCCGCATTCTTCACTTCTGGAAGAAGAACAAGTAGTTGTATTCGTAACCGATGGCGGTCAGGTCCGCATGATACATGTACTTGAATCCGATCCCTCCGATTTCGTTTACGATATCGTCAATATTCGGCATCCAGACGCGCTGTTCGTGTTTGCGTACGCGACCGTCCTTGAACTTGAAGGTTTCCTCAAAGACGCCCCGTGATCCATGCAGCTGGAAGTCGCCTTCGTAATCAAACTCATCAAACGCCACGCGCGACGTGGTAACGCGCTCATCCGCGTATTTTTGGACGGAGAATCCTACGAATGGGCTAGCGGATTCTAGCACAGGATCAAACTTCAGCTTGTTCACCACGTGCACACAGAACAGTCCACCAGGTGCCAGCCACAGATAGATATTCTTCAGAGCAGCGACCCGATCAGGGATTGTGTAAAGCGTGAAGTAGAACATGGTTACCAGATCAAACTGATCAGCTGCTGCCATCGTTGCCACTGTTGTATCACCCACAATGAAAGAGCGCTCTGGATACTTCTTGGATGCCTCTGCAATCATATCGGGAGAGCGGTCGTAACCAACAACGGAGCGCACCCCCTGCCGGGCAAACAGCTCCACATGCAGCCCTGTTCCACAGCCGATATCGGCTACGCGAATCTGGCTGGGCTCCCGCCCCTGCTCTTTTTTAAACCATTCAAGAGGCAACTGTGTCTCCAGCCCAGCCCGCGCCGTTGGCTGCACAAGTGGATCATACACCTTCGCGTAGAAGCGGTCATAACATGCTCCATCCACGTGTGCCTCTTCTGAACCACTACCTGTGAATCCTTCCACACCATCCAAGTCCAGTTTCGCACGGCGCCCGTATGACTTCGCAACTTCCCACAAATACAGACCGCAGAATACCATAACGAGGCCAGCGACAACGAGCTGCCACATATCTCCTTCCATCCCTCTATCCTCTGTGTCAGAAACAAAGCTCCTGGTTTCAACCCTAGGGGTAGAGAAGCTATGCCGGATCACGACACCATCTGCGGATATGGGCTTGCGGATGTACGGAAATCACTATGCACTTCCGTTGACCGACGTGAGCGGCGCGTCGCGCAACGCTGGACCGCCGAACTAGTCGCCACACCCGGTGCAGTGGGATCTCTGTGGGCTGCGTACTGGCTTGCATGGGCCGCCGCACAAGGCGCGGGTTCTGCATCACCGACAATACCGATCCTGCTCAAACAGACATGGGCTTCCATCTCTACAATTGCAACTCAACACGTGAACTATGGAGAGGGGTGGCCCGCATTCCGCAATGATCCGCAAGTGCGCGCCGCGGCCACCGAGATGACCGCGCGACTCCTGGCACAGGCACGTCAGACACCGGTTGTTTGGCCCTCTAAGGAGATCATACAACACGACATTGCCACTGCCCGTGAAACGGCACCACCGCCACAAGCGGATGGGCCGATTGTGATGCGTGTATGGGTTCGGGACGAAGATCATATGGAACTCCGCATGTGTGCGGGGCGATTCATTGATGCAGTTGAGCGCGGTGAGCTCCGGCAGGCATTGTCTGTTGTTGCCTGGTCACTGCTGCCACCGGCTAGTCAGAATCTGCAGACACCTCTGAAGGTGGGTGAACGTGGCCCTGCGGCCCTAACACCGAAACAGCGTGGCTCTCCTCTGTGGTTTTGGTTGGAGCTAGGCCGTGCGCTCCTATTATCACGTCCAACCCTGCATCGCGGATGGGCTACGATGCACAGTGCCATCGCAGAGGCGTTTAAACTCCATTACAAACGCTGGACCGCGGCGGAACGTATGCGGATGCTATTGGCCTGGATTCTACAGCTGCGTGCTTCCTATACAGCACAGCCCGAATCGCTATGGTCTGCCGCACCGATGTCACACACAATACAGGAAATTGATCTGCCGTACAAGGAGATTGCTGCCGAACTCGCAAATCCAGACGCACCGATCATTCGGAAGGATAAGGCACCTGAACCTGAAAAGGAATCTAAGCGTGCTGCCGCTGAACGCATGGAAGCACGACTCAATGAAGCAGATGCAGCTATTCTGGCGGCGATGGGGTTGACGGAGGATGACCTGTAACCATTGCAAAAACTTGATCGCAGCCAACCAAGGCACCACTGCCTAAGTGTGTCAGAAGATAGACCAACAATACGATGAAGCCTGCAGAGATCACAGCCCTTGCAAAGCGCCTAGAAGCCGCTGCATATGCATACCATAATGGCCTGGAGCCACTGATGACCGATGAAGAGTATGACAATGGGATTGACCTGTTGCGCTCCGTTGCCCCTGATCATCCCTTTCTGGAGCAGGTCGGCGCCGCCCCGAACTCCCCTGATGAGGTGGACCTACCTGTCCCTTTGCCCTCTCTGGATAAGACTAAGTCCGGTGATGCCTCCTTCAGCAAGTGGCTCGCCAAGAATCAGGCTGACAACTATCATCTGAGCGCCAAGCTGGATGGTGTTAGTGCACTCTGGTATCCTCACACCAAGAAACTGTATACCCGCGGTGATGGTATGCGCGGTCGCGATATCTCCGCCTTTGTTCCACATTTCCAGGGTCTGATCGCTAAGGGTGATGCAACAGCGATCCGCGGTGAACTCATTATTCCCACGGAAAGTCATGTGATCCCCGCAGGTAAACTAGCACGCAACATCGTCGCCGGTGCTCTGAACCGTGATATCAAG
>JACCDW010177193.1_pt1 | contig 48893 bp, 37 predicted proteins | sample 7449781 | NCBI WGS metagenome assembly JACCDW01 (sample SAMN15323449, study PRJNA562643) | freshwater metagenome | isolation source: river surface water | place: USA:Blue River Watershed | collected 2017-08-18
GGCAACGTTAAAGAAGACGGAAGCGGAGAAGTTTCCGACTTTGAAATCATCACTGTGGATGTAGTAGCTCAACCTAGCGCACCCGGTGCATACCCAACACCTATTTACGAACATCTAATGAATAATCGTGGCGGGTATCAGGCATATAGAATAGCACAAGAAGTTAGAGGCGATGAAAAGGCTCAGAAGTACCTCAAGGAATCGTTGATGAAGATCATCAACAAGCTCCAGTAAACTAGGAGAAGAATATGTTGGATGCACTGAAAACACTCTTCGAAAATAATGTTATTTCAGAAGATATCAGAGCAGAAATTGAAGAAGCTTGGAATGCAAAGGTTCGTGAAAATAAGCAGCTTGCAGTTGCTGAACTACGCGAAGAATTTGCACAAAAGTACGAGCATGACAAGAATTCAATGGTTGAAGCCATTGATTCACTATTGTCAGAGCGCCTAGCAGAAGAAATCGCAGAATTTGCTGATGATCGCAAGTCATTAGCGGAAGCAAAGGCAAAGTATGCAGTTGCTATGCGTGAAAACGCAAATCTTCTACGTGGCTTTGTAGCCGAACAGCTACAAAAGGAAATCCAAGAACTTCGTGCAGACAAGAAAGCTATGGAGTCAAAGTACGCCAAGCTGGAAGAGTTTGTAGTTGAAGCTCTATCAACAGAAATTGCAGAATTTTATGAAGATAAGAAAGATCTAGCTGAAACAAAAGTACGTTTAGTACGTGAAGCTAAGACACATTTCGCTAAGGTTAAACAAAACTTTATCGAAAGAAGTGCAGCATTAGTACAAGAAACTGTTGCTAAGAGCCTTAATAAGGAAATTAGCGCACTCAAGGAAGATATTGATGCAGCACGTCAAAACGATTTTGGTCGTAAGATTTTTGAAGCATTTGCAGCAGAATATGGCACATCATACATTAATGAGAAGTCAGAAACTGCTAAACTTCTAAAGGTTCTTGCCGTTAAGGACAAGCAACTAGCAGAAGCTAAGGCATTTGCTGCAAAGGCAAAACAGTTGGCAGAATCTAAGGAAGCTGAAAAGCAGCGCCTAATAGAGTCTGCACAACGCAAAGAAATAGTTAGCGAACTACTTGCCCCACTAGGCAAGGATCAGCGCGAAATTATGACAGACTTACTGGAAACAGTTCAAACAGGAAAGCTACGCTCACAGTTTGAAAAATATCTACCGGCAGTAATCGACGGTAAATCTCCAGCAAAGCAGAAGGCAACATTAACTGAAGGCAAAGAAGTAACAGGCAATAGAGATCAAATTACAATTAGTAGTAAAGCAGACGCCGATAACGTAATCGAAATCAAGCGTCTAGCTGGATTAAATTAAGGAGATAATAATGTCAGAACTACTAGAAAGTCGCTGGCAGGATACAAAAGCAGCACTTCTTGAAGGCCTTCAAGGCAACAAAAAGACAGTAATGGCCACTACTCTAGAGAATACTCGTAAGTATCTCGCAGAAAGTGCTACTGCTGGTGCTACTTCTGCCGGTAATGTCGCAACACTAAATCGTGTTATCCTACCAGTCATCCGTCGTGTGATGCCAACCGTTATTGCTAACGAGTTAGTTGGTGTTCAGCCAATGACAGGTCCCGTGGGTCAAATCCACACTCTACGTGTTCGCTATGCGGACACAGCAGGCTCAGGTGCTAGCGGCGCAGTCGCAGGCGAAGAAGCACTAAGCCCATTCAAGATTGCTGAAGCCTATTCAGGCAACACATCAACTGGTAAGGCAGATTCAACTGCTACACTAGAAGGTGCTGCTGGTAACAGACTAAGCATTCAAATCTTGAAGCAAACAGTTGAAGCCAAGACTCGTAAGCTCAGCGCACGCTGGACTTTCGAAGCTGCACAAGACGCACAGTCTATGCATGGCATCGACGTAGAAGCAGAAATCATGGCTGCTCTTGCTCAAGAAATCACAGCTGAAATTGACCAGGAAGTGTTAGCATCGCTAAACACCCTAGCTGGTACTGCTGTAGAAACATACGACCAGACTGCTGTAAGCGGTACTGCTACATTCGTTGGTGACGAACACGCTGCTCTAGCTGTTCAGATCAACCGTGCAGCAAACCTAATCGCTCAGCGTACACGTCGTGGTGCTGGTAACTACGCTGTAGTTTCACCATTCGCACTAACAATTCTACAGAGCGCAACAACTTCAGCATTTGCACGTACCACAGAAGGTACATTTGAAGCCCCAACTAACACAAAGCTAGTTGGTACACTAAACAACGCAATGAAGGTTTATGTCAACACATATGCTGCTGACAACGCTAACGTTATCGTTGGTTATAAGGGAACTTCAGAAGCTGATGCTCCAGCATTCTACTGCCCATACATTCCATTGATGAGCAGTGGTGTTGTGTTGGATCCATCAACATTTGAGCCAACTGTCAGCTTTATGACACGTTATGGCTATGTTGAGCTAACCAACACTGCTTCGTCACTTGGTAACGCAGCAGATTACCTAGCAAACGTTGCTATTACTTCTTCAAGCGTAAGCTTCAGATAATAGTTACTTACTTAGGTAAGCAAATTGGAATAGGGCCGAAAGGCCCTATTTCTTTGACTGCAAGGCTTTTCTATTTTATGATAAATACTTTTGTCTAAGAGACTCTCTTAGAAAGACTTATGCGGTACCCGCCGCGTAGACTTAGAACGTCAAATTAAAGGAGAAAACAATGGGACGTCCAGTAAACAAGAAATTTTTTGGTTGGTTAGCAGATGCTGATGATACACGCTATGCACCAGCATCTAATGAAACATTTTTCAATATCACAACAAACGTAAAAGTAGGCAGCAATTCTGCTTCAGACGAAGGCTACATTTTAAAGCAGCGCAGTTCAAACAAGTTCTTAGTTAACGACACTAAGACAGGTACAAAGGTAACACCTGCAGGCGCTGGTACAGGTAACGTCGGTATCTGCACACTAGTTGATAAAGCTGTTGGTTCACTAGCAGCTGACGAAATGTCAATTCAAGGAACTATCGTTGGAACAGCAGGTACACAGGTTCGTATTAAGAAGTTGTACAACCGTACTTGCAGAGATTTCAACAACGTAAGATACAAGTGGACTATTGAAAACGATTCAACAGAAACTGTAATGCGTTTAACTGCTATCTAATTAGTAAGGGGAGCAATCCCCTTACAATTATAGGATTAATGAATGTCTAAATATCTAAGAGTATCAAACGGGGGCTACAAAATTTCAGTTCAACCAGGAGCTGAAATAATACTGGATACTGGCTCTGAAGAAGGCACTGTCCGTGTTACTGGAGATCTTGTAGTAGAAGGTAATACTACAACAGTACAATCAGAAAACATGACAGTCAAGGACAATATTATTGTTCTTAACTCTGGTGAAACCGGTTCAGGTATAACATTAGATACTTCTGGTTTAAGAATTGATAGAGGAACTCTTTCAGACGGTTATTTTTTATTCGATGAAAATGTTTCTTGGCGAGATCCTATAACTGAAACTACTAAGCAAGGTGGTTTTGTATTTGAAAATGAATCAGGTAGTTTAGTAGGCATTAGAACAAACAGCATTAGTACAGGTGGAGGAGATCTTTATCTAATTAATTCTGGCGTTGGAGTTATCAGTGTTACTGGTACTAATAATTATGAATTAAACGTTACTGATGATGATCATATAACAAATAAAAAATATGTTGATGATGCTATAATAGCAGCATTTGCTAGCACGCTCTTAACACAGATCGGTGACGGTGTTATAGATCCTACTACAGTAAAAGCATTAGATAGTGAAACTACTGGACTGCCTAGCAGAGTAGAGATTGCAATAGATACTAATGTAGTTGCTAACATTTATTCTGATAGATTTGAATTAGGCGACATTAGAATTATAGGAACTAAAATAGAAACTATATCATCTAATGAAGATTTAATATTATCGGCTCCAGGAACAGGTCAAGTAAGAATAGATGATACACTACAAATTAATAATTTACCAAGTCCTGATGATCCCTCTGTATCACCTAGTATTCCAACAGACGGTCTAAAACTATATGTTACTAATGAAGCAACTGGCGGCACAGGTTTGTTTTTTGTAAATGCTGAATCAAGAAGAGATGAAATTATAAGTAATAATAGATCTCTCATTTATAGTATGATATTTTAAGGACAAACAATGGCAATAGCAAACGCTTTAATAACTAATACCGATACAACACTATTAACAGTGCCTTCGGGTAAACGCTATGCTATTACTACTATTATGGTATGTAATACATGGACACCTAATCCAGGTCATGAAGAAGACGGACTAACTAACTTTGATATGCATTTTGTACCCAACGGAGAACCAAAGGGAAATAATAACATGGTTATTAGAAATCTTCAACTGCCAGCAGGTGAAACATTTACTTTTGATTCTGAAAAGATTATTTTAGAAGACGGCGATAGAATTATACTGTTAGGTGAATCACCAACAAATCTTTCAGCTACAGTTAGCTATTTGGAAGTTTAATAATGAGATTTATAAAGCGTCAAAGTACAAATTTAAGAAGCCTAGCAGGCAAAGGTGTCCACTTTGACACTAATGATCAAGTGATCATGGATTCTCATAATTCAGTAAGACTTCCTAAAGGAACAACAGATCAACGACCATTCTATCCAACTGAAGGACATGTAAGATATAACTCCACAACTGACGAAGTAGAATTTTATCAAGACGGCGCTTGGAGAAAAATGAGATTCAAAGAGCCTAATAGAAATCCTGGAATAGTGCAGCAAACATTTACCGGTGCTGATGGATTTGAAACTGTATTTGGAATTTTAAATTCTGGAGATGCAGACTATCCTATTCCTGCTTCCGAAAGAAATATTTTAGTATTTGTCGAAAACGTTTATCAAATTCCTACAACAAACTACAGTTTAGTGCAGAATCCCCCAGGTAAAGCAGAGGGATGGTATTTACAATTTGGAACAGCAGTTCCTCTCGGTAAAGACGTTACAGTTATCCACAACTTTGACAAATAAATAGTACTGTCAAAGGAGATATAATGGCAGGGCAAGTGGGTAGAATTAGTGGTGGCGTTCTACAAGATAATCTTGTAAGAAACGGTATTGATTTAAATTTTAAAGATCAAACCACTGATACCGCATTACTGCAATTAAAAGTTAACACTGCTAGAATAGGTGTTAATACAGAATCTCCATCAGCAACACTTGAAGTTGTTGATACACTAGCTACAGACACCTTACTACAAGATACTCAGATAACTGTAGCAAATTTTACCATACAAAATAGTGATATTGATGTTGCTCCTGGCGACATGTATATAAACGCTGCTAGTAGTATAAATGTTACAAATTTAAATACTAACGATATCAATATAAACTTTAATACAATCAGAACTATAACACCAAATACTAATCTAGAAATTAGACCGGATGGTTCTGGAACTGTTGATATATATTCTAATACAAATATCACAGGTAGCTTACACGCTACAGGTGATATAACATTTGGCGGAAATCTAACATTTGGTAATGACAATACTGATAATGTAGATTTTAACGCAGATGTTAATAGTCACATAGTACCGGATGCAACTAATACCTACGATGTTGGATCTCTTGTTAAACAATGGAAAACTTTATATACTAATTCGATTGAAGGAAATTTATTAGTTTCAAATGTTGTCGTTGTTGAAGGAACAAGCCTAGCATTACGACAGGGAAATATTTTTTACGTAGCAGAAAACGGAAGCGATTCAAACGTAGGTGATCATCCCCAAGGTCCTTTTAGGACCATAGCGCATGCTCTTGCTGTAGCTGATGCTAGCACAGCAGGTCCTGTAACAGTACATGTTTATCCAGGAGAGTATGAAGAAACACTTCCTCTAGTAGTTCCACAAAATACAACAGTTACAGGTGAAGATTTAAGAAATACAATCATAATTCCTGATACAAGCAGTCAAGGCGAAGACGTATTTCATTTAAATCAAAATACTTTAGTTGAAAATGTAACTATAAAAAACTTTTATTACAACAGCATAAACAATACTGGTTACGCATTTCGTTTTGCATCCGGAGCAATAATTAACGAACGCAGTCCATATGTAAGAAATATATCTGTTATTACAAATAACAGTGGCGGCACAGCTGGTAAAGGTGCATGGATAGACGGCAGTGAACTTAACAGTTTATCTACACAAGCAAGTATGTTATTCCACAGCGCAACTTTCATTACGCCATCTGTTGATTGTATAACAATGACCAACGGTGTTAGAGTTGAATGGTTAAATTCTTTTACATATTTTGCAAACAGGGGACTGTACGCTACGCAAGGCACAGCAGGTTTTGCTAATTTAGGCACAGTTTTTGGCGCTGAAATTCGCAGCATAGGCTCAGCTTGCGTTTATGGAAATTACGGTGCAGTAGCTGACGGCGCCAATACACTAATGTATCTAATAGGACATAATTTTGCTTATATAGGTGCAGGAACAGATTCTTCAAACGATTCTACTCTAACACTTAGAGACCAAGAAGCTGTTGAATTAAACAGCGGAAAGATTTATTATGTTTCAACAGATGCTAGAGGTACATTTAGAGTAGGCAATATATTCTATGTAGATTTTGATACAGGTTCTACAAGCATAGATGCAAGCAGTGTAGATTTTAGCGGCGTAAGTGCAATAATTGTAAACACTGGTGGCGAAATTACCTATATTGATGGAGAACGAATTGATACAGGGAATATTAGAATCAGCGGTAATACTATTACAACAGTTGCAGGAGATTTAATTTTTAGTCCTGCTACTGGTTTTATAGATGTATCAAGCAATAGTAATATTATTCTTCCTAGAGGAACAACAGTTCAAAGAACTGACGAACAGTCAGACATAAGATACAACACAACTCTAAATAGATTTGAAGGTTTTAGTTCTGCCCATGTAACTTTTAACGGTGTGTTTAGTGATGACAGAAATACTAGAATTAATGCAAATAATACTTTAGGTAATATTATTTTTACTGTTAATAATATCGAAGCAGGACGTTTAGTTCCTGGAGCCTTTCAATTACAAGGTCTTTATAATAGCAACATTTTAATTGAAAATAATTTAATTACTACAACTGTTAGTAATTCTAATTTAGAATTATCACCAGACGGAATTGGTAGGGTTTATTTTGACGACTTAACCTTTATTGATGGTGTAATAGATAATATTGCTAATGATGATTTTACAGTATATAGTACAGGTCAAGGCTATTTAAAATTTGACTTTGATACAGGACTTGTAGTTCCTTCAGGCACTGATGCAGAACGTCCGCTTAGTCCACCTATTGGTTTAACACGCTGGAATACTGAACGAGACTATCTCGAAATTTACAACGGTACAGCGTGGCAAAGAGCAGCTGGCGAAGGCGAAACTGTTACTGAAGAAATCATGGGCGAAATACTTGACATTTATACCCTTGTGTTAGGGTAAAATTCCAAAAACGATAAATACTATTAATGCAGAAGCGACCAACTTTTGCAGGTCCAAACTGTGGTCAACCGGCAAAGAGCCTTAGGGATGAGAATTAGGTTGGTGGGACAGGATCCCCGTATTGAGGAGAAGAGATGGCTGTTGGTCGTATCAGTGGTCCGCTCTTAAAGGCTAACCTCCTTCGTGAGGGGGTAGATCTGGCTTTTGAGACAGACCTTTTATATCTAGATGTTAATAATAGCCGCGTGGGTATACGTACTGCATCGCCTCAATACGATCTCGATGTTAATGGAACTGTAAAAAGCACAAACTTGCAGGTTAGCACACTTGCAAATATTGCTGATATTACTTTCAGTGGAAACACAATAAGCACAAGCCAGCCAATATTAAACCTTGGTACAGCTGACACTGTAATATATCAAAACAAGTTAACTGTAGATAGCATTGATATTGAAAACAATGTTATTAGTACAAATACGTCAAACGAGAACCTAGAGTTTCGTCCTAATGGAACAGGAACTGTTGAAATATTTGCAGATACAAATGTTTACGGAAATATAGTTGCAACAGGCTCAATTACTGCCGACGGCAATATTACTATTGGTAACCAAGATACTGATAGTGTAACATTTAATGCTGAAATAGTATCAAACATTATTCCTGATAGTACTAATACTTACGATTTAGGATCAGATCCAACTGCTGGCGGTAAACAGTGGCGAGCTGTTTATGTAAATGATATCTACGCAGATACTGCTACAATTAATACTCCAAATTTAATAGTAGACGGAGTTGAACTTGCTCTACGTCAAGGCAACATTTATTACGTCGCTGAAAACGGTGACGATGCAAAAACCGGTACACATCCAAGCGATCCGTTTGCATCACTAAAGCAAGCACTTACAGTTGCTACCGCTGGTGATACTGTACACATTTATCCAGGAACTTATACAGAAATTTTTCCTTTAACCGTGCCAGTGGGTGTTACAGTTAAAGGGCACAGTTTAAGAAGCGTAAACATTAAACCTACTGTTGGAACACAGAATAATGATGCATTTTTACTCAACGGTGAAGTAACCGTTGAAGATATAACCGTTAAAGATTTTTTTACTGGTTATGCGTTTAAGTTTGCTACAGGATTTACAGTTACATCGCGCAGCCCATACATTAGAAACGTTTCAGTTATTACACAAGGCAGTGTAACCAGCGGCAGTGATCCAAGAGGATTTGCAGCAGGAGATGCAGGCAAGGGAGCATACATTGATGGCGCAGTAGCTACATCAGGTTCTAACGAAGCAACTTGCTTATTTCATTCAGTAACTTTTATTACTCCTGGAGTTGATGCACTTGTAATTACCAACGGTGCAAGAGTTGAATGGCTTAACTGCTTTACATATTTTGCAAACAGGGGAATGTATGCTTTTGATGGCGCTACTGGATTAAAAGGTACAGGAAAAACTGCATTAAGGGTTGATAACTTAACAGGAACTTTTAACGCAGGAGAAACTGTTACCTATTATGACACAGATGGTGTAACAGTATTAGCAACTGGAACCATCGCCAGCAAAGACGTTGACGGAAAGTTTTATGTTAATGGTAAGCAGAGTGGATTTGAAACATATTCTGAGAGAATAGGAAAGACAGCAACTATAGCTAACGAAGCTAGATTAGATACTACAATTAAAAAGTTTGGTACAGCTAGTTTAGAACTTGACGGAACTGGTGATTATATTTCCTATGCTTCGACTAGTGATTTTGCATTTGGTACTGGGGACTTTTGTATTGAAGCATGGGTCTATCCTACCACTACTGGTACATATAGAACTATTTTTGATTTAAGAACCAGCGGCGTTGATGGCGGCGGCATTATTTTAGGCATTACAGATGTAAATCAACTATATTTTTATTACAATTTCAACTATAGAGTAGGACCAGTAGGATCAATTCCTACCAATACCTGGTCGCATGTTGTTCTAGCAAGAGTTAGTGGAAACACACGAGCATTTATAAATGGAACACAGGTTGGATCTACATATGTTGATAGCAATAACTATGCAGCAAGACCTGTAAGGATTGGTGCTGATCCTAGCGGTAACTTTGCTTTTGCTGGAAGAATAGACGAAGTACGAATTTCAAAAGGCGCAGGACGAAGATCCTCAAATTTTGTAGTACCTACTGCACAATATCTTAGTGATCAATACACAGTTCTCCTATTACATTTTAATGGCGACGATAGTTCAGTAACGATTGAAGATGATTCGCAACAGGCGCAGGATGTTAGATTCAGCGGCGGCGCAACTGCAACATCCATAACACTAGCAGATTTTACAGACTTTGGCGGTGAAGTAAGAAGCATCGCTAGCGCATGCGTGTATGGTAATTATGGTGCCTATGGTAATGGGCCTGGCGTATTAATGTATTTGATAAGCCAAAATTTTGCCTATATTGGTAACGGAAAAGAAACATCAAACGATCCTCTAACAGTTATTCAAGCAAATGAAGTTGTAGAGCTAAACAATGCAAGAATTAGATATAGCTCAGTTGATCATGACGGTGACTTTAGAGTTGGTGATTTATTCTTTGTAGATCAACAGACAGGTACTGTAAACTTTACAAGTGCTACATTTAATATTGAAACTAGCACTGGTATATCTATTACAACTGGTGCTAGTACAACAACCATTACCGGCGAATTTATTGACACTGGTAATTTACGAATAAGTGGTAATACAATTTCAAGTATTACAGGCGACATTATACTTGATGCAGCTAGTAGCACAGTAAGAATAGATTCAACAGGTGCATTTAATATACCAACTGGAACAACAGCAGAGCGTCCAGGTATACCATCAGTTGGTATGATTAGATACAACACTGACACAAATCTATTTGAAGGTTATGATGGAAACTGGATAGCACTAAACGGCGTATATGATTTAGATCTTAATACTTACATTACAGCAGAACTAACACCGGGTGCTAACGATAACACTATTAGATTTTATGCAGATGGTTCATTAGTTGCTGACCTAACATCAACTAGATTTAGATCTGATAGAATTGAAGTTGACAACATTGCTATTGATGATAATACAATTAGTACAATCGCTACTAATCAAAATTTATATCTAAATGCTAACGGCACTGGATCTGTCATAATTGATGAGCTAGCATTTAAAGATTCATCAATTACAAACACAACTTCTAATGCTATTACCTATTTTAGAAATTCAGGTTCAGGATATTTTAAAATTGACGGAACTCTTGGTTTTGTTGTTCCTGTTGGTTTAGATACCCAAAGACCAATTCCTCCTTACAGAGAAATAGGTATGGTTAGATATAATACTGATCAAGCACTTATGGAAGTATGGGACGGAGTTAGTTGGGTATCTGTAGCAGGTAGCTCTGGTGCTATTACATTTAACGCAGCAGAAAATCTAGCAATCGAATATATATTAACGTTAGGATAATAAGAAATGGCAACAACGTTTAAAAATAAAGTAATCAAGGAAGTTGGATTATTGCCAGTTCTTGCACTTGAAACAAATGCTGGAACACGTTCAACTGTTATTGGTTTAAGTTTAGCAAATTTAACAGAATACCCAGTATATGCTAGTGTGCTAATTAATGATGATACAAGTGTACAAGGATATTATTTAAAGGATGTGTTAGTACCACCTAATACTAGTTTAAGGGCTCTTAGCGCAGGTGAAAAATTAATTTTAGCACCTACTAATGCGATGTACATAGTCGCTGATACAGACGAAAGTTTGGACGCTGTAATAAGTTATGTGGATATTGTATAAGGAAGAATTATGTCATCAAACTATATAGGTTTTACACCAGATCAGATTTACTCAGCAGTTCAGAATAGATTTTTCTACGGTTTGCGTAGAACAGATAATGGCGAACTATTTTTAGGTAAAGTGGATCAACTAAAAAAGACAGACACTTTAACAATAAACAATCCCGGTGATCCAACAGAAAATTATCCTAATTATCAAGAAGGGCAAGATTTTTTTGAAGGAAGAAACGTTTATCATAATTTAGTTTACGGAAACTTAAACTATGAACAGTTTAGATGGGACGATAGAAATTTATTATATTATATTAATGATGAAGGCGAATTAGTAGTTCGAATTAATGCGTCATATACATATGACGAAAATTCATCATCAGACGGCTTAGGAACATAACATGGCAGATTTTATCATTGACAGGATACGATTTCGTTGGAAAAACGAATGGTCAGGAGATTTTGACTATGTCAAAGATGACATAGTCTATTACAAAGGCAACTCTTATGTATGTTTAGCAACTCATACATCTAGTCTAGTATTTGTCGATGACTTTTCTCCGCCAACCGGCGATCCTAAGTGGGAATTAATGTTCGAAGGTGGAGTATGGCGCGGCGATTGGGACAACAATGTTTATTACACGCACAATGATATAGTTAAGTACTATGGTTATGTTTATAGATGTTTAACAGAACATACCTCTGTTATTGTTGAAACATTAGGACTACCCCAAGATGATGAAAAGTGGGAATTACTAGCCACTACAAATAATTGGATTTACAACTGGGCCCCTTTGTATTATTATAATCTAGGTGACGTCGTTCGTTACAATGGTTATATATACGTTTGTAATACAAAACATAGATCAGCCACAACAGCAGAACTAGGACTTGAAAACGATCAAAGCAAATGGACTTTAGTTACAAAATCTGATTCTTGGTTAGGAGATTGGACTACCGATTACAGGTACCGAACATCTGATATTGTTCGCTACGGCGGCAGAGTTTATAGATGCTTAAACGGACATACAAGTGCAGCAACAGCAGCATTAGGTTTAGAAGCCGATCAATCTGATTGGGAAATTGTTGTTAGCGGAATTGAATATAAATTTGATTGGACTAGTTCTACTAGATACAAAGTAAACGATATTGTAAAATATGGAGCATCTCTGTTTATTTGTATAACTGATCACACATCCGATGCAATAACACTTTTAAATAATCAAGCATATTGGGAGGTTTGGTTACCCGGACTATTTTACGATCAGCAATGGGATAGCTCAACTGAATATCAAAAGGGAGACATTGTAAAATATGGTGGTTATACCTATACTGCGCTAAACAACAATGTAGGATTTCAACCAAGTGCTGCTAATCTAGCACAAGATACCGGTAACTGGGAAATACTAAAACAGGGTTATAGATTTTTAGGAGAGTGGAATAATACTACTCAATACTTACCTGGAGATGTCGTAAGAACCAACGGTTATCTTTACATAGCTGTATTAGATATAATTTTATCACATCCAGACAGTGATCCTAAATGGCAACTATTAGTTCCTGGAAAGAAATTTAAAGGAGAGTGGTTAGAAAACACAGAATACAGTCTAGGCGATATTGTATTATATGAAGGAACTTCATATGCATGTATAGATAGACACAATTCAGATGAATCGTCTATAACAAGACCACCAAATGCCACATATTGGGTAACTTTCCTTGAAGGTGCTCCTACTAACGTACTTACATATCAAGGCGATCTAAGAACACACGACGGCACTGGTACTGCAAGATTACCAATTGGGACTCCGGGTAATGTATTAAAGTCTATCGGAGGATTAACAGTATGGGATGACTTTTCTAGAGCACCTAATGTCTATTATGTTTCCGTTGAAGGAACTGATGACGACGGATTTGGTTTAACTGTTAATGCACCGTTTAGAACTGTAAAATATGCATGTGATTATATTCTCGAAGACGAAGCAACAAGGGCTCCTGCTACAATTTTTATTAAGACAGGTTACTATGAAGAAATACTTCCTATAAGTGTTCCTGCTAACGTTGCACTAGTTGGGGATGAATTGCGTAGCACTGTAATTTCTCCTGCTCAAGATTATGAAACAAGTAACATGTTTTATGTTAGAAACGGTTCTGGTATTAGAAACATGACCCTACAAGGTCTGTCAGGGACACTAGGAACTCCAAACGAATTTGGTACTAGAAGACCTACCGCCGGCGCTTATGTGTCACTTGACCCAGGAACAGGTACAGGCGACTCGTCTGTATGGATTACAACTAGATCGCCGTACATACAAAACGTAACTACGTTTGGTACCGGTTGTATCGGTATGAAAATTGACGGTATATTACATTCCGGTGGAAACAAGTCTATTGTTGCTAACGACTTTACACAGGTAATAAGCGACGGCATTGGTTATTGGGCTGCTAATAGTGGACTCTCAGAACTAGTTTCTGTGTTCACGTATTTCTGTCACATTGGGTATCTATCAACAACAGGTGGTAAACTAAGAGGCACAAATGGTAACAACTCCTACGGATTGTACGGATCAGTAGCTGAAGGTTTTAATCCAGCAGAAGATCCTATAACTGCTGAAGTTGACAATAGATCAAAAGAAGCACAAGTGTTTATTGTTGAAAACAATGGAACTAATCTATTATCGTTTGGTTATTCACACGCTGGACAACATTACACAGCAGCAACACCTACTATTACAGGATCGGGATTTGGACACGATATTGTTTTTGAAGAATTTAGATCAACAGGTATTAGTGAATTAAGATTAACTGATCCCGGTGATTCGTCAATAGCAGGTGGTCTTAATTATACATATTTGTTAAACTCAGCTCAGTCAGGTGACACTACATCAATAACACTAGCAGCCGCTGATACAACCGGAACTTCTGCACTTTACGTAGGTCAAAGATTAGTAATTGTAGGTGGTAAAGGTGTTGGACAGTATGGTTATATAACAGGTTATAATGATGTAACTAAAGTTGCTATTATCAGCAGAGAAAGTGATGACTCAAATGGTTGGGACACGCTTTATCCTGGCTACCCTATAGAAACTTCTTTAGATAGTTCAACACGCTACAGTATTGAACCAAGGGTTAAAGTTAATGATCCGTCATGGACCACTGTTGCAACTACACTTCCTATAACTCCAACAGCAGTTGCCGGAAAACAAACCGGAGAATTTGTTGCAGTAGCAACAGGCACATCAGCCGCTCATTATAGTAGCGGTTCTTGGAGTTCTAAAGTTATTCCTTCGGGAAACTGGGCACACGTTGATTCGGGTCCTAGCGAAAGATTTTTAGCACTGAGTAGCAGTAATGTACAAGATGCTGCTCTATATGCAGGATCTACATGGACCACAGTCGACCTAGGAACATCATCTACATGGATAGCATCTGCTTATAATGGAACAACATCGTGGATTGCTGTTTCATCGAGCGGTAACGGAAGAGTTTCAACTAATTTAGGCTCAACCTGGTCCGCAACAGGCTCTATAGGTCTAGGCTCAATAACAGATATTGCTTTTGGAAATGATAGATATGTTGCAATAACAACAGGAAACACATTTTCTTACAGTACTGACAATGGTTCAACATGGACAACAGCGTCACACACTGCTCCTATAGGAGTACAGTGGAATTCAATTACTTACGGTAACGGACGTTTTGTTGTTGTAGGTGATGATCAAGTTACTTTATACAGCTTTGACGGTATTACATGGTACGAAGGCTTTGTACCTTTAGATGTTGCTTGGGTAGAAGTGCAATATTCAAACGGTTTATTTGTTGCTTCAAATTCTACAACTGACGTCGTAGCTACATCGCAAGACGGCCGATCATGGACTACGTTCTTTGATGACAGCTCACAAAAATCGCTATCTCTAGGAGCAGGTATACCCATGCTTGCTGCTGGACTCATTAATGATCAACCTGTTTGGTTGGCAGGTATTACAGGATCCTCGTCTTTCAAGATACTGAACACAGGTGCAACAGCAATTATTCGTGCAGTTATAGCGTCAAGCAGGGTTCAACGATTTGTTATCTACGAACCAGGAAGCGGATATTCAACAACACCGCCTGTAACAATAATTGACAATGCTAATACTATTGAAGCAACATATTCTGCTAGAATTAACAGTGGAGTACTTGCGCAGCCTCTGTTTAAAAATAGAGGATTAGGGTATGTTAGATCATTAGCTACTGTGAGCGGAACTGGATATGCTGACATCTATCAAATAGGCAGTGATTTAATAGTTAAAAACTTGTCTAGAATACCAGGACCTGGTGACAACTTAGAAATAACTGGTATCAATGATGTTGTTTATAGAATAACAGTAATATCTGATATAACTGGTTCAGAGCCTAATTTGTCTGCTAAACTAACTATTTCACCGACCCTAGGTAGAGCAGAATCGCCCGATCATGAAGAGTCATTGATAATTAGACAGCAATACAGTCAAGTTCGTCTAACTGGACATGATTTCTTAGACATTGGTACTGGTAATAAAACACAGACTGATTATCCTGATCTGTATCTTGTTGGATATGAAACAGAAAATGAACCACAGCCTTTCAACGAAACAGTTGAAAAGGGTGGTGGTCGTGTGTTCTATACATCAACAGACCAAGACGGTAACTTTAGGGTAGGTGAATACTTTGCTGTTGAACAGGCTACTGGTATTGTTTCTGTTAATGCAAGCTATTTTGATTTGAGTGGTCTAACTGAAATTAGCCTTGGTGGAATTCAAGTTGGAGGATCTGCTGTTGTTATTAGAGAGTTTTCTAAAGATCAAACATTTGCAGCAAATTCAAATAACGTTGTTCCAACACAACGAGCAATAGCAAGATATCTAGAATCTAGAATTTCAGGCGGCGGCTCAAATGCTGTAACAAATGCTTTGATAGCTGGACAGGTAAGAATTTCCGGACAGAATATAACAACCACAAGTGGACTGCCGATAGAAATTCCTGTAAAAATGAACATACCTCAAGGTGCAGATGGGCACTATCTAGCAAGTATGTTTTATGCTGCTGGCATGCGTTTGCCTTGATAATAGTAGATAAATAAAATAAATTATGGAGTTCTTAAATGGCTGAGTTTAAATTAGGTAGAATACGCTTTATTTGGAAGGGCGATTGGACTGCCTCTACAGTATATTACAAAGACGATATCATTCGCAACGGCGGAAATACGTATGTATGTACAGCCGGACATACTAGTTCTATCGATTTTCCTACTGATCTAACAGTTTACTGGAATAAAATGTCCGACGGCCAGGAATGGAAGGGTAACTGGACATCAGATACATATTACAAAGTAAATGACATCGTAAAGTATGGCGGTTATCTATATATAGCCAACGAAGCACACACTTCTGCAGGATCATTCAGCGAAGGTCTAGAAGCAGATCAATCAAAGTGGGATCTATTTGCCGAAGGTTTTGACTGGAAGGGTGATTGGTTAACTTCGTTCAGATATAAAATAAATGATTTAGTTAAGTACAACGGAACAGTTTATCTATGTAATGAAGAACATACTAGTGCATCGACCGAAGTTTCAGGATTAGAAGCAGATCAATCAAAGTGGGATATATTTTCTGAAGGATTTGTATGGCAAAATGTTTGGCTCACAGGAACACGCTATCGAGTTAATGACATTGTTCGTTACGGCGGAACACTCTATGTATGCGTAGAGGGCCATACCAGCGCAGCAACAGCAGCATTAGGTCTAGAAGATGATCAATCAAAGTGGGAATACCTACACAAAGGAATTGAATACAAAGGAACACACGCCGCTGCTACACGTTATAAAATAAATGACGTTGTAAAATACGGTGGTGCGCTCTGGATCTGTACAACATATCATACCAGCCAAACTCTACTTTCACAAGACGAGTCAAAGTGGGATCAATTCGTTGAAGGCTTAGAATTTGAAGATTCTTGGGATGCAGGCGTTAGCTATCAACCAGGCGATTTTGTTACATACGGCGGGTACAGTTATGTATCTGTGACTAATAATAGAGCAGTCAAACCTACAGAAAGTCCAGCTGACTGGGATTTATTTACTACAGGTTTTAGATTTTTAGGCGAATGGGGCGATGATAGCTCAAACTTTGAATACAAAGTTGGTGATGTAGTACGATTAGGTGGCTATACATATCTATGTACAGCTGATCACAGCGGTGAACGTCCGCCTAATCTACTATATTGGGAAAGATTAAATTACGGCTTTGAATGGAAAAATGCCTGGGCTAACGGCACATTATACGATCTTGGAGATGCAGTACGCTACGGTGTAAACACTTATGTATGTATACAAGAACATACTTCTGATCAAGTAGTAGCACAAAATAGACCTGATCAAGACGTATTAGGAACCTATTGGAATCTATTGTCAGGTGGCGTTGAATCAGGAAACCTAACAACTCAAGGCGATCTAGTTTATTACGGCGGCGCAGGCCCTACAAGATTAGCTATTGGACAACCGGGACAAGTATTAAAAGTTAATGATGTTGGAGATGCACCAGAATGGGGTTTCTGGGGTAGACTTAACAACATCTACTATGTTCAATCAATAACAGGAATTGACGACCCTGCACCTAGCTATGGCACAACTCTTGATAGACCATGGAAAACTATTAGATACGCAGCAGAGCAGATCTTAAAAGGTGCTCTTCGACCTGCCGCAAGAGAATTATTAGAAAGAAACAGAAGTTTTATACAAGCAGAAGTTGCTGCATGGGTCGCTGCACAGATTACAGGCGGTGCAGGTATATGGGCTGGATTTGTTAACGACGATCCTGATAAATGTGCTAGAGATATGGGTCAAATACTAGATGCAGTTATTTGGGATATCTCGCATGGCGGTAATAAAAGAATAAGAGAAGCTACACTTTCTTATTTTAGCGGTGGCAGTTTAATTGCTGCTATTGCCGACGAAGATGATCAGTTAGTAGCAGCAGTTAACTATATGGTTGATGTTATTGATGCTGTATTAACTAATTTTGATCCAGCTGTATCCTATCAGGGTACAATAACACAAGATAAAGATCTTACTCTTGTTGAAGAGTCTGATGCTCAAACACTAGTCGAAGAACTTTTAGGAATTTTAACCAACGCAGTAACCGCTGGAACTACTACCGGCATCCCAGCTGAAAGAATAGCCAACGATACTATATTTGTTAAAACCGGAACATTTGCAGAAATACTTCCTATTATAGTTCCAGCAAACTGTGCTGTAGTTGGTGACGAACTGCGTTCTACTAGAATTGAAGCAGCAGGAAGTTTTGTTGATCCTACTGATACGCCTAAGACATTAGATGCAATGTCACGTTTGGAATCAATTATTTCAAATGTTGTACGTAATATTGCTGTTACACCAACTACGGGTAATACAGAAACACAAGTAACGACACGCCCTGCAGGCTCAGTTGGTGCTGGTACGGATGCTTCAGCATTAGTCAGAGAAATTATTGATTATATCAACTGGGGTGTTAATGGTGCGTCAGGAGACTCAACTGTTCCTCTTTCACGAGGAAGTAATACACCTGAGACATCAACAGGATATACTTATGCTGTAGAAACACTTGAAGCTAACCGCGAATTTATTAAAGCTGAATTGCTAGCATATATTGCATTCACATATCCTGCATATACTTATGACACTGTTGCGTGTGCAAGAGATGTTGATAGATATATTGATGCAATTAAGCACGACTTAATCTATACAGGAAACTACAAATCATTGCTAGCCGCTCGTTACTATGTGAACGCAGTTAACGGTAGTACAGAAGAAGACATGTTCTACATGAGAAACGGAACAGGTCTAAGAAACTGCACAGTTGCAGCACTGTCAGGAACACTAAGCGCACCAAATGCTTACGGAACTCGACGTCCAAGTGCTGGTGCATATGTATCACTTGATCCAGGTTGGGGACCAAATCATATCGATGCATGGATCACAAACAAGTCACCGTATGTTCAGAACGTAACTACATTTGGTACTGCTTGCGTTGGTCTAAAAGTTGACGGTGATCTACACGCAGGCGGCAATGATTCTATTGTTGCTAACGACTTTACACAAGTATTGAGTGATGGTATTGGATGCTGGATTACTAACTTAGGCAGAGCAGAACTTGTTTCTGTGTTCTCTTACTACGGACATATTGGTTATCTAGCAGAAAACGGCGGAAAGATCCGCGCTACAAATGGTAACTCATCGTACGGTGCTTATGGTACTGTAGCGGAAGGTGTTGACGAAACAGAAACACCAATTGTTGGGGCAGTTGATAATAGAACTTTTGACGCTGTAGTAACAAATGTTCTAACAAACGGCAGCGAAGTATTAACACTAGAATTTTTAAATGCCGGAGAATCATATACTAGTGGAGCAACCAGCTTTACTATTACAGGTGAAGGGTTTGGTGCAGCTACATCAGCAGTAAATGTATCCAACGGAGGCGTTTTTGAGATTAGACTATTAGACCCTGCAAATAATTTTGGCGGCGAAGATTATGTATCAGCACAAAACGTTGCTATAGGTGGTAACACAACTTCTATCACATTAAGCAATACTGATACTGCACTAAGCACTGCATATACCGGAATGGCAATATTTATTATTGCAGGTAAAGGTGCAGGTCAATATGGTTATATTAATTCTTATAATTCAGGAACAAAAATTGCACAAATTTACAAGTGCAGTGACGGTACAGCTGGTTGGGATCATGTGATAGGTTCTGCTATTGAAGCTACACTTGATGATACAACACAATATATAATTGAACCAAGGTTAACCTTTACAGCACCTCCTTCAGCTCTATACGCAAATACAGCAAAAGCTAGAGCAAGAGTTGAAGCAGGAAAAATTGTTGAAATTAGAATCTGGGATCCAGGTTCAGGATATCTATCCGTACCAACAATGACAATCACAGATCCTAACAACACCGCAGAAGCTCCACATTTGGTTAGAATTGGTAATGGTGTTCTCAAGCAACCTACATGGTCTAACAGAGGAACAGGATTTACAACAGCTCAAGCAACTGTGTCTGGTGATGGATATGCAGATATGTATCAACCGGGACAATATGTACAGGTTAAAAATCTATCTGATATACCACAGGCAGGATCCAACGTAGTGTTTGGTGGTCTATCAGGACAGTTCTTTAAACTTGTTTCTATCACCGGACTGATAGGAAGCCCAGGATCTTACGAAGGAAGAATACAAATAAGCCCAGATTTAACCATTACTGATGCACCTGAACACGAAGAAGGTGTTGAAATGAGAATACGTTACAGTCAAGTTCGTCTAACTGGACACGATTTCTTAGATATTGGTACAGGCAATTTTGCAAATACAAACTATCCAGGCACACCATTAATTAATCCAGATCCTACAAAAGAAACAAATGATTTTGGCGGTGGTCGCGTATTCTACACCAGCACTGACCAAGACGGTAACTTTAGAGTTGGATCATTATTCAGTATTGAACAATCAACAGGTATTGCTACATTAAATGCCGATGCCTTTAATATTTCAGGTCTACAGGAATTACAGCTAGGAGCTGTGTCACTGGGCGGAACTAGTGCTGTTATTACTGAATTTAGCACTGATGGTACTTTTACAGCTGATAGCGATAACATTGTACCAACGCAGAAAGCTATCAAAACTTATATTGCAAGCCAAATTGGTGGCGGCGCTGGCGAATTGAACGTAAACAGTATTACCGCAGGTCTTGTGCAGATTTCAACCAATGAGATCACCACAACCAGCGGAGTTCAAATAAATACGTTACAAAAAGTTAATTTCCAAGCTGGTATCGACGGACATCCGCTTGCAATGAATTATTTCTTATTACAATAATGGAGAACACATAATGGCATCAGGAATTTTAGGAAGATCAAATTTGTCCGCTGCAACGTATACTGCGGTATACACAGTTCCAGCGAGCACATTTGCGGTCGTATCTGTGTCTATTCTAAACAGAAGTAACAATGGTGTTGCAATCAGACTAGCAGTTTCTGATACTAGCACTCCGGCAGATGCTGATTGGTTAGAATACGATACTACTTTAGATCCAAAGCAAGTATTAGAAAGAACCGGTATAGTTATGCAGGCTGGAAAAGTATTAGTTGTTCGATCATCGACGGCTAATGTTAACGCGGTTGCTTTTGGAATAGAGACATCTGCATAAATACATTAACGAAGGAATATACAAATGGCAAGATATATCTCAACATCAGGAACTGCGCTAGCAACCGTACGTACAACAGGTACAGGAATCACAGCAGTTGCCAATGATCGTATTATTTGTACCGGCGGCGGATTTACAATAACATTGCCTGCTTCACCACTTGAAAATGACACTATTCAGATCATTGATGCAACTGGAGTTTTTGGAAGCAGCAACGTAACTTGCGGTCGTAATGGTAACAAAATTCAAAACTTAGCAGAAGATTTGATTTTAAACATCAACAATACCGCAATTACACTGGTTTGGACTGGCTCCACCTACGGCTGGCTAATCATTAGATAACGGGGCTCAACGCATGGCAACACTAAAACAATTCTTAGGTTTAAATTCAACTGTTGAAATTAGAAACCTATTCGTATACAATACCGGCCAGACCAGTGAAATTGACGGTGGCGCCTGCTGTTGCTATGTTGTTCCTAGCGGAATTACACAAGCCTATGTAGAAGTATGGGGCGGCGGCGGTGGTGGCAGCGGCGCTTGCTGTTGTCAGTGGGTGTACGCAAATTCTACAGGCGGTCAATATGGAATAGAACGTTTTTCAGTATCTGGCGGACAAGTATTAACTATCTGTGCAGGAGGTTCAACCTGCTGCGGACCAAACTGCAAGGGCCCTGATGGATTTCCTAGCTTTGTGTCAAGAAGCGGAACAATACTAGCCTGCGCTGCCGGCGGAGTTGGAGGATGCGCACTTTGTTTCTATAAAGGTTGGAACTGTACTGGTGTGTGCGTACCTGGATATAGAGCCGACCAATTGCAAAGCGTGCCAGTGTGCGGAGATATATCTCAGTGCAGCCATCAAGGACAAAGCGTAACACATAACTTCTGCTACAGCGATATGTGGGAAGGTCTCAGCGGCGCTCCAAAACTAAACAACAACCACAGAGTTGGCGGCTCACATTGCTCGTATGAATTTACAAGAGTAGGTTGCTGTAAATTAAGCAACAGTTGGCCAGGCGGCGGCGGCAACGGATCAGGCTCTTGCGGAGGAGGCTGTTGCTGGGGCGGATGGGGTGCCGGCGGTTTGGTTATTCTAACATTTTACGGTTAAAAAGGTATTTAAACATGGGAACAAAGACAAACAATATTGTATCAAAAACTTTTAGCTATCCGATACCAGACGACTATCTATATCAGACCAATAGCCTAAATAAAACTGGTACTTTTACATATAACGGACCAGACAAAGTCTGGGTTTTCGTTGACAACGAAACCGGCAAACTAGTTAGCGGTCTTAATTATACTGAAAGAGATGACGGGGAAGATCTACCAACACCAGTGGGTCAAACAAAGATTTGCTTAACAGCTGAAAATGATCCTGAGTTACTCAGCATTGTTTGGTTAGGCGACAACGATTACAGTACATTACCTCAAAAGGTAGAAAATCTTCCAGACGGTAGCGTATATGCTAGACCAGATCCTACACCTCCTGATCATACCTATGAACTAATGGAGTGCGAATACGATTTTTCGACACAGTCATGGAAAAAACCATTTCCATGGAAGAAACCACACATGGATTGGGATCAACTTAGAACTGCTAGGGTAGGATTATTAGCTCACACTGATGAAATTTTAGCTACTAGACTGTTATCCGATGAAACTAAAGCAGAACTAGAAGTCTTTAGACAGACACTAAGAGATTTACCAGCTACATTTGACGGTATAGATCCTTGGAAGGTACCTTTCCCTGAGTTTCCAGCTGGAGCAAGATAAATGGCATCACTAACCCAACTTTTTCCAATAGCTAACTTTTTAACAGGTTCCGCCTCCGGCAATTTCACTACAGTCTATGTCTATAGTACATCTATAGATTCAGTTAGTAATGGTGGTGCATGCTGCCTTTTTACAGTTCCCGCCGGAACTAGTTGGATTAGATTTGAGTTATGGGGTGCAGGTAGTTCAGGACCAGGAGCCTGCTGCTGCCAACAACCAGTTCAAAGTGGCGGAGCAGGTGCGTATGCTAGAAAAACTGTTGCTGCTACAGCAGGTAATACCTACACCGTTTGCGCAGCAAGTTCAGGAGCATGTTCGCCAACCTGCTGCGGAACAGAAGGAAGTCCTTCATTTGTGTCTGGAGGAACAGGTGCAAGCACTGTAGCAGTTTGTGCAGCAGGCGGTCCTACTAGTTTTTCTCAATGCTTTATGATATCAGGTGGTTGCGCATATGCCGGTCAGAATACCAATACTTGTAGAGCAAACAGTTTCTGCGGAGCAGATTTCGGTCTACCAGCTATTTCAGGAGCTTCGCAATCTTCAGGAACCTGCGGATTTCAACACTGGCAGTATGTTCCAAACGGACCTTACATAGGTGCAGGTGTTAGAACCGGTTGGGACTATTGTATTTCAGGCAGCGGATGTCAGTCAATTGGCGGATTTGCAAACTTTCCAGGCGGCGGTGGCGGCGGCGCCCAAACTTCAGGCGGCGGATGCTGCTGGGGTAATCATGGTGCCGGCGGCCTAGTAATTATATCATACAGGTAAGAACAGACATGGCAAATTTAAAAGATTTACTTTACACTAATGCTGGTACAGTTACTACAATTACTCTCAGAGAGTTTGTTGTAAGTAATACTAGTGTATCAGCCAACAACGGCGGCTGCTGTTGCGCATGGACTGTGCCTGCAGGCGCCAGCTACATTAAATTTGAAATGTGGGGCGGCGGTGGCGGCGGTGGCGGCTCCTGCTGCTGTATGCAAGGATTTCCAGGAGGGAACGGTGCTTATGGAGTTAAAGTATTAACAGGAGCACAAGTAGTTCCAGGGTGTACATATACAATCTGCGGAGGCGGCTCTTCTGTACAGTCAAATACTAATAACGGCTGCATGGGTTATGATAGTTATGTCATTGGACATAATTTAAGTAATTTCTGTGCTAAAGGCGGCCGAAACGGCTGTACTAACTGTTTTGTTTGGTGCGGCCAGTGTTATATGTGTAATCAATGTTATTATCAGTGCGGAGCATTTGGTGGTGATTTGTGCGTATGGAGTCAATGTGGTGCTTCAAGAATAACAATGTATTGTTTTAACCATGGTCAACAACACGCACCTACAGGACCAGCAACAGTAAGTGGACCTGTTTTTGGTCCAGGCGGTTGCTTCTGCGGCGGCGTTGTAGAAAGCCAAATGTGCGGTCCTGTATATCCAGGCGGTGGCGGCTTTTCAGCTCAAGCATATGGCGGCGCTTGCCGATGCAGCTGGTGGGGCGCTCCTGGTGCAGTTTCAGTAACATGGGGTTAATATAATGGCAACAATTAGAAGAATTTTTACTTATAAATTGGCTGATGATTACCTAGCGCAAACCTCAGACCTTATGAAATCCGCAACATGGACTTATGTAGGTCCTGATGAGTTTTGGATTTTTATAGAAAAAGAAACAGGCAAGCCAAGATGTTATAATTTCTTTACAAAAGAAATGGATGGAGATATAATACCAACACCTATAGACTGCATAAAATACCATGTAGATGCTAACGCAGAACCACTCTTAGCAACGCTGATAGGTGCAAGTGAAATGGTCGATGGCAGTACATTGCCGCAGTTTAGCGAAGTGTTACCCAACGGTGAAACATATTCTCGTCCTAGAGACCCTATGCCTGATCATACATATGAAATGAGCGAAATGTATTATGATTTTGATAAAAAAGAATGGATATTTCCTTTAAAGAAAACATGGGTAGAATGGGATCAATTACTAGCAAGTAGAGACGAAGAACTTAAACAGGTTACATTAAAACTTACTAAGATAAATGATTTTCCTGTTAGTATATCTTCTAAATTACAAGAATATAAAACAGCTCTTGAAAATTTAGAAACAGTCTGGGCCGGGTACCCAGCGTACAAGGTTTGGTTACCAGAAAAACCCTATTAAAGTAACTCACTTTTAAAAAGCCTTTGACACGCATCCTATAAGTAGTTTATAATACTACTTGTTTTAGGAGACAACATGCGGTCAAAGGCTTTTTTTATCAACGGCGGCGCAGGGCGTGTAATTTGTGCAATACCTGCATTAGAAAAATATCAAGAAGAATCCGGAGATAAAGACTTTTTAATCATCTGCGAAGGCGGAACAGATTTTTTCAAAGGACATCCTACCCTATACCCGAGAACATATGATAATTGGCACAAAAATCTTTTTGAAGACAAGCTAATACACATGGATATAGTGTCTCCTGAACCTTATAGGGTCTGGGAATATTTCAATCAAAAATGCAATCTTTCTCAAGCCTTTGATATAGCAATAAACAATAAAGGTATCAGAGAACTTCCTAGACCTACTCTAAAACTTTCTGTTGATGAAATTTTAACCGGAAAAAATATCATTAAAGAAGTAAAAGAAAAAACCGGAAAAGATCAAGTGATTGTTTTCCAACCGTTTGGTCGAGGAGTGCTAGTTCAGGACAACATGATAACTGATCCTTCTGGAAGAAGTTTTGAAGGCGACAGTGTTATTAATCTTGTAAAACGATTGCAGAAAAAGTATGCTATTGTGTTTATGGGAGAGTTTGGAGTTGATTTTGCAAAACACGGTTGTCCAGCACCTGTCGCTGCGCCCCAAAATGCTACAATACGACATTGGGCAGGCATCATTAACGAAGCTGATTATTTCTTAGGATGTGATAGCGTAGGACAACATATTGCCTATGTTTTACAAAAGCCAGCTACTGTAGTTGTTGGTAGTACATTTAAAGAGAATGTTTCCTATCCTAGTTACGAAAAGTTTGATGTTTTAGATATGGGAGAAGATCGCAGGAGATACAGTCCAATTAGGATTACTGTTGACGAAGTTGCTGACAGGACCAACGAAGGTATTATGATAATGAACGAAAAGATCGAAGAAGTAATTGCGCAAACAGTAGAAGAAGGTATCGTTAAGCACGTTTTAGGTAAGAAAAAGTAATCAATGAAACGACTATTTGTATTTGGTTGTAGCTATACTGCTTATTCTTGGCCAACCTGGGCAGATCTGCTCAGTTGCGAATATGATTATTTTGAAAACTGGGGGATGGCAGGCTTAGGTAATCGAGCTATTTGTGAACGCATAGCCGAGTGCCACGTTAAACACAAATTTACTAAAAGCGATACAATTATTGTACAATGGTCTACACATTTAAGAAATGATTTTTTCCATCAATCGGGGACATTAACAGAACGTGTTCCAGGATGGAAAACCGCAGGCAGTGTTTTTAATTATTTAAATCAAAAAATTTATGATAGAGAATGGTTAGAAACATTTTTTGATGAAGAAGCATTCTTTATGCACACATTAAATCAAGTATTGCTAACTATGCATTTTCTCGATAGTACAGGTGCTAATTGGTTTATGACCAGCATAGGTGATTTGCGTGAACTTGGATTAGACATTGATGTTAATTCAAAATATGGGGAACAGTCTATTTTTACTAAAATTAGAGATAGGTTTTCATCAGAAAAAGAAAAATATTTTGGATTTAGAGTAACACCTGGTTTAAAAATATACAATAATCCAATATGGATTGATAAAGCAGATAAATGGGTAGAACCTATAGGATCATGGATAATTAAAAATATTAACGATCCTTTTTATCAATTTATAGGCGATAACGGAGAAGAATTTACTGATCATCATCCTAAAACATCTGCACATAAGGAATGGCTAGTTAAATTTTTAATTCCTAGGCTTGGTATAGATCCGGATACAACAAGATATGAAAGGGTTATTGATCGCAGCAATCAGCTGCATCTTGAAAATACCCATAACGAAAAGAGAAGTTTTGAAAAACTACTTTTTCGAGAAAAATTTGATCTGCCTTTATGGCCCAATATGATTAAAGGTTTCATAACATTTTAAGGATTAACAGATGAGTAAAGATATTTGGATTGCAGGGATCGCTCGGGGACACAATTCCGGAGTATGTCTTTTAAAAAACGGTGAAATTGTTTTTAGTATCGAAGAAGAACGGTTAAGTCGACACAAATATGATGGCGGTCCATTTGCATCTATGGTGAAGATACTAGAATATACTGATCGGTTAGATTACTTAGTAGTAGCTCATACACAACAGTTAAACGAAACTGCTGGTAGAACTGATTTTACAGGTGATGATGTTTATACTGCTATGGCTAGAAAATTAGGACTAATAGATCGTAAAGCAAATATCTATCAACACCCTCAGGTAATTGATCTTAGCCACATGCATCACAAACTACATGCTGCTTGTGCATTTTATAGGAGTGGATTTGAAACTGCCACAGCAGTTATAGTTGATGGTGCAGGAACATTCCTACAACTAGGTTTAGGAAACGAACAGTTTACAGCATGGGAAACAGAAACAGTATTTGATTGTTCTTATCCTGCTAATTTTACTACTAGATACAAGCATATTGGATCTAGAGGTCCAATAGCAGAAGCAATTTTTGACGAGTTCTCTGCTGATTTTTATAATGAAACTGACAAAGACGGCAAGCCTAGTACCTATAAGGCAGTAATATCTGAAAAAGCAGGCATTGTAAAAGTTTACGAAGCTGTAACACAGTACTGCGGTTTTAGCAGTATTGAAGCAGGCAAGACCATGGGATTATTTCCCTACGGTAAGCCTAATAACAAAATACCAAAACTGTTTACTAAAGACGGAAAAGTTTCTCAATCTAATAGAAATTTAATAGTACCAACTTATCCAAATGGTGCTCAAGTAAACTATGCTATGTACGATGAATTAGAAGATAGCGATGCTTCTGACATAACCAAGTTACAGAATCGGAGAGATCTCGCTTATGCTTGTCAAACAGAAACACAAGAACAAGTACTTAATCTTATTATTGAGTCTGTAAAAATTACAGGAAACAAAAATGTAGTATTGAGTGGTGGATATGGTCTAAATTGTGTTGCAAATTATTTTTATCTAACCAAGCTCAATGAGCTAGGTATTAATTTTTATGTAGAGCCTGTTAGTAATGATGCTGGTACTGCAATGGGTGCAGCTCTAATGATTTATAAGTCAAAGTTTGGCCATACAGGTAAACCACAAAGATCTGATACTCTTTATCTAGGACCTAAGTATGAATATTCATCTAACGACATAGCTGAATTAGCAGATAAGTACGGAGCCGAAGTTTCTGCAGCCACGCATGTTACGTTAGTTAATCTAATTAGATCTAAAAACATTGTAGCACTATTTCAAGGTAGATCCGAAAACGGACCCAGAGCATTGGGAAATCGCAGTCTAGTATTTGATCCTACTTTTGAAGATGGCAAGGATTTTGTTAATCAAGTTAAACGTAGAGAATATTTTCGTCCATTTGCCGGAAGCATTTTAGAAGAAGATGCACATGAATGGTTTGATCTTAGAGGTATGGAAAGCAGTCCTACTATGATGTATGCTGTAAACTGTAAGCCGGGTATAGAATCTAAAATACCCTCAATTATTCACGTAGACGGAACCTGCAGAATTCAAACAGTTAGCAAAGAACAGAATCCGTTATATTATGAAATCATCTCTGAATTTAAGAAAGAAACAGGTGTTCCTATAGTGTTTAATACCAGCTTTAATTTAGGTGGTGAACCGCTAGTTGAAACTCTCGAAGATGCTCTATGGACGCTTCAACAGAGTGATATTGAATATTTGTATCTTCCTGAATACGGAGTAATGCTAACAATAAAAAATGCATAAATATTGTGTATAGGAACGCACAATGTTTAACATTTTAAAGTTTTTTAGTCACGGCAGAAAGGATAGTATTCTTTTTAAAAACAACGGGTCGATATCTCACAACGGCCCGTGGAAACAGGTCTATCCCAACACATTGCTAGATCGATGGCATGTTGGAGAGTTTAGCAGTGCAGAGTATACTATAAGTATAGATCTTGACAATAACGACAGAGAACTAATTAAATGTTTGGTAACTGCTGGGTTAGATTTGGCCAGCGTAGTAGTATATGCTCGCAGTCGTTTAAGCAGAAATTTGATAGAAATAACTGCCACAGTAAACGATAGCTATGTTGATATATTTTTAAACCCAGCAGCTGATGATAGCACTCCAACATCGGGTGCAAAAGTAATATATACAGTACAGTATTTTCAGAGTCAAAATCCTCTAGTTGTTTGAAATCAATTTCAAATAAATACAATAGTTGGAGGATATAATGACAGTAATTAATGCGCCCTTTAGATCAGAATACGGTTTTGAAAGCCCAGGATTTCTTGTAGATTCTTCAGGAAACGTCATTGTAAGAACCCTGTCTCAAACAGCAGGCGGAACCGATGTTGAAACTCCAGCAGATTATAATGTAACAGAAAGTGGTGGTGGCGGTGGCTTTTTGTTTTCTGGAGTAATAGGATCTACTCCTGATGTACAGCTTTATAGAGATAGAACTTATATTTTTGATCTCAATTTACCTACACAAACTTTCTATCTATATCGCACCGACGGAACAACCTATTTTAGTGGATTAGTACACTCAGATGGAAGCTCTTCAGAAGACGCTTTAGCAAAAAATAGCGGTAGACTACGTTGGACTATACCATTAAACGCTCCTGACACGCTGTACTACGGAAATTCGACTAGATCAATTCAGGGATCATTTATTATCGGTGATCCTATAGGAACATTCAGCACTATATCTGTTACTGAAGATACTGATTCATCTGATGCAGCTTCGGGCGCTTTAATAGTATCAGGCGGAGCAGGAATAGCTAAAAACTTATTTGTAGGAGGAACTCTTACAGCAGCTTCATTCCAGCTTAACGGAACAGGTATAGCGGAAATAAGCAGCGGAACTAATTTAGCAATAAATGCAGACAATAGAATAATTTTAAGAGTTTCAGATGTCCTAATTGGATCTATTGATTCTGACGGTCTCAGCATTTCACTAAATAACAGTAGTATTAACAATACTGTTATAGGAGATATTGCCCCGTCAACAGCAACTTTTATATCTGCTTCAATAACCGAAACACCCGTTAACGGCAATAATGCTGCAAATAAAAATTATGTTGATAATACAGTAACAACCCTAGCAGTTGCATTTGGATTATAAAAGATGGCAAAAAGAAAAATAGAAAATTATGTTTTTAAACCAGGCATAGGAGCACTTGATAATGTATTTCCTGATGCTTATAGCCTGCTTAGCCAAAACAAAGATTTTTTGATCGCCGAGTCGATCGCCTATATTAACAATGAGATCAGTGATGCAACTAAATGTCAGAGAGACATAGGTTACATCATTGACGGTTTGTTAGCAGACATAGCCTGTCAGAGTACTTACTATTCATACTTTATTGGTCTTGCCGAATATAATTCATTGGATATTTCAAATACTGTTATTAGAACAATTGAAAGACTAAGAACAAATGTTAAATCTAGAGCAGCATCAGTTTACAGTGGAGCAACTTTAACATCATTAAACAGCGACATTGATTTTTATTTTGATGAAGTAATTGATATTGCACAAAACGGTAGAAGTGCAGCAGATGCCCCGTCATACAGCACTGGCGGTGTAGCTGTTGACAGAGTCCGAGCAGCTACTCAATTAACCAACAATACTGCATTTATCGCAGCAGAAGTAAATGCTTGGGTTAATGTTAACTACCCAGAACACAATCATGATGTTGACAAATGTACACGAGATGTAATCTATGCAATTAACGCAGTGATCTTTGATATACTATACGGTGGCAACACCGCTAGTTATGACAGTGCAAAATTCTTTAATAACTATTCTGCAGGAGGCTCTACAGGTATTACAGCAGAGCATCAAGCACAAACCGTAGCAGCTTATAGACATCTGCAGTCTTTCATAGATAATATTGTTACAGCAACAACATTTACAAAATCAGTAGGCAATGCATTAACGCAAAACACCTCAGGAACTGGCGCAACTTCTCTAATGGGTACAGAAGCTGCTGCGTTAATCGATATAGTTGCTGATGTTGTTGAAAGTGGCACAGGTGCACTTCCTGTTAAGACTGCTTATACTGGTTCTAATCCTTTTTCGTTGTTTGTCACTGATGTAACATCAAACAAAACCGCAATAATAAATGCAATAACTTGGAGTCCAAGTTATACATATAACTCTGCAAAGTGCCAACGAGATCTAGGATTTGTATTAGACGCTTATCTATATGATCTAAGATATGGCGGAAACTCTGAAACACGTCGTGTTATAAACTATTACTGGGATGGCGATGTAGCACAAGTTGATGGCAATAGAATACCTGAAATTGATACACATGCCTTCATTGGTGATCTTATTACCGAATATATTTTAACAAATACTGCATGGACACCGGGCGGAACCTTAAATCAAACCATCAACACGGGTCTAACAACAGAACTATATCAATACACACCTACCGGTGCACAGTATACACCCACAACTGGTGAATTGACATTAACTATTGGTGAGCACAATCTAGTAGCAGGTAGTAGTATTAGGATAGCAACAGGCGGCATAACTTTTACCTGTGCTCTTGATGGAAACAGTACACTACATCCTTATCCTAGAGCCTCAGGAGTACCAAATGATTCAGGTACTGATCCATTTTATAATACTCCAATTTTTATTGACTCGGTAACAGACACAACTATAACAATAAATGTTGGTGTTTCGTCAGACACGTCTGATCATACATTTGCAAGCGCATTAACTAGTGCTGTTACATCGTCTGCCATTGACAAAATTAATACACTAGTTGGATACACAACCAGCGTCATCACTAACGGTTTAAGCAGCATGCCTACACTAGTTAAGTCAGGTGTTGGCACTATAAAAATTCAAGGAAAATATACTACAAGTGATTTGTTGCTTATAACAAATACAACAAATAATGAAATTATTTACAATTTTGGATCTCCTACAGCTGGTGGATCTGTACTAATAAAAGATCACGGCGACGATGAAGATTTCGCAAAATATTTACAGACAACGGACGGTGTTACAACAATAACACTGAACTACAATACCAGCACACATTCACCTGATGACGATCTACAAATTTTTATAGAAGGTAATGAAGTAATTACACGCCCGTTTGATTTTGGTACAGATGCTATCGAACGTATGCGTATCGCACCTCCAATGAGCATGCTTGATGCTGACTTTGAGTATGGTTTACAGCCAACCAAGTGGGCAGCTATTGGAACGATGCGTGGATATCCATCAATTTACGAATTACCAGGCACGGATACTCCAGTAGCAACAGTAGTAACTGATGCAAGCTCAGGAACAAGCGGCGTAGGTCAATCTTTAATCACAGTAAACACTGTAGGTCCTCATGGATTTCTTCCAGGTGAACCTATAACACTTAAGGCACTTGCTGACAGTGTTGCCGGAGCAGCAAGAGCTGAAGGTTCATTTGTTATTAATACTGTTCCTTCTTCAACATCTTTTACTTACTATGCAAAATCTAAAGTAGGTACTACTAACGGTCAGGCCCTTTCAAACAGTTATACTCAGCTGAGAAAAGCTGGATTCTATACTGGTGCTAATATTGGCTCACCAAGTTTCACCGTAGTAAGCAATGGAAGTTCTGGAACATTAACAACAGAACTAGCAGTTTTATCAGGACAAGATATAATTCCGTACGATGGTCCTGCTCCTGAACTCGGTGCACCATTAACAGCATCAGGCATACCTTTAGGTTCTCAGGTCACACAAGTTACAGATACCAGCGGCGGTGGCGGTGAATACATTACACCTTTATTGACCAATAATTCTGTTATATCTTCAAACAGTGTTGAAGTGCTTAATGCTACTGGCATTGTTAACAATCTAGCCGTTGATCGAGGCGATGGATATGCGATATATGTGTCCGAAGTTAGCGGAAACACAGTTTCGTTTAGCGGAAATTTTACATCAACACAGATTGCTAACATAAAAAGTTATTCAAATGTAGAAACTGTTAATGACACTAGTGTTGGTGCTGGAGCAACATTTAATATCAGTTTGTCAGGCACAACATATATTTTAGATGCTATCTATAATAAGGGATTAAATTATAAAATTGGTGATCGATTAATAATTTTAGGAAATAACTTAGGTGGAACAACTCCGACCAATGATTTATTATTAATTGTAACAGCTATTGATGGTGCTGGTGGAATTGTCACTGTAGATCTGTTTGGTGATGGGTTTGACGGAACAGGATCTTATACTGCTGTGTCTGCAACATACCCAGGCGGCAACGGTCAATTTGGAAACTTTGATGTTGTATGGTTAGATAACGCATATACTAATGTTTCATTAGTCTCACCTGACAGTTCAACTGGATACATTGTTGGTGATCGAATAAAAATCTTAGGAAGTTTCATCAGCCCAACTTCTGGAGCAGATGGTATTCATGATCTCTACGTCACAGTTACTGGTATAGGCACTGCTGGAGCAATTACGAGTATTTCTTGGGAAGGTGTGGCTCCTAATGCGTTAAGAACTTATTCTAATGTTCCGTGGACAAGTAGTGGAAGCGGTATAGATGCAGTTTTTGATGTTCAAGTAGACGGCTCTAGTTATACTGTTTTCGTTAATGTTGACGGTGAAAACTTCTTAAGCGGTGATACTGTCACAATATTGGGCAGTGATCTTGGAGGTACTGCTCCTGCTAATAATCTAACATTTACTGTTACTAATGTAGGATCGTTAGGAGAAATTTTAACAATTTCAGCTCCAACTGGAACTGCTCTTAATAACGGCAATTCTTCTGCCGTTACAGGAGATCCTGTAGTTGGAACAGGAGCAACCTTTGATGTTTCATTTGCTGCCGGCACATATACTGTTACAATTAATAACGGCGGCGCCGACTATGGTGAAACTCAACAGTTACTAATACCAGGAAACTCAGTCGGCGGCTCTACACCTGCCAACGATATTACTATTACAATTAACGCAACTGACGATTTTGATTCAGGTGTAATTACAGGAATTAGTAGATCAGGAACCGCGCCCACAGCTTCCGGACCATTTACAGATATATCAGCTGCAAATTCGTTAAACACTGGTGCTGGAGCAAAATTTAATGTAGATAGAGACAGTGGTCTCTATACGTCTATATCATTAGTTAATGCCGGTTCTGGTTACGAAATAGGAAACAGAGTAATTGTACTAGGTACAGATCTTGATGGTGTTGCTGACAATAATATTGTAATAAATATTACCGGTGTTACAGTAACCGGTGCTATTTCTTCCTATACAGAAGATTGGTCAAGTGCTGCTTATGGAACTGTCTTTAGATTAATTTCTACAGTGGTGATGACTGAAGAAACAACTACAACGGTGCCGAGAGGAACATCTGTTACCTACAGCGCATTGGCAACGTTACAAGCGTCATGGCCTACAGCACATGGATTAGTTCCTGGTGATACATTTATCGTAACGATCAGCAGTGATAGCGGTTCAAATAATCACAAATTAGCAGCAGGCGCATTTATAGCAACTGATATTCCTTCTATTACTTCACTAAGATATCAGGCTAGAGCAGCTGGAACTATCGACTCATCAACTCCTATACTTGGTTCAGCTTATCCAAGACCAGATTCGTTCTTTATTCATAGACCTTTTGACGGCGGCGTTCAGTTAGGCACTGGCGGCCCTCAACACGGTGCCCAAGCAATACGTCAAAGTAAAAAATATATTCGTTACCAATCAGGTAAAGGTATTATGTATACAACTGGTGCATTATTTGCACCGAGCTACGATATAAGAAGTGTAACATCTGAAGGTATCGAAGTAGGTTCATTAATTACTGTTGTTACTGACGACAATGATCACGGATTACAAATTGGCGGTGTTGTTCGATTGCTGGGAATTGATACTCCAGGTTATAACAGCGGCCCCGGAAACAGTACACCCCCCGATTTTGACTACGAAGTAGTTGATATTGACGATGAAAGAACATTTAAAATTAGAGCTCAACGTCGTTTAGGATCTACTACTGCTACACTAGGTTTTGGTGCTCAAGTAAGCGTAGTGAGTTGGCACGGTGCTACTGTTCGCTCCGGTATATTTGACGACCAAAACGGAATTTTTTGGGAATATGACGGTACGCAGATTTCAGTAGCACAGAGAACAGGCACATTCCAGGTAGCAGGAACTGTTGCAATTAACATTGACTCAAATCTTGTCACAGGAACAAATACAAGATTTAGAGATCAGTTAAAAGCTGGTGACAGGGTTATTATTAAAGGTATGACCCACGTAGTAAGCCATGTAACTAACAATACTAGTATGACAGTGACTCCGGATTTTAGAGGAGTCAGCAACGTTAGCGGAGCTAAGATCATGCTAGTAACTGACAAAAAAGTTAAGCAGAATGATTTTAACCTAGACAGACTAGATGGTACAGGTCCTAGCGGGTACGAATTAGATCCAGCTAAGATGCAGATGATTGGTATTCAGTACAGCTGGTACGGTGCTGGTTTTATCGACTTTATGCTGAGAGGTTCAAAGGGTAACTTTGTATTTGCTCACAGAATGAGAAATTCTAACGTTAACACAGAAGCATTTATGCGTTCGGGTAACTTGCCTGTACGCTATGAAGTTACTAATGAAGGTCCTCCAGGTAAACTAGCAGCAGCCATGACTAATGTGCAGACTACTATCGAACTAGAAGACGGCAGCTTCTTTCCAACATCGGGTACCGTTTATATTGATAACGAAATTATTACATTTACCGGAAGAAGTGGAAATACTCTAACCGGTTGTACACGAGGTGCTACATTTACAAATTATCAAGCAGGTGCTGCGCGAAGCTATACAGCAGCCGCTGCAACTACGCACGATGCGAGAACTGGTGTAATACTAATATCACAGACTATTACGCCATTGATTAGCCACTGGGGTAGTGCATTCTTAACTGACGGTGGATTTGATGAAGATCGAGGATATATCTTCAACTATGCTGCTACAGGTGTATCGATCTCAACTACAAAAACTACATCTTTCTTAATTCGATTAGCACCGAGTGTATCAAATGCTATTGTTGGTGATTTAGGAGAAAGAGAACTTCTAAATCGAGCCCAGCTGCTGTTACAGTCACTAGAACTTACTTCAGATGGATTTAGCGGATCAACGCCTATTTCGGGCGGTATTGTTGTTGAAGGTGTATTGAATCCTAGAAATTATCCAACAAACCCTTCATCAATCAGTTGGTCCGCCTTATCAGGCTCAGCCCAGGGTGGTCAGCCTAGCTTTGCTCAAATTGCTCCAGGTGGTGCTGTTAACTGGGGTGCAACAACATCTACCGCTACAGCAACTGTCAGTGCTGACATTGACACTGGCTATGTTTATATTCCAGCGAACGGAATATCAGAAAACAACAGCCCGATTGAAATTAACGCTTCAAATTACAACACAAATGGACCAGTTATTCCTGGTGCGATAATTTTTGGCGGTGACGGCGCCGGCCCCGGCAGTGATACTGTGTATACTGGAGGAGGCAATGGAGATTATTTCGTTGAGAACATTCAGTTTAGCGGTAGTCAATATTTGATAAATTTTAGAGCTGCTAACGGTAGCACACAACGAGCACAGACTTGGCCAAACACAAATACTCTAATTCGATTCTTGTATAGATCATATACAGGTAGGACTAACAGATTGCTGTTTACTAAAGTTTCTTGGGAAGCTTCGGGGGCACGAAGTGGAACTCCTGTATCAACATCTGATACTAACTGGCCAGCAGGTACTGCGGTATCTAACGTAAGATCTTTAACCTTAGGAGCTACTCAGTTTTATGAAGTTACATTTAACCAGACTTCGGTTAACAGTATTAGCATAGGTGGTACTGTAACATTTGAATTTGGTACACCGGGCTATGCACTACCAGGAGAAACAGTATTCTCGTTTATCGCTGTTCCAGGTGAACGTGCAACTGTAGATTTTAGTGCATTAAAGGAGTTAACAAATACTCCTCTAGGAGGTCGAGGAACTTATCCTAATGGTCCTGACGTACTAGCTATTAATGTGTTTAAGTCATCAGGTGCAGCAACAACTGCAAACATTATTCTTAAATGGGGTGAAGCTCAGGCTTAATTGTTTTCTAACCAATTAGCAAAATCTAAAAGCGTATCAAATACAATGGTACGCTTTTTTATTTCTTTGTAAGTAAATCTGTTAAGAAGTTCTTCAGTTTCTACCCCATATCCTGTTCTAACTAGCACAGGTTTAGCACCAACTTTTATTGCAGCCTTTAAGTCGGTTATTTTATCACCAACATAATACCCTTGATTAAACTTAATAAATGGTTTTTCAGATTCGCAACGTTTGAACATTCCTACATTAGGCTTTGCAAACGGATCTTCTTTTCTGCTGCTAGCACTATAGTAGATAGCATCAATACTTGGACAACCTGCCTTACCTAATAGATCGAGCATGTGTACATGTACTGAATCTACGTCATCTTGCGTAAACAAACCTTTTTCAATACCACCTTGATTAGTAATAATAGCGATCTTATGACCCATGTAACGCAATTTTTTGATAGCTTCTAAACTGCCGGGTATGGGATCAAAATCTTCTGCCTTCCAACAGTAGGTTCCTAGATCTCTGTTAATAACACCGTCTCGATCAAGACCAATAACACATTTAGGTGCTACATAGTTAGGATCTTGAAGGCTGTTATTCCCCCAATCAATAAAGATATTACTTTGATTCATCTTTTACCTTTTGGCTATCACCTGGTGCTAACCGATAATTATCTTCTACAGAATCAGGTGTGCTGACTTCAGTTATACTTGAGTTATCTTCGAGAGCTTCAAGTTGATGAGGCATCAACGGTGGGTTGTGCCATACATCGCCTTCTTTTAATTCTTTTTCATATATCGTGGCTGTAGCTGTATCTACGTATCTTAGTTTAAATCTTCCGCTGTTAATAAACCACGTCTCGTCTTTTTCTTTATGAAAATGCAAAGAAAATTTATTACCAGCTTTTTCAAATACCATAATTTTTCCGCAATATTTGTCGTTAGTGGCCCAAATTAGTTCATAGCCCCAACCCTTTTTAACAACACCTGAAAGTCGCTTTGGTGACAAATTAGTCTGTTCCATTTATATAATCCTCTATAGTTGTCCATTTCATATTAATTACACTGTTTAACTTGTCTAAGTTAGCACAGGTATATTTTTGATACTGTGATTTTAATTTTTCCGGTATAGGTATGTATTCTATTTCTGATGAATATTTGTTAGCGATTGTTCTTGCAACAGATTCAAAACTAACAGACAACCCGGTACCTACGTTAAATATACCTTTTTGATTGCAATCAAACATAAGTTCATGAACGCGGCACACATCGTTGACACACACGAAATCTCTTTTATAGTGTTCACTGCCTTCAAAAACTTTAATCTTTTTATTAGTTAATGCCTGATGTCTAAATTTAGTATAAGGACTAGCTTGATCACCTTTGTGTTCCTCACCCATACCATAAACGTTGAAGTATCTTAACCCCTGCACAGTTATTTGAAAGTCATCTTTAAATTGATTAATAAATCTATCGAAAAGATATTTGCTCCAAGCATACGGACTCTGTGGCAGTAACGGCCCGTCTTCTTTAAAATGTTCCGTAGGACCATATACACTAGCACTGGAGGCATATTGAAAATTAACACCCATCATATCACAGGCTTGAACTAATCTAACAGAATTTTCAAAGTTCTGTTCCATGATTTGTTCTACATCTGTACATGTGGTAGCAGTAATGGCGCCTAAATGCACTACCCAGTCATACCCGCTAGGATCAGGAATCGTATTTGGAATATATTCCCATCCTTCTACTTCGTGTCCTCTGCTAGACAGATAGGTAGCAAGGTTTTTTCCAATAAATCCTTTATGTCCAGTAACTAATATTTTCATTGTAATTCCTCTAGTGTAGGAGCATATACACCAAACTTCTGTACTGTAACAGCAGATGCTTTGTTTGCAAATTTAATTGAGTCTTCAATAGAGTCAGTTTCTAAAAATTTAAATACAAGGCTTGATAGAAATGTGTCGCCCGCACCCGTTACGTCAACAACTTCAACTTCTCCTACCGGAAAAAATGTTTCATGTCTAGGATCTCTACCTGTTTTGTACATAGCACCCTTACTGCCCAATGTTACAATAAGAGAATCGTTTATGCTCCATCTGTTTTTAAATTCAAGTTCATTAATCTTAACAAATATCCCATAAAATTGAGATAGGTCCTGTTTCTTCGTATCCATAAACATAGGACCTTTAAAGTTTTTTCTAAGATAAGAAACTAAATCATAAGATACTGTTCCTTTATTATAATCGCTTATCACAATAGCGTCATATGATTCAATATTTTTAAACAGAGAAATATCTAAAGGTTCAACTGCTACGTCTTCATCAATACGCAAAATATGTTGATTGGATCGTTTGTCAATTAATCTTATTTTCTTAGAAACGTCAGTTGATGTAAAAAAGGAGACTGAACAACCTAGGGCCTCTAGGTTATTAACCACATTGGCTCCCATTCCAGGCTTAGATTCTTCGTGACTGTATTTAAAAATAGGTACAGGAGCTTCTGGACTTATTCTGTCCACACTGCCATAGCGATAAACATCAATACAGTTATCACCTATTACTAATATCTTGAATTGTTTTTGTTGTTGAGTGTTCTGTTCTGTCATAAAACACTATCTCCTTGCAAAACTCTCGTCCTATTATCGGTTTATCTCTGTAGTCACTACCCTTAACCATTATATCAGGAGAACAAGTTTTGATAATATCTATTAATTCTTCGTCGCTGTCAAATACAGCGACCCAGTCAACTGAGCGCAGATTTAGCAAATGATATTCTCTATCTCGCTGATTAACTATAGGACGACTGTTTCCTTTTAGTTCTTTAATTCGCCTATCTGAATCTATAGCTACAGTAACTAGCCCGTCAAAACTTTTTGCGTAGTTTAACAGTTCAAGATGTCCTCTATGCAAAAGGTCGAAAGATCCATTGACGAATATTTTATTCATTCTATAATATACACTATTTTTTATTATTGGTCAAGTAAATCAGCGATTCTAAACACAGTTTCTAGTTTGGCTCGATTTATCTTGCTTTGTAGTGTGTTCCTAAGACCGTGATGCAGTGGTTTTGGCCAGTTCTCGTAGCCTACCCAGGCATATCCGTCGTGTTCGCTGTTCAATGAAGGTATAAATTCATCTTTTATAACGCAGAGATAGGTGTGAAAATGAAACCTAGAATCTGTGGAAATAAACGTTTCAAGGGGAATGGTTTTGATAATATCGGGAATAGATCCAATTTCTTCGGCGATTTCTCGCTGTAGGCCTTCCCAAGGGGATTCAATACCTTCGTTAGTTCCGCCCACAATACCCCATTGATTAGAACGTTTACCGTTTTTACGATAAAGGAATAAAAAACGTTTGGTATTTAATGTATAAAATAAAGCACCGCTACAGTTAATATCAGTCATACTAATAATTAGCCGTAGAGATCAATCCTCCATGTGCCTATTGGATAATCGCCATCAACGCTCTTAAACCAACTGCCGTTGCTGAATCGATATTGAACTGAAGTATTTAGATTGGTTGTATACGCCGTAGAATCTGTTGTGCTGGCATCAAAAATTACGGTCCATTTTGTGCCATCCCACTCAACAATATCATTAGCACCAGCTACTAATCCTGAGCCATCGTTATTTCTCCACGCAAGTGGATTTTCTTCGGCATCAGCATTGCCAACATCTTCTAACAGCAGCAGTCTAATGCCGGATGCTTTAATGCCTGTGGGGTTAAAGCGAGTAGGGTCAATGATGTAGTCAATACTGGTCCTGGAACCAAGGGTACTAGTGATAATAGTGTCTTGTGGAAAGCTGTCAACATCCCAATTTATTGATATAATTCCCTCGTCAAACGGATGCAAACTCACTGTACCTGTAACAGTAACATCACTGTCTAGATTAGTTAGATATATTCTACTGACGTCAGCAACGTAGTTTCCAGGCAGTGCCTCAAAAATTTCTCTCCAATTCTTGTTGCCCACTGTTCCTCTACTGATGAGTCTAGCAGATGTGCCTTCTACATAAACACCGTAGGTATTGTAGTTTACGTTTGCCATCTGATCAGTTAATACTGTAGCAGGTCTCTTACCAAACTCATTTTCAATTGATCCTGGAACAGCAACATCGTCATAAGCATTAATTTCTGGGGCTGAAACTCCTGTTTCAATCGTACCACGTGTTTCATCAAACATAGATGTAATAATGTTTGTAATAACACCCATCTTTTTAACCTTCGATGGGGGACTGATATAGATAGGAATGCTAAAGGTTAGTGTAGCAATATCAATTTCTGAATCAACCCCTACAGGAATGCTTCTATTAGTAAATTGAACGCTTTCGAGATTAACCACGGTAATACTAGTCCAATCAACAAAGTTATCAGTTGTTTGTATTTCTAAACTAGGATTAAACAATACTAATAGCTGTTCTAAGATTTGTAACTTTTGATCAGTGTTACTAGTCCATATATCTACGTTGGCTCTCATCATATATGGTGTAGGAATTAATCTCTCTACAGTGTAGTTAGGACCTTTAGTATTTAAATATTCACCTGATGTTTCATCATACGCACGTTCTCTGATATTAACAGAACGTGTATAAGTAGAATCAGTTAGCCTATCTTTATCCAGTTCTAATGCTGTAATATAAACAGCCATCCTAGGAGCACTTGGAAGTTTATTTTCACTGTTATCTCGTATAATACTTGAAACTTGTCGTGTCAAATCACCGTACATAACAGGTACAACCTTTTGCTGTCCTTTTCCGTCTTTGACAGGAAAATTACTAACCAATCTCATCAATTGGGTAACATAGCGTCTTACTTGTCCATCGTAAAAATGTTGCATCAGTTATCTGCCTTTGGTCTAAGAGCTTTTGATAGAGCCTGACGTTCTTCAACAACTTCACCATTAATAACGTTAGTATTGGTGTTGTTGATAAATGATGTTCTATGGGTGTATCTATCTAGTGTGTTAGATAGTGTCATTCTAACATCGTCTTTGTATTTTATCCAACGTGTTCCGTCATAGTTAAACATTCTATTAGGCATATAGTCTGTACGCAAAAAGAAATCTCCTTCGACAGGATTACGAGGAAACTGTATACCAAACCCATAAGGCGCAGCATTGGGTGTACTACCGTCGCCGTAGTTTAATAGATAACCAGTATAGCCTTCTCTAGCAGGTCTATTAACAATTTCGTCAGCACTGGTACCAATGTTGCTAGCATCAATATCTGTTTCGTCAGCGGTTTGTAGAGCAACAGATCCGTCTTCATTGGTAGCAACTGTGTAGAAATGGCTGGTAGTAAAACCGCTCTTAGGAGCATCTACTTCGGCCTGTGCGACTACAGCATTGTTAATCTGCATTTCTTTTTCGTAGGTACTGAGTACATCACGCAGTGTTTGATTACTGTCCTCGGTGGCAGGCAAGTCTAGTATCTCACTATATTCTTGACCGTCGTAAATTTGTTTTAATTTTAGTCTATACAGATGAGGCCACCATGTCTGGCTAAATCCTTCTGCGGCTCTATTGATTTCTTCCACAACATAAAAACGTTTAAGTGCCATGCTGTAGTCATTTAGAGCATATTCATCTTTTAGATGCGGGAGTTCAATAACATCACCCGCTATAATTTTTCTGCCAATAGTTTTTACACTATCTCTAATGTGAATTGTTAGAAACAAGGTATCATTGCTTAAAAACAGTCCAAATTGGCTTAGATTAAAATCAATATCCTGCACATTGTATATTCCTCTAAGTGTGTATACGCTAGTGTCATACTTCCTGTCTCTGTTTTCGAGAAACAGTAGGTCTTGTATATTGGTTTCTTTTACAGCATCGTACTGCGGCTGATCCGCAGTAGCTTCTCCCTCGGCGGGATTTACAGCACCTAGATATTTGTGGATATTAATATCCGTTCCGCCAACAGTAAACATCTCAGATATTTGTCGATCTAAGAATTCGTAATCGTTGCCGCGCTCTGGTTTAAATAGTGATATTCTTGGCATATACATATTTATCGCTGCGATAAATACACTACGGAGAACTATAGATGGCAACTTTACAGGAACAAAAACAGGAAGTCTACGATTACGTAGAAACTATGCTAGGCGGCGGCATGATAGATGTAGAGCTAGATCCTATTCACTACGAAACTGCTCTTAAAAAAGCACTAGCGAAATTCCGACAAAAGAACGGTGGCTCAGTGGAAGAAAGTTATGTGTTTTTAGAAACAGTCATCGATCAGAATGAATACATATTGCCGTCAGAAGTTATAGAAGTTCGACAAATTTTCCGTAGAAGCATAGGCAGCAGATCAGGCATGGGTTCGGGCGGAACACTGTTTGAACCTTTTAACTTAGCCTATACAAACACCTATCTGCTATCAAGCTCAAACATGGGCGGCTTAGCCACTTATGATTTCTTCAGCCAATATCAGGAAATGGTTGGTAGAATGTTTGGTAGTTTTATTGAATTTAGATGGAATTCTACGTCTAAAAAACTTACTATGTTACAGCGTATGAGAGCTGAAGAAGAACTCATGCTGTGGTGCTACAACTATCGTCCAGATACACAACTGCTCAGCGATTACCTAGCACAGCAGTGGATCAAGGACTACACTCTCGCAACCTGCAAATACATGCTGGGCGAAGCTCGTAGTAAATTTGCAACAATCGCAGGACCACAAGGAGGCGGATCGCTTAACGGTGAAGCCTTAAAATCTGAAGCACAACAGGAACTTGAAAAACTTGAAAAAGACGCAGAGCTAGCAGTTCCGGGCGGCGTTGGTTACACGTTTGTAATAGGGTGATAAAAGAACACATTGAGAGGATAATAAAGTTTATTATCCTTTCCCCTGTTTATATTATGTTCGCTCTTGTTTGGTTAGGTTTAGTGCCTATACTGCTGGCCGGACTTTGTTGGGCATTCTTTGAATATCTCTTGACTTTAATCTAGTACCGTTATAAAATAGCTTAAAGATACGGAGGTATTATGATTATTGGCGTATGCGGCCTCATTGGCAGCGGCAAGGGTACTGTAGCAGACATTCTTGTCGAAGAGCACGATTTTAAAAAGATTTCTTTTGCAGACAAGCTAAAAGATGCTGTAGCAGTACTGTTTGGTTGGCCTAGAAACATGCTTGAAGGTGACACTCAAGAGTCTAGAGAGTGGCGTGAACAGGTCGATGAGTTTTGGACCAATGAAACCGGACGCACTATTACTCCTAGGCTTGTATTGCAAGAGTTTGGCACAGAATGTATGCGCCAGGGTTTTTACGATGGCATATGGGTTAGTATTGTCAAGCAACAGATTCTAGCAGATCCTCACTCAAATTGGGTTATTCCTGATACTCGTTTTCCAAACGAAATTAACATGTTGCATGAGATTGGTGGGCAAGTTTGGTGGGTTAAGCGGGGCGAAACTCCGCAATGGTTTATTGATTTTAGACAAGACAGCATCATGCCTTTAAGCATCCACGCCAGTGAATGGGCATGGGGACAAACACGATTTGACGAAGAAATAGCCAACAACGGAACATTAGAAGAACTTAGAAGTCGGGTCTCAGATCTCCTTGCTTCCAACGTACACCTTCTTTCTGTATAATACGCTGGCAATTAGCACAGACTGTTTTTAAATTCGTTGGACGACAGTTGTTTAAGTCGCCGTCAACGTGAAACACATTAAACTGTTCGGGATGCTTGCTTTTGAATCCGCACTTTTCGCAAGCATCCTTTTTGTCGTAACCACTCTGCTTCCATTTTGGAATGCCATGACCGACACCATTGCGAAGGCACACTTCGCATAATTTGCGATAATAGATTTTCTTGCCCTTCTTATAATTTATGGCTGCAGGTCTCTGTCCGCAGAGGCATAATGGTCTCATAGTGTATTTACCTCACCTTTTCCTCCCCTTTTTTGGACTGTATTTCAGCACTTTTTACATTCAAACTAATAAATACATTCAGCATAGTCCAATAGGAGATTAAAACATGGCACTAGTATCACCAGGAGTAGAGGTTAATGTAATCGACGAGAGTTTTTATACTCCGGCCGGTGCAGGTACCGTACCAATGATTTTTATTGCCACAGCACAGAATAAAACAAGTGCTAGTGGTTCAGGCACAGCAGTAGGAACGCTACAAGCAAACGCTGGTAAGCCTTATCTAATTACTAGCCAGAGAGAGCTAGGCGAAACCTTTGGTGACGCACTATTTTATTCTGATAGCATAGGAAATATGATTCACGGCGGTGAATTAAACGAGTACGGTTTAAATACTGCTTATTCACTACTTGGTGTATCAAATAGAGTATACGTGTGCCGCGCAGATTTAGATCTAGCAAAGCTACAAGCACAGTCAGTGGCACCCGGTGGCGAGCCAACAGATGGTGCTTATTGGTTAGACACTAATGTAACTAATTGGGGTATATTAGAGTGGAATGGTTCACCGCTAACAGTAGCAGGCGGCCAGGCATTTAGCACAGTTTCACCAATTGTTATCACTAGTGTAACACAGCTTGACGGAGAACTGCTAGGAGAAGCTCCTAAGACTTCAGTTGGTGCTGTAGGTGATTATGCTGTTGATGCAACATCAACAGATAACAAGCTATGGTTCAAAAATCCAGCTGGTACTTGGGTAGGTGTAGGAACCCCCGAATGGAAAGCTAGCTGGCCAACAGTAGCAGGTACACAAGCTAACCCAACACTAACAAACACATCAACAATCACTATTGACGGAACACTAGTTACACTTAGCGGAACTACACTACAAGATTTTGTTGATGACTTTAATACAGCAATGTCAGGTGACGGCGTAACAGCAGCTAAGGTTGACGGCCTACTTGAAATTTATTCAGAAAATTCAACACTAGTAATTGCTGCTGGATCGGGCGGTTCAACAACACTCCTAACACAGCTAGGTTTAACTGTCGGAACATACAATACTCCAGCAGTAGCCATTGCTCCTCACACTAGCGTTCCAACATTTAAAACAGCTGAAGATGACAGACCATCCGGTTCACTATGGCTTAAGACAACATCACCTAACGGTGGTGCAAATGTTAAAGTTAAGCGTTATAACGGTGACACACAGTTATGGGAATCTGTAGTTGCTCCTGTTTACCAGTCAGCTAACGAAGCTATCTATCAACTAAACAGAACTGGCGGCGGCGCTGGTCTAGTGTTAGGTGACCTATATGTTAAGACTAACATTACCGAAGCAGCACCTAATAAGCTAGGTAATTGGACTGTGTATCGTCGTGCTGCTAACGGTGCAACAAACATTGTAAGCCAAAAGATCACAAACGGTAAAATTACTGCTGGTACATATGATTTTACTATTGCTGAAACTAGAACAGGAAACAGTAAGTTTTGGCCACGTAACTCATTAACAGATGCTCTAGAACCAGCTACAGTAACATTTACAGCAGCTGGTACACCAGCTGACGCTGATACACTGGCCGGTGCGATTAATTCCGCTGGTCTCACAAACGTGATTGCTACAGTAGACGGTCTAAAGAGAGTTACAATTACTCATAAGCTAGGAGGAGAAATCAAACTAGTAGACAGCGATGGCGGCCTAACACTAGCAGGTTTTGGTAATTATGTTAGTGCTACTGAGGGAACAGTAAATCTTTCATATGAGCCAGGAACAAGCGGTGCAACATCACCATTACAGTTTAGAGCTTCTAACTGGAGAGTTCTATCATACACAGCTGATAATGACGAGCCACTAAACTTAGCACCAGACGGCGAACTATGGTACAGCTCAGTAGTAGATGAAATTGACATCATGGTTCATGATGGCACTAAGTGGGTCGGTTATCTAAACTACGACCACGGGGACGGCGCTGGTAATACAGACCCTAACGGACCAATCGTAGGCGCAACTGAGCCAACAGAAAACTCAGAAGGCGATCCACTAGTAACAGGTGATCTATGGATTGACACTGCTGACATTGAAAACTTCCCAACCATTTACAAGTACAATGCAGTATTAGGTGAGTGGGTACTGGTTGACAAGACAGATCAAACCACAGAAAACGGTGTACTATTTGCAGATGCACGTTATGGAGTTGACGGCGGAAGTGTTGAGTCAGGTCTAGATGCAGGTGACATTGTTCAGCTTCTAGAAACTGATTACATGGATCCAGATGCTCCAGACCCAGCACTATATCCAAAGGGTATGTTGCTATGGAATCTACGTCGTTCAGGATTTAACGTAAAGCGTTTTGTACGCAATTACATTGACGTAAATCAGACCAATCCATATGGTGATCCTCCAGACGAATCAATGGACGGTTACTATCCACATCGTTGGGTAACTGACTCAAGCAACAACGAAGACGGATCTGGATCGTTTGGTCGCCATGCACAGCGTAAGAGTGTTGTACAAGCACTACAAGCACTAGTAAACAGCAACCAAGACATTCGAGACGAAGACACACGTTTCTTTAACTTGATTGCCACACCAGGCTATCCAGAGCTAATTGGTGAGATGATCACACTAAATTATGATCGTCGACTAACAGCATTTGTAGTAGGTGACACACCAGCAAGACTTACACCAGATGCAACAAGTCTAAATGAATGGGGTTCAAACATTCGCCTAGCAGTTGAAGACAACGATGATGGCGCAGTTAGCTTTGACGAGTACATGGCTATGTACTACCTATGGGGCTTTACAAGCGACAACTTTGGTAATAACATCGTTGTACCGCCAAGCCATATGGCTCTGCGAACAATGATACTAAACGATCAAGTAGCATTCCCCTGGTTTGCACCAGCAGGAACACGTCGCGGCGGGGTTACAAATGCAACTGCTTCTGGTTATATTACCAGTGAAGGTGAATTCCAGTCAGTGGCATTAAACACAGGACAGCGTGATACGCTATACAGCAACGCAATTAACCCAATTACATTCCTAAACGGAGCTGGATTGGTTGTTTTTGGTCAGAAGACTCGTGCAAGAAATGCAAGTGCTCTAGACCGCGTAAACGTAGCACGTTTGATTGTTTATATGCGTGGACAGCTAGAAAAACTAGCAAGACCATACCTATTTGAACCAAACGATAAGATCACACGTGATCAAATCAAAGCAGCAGCTGATGCATTCTGCCTAGAACTTGTGAGCTTACGTGCATTGTATGATTATCTAGTAGTTTGCGATGAATCAAACAATACACCAAGCAGAATTGACCGTAACGAGCTATATCTAGATATAGCTATTGAACCAGTCAAGGCAGTTGAGTTCATTTACATTCCATTGAGAATTAAGAACACAGGTGAAATTGCAGCACTAGGCTAATATAAGAGGCCCCTCAGAAATGGGGGGCCAATATAGATAAA
>JACCDW010766468.1_pt1 | contig 48839 bp, 42 predicted proteins | sample 7449781 | NCBI WGS metagenome assembly JACCDW01 (sample SAMN15323449, study PRJNA562643) | freshwater metagenome | isolation source: river surface water | place: USA:Blue River Watershed | collected 2017-08-18
GCACATGGTGCCCGAGAAGCGGCCGTTGAATTCGTTGAGGGCGAACACCTCTTTTTGCAGCGCCGTGCCGTGCGCCATCAGCAAATTGGCGTTGCCGGTGGTCAGCATGCCCGAGCCGATGCTGACCGAGGCCATGGCGAAAAAGGCGTTGCCCGCGGCTTCGACCGTGTAGGGCAGCTGCATGCCACCGATCTCGTAATCCTGCGCGGCGCTCAGCATGCCCGACTCGGCATAGGCCTTGCAGGCCTCGTGCGTGGCCTGCGGCAGGATCACCCTCTCCCCGTCGAACTTCGGCTCTTCGGTGTCGACCGTGCGGTTGAAAGGGGCGTATTTGTCGCGCGCGATGCGCTCGCAGGTGTCGAGCACGGCGTCAAAGGTGTCGCGCGAGTGGTCGGCAAAGCGCGCGCGCTGCTGCAGGGTCTCGACCTGGAGCCAGTCGTGGAGCAGAAAATCGACGGTGGGACGCAAGGACATCGCGCGCCTTTCTACAGGGACAAAAACAAAGGGCAGGAAGCATGATGCCCCCTGCCCTGTTTCGGATCAGCCATCCATGCGACAGCCGATGCGCATGGCCTTACAGCACTTCGAAGATGCCGCAGGCGCCCATGCCGCCGCCGATGCACATGGTCACCGCCACGCGCTTGGCACCACGGCGCTTGCCTTCGATCAGCGCATGGCCAGTCAGGCGTTGGCCGCTCACGCCATAGGGGTGGCCCACGGCGATGGCACCGCCATTCACGTTCAGGCGGTCGGCCGGGATGCCCAGCTTGTCGCGGCAGTACAGCACCTGCACCGCAAACGCTTCGTTGAGTTCCCACAGATCGATGTCATTGACCGTCAGACCCAGGCGCGCGAGCGCCTTGGGAACGGCGAACACCGGGCCGATGCCCATCTCGTCGGGCTCGCAACCCGCCACGGCAAAACCCAGGAAGCGGCCCAGGGGCTTGAGGCCTTTCTTTTCGGCCAGGGCTTCGTCCATGACCACACAGGCGCCCGCGCCATCGGAGAACTGGCTGGCGTTGCCGGCCGAAACCAGGCCGCCGGGCAAGGCCGAGCGCAGGCCGCTGATGGCTTCGACGGTGGTGCCTTCGCGCAGGCCCTCGTCGCGGCTCACGTTGAGCTGCTTGGTGATCAGACCCAGGGTCTTGTCGTACACGCCGGCGGTGACGGTGATCGGTGCGATCTCGTCGTCGAACTTGCCGGCGGCAGCCGCAGCGCAGGCCTTTTGCTGGCTGCCCGCACCGTACTCGTCCATGCGGTCACGGCCAATCTTGTAGCGCTTGGCCACCTGCTCGGCGGTCTGCAGCATGTTCCAGTAGATCTCGGGCTTCATCTTGACCAGGCTGGGGTCTTGCAGCATGTGGGTGTTCATTTCCTGCTGCACGCAGGAAATGCTTTCCACGCCACCGGCCACATAGACCTGGCCTTCGCCGGCGATGATGCGCTGGGCGGCCAGCGCGATGGTCTGCAGACCCGAGGAGCAAAAACGGTTGACCGTGAGACCCGAGACCGAAATCGGCAGGCCAGCCTTGAGCGCGATCTGGCGCGCGATGTTGGCGCCCGTGGCGCCTTCGGGCGTGGCGCAGCCCATGATCACGTCTTCGACCTCGGCGGCCTCGATGCCGGCGCGCGCCACGGCGTGCTGCACGGCATGGCCACCCAGGGTGGCACCATGGGTCATGTTGAAAGCACCCTTCCAGCTCTTGGCCAGGGGGGTGCGGGCGGTGGAAACGATGACAGCGTTCGTCATGATGGAAACCTCGATTGATCAGTTATTGAACGTCTTGCCTTCGGCCACCAGGCGCTGCAGCAGCGGCGCGGGTTGCCAGAAGTCGGCATCGTCGTGCGGGTTGCGGGCAAAGCGCTTCATGGCCTCGGCCACGTTGAACAGGCCCACGGTGTCGGCGTAGAGCATGGGGCCGCCGCGCCAGAACGGGAAGCCATAGCCCATGATGTAGACCATGTCGATGTCGCTGGCCTTGTTGGCAATGCCCTCTTCGAGAATGTGGCAGGCCTCGTTGACCAGCGCATACACCAGGCGCTGCACGATCTCCTCGTCGGAAATCTTGCGCGGCGTGATGCCCATGGCCTGGCGGTGCTTCTCGATCATCTCGACCACGGCCTGGTTGGGGATGGCGTCGCGCTTGCCCGGCAGGTAGTCGTACCAGCCGGCGCCGGTCTTCTGGCCGAAGCGGCCCATCTCGCACAGCAGGTCGGCGGTTTTGCTGTACTTCATGTTCGGCTTTTCGACGTAGCGGCGCTTGCGGATCGCCCAGCCGATGTCGTTGCCGGCGAGGTCGCCCATGCGGAAGGGGCCCATGGCGAAGCCGAACTTCTCGATCGCCTTGTCGACCTGCTGCGGCGTGCAGCCCTCTTCGAGCAGGAAGCCAGCCTGGCGGCCGTATTGCTCGATCATGCGGTTGCCGATGAAGCCATCGCACACGCCCGACACCACCGCCGTCTTCTTGATTTTTTTGCCGATCGCCATCACGGTGGCCAGCACGTCCTTGCCGGTCTTGGCGCCACGCACCACCTCGAGCAGCTTCATGACGTTGGCCGGGCTGAAGAAGTGCATGCCGGCCACGTCCTGCGGGCGGGCGGTGAAGGCGGCGATCTGGTTGACGTCCAGCGTCGAGGTGTTGGAGGCGAGGATGGCGCCCGGCTTCATGGTCTTGTCGAGCTGCTTGAACACCTTTTCCTTGACGCCCATGTCCTCGAACACCGCCTCGATCACGAGGTCGGCCTGCGCGATGTCGTCGTAGGAGAGCGTGGTGCTCAGCAGGGCCATGCGCTGCTCGAACTTGTCCTGCTTGAGCTTGCCCTTCTTGAGCTGGGCTTCGTAGTTCTTGGTGATGGTGGCGAGGCCGCGGTCCAGCGCGTCCTGCTTCATCTCGAGGATCTTGACCGGGATGCCCGCGTTCAGGAAGTTCATCGCGATGCCGCCGCCCATGGTGCCGGCGCCGATCACGGCCACGCTCTTGATCTCGCGCTTGGGCGTATCTTCGGGCACATCGGGGATCTTGGAGGCCGCACGGTCGGCCATGAACAGGTGGCGCAGCGCGCGGCACTCGGGGGTCCACATCAGGTTGATGAAGATCTCGCGCTCGAGCGTCAGGCCCTCTTCGAATTTTTTGGTGGTGGCGAACTCGACCGCGTCCACGCATTTGAGCGGGGCCGGCAGGTTCTTGGCCTGGGCCTTGACCATGTTGCGCGTGAACTGGAAGTAGGCCGCGCCCTGCGGGTGCTTGCACGGCAGGTTGCGCACCAGCGGCAAGGGCGAACCGTCGGCGTGCGCGGCAGCGACCTTGCGCGCCAGCGCCTGGGCTTCGTCCATCAGGCTCTCGGGCGATTGGGCCATGGCGTCCCACAGCTTCTGGCCGGGCAGCATGGCCAGCATCTCGGCCTTCACGCCCTCGCCGCTCACGATCATGTTGAGCGCGGCCTCGACGCCGATCACGCGCGGCAGGCGCTGCGTGCCGCCCGCGCCAGGGATCAGGCCCAGCTTGACTTCAGGCAGCGCGATGTTGGCGCCCGGCGCGGCGATGCGGTAGTGGCAGCCCAGGGCCAGCTCCAGACCGCCGCCCATGGCCACGCTGTGCACAGCGGCGACCACCGGTTTTTGCGAGTTTTCGCAAGCACGGATCACGGAAAGCAGGTTGGGCTCCTGGATGGCCTTGGGCGAGCCGAACTCCTTGATGTCGGCACCGCCTGAAAAGGCCTTGCCCGCGCCGGTGATGACGATGGCCTTGACCGCCGGGTCCTGGTTGGCCTGCTCGAGGCCACTGGTGATGCCGATGCGGGTGGCCAGACCCAGGCCGTTGACGGGCGGGTTCATCAGGGTGATGACCGCCACGTCGCCGTGGACTTTGTACTCTGCTGTCATGCTGAACCTTTGCTGAAAAACACGGGGGCACTGTGTTGCAGTGCAGCCCCAGACCATTAAATAGAACGACCGTTCGTTTTTAACACAAGCCTCGGGACCCTTGAGGGCATGAAAACCCTTGGAGGGTCTCCCATGCGACCTGGCTCACACCTCGAGCCATTCCTTGCGGATGTAGCTGTCGGCGCGCAGGCTGTCGGGCGTGCCCTCGAACACGATGGCCCCGTGGCCCATGACCAGGGCGCGGTCGGAGATGTTCATCGCGATGGTGAGCTTTTGCTCGATCAAGAGCACCGAGATGCCGCGGCTCTTGAGCTGCTGCAGGTACTGGCCCACGAGCTCGACGATCTTGGGCGCCAGGCCCTCGGTGGGCTCGTCGATGATGATGAGGTCGGGATCGCCCATCAGGGTGCGGCACAGCGTGAGCATCTGCTGCTCACCACCCGAGAGCACGCCGGCTTCGGTGTGCTGGCGCTCCTTGAGGCGCGGGAACATGGCGTACATATCGTCGAAGGACCAGCGCGAGCCCTCGCCCTTGCCCTTTTGGCCCAGCAGCAGGTTTTGGTGCACCGTGAGCTTGGGGAAAACGTCGCGGTTTTCCGGCACATAGCCGATGCCCAGGTGCGCGACCTCGTAGGCTTTTTTGCCCTGGATGGGCTGGCCCTTCCAGGCGATGCCGCCCTGGCAGTCGACCAGGCCCATGATGGCCTTGGCCGTGGTCGATCGGCCCGAGCCGTTGCGCCCGAGCAGGGCCACGATCTCGCCCTCGCCCACCTCAAAGCCCACGCCATGCAGCACATGGCTCTTGCCGTAGTAGGCATGCAGGTTGTCCACCTTGAGCATCTCAGTGTCCTCCGGCTTGGGATTCGGCCACGTGCGAGCCCAGGTAGGCTTCCTGCACGCGGGCGTTGGCGCGCACCGCTTCGGGCGTGTCGAAGGCGAGCACCTCGCCATAGACCACGACCGCGATCTTGTCGGCCAGGCCGAACACCACGCCCATGTCGTGCTCCACCGTCAGCAGCGTCTTGCCCTCGGTGACCTTGCGGATCAGCGCGATGAAGCGCGCGGTTTCGCTCTTGCTCATGCCGGCCGTGGGCTCGTCGAGCAAGATCACCTCGGCACCGCCCGCGATGGTGATGCCGATCTCGAGTGCGCGCTGCTCGGCATAGGTCAGGTTCATGGCCAGCGTGTCGCGCTTTTTGTGCAGACCGATCTGCTCCATCAGCTCCTCGGCGCGCTCGTTCGCGTCCTTGAGGCCCGAGAGGAACTTCAGGAAGGTGTATTTGTAGCCCAGGCTCCAGAGCACACCGCAGCGCAGGTTCTCGAACACGCTGAGCTTGGGAAAGATGTTGGTGATCTGGAAGCTGCGCGACAGGCCCATGCGGTTGATTTCGAAGGGCTTTTTGTGGTCGATGCGCTGGCCCCGCAGCAGGATTTCGCCGCTGGTGGGGCCAAAGCGGCCACTGATCAAGTTGAACAGCGTGGACTTGCCCGCGCCGTTGGGGCCGATCACGGCGATGCGCTCGCCGGCCTGCACGGCCAGGTTGACGCCGCGGATGATTTCGGTCTTGCCGAAATTCTTGCGCACGTCCTTGAGTTCAAGGGCATAGCTCATACAGCGGTCTCCCTGCGCTTGATTTCCTTTTCGATCTCGGTCTGGATCTCGCCCCACTCGCGCACATATTGGCGGCGCGCGAGCTCAAACAGGCCCAGGCCCGTCAGCGTGACAAAGCCGGCACCGAACCAGCTGTCCAGGCCCTTGGCATTGAGGGCCACGCCCATGAAGCGCACGGTGTCGCCCAGCGCCGCATTGAGCTGCAGGTGGTAGACCATCTCGATCATGGCGCCCAGACCGGCCAGCATGACCAGGGCCGTCAGGCCCAGGCCCAGGTAGCTGGTCCAGATCTGGCGCAGCTTGCCGAACTTGGCCACACGCAGGTTCATCATGATCAGGCTGGCGATGCCACCCGGCGCGTACATCACCATGAACAGGAAGATCAGGCCCAAGTACAGCAGCCAGGCCTTGGTGAGTTCGGACAGCAGCACGAAGGCGATGATCATGAGCACCGCGCCGATGATGGGCCCGAAGAAGAAGGTCGCGCCCCCCAGGAAGGTGAACAGCAGGTAGGCGCCCGAGCGGTGTGCGCCAACCACCTCGGCCGTGACGATCTCGAAGTTGAGCGCACCCAGACCACCCGCGATACCCGCGAAAAAGCCCGCGATGATGAAGGCCAGGTAGCGCACACGCTGCGTGTTGTAGCCGATGAACTCGACGCGCTCGGGGTTGTCGCGCACCGCGTTCAGGATGCGGCCCAGCGGCGTTTGCGTGAAGGCGAACATCAGCGCCACGCAGACGAAGGTGTAGGCCGCGATCAGGTAATAGATCTGGATTTGCGGACCAAAGTTGATGCCCATGAAGGGCTGGCCCGCCACACGGTTGCCCGAAATGCCGGCCTCGCCGCCGAAGAACTCGGAGAACATCAGCGACATCGCGAACACCAGCTCGGCCACGCCCAGCGTGATCATGGCAAACGGCGTGCCCGACTTGCGCGTCGTGACCCAGCCCAGCAGCACGGCAAAGCCCATGCCCGACAGGCCGCCGACCAGGGGCAAGAGGCTGACCGGTATGCCCAGCTGGCCCGCGCTCAGCGCATTGAGCGCGTGCATGGCCATGTAAGAGCCCAGACCGGTGTAGACCGCGTGGCCGAAGCTCAGCATGCCCCCCTGCCCCAGCAGCATGTTGTAGGACAGGCAGGCGATGATGGCGATGCCCATCTGCGCGAGCATGGTTTGCGAGAGGTTGCTGGAAAAGACCAGCGGCGCGCACACCAAGATCAGGGCAAACAGGCTCCAGATGAGCCAACGGCCAACGTTGTAGGGTTTGAAAGCGTAGACAGCGGCCATGGCTCAGCCCTCCCTCGTGCCCAAGAGGCCTTTGGGTCGGAAGATCAGGATCAGCACCAGGAACAAATACGGCAGGATCGGCGCCACCTGCGACACCGTGAGCTTGGCGAAGGTGTTCTCGCGCGCCGCGGCCGACAGCGTCCAGCCCATGTCGCGCGCCAGCGTCAGGAAGGAGTAGTCGATGGCCACGGCAAAGGTCTGGATCACCCCGATCAGCACCGAGGCGAGGAAGGCGCCCGAGAGCGAGCCCATGCCGCCCACCACGACCACGACAAAGATCACCGAGCCCACCGTGGCCGCCATGGCCGGTTCGGTGACGAAGGTGCTGCCGCCGATCACACCGGCCAGGCCCGCCAGGCCCGTGCCCGCCCCGAAGACCAGCATGAACACGCGCGGCACGTTGTGGCCCAGGGCCTCGGCCATCTCGGGGTGGGTGAGCGCGGCCTGGATCACCAGGCCGATGCGCGTGCGCGTGAGCAGCAGCCACAGCGACACCAGCATCAAGAGCGCGATCAGCATCATGAAGGCGCGGGTCGCGGGGAACGGCGAGCACACCACGCGCACCGCCGCGTCGGCGGCGCTGCACAGCTCGGCCGGGGCCGCGCCCCAGACCAGGCGCAGGCCGTCCAGCGAATGGTTGATCAGGGTGAAGGCCGAGCCGCGCAGCAGCTCGGGCGGCTGGAACTCCACCGCGGTGCGGCCCCACACCAGCTGCACCACCTCGAGCACCACATACGACAGGCCGAAGGTCACCAGCAGTTCGGGCACATGGCCGTAGGGGTGGACCTTGCGCAGGCTCAGGCGCTCAAACAGCGCGCCGCAGGCCCCCACCAGCAGCGGTGAAATGAGCAGCGCAGGCCAGAAACCAAGGATGCCGGTCAGCGTGTAGCCAATGTAGGCGCCGATCATGTAGAAGCTGGCGTGTGCGAAGTTGAGCACACCCATCATCGAGAAGATCAGCGTCAAGCCGGAACTGAGCATGAACAACAGCAGGCCGTAGCTCAAGCCGTTGAGCATGGAGATGATGAAGAACTCCATCTGGGGAAACCTTCCTGGCCACAAGGCCGGTACAGCGCGAAAGGACGATCGGAGGATGCCGCAAAAAAAGGCCCGACAACGCGGCAGTCATCGGGCCCGGTACTGCCTGGTGGTGCGGGGTCAGCCAGGACGCTTCATCTGGCAGCTGGTCGGCGTGCTCGAGACATAGGACGGGTAATCCTTGACCGGGGCCAGCGTCATGCCAGTGTTCTCGGGGCTGTAGGGGAACTTCTTGTCGGCCTTTTGCCAGACGGTGATCCACAGCGGCTGCTGCAGCTGGTGGTCGGTCTTGCGCATCTCGACTTCACCGTGGTAGCTGTTGAACTTCAGGCCCTCGAAGGCGGCGGCCACCTTGACCGGGTCGGTCGACTTGGCCTTGGCCATCGCCTCACCCAGGCCCTTGAAGATCGAGATCACCGAGCCGGTGTAGAAGTCATCGTTGAAGCGCTGCTTGAACTCGGCCTGCCATTTGCCAATGTCACCGCCCATGTTGTAGTGCTGGTAGGACACCTGGTAGACGCGGCCCGCGCCACCCTGGCCCAGGGCCGTGGGGGTGCCGGACACGCCGGTGTAGTAGGTGAAGAACTTGCCGTTGTAGCCGCCCTCGTTGGCGGCCTTGACCAGCAGCGCGAGGTCGGAGCCCCAGTTGCCGGTGATCACGGTGTCGGCGCCCGAGGCCTTGATCTTGGCGATGTAGGGCGAGAAGTCGCGCACCTGGGCCAGCGGGTGCAGGTCTTCGCCGACGATCTGCACGTCGGGACGCTTGCGGGCCAGGTTTTCCTTGGCGAACTTGGCGACCTGGTGGCCGTGCGAGTAGTTCTGGTTGAGCAGGTAGACCTTCTGCACGTCCTTCTGGTCTTTCATGAAGGTCGTGAGCGCTTCCATCTTCATCGAGGTGTCGGCGTCAAAGCGGAAGTGCCAGTAGTTGCACTTGCTGTTGGTGAAGTCGGGATCGACCGCCGAGTGGTTGAGGAAAATGATTTCCTTGCCCGGGTTGCGTTCGTTGTGCTTGGACACCGCGTCGATCAGCGCGCCGGCCACCGAGGAGCCGTTGCCCTGGGTGATGTAGCGCACGCCCTGGTCCATGGCGGCCTTGAGCGCGTTCAGGCTCTCGGCGGGGCTGAGCTTGTTGTCGATGCCGATCACCTCGAACTTGACGCCGGCAGGGTTGTTGGCGCCGCTGAATTTCTCGGCAAAGAACTGGAAGCTCTTGAGCTGGTTGCTGCCCACGGGCGCCATCAGGCCCGACAGCGGATCGATCCAGGCGATCTTCACGGTTTCGCCCTTTTGCGCGAGCGCAGCGGTGGCGCAGGCGGCCAGAGCGGCCACGGTGACCAGGCGGAAAGCGATTTTCATGCGGTGTCTCCTTGTTGGTGAATCAATGTGAATTCAGCGTAACGGCTCGTGCTGCAAAAGCGCTCGGGGTTTGCACTAGGCGGGTATCGCGCGCGCGACTGCCCAGCGGCTCACAGGCCCGGCAGCCGGTAGTCCTTGAGCTGTTCGCGCAGCTTGGTCTTGAGCATCTTGCCGGTCGCGCCCAGCGGGATCGCGTCGACGAAGACCACATCGTCCGGGATCTGCCACTTGGCAGTTTTGCCCTCGTAGAACTGGAGCAAGTCCTCACGCGCCACCTCGGCGCCGGGCTTTTTGACCACGCAGACGATGGGGCGTTCGTCCCATTTGGGATGCGCCATGCCGATGCAGGCGGCCATGGCCACGGCAGGGTGGGCCATGGCGATGTTCTCGACGTCGATCGAGCTGATCCACTCGCCGCCGGACTTGATCACGTCCTTGCTGCGGTCGGTGATCTGCATGAAACCGTCGGCATCGATGGTGGCCACGTCGCCGGTGGGGAACCAGCCGCCCACCAGCGGTGAATCGCTGTCTTGCTTGAAGTAGCTCGCGATCACCCAGGGGCCTTTGACCAGCAGGTCGCCTGCGCTCTTGCCGTCGTGCGGCAGCTCGCGCCCCTCGCTGTCGACGATCTTCATGTCGATGCCATAGATGCAGCGGCCCTGTTTCATGCGCAGTTTCATCTGCTCGGCGGCGGGCAGGGTGCGGTGCTTGTTCTTGAGCGTGCACAGCGTGCCCAGCGGGCTGAGTTCGGTCATGCCCCAGGCGTGCAGCACGTCGACGCCGTAGTCCTCTCGGAAGGCGTCGATCATGGCCGGCGGGCAGGCCGAGCCGCCGATCACCGTGCGCTGCAGCGTGCTGAACTTCAGCCCCGCGGGCTTCATGTGGCCCAGCAGCATCTGCCAGACCGTGGGCACGCCGGCGGCGAAGGTCACGCCCTCGGCCTCGATCAGCTCGTAGACCGATTTGCCATCGAGCGCCGGACCCGGAAACACGAGCTTGGCCCCCGTCATCGCGGCGCTGTAGGGGATGCCCCAGGCGTTCACGTGGAACATGGGCACCACCGGCAAGATGGCGTCGCGCGCCGAGATGCACATGACGTCGGGCATGGACGCCGCATAGGCGTGCAAGAGGGTCGAGCGGTGGCTGTACAAAGCGCCCTTGGGGTTGCCCGTGGTGCCGCTGGTGTAGCAAAGGCTCGAGGCCGAGTTCTCGTCGATCACCGGCCAGGTGTAGCGATCGGACTGGCCGCCGATCCAGGCCTCGTAGCTGAGCAGGCCCGGGATGCCGGTGTCCGCCGGCAGCTTGTCGGCGTCGCACAGCGCCACCCACTGGCGCACCGTTTTGCACTGCGCATGCGCGGCCTGCACGATGGGCAAGAACGTCATGTCAAAGCACAGCACCTGGTCTTCGGCGTGGTTGGCGATCCAGGCGATCTGCTCGGGGTGCAGGCGCGGGTTGATGGTGTGCAACACACGGCCCGAGCCGCTCACGCCGAAATACAGCTCGAGGTGGCGATAACCGTTCCAAGCCAGCGTGGCCACGCGCTCGCCCTGACCCAGGCCCAGGCCATCGATGGCGTTGGCCACCTGGCGCGCGCGCCGGGCCACGTCGGCCCAGGTGTAGCGGTGGATGTCGCCCTCGACGCGGCGCGACACCACCTCGCCGTCGCCGTGGTGGCGCTCGGCGAAATCGATCAGCGAGGAAATCAAGAGCGGCTGCTGTTGCATGCGTCCAAACATCGGTTCTCTCCAGAGTTGTTGTGTACTGCGGTCAACGGGGCATTGTGCACGCCCGTGCTTTTTCGCCGTCACCAGAGAAACCCGCAAGCCCCTCGGCGTTTGACACCCCGGGGACAATCCGCCCATGACCTCTGCTGCCGCCCCCCACCTGAGCTGGACGCACCGGCTCGCCGAGCTCGGCCCCGCGTTTTTCACGCGGCTGCAACCCACGCCGGTGGCCCGACCCGTCTGGGGCGCACGCAACTGGGGCCTGCTGCGCGCACTCGGCTGGCCCGACAGCCTGCTTGGCGAAGCCAACCTGGACGCCTGGGCCGGCAACGCCCTCTTGCCCGGCAGCGACCCGCTGGCCACCGTCTACAGCGGCCACCAGTTCGGCGTCTGGGCCGGGCAACTGGGCGATGGCCGGGCGCTGTGGCTCGGCGAGGCCGATTCGCTGCAGGGCCCGCAGGAAATCCAGCTCAAGGGCGCGGGCCGCACGCCCTACTCGCGCATGGGCGACGGCCGCGCCGTGCTGCGCTCTTCGATCCGCGAATACCTGTGCAGCGAGGCCATGCACGGCCTGGGCATCCCCACCACGCGCGCGCTGTGCCTGGTGGCCTCGCCCGAGCCGGTGCGGCGCGAAACCCTGGAAAGCGCGGCCATCGTCGCGCGCATCGCGCCGAGCTTTCTGCGCTTCGGCCATGTCGAGCATTTCGCAGCACGCGACCAGATCGGGCCGCTGCGCGAGCTGGCCGAGCACGCGATCCGGCACCACCTGCCCGAAGCGCTGGTGCGGGCCGAGCACTGGCAGGGCCAGGCCCATGCCGGCCTGCTCGACGAGGTGGTGCAGCGCACGGCCAGGCTGATCGCCCAGTGGCAGGCTGTGGGCTTTTGCCATGGCGTCATGAACACCGACAACATGAGCCTGCTGGGCCTCACGCTCGACTATGGGCCCTTCCAGTTCCTGGACGGCTTCGACCCGCTGCACATCTGCAACCACTCGGACAGCCAGGGGCGCTATGCCTACGGACGCCAGCCTCAGATCGCGCATTGGAACCTGTACCGCCTGGGCCAGGCCCTGCTGCCCCTGATCGGCGACCGTGAGCTCACGGTGCAAGTGCTGGAAGGCTATGGTCCGGCTTTCACGCAGGCCCTCGGCGATGCCCTGCGCGCCAAGCTCGGTCTGGTGGGGGCGGACGCGCCCGAGGCGCGGCGCGAGGCCGACATGGCCCTGGCCGATGACCTGCTGCAGTTGCTCGCCAGCGAGCGGGTCGACCACACGATCTTCTGGCGCCGGCTCAGCCAGGCCATGGCCGCGGAAAGCGCCGCAGCGGGCGCGCCCTGGGCCCTGGGCGCGCCGCACTGGCAAAGTGTGCGCGACCTGCTGCTCGACCGGTCGGCGCTGGACGCCTGGCTGCAGCGCTACCGCGCGCGCTGTGGCGGCACGCCCGCCGCCGCGCTGGGCGCGCGCATGCTGCGCACCAACCCGCACTATGTGCTGCGCAACCACCTGGCCGAAACCGCCATCCAGCTGGCCCAGGCCGGCGACTTCAGCGAGGTCGAGCGCCTGCTGGCCTTGCTACAGTCGCCCTTCGACGAACGCGAGGGCATGGCCGCCTACGCCGACTTCCCGCCCGACTGGGCCAGCGACCTCGAAATCAGCTGCTCCTCCTGAGAACCTGCCATGGCCCACACCGACAACAAAACCGAACAAGCGTGGCGCGAGCTGCTCGCCGCCAAGAACGCCGAGCCCCTGGCCTTCGAGGTCACGCGCCGCGCCGCCACCGAACGCCCCTTCAGCGGCCGCTACGAGGACCACTGGGCGCCCGGCATCTACCGCTGCATCTGCTGCGACGCCGAGCTGTTTCGCTCCGAGACCAAATTCGATGCCGGCTGCGGCTGGCCCAGCTTTTTCCGCGCCGCCAATCCGCAGGCGATCGAAGAGCGCGTCGACCGCAGCCACGGCATGGTCCGGGTGGAAACGCTGTGCGCCCACTGCGGCGCGCACCTGGGCCATGTGTTCGAGGACGGCCCCGCGCCCACGGGTCTGCGCTACTGCATGAATTCGGCTTCGCTAGACTTCGAGCCTCTGTGACCCGATGCCCGCATGAAATTCCTGATCGATTTTTTCCCCATCCTGCTGTTCTTCGGCGCCTACAAGCTGGCCGACATCTACACCGCCACCGCGGTGCTGATGGCCGCCACCGTGCTGCAAACCGCGCTGATCTGGCGCCTGGACGGCCGCCTGCAGACCCTGCACAAGGTCACGCTGGTGCTGGTGCTGGGTTTTGGCGCGCTCACGCTGGGCCTGCACGATGAACGCTTCATCAAGTGGAAGCCCACCCTGCTCTACGCCGGCCTGGCGCTGGGCCTGGCGGTGGCGCACTGGGGCTTTGGCAAGAACGCCCTGCAATCGCTGCTGGGCCAGCAGCTCAAGCTGCCGCCGGCGGTCTGGCACCGCCTGAACATCTCCTGGGTGCTGTACTGCGTCTTCATGGCCGGCCTCAACGGCTATGTGGCCCAATTCTTCAGCACCGACACCTGGGTGAACTTCAAGCTGTGGGGCTATGTGTTCCCGCTGGTGTTCATCATCGGTCAGGGCATCTATGTCTCGCGGCATTTGCCCAGGGACGAGTGAAGCCATGGCCAGCGTCGCCGACCAAATCCACGCCCGCCTGAGCGAGCGCCTGCAGCCCACGCGGCTCGAAGTGCTCGACGAAAGCGCGGCCCACGCGGGCCATGCCGGTGCCAGCGCCAGCGGCCAGGGCAGCCACATGCGAGTGCGCGTTGCCTCACCCTTGTTTGCCGGGCTCAGCCGCGTGCAGCGGCACCGCCTTGTGTATGATGCGCTGCAAGATTTCATCGACCAGGGCCTGCACGCGCTGGCGATCGAACTGATCTGAACCGGGCAAGCGCAGTGCTTGCCCTTTTTGCAGCTTATTCCCCTTAGAGGACCGAGACCCATGAAAAAGCCCTTGCTGAGCGCCGCCCTGGTGGCCCTGCTGGCCATGCCCGCTTTCGCGCAAAACCTGGCCGTCGTCAACGGCAAACCGGTGCCCATGTCGCGCCTGAGCGCGCTCAAGCAGCAAATTGAGCGCTCGGGCCGACCGGTCTCCGATGACATGCTCGGCCAGATCAAGGACGAGATCATCGCGCGCGAAATTTTCATGCAGGAAGCCAAAAAGCGCGGCCTCGACGCGGGCGAGGACTACAAAAACCAGCTCGAGCTGGCCCGCCAGACCATCCTGATCCGCGAGCTGTTCGCCGATTACCAGAAGAAAAACCCGGTGACCGACGCCGAGATCCAGGCCGAGTACGACAAATTCGTCAAGGAAAACGGCGGCAAGGAATACCGCGCGCGCCACATCCTGGTCGAAACCGAGGAGCAGGCCAAGTCGCTGCTCGCCGAGATCAAGAAAGGCGGCAAGTTCGAAGAGCTGGCCAAGAAGCACTCGAAGGACCCGGGCTCGGGCGCCAACGGCGGCGACCTCGACTGGGCCAATGCCTCGAGCTATGTGGCCGAATTCAGCAACGCCATGGTCAAGCTGGGCAAGGGCGAGCTCAGCGAGGCCCCGGTCAAGAGCCAGTTTGGCTGGCACATCATCCGCGTCGACGACCTGCGCGATGCGCAGCTGCCCAAGCTTGAGGAAGTCAAGCCGCAGATCGCCCAGCAGCTGCAGCAGCAAAAAATGGCCAAGTTCCAGGAAGACCTGCGCGCCAAGGCCCGCATCCAGTAAGCGCGGACCTTGCCCCACGAGAACGCGGCTTCGGCCGCGTTTTTTGCTTCTTGGGATAATCGCCCCCATGCTCCCCCACCAGATCGAACTGCTCTCGCCCGCGCGCACCGCCGACATCGGCATCGAGGCCGTGAACCACGGCGCCGATGCCGTTTACATCGGCGGCCCCTCGTTTGGCGCGCGTTCGACGGCCGACAACAGCGTGCAAGACATCGCGCGCCTGGTGCAGCACGCGCACCGCTTTCACAGCCGCATCTTCGTCACGCTCAACACCATCTTGCAGGACGACGAGCTCGAGCCCGCCCGAAAGCTGGCCTGGCAGCTGTACGACGCCGGGGTGGACGCGCTGATCATCCAGGACATGGGCCTGCTGGAGATCGACCTGCCGCCGATTCAGCTGCACGCGAGCACCCAGACCGACATCCGCACGCCCGAGAAGGCCAAATTCCTGCAAGATGCCGGCCTGTCGCAGATCGTGCTGGCGCGCGAATTGAGCTTGCCGCAGATCGCCGCCATCCGCGATGCGATCGACACCGAGCGCACCATCCTCGAATTCTTCGTGCACGGCGCGCTGTGCGTGGCCTACAGCGGCCAGTGCTACATCAGCCACGCCCACACCGGACGCAGCGCCAACCGCGGCGACTGCTCGCAGGCCTGCCGCCTGCCCTACGAGGTCAAGGACAGCGCGGGCCGCATCGTCGCGCACGACAAGCATGTGCTGTCGATGAAGGACAACAACCAGTCCGACAACCTGCGCGCGCTGATCGACGCGGGCTGCCGCAGCTTCAAGATCGAGGGCCGCTACAAGGACATGGCCTATGTCAAGAACATCACGGCCCACTACCGCCTCTTGCTCGACGAGGTGCTGAACGAGCGCCCCGAACTGGCGCGTGCCTCGCACGGCCAGGCCACCTTCAGCTTCACGCCCGACCCCAACCAGAACTTCAACCGCGAGTTCACCGACTATTTCGTGCAGGGCCGAAAGGAAGACATCGGCGCTTTCGACACGCCCAAAAACCCGGGCCAGCCCATCGGCTGGGTCCAGAAGGTCGCGGCCGACCACCTGGAGCTCAGCTGCGACGACCCCGCGCAGGTGCTGAGCAACGGCGACGGCCTGTGCTACTACGACCTGCACAAGGACCTCGTGGGCCTGCAGATCAACCGCGTCGAGGCCCAGGCCACGCCCGGTCTGTGGAAACTCTGGCCCAAGGACCCGATGGCGGGCTTCAAGGACCTGCGCAAGGGCGTGCAGATCAACCGCAACCGCGACATGCGCTGGGTGCGCACGCTCGAGAAAAAATCGGCCGAACGCCGCATCGGCGTCTGGCTCAGGCTCGGCGAAACCGCCAACGGCCTCGCGCTCACCTTGACCGACGAGGCCGGCTTCACAGGCAGCGCGCAACTCGCCATGGCCTGGCAGGCGCCCAAAGACCCGGCGACGGCCGACGAGAAACTGCAGGCGCAGCTAGCCAAGCTCGGCGACACCCTGTTCGCGCCGCTGCAGGCCCGGCTCGATCTGGCGCGCCCCTGGTTCGTGCCGCCCTCGCAGCTCAACGCGCTGCGCCGCGAAGCGGTGGCTGCGCTCGAGGCTGCGCGGGTCCAGGGCCTGCAGCGCTTGCCGCGCGCCCAGCCTGTGGAGCCGCCCACGCCCTTCCCCGAAGACACGCTGAGCTACCTGGCCAATGTGTTCAACGACAAGGCGCGCCAGTTCTACGCCAAACACGGCGTGAAAGTGATCGCCGCCGCCTACGAGGCGCAGGAAGAAACCGGCGAGGTCAGCCTCATGATCACCAAGCACTGCGTGCGCTACTCGCTGAGCCTGTGCCCCAAGCAGGCCAAGGGCGTGACGGGGGTGCAGGGCACCATCCGCGCCGAGCCGCTGCAACTGATCAACGGCAAGGAAAAGCTCACCCTGCGCTTCGACTGCAAGCCTTGCGAAATGCATGTGGTGGGCAAGATCAAACGCAGCGTGCTGCAGGCCGCGCCCGAGGCGCCCCTGAAGTTCTACAAAACACGCCCCGTGGTCGGCCTGCACTGAGCGCAGGCCGACCGCCGTGCCCCTCCCAGGGAGACCCGCGATGCAACACCCCCTCCGATGCCCACGCGCTCGCCTGACCGGCCTGCTGCTCGCCGCGCTGCTGCTGGCCGGCTGCGCGAGCGGCGTGGGCGGCGCCACGCCCGTGCTGTACCCAAACGCGGCCTACAAAAGCATGGGCGAGGCGGCCGCTCGCCAGCAGCTCGAGCAGTGCATGGCCCTGGCGCGCCAAAGCGGCGCCCAGCCCGGCGATGGGGCCGCCACCCAGGGGGCCATGCGCGGCGCGGCCGTGGCCGGTGTGACCGGTGCCGTGGGCAGCCTGGTGTTCGGCCGCGGCCAACTCGATGAGGCCCTGCGCACCGGCGCCAAAAGCGCCGTGGTGGGCGCGGCCGCTGGCGGTGTGGGGGGCGCCATGGGCGATCGCGGCAGCAGCACCTACCGCCAGTTCGTGCAACGCTGCGCCTCGGAAAAAGGCCTGGAGGTGATCGGCTGGCACTGAGCCCGCCGATCCCTGCTTTTCATGCGGGCCTGATCAGCCCACCCACTTGCGGGCGTTGCGCCAGATGCGCATCCAGGGGCTGAACGCGCCCTGGTCGCCATCGGTCCAGCTCATCTGGATGTTGCGGAACACGCGCTCGGGGTGCGGCATCATGGCCGTGAAGCGGCCGTCCTGGGTGGTCACCGCCGTCAGGCCGCCCGGGCTGCCGTTGGGGTTGAACGGGTACTGCTCGGTGGGCACACCGCTGTTGTCCACGTAACGCATGGCGGCAATCGCTCGGTCTGCGTCGCCGCGCTGCTGGAAGTTGGCAAAACCCTCGCCATGCGCCACGGCGATCGGCAGGCGGCTGCCGGCCATGCCCTGCAGGAACAGGCTCGGTGAATCGAGCACCTCGACCATGGACAGGCGCGCCTCGAAGCGCTCGCTGACGTTGGTGGTGAAGCGCGGCCAGGCCTGCGCGCCGGGGATGATGTCGGCCAGTTCGGCGAACATCTGGCAGCCGTTGCACACGCCCAGGGCAAAGGTGTCGCTGCGGCCGAAAAAGCCCTTGAACTGCTCGGCCAGCACCGGGTTGAAGGTGATCGAGCGCGCCCAGCCGATGCCGGCGCCCAGCGTGTCGCCATAGCTGAAGCCGCCACAGGCCACCACGCCTTTGAAGTCCTGCAGTTTGGCGCGGCCGCTTTGCAGGTCGGTCATGTGCACATCGTGCGCCTCGAAGCCGGCCGCGCTGAAGGCATAGGCCATCTCGATGTGCGAGTTCACGCCCTGCTCGCGCAGCACCGCGACCTTGGGCCGCGAAAGGTTCAGGAAGGGGGCGGCCACGTCTTCGGCCGGATCGAAGCTCAGCGCCACATGCAGGCCCGGGTCGGCCGCGGCGCCGGCGGCCGCATGCTCGGCGTCGGCACAGGCCGGGTTGTCGCGCTGCTGGCAGATCTTCCAGCTCACGCTGTCCCAGACCTGGTGCAGGTCGGCCAGCTTGGCGCTGAAGACTTCTTGCGTGTCGCGCCAGACGCTGAGCTCGCCCTGCCCCTTGGCCACGCTCGACGTGGCCGGGCGGGTCTTGCCCACCACATGGCTGTGCTTGTACAGGCCGTGCTCGCGCAGCACCGCCAGCACCGCATGGCGGTCGGCCGTGCGCACCTGCAGCAGCACGCCGAGTTCTTCGTTGAACAGGGCCCGCAGCGTGAGCTCCTCGCGGCGCGCGCTGACCTGCTGCGCCCAGTTCTTGGCGTCGCCAAAGTCGGCGCGGCTGTCGCTGATGCCATCGCCCTCGGTGATCAGCATGTCCACATTGAGGGCCACGCCCACATGGCCCGCAAAAGCCATCTCGGCGGCCGCGGCCAGCAGGCCGCCGTCGCTGCGGTCGTGGTAGGCCAGGATCAGGCCCTTGGCACGCAGGTCGTTGACGGCGTTCACCAGGGCGATCAGGTCTTGCGCCTCGTGCAGGTCGGGCACGGCGTCGTGGCTGGCGCGGCCCGCCTCGGCGAGCACCTGCTCGAGGATGGAGCCGCCCAGGCGCTTGGCGCCCTTGCCCAAATCGACCAGCACGAGGCTGGTGTCGGGCTCGCGCGCGTCGAGCTGCGGCGTGAGCGTGCCGCGCACATCGTCGATGGACGCGAAGGCGCTGATGATCAGGCTCACCGGCGAGGTGACCTGGCGGGTCTGGCCATCGGCCTGCCACTGGGTGCGCATGGACAGGCTGTCCTTGCCCACCGGGATCGAGATGCCCAGCGCCGGGCACAGTTCCATGCCCACGGTTTTCACGGTCTCGTAGAGCGCGGCGTCTTCGCCGGCTTCGCCACAGGCGGCCATCCAGTTGGCCGAGAGCTTCACACGCTGCAGTTCGATCGGCGCGGCCAGCAGGTTGGTGATGGCCTCGGCCACCGCCATGCGGCCCGAGGCCGGCGCGTCGATGGCGGCCAGCGGCGTGCGCTCGCCCATGGCCATGGCCTCGCCGGCAAAGCCCGCGTAGTCGGCCAGGGTGACGGCGACATCGGCCACCGGGACCTGCCAGGGGCCCACCATCTGGTCGCGGTGCGTGAGGCCACCCACGGCGCGGTCGCCGATGGTCACGAGAAAACGCTTGGAGGCCACCGTGGGGTGGCTGAGCACGCCGATCACCGCGTCTTGCAGGCCCACGCCGGTCAGGTCAATGGCTTTCGTCTGGCGCGGCACCGACCGCACATCGCGGTGCATCTTGGGCGGCTTGCCCAGCAGCACGTCCATGGGCATGTTGACAGGTGATTCGTTCCCTTTGTCTTCGAGCACCAGCTGGCGTTCCCCGGTGGCGACACCGACCACCGCAAACGGGCAGCGCTCGCGCTCGCAGAAGGCCTGGAACTGTTCGAGCGATTCGGGTGCGATCGCCATCACATAGCGTTCCTGGCTCTCGTTGCTCCAGATTTCCTTGGGCGCCAGGCCCGATGCCTCGAGCGGCACGGCGCGCAAATCGAAGCGCGCGCCACGGCCGGCGTCGTTGGTGAGTTCGGGAAAGGCGTTGGACAGGCCGCCCGCCCCCACGTCGTGGATGGCGAGGATCGGGTTCTTCTCGCCTTGCGCCCAGCAGTGGTTGATGACCTCCTGCGCGCGGCGCTCGATCTCGGGGTTGCCGCGCTGCACCGAGTCGAAGTCGAGGTCGGCCGCGTTGGTGCCGCTGGCCATGGAGCTGGCGGCGCCGCCGCCCATGCCGATGCGCATGCCGGGGCCGCCCAGCTGAATGAGCAGCGTGCCGGCGGGGAACTCGATCTTTTTCGTTTGTGTCGCGTCGATCTGGCCCAGGCCACCCGCGATCATGATGGGCTTGTGGTAGCCGCGCTGCACGCCGTCGACCACCTGCTCGTATTCGCGGAAATAGCCGGCGAGGTTGGGCCGGCCGAACTCGTTGTTGAAGGCGGCGCCGCCCAGCGGGCCCTCGGTCATGATCTGCAGCGGACTGGCCATGTGTTCGGGCTTGCCACCGCGCTGGTCGGACAGGCCGCCCCAGAGCTTGGAGACGGTGAAGCCCGTCAGGCCCGCCTTGGGCTTGGAGCCGCGGCCGGTCGCGCCCTCGTCGCGGATCTCGCCGCCCGCGCCAGTGGCCGCGCCCGGGAAGGGCGAAATGGCGGTCGGGTGGTTGTGGGTCTCCACCTTCATCAGCACATGGTGCTGGGCGGTTTCCTTCACATAAGCCGCGCCCTGCGCCTTGGGGCGCGCAACAAAGCGCTCAATCCTGTGGCCTTCCATGATGGAGGCGTTGTCCGAATAGGCCACCACGGTGTGCTGCGGGCTGAGCTTTTCGGTGTGGCGGATCATGCCAAACAGGCTTTTGTCCTGGGCCACACCGTCGATGGTGAACTGGGCGTTGAAGATCTTGTGGCGGCAGTGCTCGCTGTTGGCTTGGGCGAACATCATCAGCTCCACATCGGTGGGGTTGCGCTGCAGGCCCTTGAAAGCATTGACCAGGTACTCGATCTCGTCCTCGGCCAGGGCCAGGCCCCAGGCGGTGTTGGCGGCTTCGAGCGCGGCGCGGCCGCCGCCCAGCACATCCACATGTTCCATGGGCGCGGCCTGCAGCGCGGTGAACAGGGCCTGGGCTTCTTCGCGGCTGGCCAGGGCCGACTCGGTCATGCGGTCGTGCAGCAGGGCGGCCACCTGGCCCAGCTGTTCGGCGCTCAGCGCCTTGGCACCGCCCAGCAGGCCGCTTTTGAGTTGCAGGCGGTATTCGGTGACGCGCTCGATGCGCTGGACCGCCAGACCGCAGTTGTGGGCGATGTCGGTGGCCTTCGACGCCCAGGGCGAGACCGTGCCCAGGCGCGGGCTGACCACGATGAGCGGTCCCTCGCTCGGCCCGGCATAAGGCTCGCCATAAGCGAGCAAGGCGGCCAGGGTCTTGTTCTGGTCGCCTTGCAGAGGGGTTGGGGTGGCCACGAGGTGCACAAAGCGCGCGGCCAGGCCCTGGATGTGCGGAGAAATCTGCGCCAGCCGGGGCAGCAGTTGCTGGATGCGGAAGGCGCTGAGGGCGTTGCCGCCTTCGAAAAAATGGATGTGCAGGGTCACGGGGTGGCCTTGGGTAGGGATGCGGAGAAACCTGAGCGCCGGGGCCGCTGACTGGGGCTGGCCGGCCAAACGCGCATTTTACCCGGGCAAACCCTAGGGCCGCGGGCCGAATGGGATAATTCCGGCCCATGACGATCACCATCAAAACGGCCGAAGACGTGGCCGGCATGCGCGTGGCCTGCCGCCTGGCCTCCGAAGTGCTGGACTACATCGGCCCCTTCATCAAGCCCGGGGTCACGACCAACGAGATCGACAAACTCTGCCACGACCATATGGTGGACGTGCAGGGCTGCATCCCGGCGCCGCTGAACTACGCGCCGGGTGGCTACAAGCCCTACCCCAAGTCGATCTGCACCTCGATCAACCACCAGGTCTGCCACGGCATCCCCAACGACAAGCCGCTCAAAAAGGGCGACATCGTCAACGTCGACATCACCACCATCAAGGACGGCTGGCACGGCGACACCAGCCGCATGTTCATCGTGGGCGAGGCCTCGATCGCGGCCAAGCGCCTGTGCAAGCTGACCTACGAGGCCATGTGGAAAGGCATCTTGCAAGTCAAACCGGGCAAACACCTGGGCGACATCGGCCACGCCATCCAGCAGTTCGCCGAAGGCCAGGGCTTTTCCATCGTGCGCGAGTTCTGCGGCCACGGCATCGGCCGCGGCTTTCACGAAGAGCCCCAGGTGCTGCACTACGGCAAGCCCGGCACGCTGACCGAACTGGTGCCCGGCATGGTCTTCACCATCGAGCCCATGGTCAACGCCGGCAAGCGCGACATCAAGGAAATGGGCGACGGCTGGACCATCGTCACCAAGGACCACTCGCTGTCGGCCCAGTGGGAGCACACCGTGCTCGTGACCGAAACCGGCTTCGAGGTGCTGACCCTGTCGGCCGGCAGCCCGCCCCTGCCCGACTTCGTGACCACCACCGTCTGCTGAGCGCCTGAGCATGAGCGACATGGCGGCCTTGCGCGAATCCTTCCGCCGCGACAAGGCGGCCTTGCTCGAATCCCTGGGCACCAGCGGCGCGCAGACCCGCCACCTGCACCGGGGTCTGCGCCAGCTCAGCGCGCTGGTCGATGGCTTGCTGACGCGGCTGTGGCAGAACGCGGGCTTTTCCTCGGCGCTGAGCCTGGTCGCTGTGGGCGGCTTTGGCCGTGGCGAGCTGTTTCCGCACTCGGACGTCGATGTGCTGGTGCTGCTGCCCGAGGGACAAACCCCCGAAAACACCCCGGGCCTGCAAGCCCAGCTCGAAGCCTTCATCGGCCAGTGCTGGGACTGCGGCCTGGAAATTGGCTCGAGCGTGCGCACGCTCGGCGAGTGCCTGGCCGAAGCGGCCAAGGACGTGACCATCCAGACCGCTTTGTTGGAAGCGCGCCGCATCACCGGCAGTGCCAGGTTGTTCGCCGACTTCCGGGCGCAGTACGAGGCCGCCATGGACCCCATGGCCTTCATGCAGGCCAAGCTGCTGGAAATGCGCCAGCGCCACACCAAGTTCGAGGACACGCCCTACGCGCTCGAACCCAATTGCAAAGAATCACCCGGCGGCCTGCGCGACCTGCAGATCATTTTGTGGGTGGCGCGCGCCGCCGGCCTGGGCCACAGCTGGGACGCGCTGGTGCGCACCGGCATCGCCACCGCGCACGAGGCGCGGCAGATCAAGCGCAACGAGGCCCTGCTGAGCCTGATCCGCACGCGTCTGCACCTGCTGGCCAAGCGGCGCGAAGACCGCTTGGTGTTCGACTTGCAAACCGTGGTGGCCGAGAGCTTTGGCTACCAGGCCGATGTGACGCCCGAGGGCAAGCTGGCCTTGCGCGCCAGCGAAAAGCTGATGCGCGAGTACTACTGGGCGGCCAAGGCGGTGAGCCAGCTCAACCAGATCCTCTTGCAGGGCATCGAGGACCACCTGCGCCGCGAGCGCGGCGAGGCGCCGGTGGCGCTGCGGCCCATCAACGAGCGCTTTGTCGAAAAAGGCGGTCTGATCGAGGTGACGAGCGACGACCTGTACGAGCGCCACCCGCACGCCATCCTCGAAACCTTTTTGCTCTACCAGACCACGCACGGCGTCACGGGCCTGTCGGCGCGCACGCTGCGCGCGCTCTACAACGCGCGCGGCCTGATGAACGGCGCCTTCCGCGCCGACCCGGTCAACCGCGCGACCTTCTTGCAAATCCTGCAGCAGCCGCAAGGCATCACCCACGCGCTGCGCCTGATGAACCAGACCTCGGTGCTGGGGCGCACGCTCTGGGTGTTTCGGCGCATCGTCGGGCAGATGCAGCACGACCTGTTCCACGCCTACACGGTGGACCAGCACATCCTGATGGTGCTGCGCAATGTGCGGCGCTTTTTCATGGCCGAGCACGCCCACGAGTACCCGTTTTGCTCGCAGCTGGCCAGCGGCTGGGACAAGCCCTGGCTGCTCTACGCAGCCGCGCTGTTCCACGACATCGCCAAGGGCCGGGGCGGCGACCACTCGCAGCTGGGCCGCGCCGAGGTGCGCACCTTTTGCCGCCAGTTCAAGGTGGCGCGCGAGGACGCCCAGCTCATCGAGTTTCTGGTCGGCGAGCACCTGACCATGAGCCATGTGGCGCAAAAGGAAGACCTGGGCGACCCCGAAGTCATCCAGCGCTTTGCGCAGCGCGTGGGCAACGAACGCCAGCTCACCGCGCTGTATTTGCTCACGGTGGCCGACATCCGCGGCACCAGCCCCAAGGTCTGGAACGCCTGGAAAGGCAAGCTGCTCGAAGACCTGTACAAGCTCACGCTGCGCATGCTGGGCGGGCGCGCTCCGGACGCCGATGCGCTGGTCGAGTCGCGCAAGCGCGAGGCCCTGGTGGAGCTGGCGCGCCACGCGCAGCCCCACGAAGGCCAAAAAGCGCTGTGGGACATCCTGGACGTGAGCTACTTCATGCGCCACGACGCCAGCGACATCGCCTGGCACGCCCGTCAGCTCTCGCGCATCGTGGCCAGGGTCGGCGGCACCGAGCCCCGCACCACGGTGCGCGCACGCCTGTCGCCCGTGGGCGAGGGCCTGCAGGTGCTGGTGTTCACGCCCGACCAGCCCGATTTGTTCGCGCGCATCTGCGGTCACTTTGACCAAGCGGGCTTCTCGATCCAGGACGCCAAGATCCACACCACACGCACCGGCTGGGCGCTCGACACCTTCCAGATCGTCAGCCCCACGCTGTCCGAGCATTACCGCGAGCTGGTCAGCATGGTCGAGTCGGGCCTCACGCACACCATCGAGCGCCAGGGTCCCCTGCCCGCCCCTGCGCGCGGCCGGCTCTCGCGCCGCGTCAAGAGTTTCCCGATGGCGCCGCGCGTCACGCTCAAGCCCGACGACAAGGCGCAAAACTGGCTGCTCTCGATCTCGGCCAGCGACCGCATCGGCCTGCTCTACAGCATCGCGCTGGTGCTCGCACGCCACGGCATCGACCTGCAGCTGGCCAAGATCAGCACGCTGGGCGAGCGCGTCGAAGACACCTTTCTGGTGAGCGGCGCGGCGCTGCAGCAAAACAAGGCCCAGCTCGAGATCGAGGCCGAGCTGCTCGAGGCGCTGCAGCCGGCCTGAGCCTCAGCCCTTGCGGCGCGGCGGCAGGCCCGTGTGTTGCGTGAGCAGCGTGCCTTTGCGCGGCGCGCCCGGCTTGGCGAGACCGGCGGAAGGCCGTCCCTTGGCGGACGATGGCCGCGGCGCCTGGGTGCTGTTGGCGCGGCGTGGGCTCTGGTAGCCGCCATCGGTCAGGGGCTGCCAGCTGGGGATCAGGTGCTGCTTGCCGTTGCCGATCAGGTCGGCACGGCCCATGGCTTTGAGGGCCTCGCGCAGCAGCGGCCAGTTGTTGGCGTCGTGGTAGCGCAAAAAGGCCTTGTGCAGACGGCGGCGCTTTTCGCCCTTGACCACATCCACCTTCTCGCTGTCGTGGGCGATCTTGCGCAGCGGGTTGCGCAGCGTGTGGTACATGGCCGTGGCGGTGGCCATGGGGCTGGGGTAGAAGGTCTGCACCTGGTCGGCGCGGAAACCGTTCTTCTTGAGCCAGAGGGCGAGGTTCATCATGTCCTCGTCGCTGGTGCCCGGGTGGGCGGCAATGAAGTAAGGGATGAGGAACTGCTTTTTGCCGACCTCTTCGCTGTACTTGTCGAACAGGGTCTTGAAGCGGTCATAGGTCCCGATGCCCGGCTTCATCATCTTGGACAGCGGGCCGCCTTCGGTGTGCTCGGGCGCGATCTTGAGGTAGCCGCCCACGTGGTGCTGCACCAATTCCTTGACGTACTCGGGCGACTCGACCGCCAGGTCGTAGCGCAGGCCCGAGCCGATCAGGATTTTCTTGATGCCCTTGAGGCTGCGCGCGCGGCGGTAGATCTTGATCAGCGGGCCGTGGTCGGTGGTCAGGTTCTGGCAGATGCCGGGGTAGACGCAGCTGGGCTTGCGGCAGGCCGCTTCGATTTCGGGGCTCTTGCAGCCCAGGCGGTACATGTTGGCGGTGGGCCCGCCGAGGTCGGAAATCACGCCGGTGAAGCCCTTGACCTTGTCGCGGATGTCTTCGACCTCGCGGATGATGGACTCTTCGGACCGGCTCTGGATGATGCGGCCTTCGTGTTCGGTGATCGAGCAGAAGGTGCAGCCGCCAAAGCAGCCACGCATGATGTTGACCGAAAAGCGGATCATTTCCCAGGCGGGAATCTTGGTCGCACCGTCGTGGCTGCCCTGCGCGTCGGCATAGCTCGGGTGCGGGCTGCGGGCGTACGGCAGGTCGAACACATGGTCCATCTCGGCCGTGGTGAGCGGAATAGGCGGCGGGTTGATCCACACATCGCGCGCTGTGGTCCCCTCGCCGTGCGCCTGCACCAGGGCGCGCGCATTGCCGGGGTTGGTCTCCAGGTGCAGCACACGGTTGGCGTGGGCATAGAGCACCGGGTCGGATTTGACCTGCTCGTAGGCCGGCAGGCGAATCACGGTGCGATCACGCGGGGGCACCTTGTGCGTGCCCTTGCCGCGCAGTGCGGGGTTGGGCAGGAACTGGATCGGCTTGGCGCTCTGGGCATTTTGGGCGTTCTGCCCATCGGCCACGGCCTGTGCCTCGTCCTCGCGCGCGCAATTTTGGCCCTGCGCCTTGGCCTGCTCGCTGACCATGAGGTAGGGGTTGACGTGCGCCTCGACGTGGCCGGGCGTGTCGACCTCGGTCGAGTCGATCTCGAACCAGCCTTGCGGGGTGTCGCGGCGCACGAAGGCGGTGCCGCGCACATCGGTGATCTGGGCCACCGGCTCGCGCGCGGCCAGGCGGTGCGCCACTTCGACGATGGCGCGCTCGGCGTTGCCATACAGCAGCAGGTCGCACTTGCTGTCGACCACGATGGAGCGGCGCACCTTGTCGCTCCAGTAGTCGTAGTGCGCGATGCGGCGCAGGCTGCCCTCGATGCCGCCGAGCACGATGGGCACTTCGGGGTAGGCCTCGCGGCAGCGCTGGCTGTAGACAATGGCGGCGCGGTCGGGGCGCTTGCCGCCCACATTGCCGGGGGTGTAGGCGTCGTCGCTGCGGATTTTGCGGTCCGCCGTGTAGCGGTTGATCATGGAATCCATGTTCCCGCTGGTCACGCCCCAAAACAGGTTGGGCTTGCCCAAGGCCTTGAAGGGCTCGGCGCTTTGCCAGTCGGGCTGGGCGATGATGCCCACGCGAAAGCCCTGGTTTTCCAGCATGCGGCCGATCACGGCCATGCCAAAGCTCGGGTGGTCGACGTAGGCGTCGCCGGTCACCAAAATAATGTCGCAGCTGTCCCAGCCCAGCTGGGTCATTTCTTCGCGGCTCATCGGCAAAAACGGGGCCGTGCCGAAGCGCTGCGCCCAGAACTTGCGGTAGCTGGTCAGCGGTTTGGCGTCGCGCGGGAAGAAAGAAACGTCGGTGAAGGCGTTCATGGACAGGGCTTGGGGGTAACCCTGTAGTGTAGGCGCTCGGGGGTGGGCTTGGCTTGGGCGCGGGTATTGACCCTGTTGGCCCCGAGGCGGCCGCTCAGGCCAGGGTTGGGGCCGGCGGCCTCATGCTGCGGGGTACGCAGAAATCGGCCGCCGGCCCCAGCCCTGGCCTGATCGGCTGTTGCGCCTGTTGGCTGATTTACAGGTCTTTTTGCGCGCGCGCGATCAGGTCGCCGAACACCGCCTCGTCGCCCAGTTGCTGGGCAGCGAGCAAGGCGAGCTTGACGAGGAAAAGTTCGGATTGGTCTTCGCCCACGGCATCGATGGCGCTGGCGAGTTGGTCGTAGGCGGCCTCCAGGCCGCCGATCGAAAGTCCTGCGGGGGTGTTCATGCGGTGGCTCCGGTGGTGGCTTGTTGCAGGGCGGCGTGCAGGCGGTGGGCGTCCAGCGTCATCCAGCGCGCGCACACATGCTGGTCGGGGCGCAGCAGGTAGGCGGCGCCATCGGTGCGCACGCCGTAGCGGGCGCGGGCACGGCCTTCGGTGTCCCTCAGGCAGGCATCGCCCCCCGGGCCCGATGTGCCCTGCCCGATCAGCAGTACGCGCAGCTTCAGGCCTTTGGCTTGCCAGGCCTTGACGGTGCGCTGCACATCGTCGGGCACGGAGGCGCCGAAGACCAGCAAATCAAAACCGCCCCCCAGGTGGTCGAGCAAGAAGTCATCGGCGCCGAGGCGCACATTGGCCGGCGGCGCGCCATGCCCTGGGCCGGCCTGGAACAGCGCGTTGTCGTCGCCGGCACTGTTGAGGGCCGAGTGCGTGTACTCGTGCGGGCGCGAGGTGCGCCAGTGGTAGAGCGGGCGCACAAAGGCTTCGGTGAGCGAGAGCGAGAGCACCGCGTCGCGCAGCAGGCGAAAGCCCCGGCTGGGCGGCGTCATGAAGCGGGTGCTCTTGCCGGCCTCGTCGATGATTTCCCAGGCCGCGCCCACGCGCTCTTGCGAGTAGCTGGCCAAGAGGCCCTCGCTCGCCTGGCCCGAGCAGACCAGGCCCAGGCGCCAGGCCAGGGCCTGGGCGTCCTGAAAGCCGGTGTTGGCGCCGCGCACGCCAAAGATCGGCAGCAGGTGGGCGGCGTCGCCGATGAACAGGGTGCGGCCCGCGCGGTAGTCGGGCAAGGTCAGCGTGCGCGCCGAGTAGACCGAGCACCAGTCCATCTCCCAAGGCGTGCCGCCATGGCCGATCAGTTCGAGCTGGGCATTGATGCGGGCCTTGAGCGACTCGGGGTCGAGCGCCTGCTCGGGTGTTTCGCCCTCGGGCAGCTGGTAGTCCACGCGCCAGATGCCCTGCGGCTCGCGGTGCATCAGCACAGTGTTGCGCGGGTTCCACTCGGGGTCGAAAAAGGCCAGGCGCTCGGTTGGCAGCGGCAGGTCGATGCGGATGTCGGCGATCACGAAGCGGCCTTCGTAGGACGCGCCTTCGAGCTTGAGGTCGAGCAGCGTTCGGATGCCCGAACGCGCGCCATCGGCCGCGACCAGCCACTCGGTCTGCAGCCTGTAGGGGCCTTCGGGTGTGTCGACCTCGAGCACCGCGTGGTCCGCGTGTTGCACCAGGCCCGTGACGCGGTTGCCCCAGCGCAGCTCGATCAGCGGGTGCGCCTCGCAGGCGTCGACCAGAAATTCTTCGAGGTACTGCTGCTGCAGGTTGACCATGGGCCAGAAGCGGTCGTTGTCCTCGTGCGGCGCTTCCATGCGGAAGACGCGCTGGCCCCGGTAGTAGGAGTTGCCAAAGCGCCAGGGCAGACCGTGCTGCATGACGCGCTCGGCCACGCCGACCTGTTGCAGGATTTCGAGCGAGCGGCGCGTGAAAACGATGGCGCGGCTGCCCTCGCTGACCTGCAGCTCGGATTCGAGCAGCACGCAGGGCACGCCATGGCGCGCAAGTTCGAGCGCGGCCGTGAGGCCCACCGGACCGCCACCCGCGATCACCACCTTGTGCCGTGGCTGTGGCCCGTGCTGGGACGCCAGCCAAGGCTGGTGGACCGTGTAGTCGTAGTAAATCGAGCGGCGCGGCTCGTTGGCGGGCTGGTGCATCCGTATCTCCTGGCGTTGGGGCCTGGGCGCGAGTGTAGAGGCAGGCAGATCGAAAAATGTCCCAAAAAGGGGACGTCATCAGTCCTGCGCGGCAAGCAGCCAGGCGACCAGCGCCTTGTGGCCCGACACCCCGAGCTTGCGGTACAGGCGCTTGGCATAGGTCTGCGCGCTCGCGGGCGTGAGGCCCAGGCGCTCGGCGAGTTCGGCGCTGGGCAGCCCCTGCAGCAAAGCGCGCGCCACATCCTCTTCACGGGGCGTGAGGGCCGGGCCGCGCAGCGCGAGGCGGTCGAGCAGCAAGGCCATGAGGTCGGCGCTCAGCACCTGGCCGGTGTAGTGCAGGCGCACGGCCTGCACGATCAGCGGCGCCAGGGCTTCGACCGTGGCCACATCGGCGTCGCTGAAGGGGCCATGCTCGAGCCCGCGGTAGAGCTTGACCGACAGCCAACGCCGCCCCTCGTGCAGCGAGAGGATGGCCAGACGCTCCGCCACCTGGGGCAGCGTGTAGCAGGTCTGCCGGTATTCGGGGTGCTGCACCTCGCTGGCGGCCTGGCGGTGCAGCACGATGTGTGGGCGCTGCGGCGGCGCGCGGCGCGCGGCGTCTTCATGCGCCTGCATGGCTTGCTGCGCGCCGTCGAGCCTGTAAAAACGCTGCACATAGGCCTGCGAGATGTCGGGCAACTCGCGCGTGCGGGCCCGGTCGCCCACGGCCACGGTGCGCGGGCGGCCCGTGCCCTCGAAGGAAAAAATCGCGCACTGGGCCAGCGGCACCTGCGGGCTGAGCAGGCGCAAGACCTCTTCGGCCACGGCGTGGCGGTCGGACAAGCCCAGCTTTTCGAGCAAGGCGCTGACGCTCGCCAGGGGCAAGTGCAAGGTGGCGGCACCGGGCTGGGGGCACACCCAAAAACGGCTGTGGGCCGAGGCGGCGGGCAAGGGCTTGGACATGCGCGCATGGTAGCGGCCACGGCCAAACGCTCGGTTATTCTCAAGCCATGCCTTTTTCGCTCGCCGCAGCGGCCCACCACGAACTTGTTGTCAAGAAAAGCCGCTTCATCGCCTGCGTCGAGCCCGTGAGCGGGCGCGAGCAGGCGCTCGCGCGCGTGGCGCAGCTCAAGGCCGAACACCCCGAGGCACGGCACGTGTGCTGGGCGCTGCTGGCGGGCGGGCAGTCGGCCGCCAACGACGATGGCGAGCCCGGCGGCACCGCAGGCCGGCCCATGCTGGAGGTGCTGCGGCACCAGGACTTGCAGGGCGTGCTGGCCACGGTGGTGCGCTACTTTGGCGGCATCAAGCTGGGCGCGGGCGGCCTGGTGCGGGCCTACACCGATGCGGTGGCGCAGGCCCTGTTGGGCGCCGACAAGATCCCCTTGCTCAAGCAGGTGCAGCTGAGCTGCCGCGTGCCCTATGCGCTCGAGGGCCTGGTGCGGCGTGAACTCGAACGGGACCGGGCGGTTTTGCTGGAGGTCGCACACGCGGACGTGGTCACCTTGCGTTTTGCCCTGCCCGACGCCGAGGCGCCGGCGCTCATGCGCCGCCTGGGCGACAGGGGCCAGGGCCAGCTGGTCTGGCTGGACGACAGCGCACGGGGATAATCGCGCGATGCCCGAGCACGCCCCCCTGAACCAACCGCGGTCCAAGACCGACCTCTTCCTCTCGTTCACCGTCCTCGCGCTGCAGGGCTTTGGCGGCGTGCTGGCCGTGGTGCAGCGCGAACTGGTCGAAAAAAAGCGCTGGCTCACGCGCGAACAGTTCATCGAGGACTGGGCGGTCGCGCAAATCATGCCCGGCCCCAACGTGGTCAACCTCTCGCTGATGATCGGCGGGCGCTATTTCGGCCTGCCCGGCGCGCTGGCGGGCCTGGCGGGCATGTTGCTGGCGCCGATGGCGGTGGTGCTGCTGCTCGCGATCGCGTTTGGTGGCGTCTCCGACAGCGCCTGGGCCCAGGGCGCGCTGCGCGGCATGGGCGCGGTCTCGGCCGGCCTCATTGCCGCCGTGGGACTGAAGTTGATCGGCGCGCTCAAGACCAACCCGATGGGCATGCCGGCGTGCATCGGCCTGGCGGTGCTGAGCTTTGTTGGCGTGGGGGTGTTGCGCTGGCCGCTGGCCGCGGTGCTGCTGGGCACCGGCCTGATTGGCTGCGGCTGGGCGTATGTGCAGCTGGCCAAGCGAGTCAGCGCCAAGGAGGCGTCATGAACCCCGCGCTGCAGCTGGCGGCCACCGATTGGCTGGACCTGTTTCGGCATTTCGCCTCGCTCTCGCTGCTGGCCGTGGGGGGCGCCATCACCACCGCGCCCGACATGCACCGCTACCTGGTGGACCAGACGCACTGGCTGGGCGAGGGCCAGTTCACCTCGTCGATCGCGCTGGCGCAAGCCGCGCCCGGCCCCAACATCCTGTTCGTCGCACTCATGGGCTGGAACGTGGGCATGAACGCCGCGGCCGGCGCGGGCGGCGGTCTGGCGCTGCAGGCTGCGCTGTCGGCGCTGGGTGTGCTGGTGGCCATGGTCGGCATCATGCTGCCCTCCTCCATCCTGACCTACACGGCCACGCGCTGGGCCCACCGGCACCGCGACTGGCTGCCGATCCGCGCCTTCAAATCGGGCATGGCGCCGATCGTGATCGCGCTCTTGCTGGCCACGGCCTGGCTGCTCACGCTCACGCACGACCAGCCGGCGCGCGACTGGCCGCTCTATGCGCTCACGCTCGTGACCACGCTGCTGGTCTGGCGCACCCGGCTGCACATGCTCTGGCTGATTGGCGCCGGCGCCCTGCTGGGCGCGCTCGGCTGGGTCTGAGCCGTGGCCACGTGCGTCAGCCGCGCTGGCGCACCGCCTCGTACAGGCACACGCCGCTCGCCACCGAGACATTGAGGCTGTCGACCGCGCCGCGCATGGGGATGTGCACCAGCTCGTCACAGGTCTTGCGCGTGAGCTGGCGCATGCCCTGCCCCTCGGCGCCCAGCACCAGGGCGGTGGGGCCTTTCAGATCGACCTGGTAGATCGACTTGTCGGATTCGCCGGCGGTGCCGATGACCCAAATCTGGCGTTCCTTGAGCTCGTTCAGGGTGCGCGCCAGGTTGGTGACCATGAAATACGGCACCGTCTCGGCCGCGCCACTGGCGACCTTGGACACCGTGGCGTTGAGGCCCGCCGCATGGTCCTTGGGCGCGATCACCGCGTGCGCGCCGGCCCCGTCGGCCACGCGCAGGCAGGCGCCCAGGTTGTGCGGATCGGTCACGCCGTCGAGCACCAGCAGCAGCGGCGGGCCGCTGATCTGGTCGAGCAGGTCGTCGAGCGAGCGCGCCTGCTCGAGCGGCTGCACCAGCGCGGCCACGCCCTGGTGGCCATGGCTGCCGGCCAGCTTGGCCAGGCGCAGGCCATCGGCTTCGATCAGGCGCACCCCCGCCTCTTTGGCACGCTCGAGGAACTGGCGCATGCGCGCGTCGCGGCGCGAGGCTTCGAAGTAGACCTCGATGATCGATTGCGGCGCCACCTTCAGGCGCACGCCCACGGCATGGAAGCCGAACAGCACTTTGGAAGAAGACATGGCGCCGATTATCGTGCGCAATGGCGCGGCGGCGTTGGTGGCGGCGCGCGGCTGCCGCGCTCGGCCCGGCCTCAGACGTGCACGGCGGCCAGGGGGGACGCCTCGCGCAGGCGGCCCGCCACGATTTCCAGGCGCCGCTCGCAACGCGCGGCCAGCGCATGGTCGTGCGTGACCAGCACCAGCGTCGTGCCCTGCTCGCGGTTGAGCTCGAACATCAGTTCCATGATCGCCTCGCCCGTGGCCGGATCGAGGCTGCCGGTGGGTTCGTCGGCCAAAAGCAGGGCCGGCTGCGCCACAAAGGCGCGCGCCAGCGCCACGCGCTGCTGCTCGCCGCCCGACAGCACTTTGGGCAGATGCCCCAGCCGCTCGCCCAGGCCGACCCGCTGCAGCATGGCCTGGGCCTGGGCGCGGGCGTCGCGCTGGCCCTTGAGTTCGAGCGGCAGCATCACGTTTTCCAGCGCCGTCAGGTGCGGCATGAGCTGAAAGTTCTGGAACACGAAACCCACATGCCGCGCGCGCAGCGCGGCGCGGCCGTCTTCGTCCAGCGCGAACAGGTCCTGGCCAGCCAGCGCCACCCGGCCCTGGCTGGGCGTGTCCAGGCCGGCCAGCAGGCCGAGCAAGGTGCTCTTGCCCGAACCCGAGGCGCCCACGATGGCCGCGGTTTGCCCGGGCGACAAGGCAAAAGAGATATCGCGCAAAATGACGAGTTCTGCGCCGACCTGGGGCACCGATTTGCCCAGGCCGCTGACGTTCAAAATCGGATCTGGCATGTCTTCACCCTTGTTCCATCGCCGCCACTTTACCGTGTCGCTGCTGTCCCTCGCCGCGGCCGGGCTTGCGGCCGCGGCGCCGCGCACCCTGCTGGTGCTGGGCGACTCGCTGAGCGCCGAATACGGCCTGCCCCGCGGCACCGGCTGGGTCGCGCTGCTGCAGCAGCGGCTGGCGCAAAGCCACCCGGACACCCGCGTGGTCAACGCCAGCATCAGCGGCGAAACCACCTCGGGCGGTCGCTCGCGGCTGCCCGCCCTGCTGCGCCAGCACCGCCCGAGCCATGTGATCGTCGAGCTCGGTGGCAACGACGCGCTGCGCGGCCTCTCGCTCGAGATGACGCGCGACAACCTGGCCCAGCTGGTGCGCAGCAGCCGCGAGGCCGGCGCGCAAGTGCTGCTGCTGGGCATGCAGATGCCGCCGAACTACGGCGCCGAGCTCACGCGCCGCTTTGCCGCGCTCTACCCGGCCGTGGCCCGGCAGCACGGCGCGCGCCTGGTGCCGTCTTTCCTCCAGGGCGTGGGCGACGACCCCGACCCGCTGCGCTGGTTCCAGGCGGACCGCATCCACCCCAACGAGGCCGCACAGCCGCGGCTGCTGGCCAATGTCTGGCCCGAACTCCAGAAAATGCTGGCATGAGTGTCCACACCATCACGGCCGACGAGGCCATGGCCCGCTACGGCCAGTTCGACGCGGTCATCGACGCCCGCTCCGAGGGCGAGCATGCCGAGGATCATCTGCCGGGCGCCCTCAACTGGCCCTCGCTGAACAACGAGGAGCGCATCCGCGTGGGCACGCTTTACAAGCAGGTCAGCCCCTTCGAAGCGCAGAAAATCGGCGCCGCGCTGGTTGCGGCCAACATCGCGCGCCACATCCAGGCCCATGTGCTCGACAAGCCCAAAAGCTGGCGGCCGCTGGTCTACTGCTGGCGCGGCGGCAAGCGCAGCAACTCGCTGGCGCTGATCCTGGGCCAGATCGGCTTCCAGGTGCAGCTGATCGAAGGCGGCTACAAGGCCTTCCGCAAAGCCGTGATCGAGGACACGCCACGGCGCGTCGCGGCGCTGCGCTTTCAGGTGCTTTGCGGTCCCACGGGTTCGGGCAAGACCCGGCTGCTGCAGGTGCTCGCCGCGCAGGGCGAGCAGGTGCTCGACCTCGAGGCCCTGGCCAGCCACCGCGCCTCGGTGCTCGGCGTGATCCCGGGCCAGCCGCAGCCGACGCAAAAGGCGTTCGAGACGCGGCTGTGGGACGCGCTGCGCCGGTTCGATCCAACACGCACGGTGTTCGTCGAGGCCGAGAGCAAGAAAGTCGGCAACCTCACGGTTCCCGACAGCCTGATGGCCGCGATGCGCGCCAGCCCCTGCGTGCGCCTGGAGCTCTCGCTCGCGCACCGCGTGCAACTGCTCATGGAAGACTATGCGCATTTCGCGCAGGACGGCGCCTATTTTTGCGAGCGGCTCGAGCGCCTGGCCGACCTCAAGGGCCGGGCCGTGGTCGATGCCTGGCAGGCCCAGGTGCGCGCCGGCCAGACCGAAGGCGTGGTGGCCGAACTGCTCGAGCACCACTACGACCCGGGCTACGAGGCCTCGACCGCGCGCAATTTCGTGCAGTACGCCCAGGCCCCGCGCCTGGCGCTGGCCGGCCCCGACCCCGCGAGCCTGGGCCAAGCCGTGCGCCAGTGGCTGGTCGGCCTCGGCACGCGCTGAGCGGCAGCGGGGCCCAGCCGGCTCAGGACCGGGCGCCGGCTTCGGCAGCCGGCTCGGGCCATTCGACCGTGCCGCGGTAGGCATGCCAGCTCGCGTGGCCCAGCCAGGGCCCGACCACCAGCAGGCCCAGTGCCCAGGGCAGCACAAACGACAGCACCACCAGCGTGCTCAGCAGCAGGCCCCACAGCAGCATGACCGCGATCTCGCCGAAAAACACGCGCAGGCTCATGATGCCCGCGCTGATCGCGTCGGTGTCGCGGTCGAGGATCATGGGGATCGAGACCGCCGAAATCGCAAAAACCAGGGTGGCGAACACGCCCCCAACCACCATGTAGACGGCGACAAAGTCGAAATTCTCGGGGTTGAAGACGGCCTCGATGACGCCCGTGGTCGAGGGCATGCCGGTGTTGAAAAACACCGCAAACACCACCAGCGAGGCGCGCCCCCACAAGAGCTCGAGCACCAGCAACACCAGCACCAGCATCGACATGCTCTTCATGTGCCCGTCCCAGCAGGTCAGCGAGGACCCCAGGTCCGGCACCAGGCCCCGTTCGCGCCGGCGGCTGACCTCGTAGAGGCCCATCGCCAAAAAGGGGCCCACCAGCAGGCAGCCCGAGACCATGGACAGCGTGTATTCGGGCTTGTGGCGAAACACCGTGCCCAGCACCAGCGCCATGAGCCAGAAGGCCGCGCCATAAAACAGGCCGATGCCCGGGTGGCGGCGTAAATCGGCAAAGCCACGCAGCAGCCAGACCAGCGGCGCCGACAGCGACAGCACCCGCAGCTGCGCCTTCGGCCCTTCGGGCTCGGGGGGCACATAAGGTTTTTCCATGACCGGCAGCTCGGCGCTGTCGTCACTTGGGGCTGGATTCATGGTTTTCAGAACGGCAACAAGAACAACTTCAGGCTAATGCGCCCTGCCCGGCTTGGCCACTGCGGAAAACACCCACCACAGGCCTCAGCTCGGCAGATGCTCTTGCAAGGCCTGCGCCAGGTCATCCTGCAAGGCCTGTGCGGCTTCAAGGCCGATGGAAAAACGCAGCAAATGGCCCGCCTGCAACTGCGGTGTGGGCAGCGCGCGCAGGCCCGCCAGCGCATAGGGCACCACCAGGCTGACCGGGCCGCCCCAGCTGTAGCCGATGCGAAAGCGCTGCAGGCTGTCGCAAAAGGCATCGACCTGGGCCTGGCGGTAACGCGGCGAAACCACCACGCTGAACAAGCCGGCGGCCAGCCCTTCACCGCTGTCGGGCGCGCACAGTGCGCGCCAATGCGCATGCCCCGGGGCCCCGGCCAGGGCCGGGTGCAAGACCTGCACGCACTGCGGCTGCGCCTGCCACCAGCGCGCCAGCGCACGCGCAGCCCGGTCCTGCGCGGCGTAGCGCAGGCCAATGCTCGGCAGGGCGCGCAACACCGCTTCGACGTCGTTGGCGCCCACGCCCAGCCCCAGGCGCATGTGGCAAAGCTTGAGCCTGTGGTGCAGGGCCGCGTCGCGCGTGACCAGGCTGCCCATGAGCACATCGCCGCCCCCGCTGGGGTATTTGGTCAGCGCGTGCACGCTGATGTCCACGCCCAGTGCGCCATCGTCGAGCAGGTCAAAGGGCGCGAATGCGAGGCCGGCGCCCCAGGTGTTGTCGAGCGCACACAGCACGCCCCTGGCGCGGCACAGGCGCACCAGCGCGGGCAGGTCGGGGAACTCCATCGTGACCGAACCGGGTGCTTCCAGCCAGACCAGGCGCGTGCGCTCGCCGAGCATCGCCTCGAGCTCGGCCGGCCGCGTCGGGTCATAGCAGCGGTGGGTGATGCCCCAGTGCGCGAGCTCGCCCTCGGCCAGCGCCTTGTTGGGGCCATAGGCGTTGTCGGGGATCAGCACCTCGTCGCCGCTGCGCAGCAGCGCCAGCGCTGTGGTCGCGATCGCCGCCAGGCCGCTGGGCACCAGCAGGCACTGGTGACCGCCCTCCAGCGCGCACAGGCGTTCTTCGAGCGTGTAGGTGGTGGGCGTGCCGTGCAGGCCGTAGGTGTAGCCGCTCTTGTCCTTCCACTGGCGCGCTCGCATGGCGGCCACGTTCGGGAAATACACCGTCGAGGCCTTGAACACGCCGGGCTGCGGCGCGGCGAAATCGGCCGGGGGCGTGTAGGGGTGGTGGATCAGGCGGGTGGTGTCGGTGCGGTCGTGCGGCATGGGGCGATGCTAGCGCCGAATCCGGACAAAAAAATGCCCGGCACGCGGGCCGGGCACTGCAGGGGCGTGGCCGTCGGTCAGATCTTCCACTTCTCCATGAGCTTTTCGGGGCGCATGTTGTCATACGGCTCGAAGGGCTGGTGGATCCAGGGGTTGGTCGGCAGGAAGTCGACCGAGTAGTCGGGCTGGAAGGCCGAGACGCCCTTGGTCCAGATCACGGCCGAGCGCAGCTCGGTGATCGGCTTGTAGTTGTTCTTGAGCTGGTCCACCACCGCCTTGAGCGTGTGGCCGGTGTCGGCCAGGTCATCGACCAGCAGCACCTTGCCGGCGATCTCGCCCTTGGGCGTGGTGATGTAGCGCGCGATGTCCAGGTGGCCCTGCACCGTGCCGGCTTCGGCGCGGTAGGAGCTGGTCGACATGATGGCCAGCGGCTTGTCGAAGATGCGCGAGAGGATGTCGCCGGGGCGCATGCCACCACGGGCCAGGCACAGGATGGTGTCGAACTGCCAGCCGGACTGGTGGATCTTGAGCGCGAGCTTTTCGATGAGGTTGTGGTACTCGTCGTAGCTCACATACAGGTGCTTGCCGTCTTCGGTCAACATGGGGGGACTCCGCTAAACAGTTTGGAAAAGGATGGGGCCAGAGATCAAGCCAGGAAGGGGTGGTGCATCAGGATCGTGTGGTCACGGTCCGGGCTGGTGGACACCATGTGGATCGGCACGCCGGTCACCTGCTCGATGCGCTGCAGGTACAGGCGGGCGTTGGTCGGCAGCTTATCGAACTGGGTCACGCCCACGGTCGAATCGCTCCAGCCTTCGATGGTTTCGTAGATCGGCTTGCAACGGGCGATCTCGTCGGCGCCCATGGGCAGGATGTCGATGGTTTCGCCATCCAGTTCATAGCCGGTGCACAGCAGCAGCTCTTTCAGGCCATCGAGCACGTCGAGCTTGGTGATGCACAGGCCGGTGAGGCCGTTGACCTGGGCGCTGCGCTTGAGCAGCGCAGCGTCGAACCAGCCGCAGCGGCGCGCGCGACCGGTGGTGGTGCCCTTCTCGGCGCCCACGGTGGCCATGTGCCAGCCAGGCGTGCCTTCTTTTTCCCACTCGAGTTCGGTCGGGAACGGGCCACCGCCCACGCGCGTGCAATAGGCCTTGGTGATGCCCAGCACATAGTGCAGCATGCCCGGGCCCACGCCCGAGCCGGCGGCGGCATTGCCGGCCACGCAGTTGCTGGACGTCACAAAGGGGTAGGTGCCGTGGTCGACGTCGAGCAAGGTGCCCTGCGCGCCTTCGAACAGCAGGTTGGCGCCGGCCTTGTGGGCTTCGTTGAGTTCGCGCGAGACGTCGGCCACCATCGGGGCCAGCTCCTTGGCGTAGGCCATGGCCTCGTTGAAGACGGTGTCAAAGTCCACCGGCGCGGCGTGCAGGTGGTTGACCAGCACATCGTTGTGCAGCGCGAGGTTGTCGCGCAGCTTGGCGGCAAAGCGCTCGGGGTACTTGAGGTCCTGCACGCGCAGCGCGCGGCGCGCGACCTTGTCTTCGTAGGTCGGGCCGATGCCGCGGCCGGTGGTGCCGATTTTCTCGGTGCCGGACTTTTCCTTGGCCGCTTCGCGCGCGACGTCGAGCGCCACGTGGTAAGGCAGGATCAGCGGACAGGCTTCGGAGACGCGCAGGCGCGAGCGGACCTCGACACCGGCTTTTTCCAGACCGGCGATCTCTTCGAGCAGCTTGGGCACCGACAGCACCACGCCGTTGCCGATGTAGCACTTGACGCCGGCGCGCATGATGCCGCTGGGGATCAGGTGCAGTGCGGTCTTGACGCCGTTGATCACCAGCGTGTGGCCCGCGTTGTGGCCGCCCTGGAAGCGCACCACGCCCTGGGCGCTTTCGGTCAGCCAGTCGACCAGCTTGCCCTTGCCCTCGTCGCCCCATTGGGTGCCGACGACCACCACGTTGCGGCCTTGTGTTGTGTTCATAAATCGTTTCTCAGGAATCAGATGGCTTGGATCACCCACTGGCCGGCCGCCTCGGTCAGCTCGCGGTCGCAGTGGAATTCGTCGATTTCGTCTTCGTGGCCCGGCAGCACACAGACCACGGTCTCGCCGCGGGCACGCAGGCTGGCAATCGCCGCGCGCAAAGCGGGCGCGTCGCCCCAGGGCGCGCGAATGGCGCAGCGCAAGGGCTGCGCCGGCACAGCGGCCACCAGCTCCTTGAGGTCGAGCGAAAAGCCCACGGCGGGGCGCTCGCGTTCGACGCGGTGGCCAAACACCGCACCCACACCGTCGTAGCGGCCGCCGCGCACCAGCGCATCGGCGGCCTGGGCGGCATAAATGGCAAAGCGCATGCCGCTGTAGTAGGCGTAACCACGCGAATCGCCAAGGTCGAAACTCACGCGCACGCCCTGCACCTGGCCCGCGAGCCAGCGCAGCTGCGCCAGGGCCTCGGTGATGGCCGGCAGCGCGGGCAGCACGCGGGCGGCCTGCTCGAGCACCGCGGCGTCGCCGTACAGGCTGACCAGGGCCTGCAGCCCGTCGCGGCGGTCGGCGGGCAAGGCGGCGCTGAGCTGGGCCAGGCGCGCGGCGTCCTTGACCGCGAGCGCGGCGTGGATGTCATGGCGCTGCGCCTCGCTGAGTTCGGCGCCCTCGAGCAGGCTGGCAACGATGCGCGCGTCGGCCAGGTCGACCTGCAGCTCGCCCACCTTGGCCGCGGCCAGGCAGTCGAGCGCCAGCTGCAGCACCTCCAGGTCGGCCTCGGGGCCGGCGTGGCCGTAAATTTCGGCGCCCAGCTGCAGCGGCTCGCGGGTGGCGTGCGGGCGTGCGGGGCGCGTGTGCAGCACCGGGCCGCAGTAGCACAGGCGCGTGAGGCCCGCGCGACCGAGCAGGTGCGCGTCGATGCGCGCGACCTGCGGCGTGGTGTCGGCGCGCAGGCCGAGGGTGCGGCCCGAGAGCTGGTCGACCAGCTTGAAGGTCTGCAGGTCGAGCGCCTCGCCTGTGCCCGTCAGCAGCGATTGCAGGTGCTCGAGCAGCGGCGGCATCACCAGTTCGTAGCCATAGCCACGGGCGGTGTCGAGCAATTCACGGCGGAGTTCTTCGATGTGGCGGGCCTCGGAAGGCAGCACATCGGCGATGTGATCCGGCAGGACCCAAGCAGACATGGAGAAATAGGTAGACGGTTAAAAACGGCATTTTACCGTCAGCGCGGCCGGCCTCAGGCCAGCCACCAGAGCACCACGAGGCCTGCGAGCACCATGAACAGACCGAAAAAGCGGATCTGCCCGTCCTGCAGCTGCAGCAGCTGTTCGAACAGCCGGCGCCAGCGCGTGGGCGCCAGCATCGGCATCAGGCCTTCGAAGACCAGCACCAGGCCCAGCGCGAGCCACCAGACCTCAGCGGACAAGGCTCACTTTCGCACGACCGAGGCGGCCGCGGCCGGCGCGTTGCCGCGCATGACCTTGAAGAATTCCGAGCCCGCGGGGTCGAGCACCATGACATCGCCTTTCTTGGCGAAGCTGGCCTTGTAGGCCTCGAGGCTGCGGTAGAACTGCGCGAACTGCGGGTCGCGGCCAAAGGCCTCGCCGTAAATGCGCGCGGCCTGGGCGTCGCCCTCGCCTTTGATTTTCTGGGCGTCGCGGTAGGCGTTGGCAATCGTGATTTCGCGCTGGCGGTCGGCATCGGCGCGGATCTTCTCGCCTTCGGCGGCGCCGGTCGAGCGCAGCTCGTTGGCCACGCGCTTGCGCTCGGCTTCCATGCGGCGGTAGACCGATTCGGTGATGGCCTCGGTGTAGTCGGCGCGCGTGATGCGCACATCGACGATGTCCACGCCCCAGGGCTTGGCGCCCGAGGTCACGGCCTGCAACACCTCGCGCTTGACGTCGCCCATCAGCGCCTCGCGTTTGAGCGAGAGCAGCTCCTTGACGGTGCGCTTGTTGATCTCTTCCTGGAAGGCGTTGCGCACCACGCGGTTGAGCTGGTTGGCGCCGGCGCGCTCGTCCAGGCCCACGTTGCGGATGTAGGCCTGCGGGTCGGTGATGCGCCAGCGCACATACCAGTCGATCACCACACGCTGCTTCTCGGCCGTGAGCATGGGCTCGGTGTCGGTGCTGTCGAGGGTGAGCAGGCGCTTGTCGATGTAATTGACGTTTTGCAGCGGGGGCGGCAGCTTGAAGTGCAGGCCGGGCTCGGTGATCACTTCCTTGATCTGGCCCAGGGCATAGACCACGCCGAACTGACGCTGGTCCACCACAAACAGGGTCGAGCTGAGCAGCGCCAGCAACACCAGCGCCGAGCTGACCCACAATCCCAAACGGTTCATCTTCGACCTTCCTTATCGGGCATCGCGCTCGCGCGAGCGCTGGTTGTCTCGGGCGCGCGCATCGGCCGCATTGCCCGCCGGGGGGGCACTGGGCAGGGCGGTGTCGGACAGCGCTGCGCCATTGGCCGCACCCGCCGGGCCTGTGGCTTGCTGCAGGATCTTGTCCAGCGGCAGGTACAGCAGGTTGGAGCCCTGCTTGCTGTCGACCAGCACCTTGGTCACATTGCTGTAGACCTGCTGGAAGGTTTCGGTGTAGAGGCGGTCGCGCGTGACCTGCGGCGCCTTCTGGTACTCGGGCAGGATGGCCTTGAAGCGTTGTGCATCGCCTTCGGCCTGGGCCACGATGCGCGCGCGGTAGGCGCTGGCCTCTTCGTTGAGGCGGGAGGCCGCGCCGACGGCGCGCGGCACGACGTCGTTGGCATAGGCCTGGGCTTCGTTCTTGGCGCGTTCGCGCTCCTGGCCGGCCTTGAGCACATCGTCGAAGGCGGCCTGCACCTGCTCGGGCGGACGCACGCCGCCCTGCTGCAGGTTGATGCCCACCACCTCGATGCCGACCTTGTAGCGGTCCAGAATGGTCTGCATGAGCTGGCGCACGCGCGGCCCGATTTGATCGCGCTCGTCGGCCAGGGCCGAATCCATGCGCATCTTGCCAACCACCTCGCGCACTGCGGTCTCGGCGGCCTGCACCACGGCTTCGGTCGGGTTCTTGCTCTCGAAGAGGTAGGCGCGCGCGTCGTTCAGGCGGTATTGCACGGCGAACTTGATCTCGACGATGTTCTCGTCCTCGGTCAGCATGGCCGACTCGCGCAGGCCGGTGGACTTGATCACGTTGTCGCGCCCGATGTCGACCGAACGGATTTGCGACACATACACCAGCTCATGGCGCTGGAAGGGCCAGGGCATGCGCCAGTTGAAGCCCGCACCCACCGTCGACTTGTATTTGCCGAACTGGGTGATCACGGCCTGCTGGCCTTCCTGCACGATGAAAAAGCCAGTGCCCAGCCAGACCAGCAAGGCCGCGCCGAGCACCACGCCCAGGCCCAGGTTGTTGAGGAAACCGGGCAGCTGGGGGCCGCCCTGAGGCAGGCGCGGGCCGCCGCCCTTGCCGCCAAAGAGCTTGCCGAGTTTCTGGTTGAAGTCGCGCCACAGCTCGTCGAGATCGGGCGGACCGCCAGCTTGTCCCTGCCCGCTGGGCCGCTGCTCGGGGCCCGGGGGCGGCGGGGGCTGCTCCGGCTGGGGGCCGGCGCCAGGCTTGTCGTCGCCACGGCCCCAGCGCGGATCGTTCAAATTGAACATGCCTCGGATGCGCTGTGGCCATGCAGCCCCGCGGAGGACAGGCAAATGGAAATTCATGGTCTTGTTGTTCGGTGCTGGAAGCTCACATTGTGCCGAAATCCGGGGGCTGTTTTGGCTCGGTCGCCGGATAATCCCGCGCCAGGCCACGGACATCGGGCTCGGCGCCGGGTTCGGACGCCAAGCGCTCGGCCACGGTGCGCGCCAGCGCCTGGCGCAGGCGGTCCAGCCCCAGCCCGGTGCGGGCGCTCACAAAAACGCGCGGCACCGGCCGGCCATCCACCTCGTAGACGTCCTGCAGCGCCAGCGGCTGGCGCTCGGGCGGCAAGGCATCGGCCTTGTTGAACACCAGCAGCTGCGGCACATCCTGGGCGCCGATCTCAGCCAGCACCTTGGCCACCTCGGCCATCTGCTCGGGGAAATCGGGGTTGGCCGCGTCCACCACATGCAGCAGCAAATCGGCCTCGGTGGCTTCTTGCAAGGTGGCCTGGAAAGCCTCGACCAGGCCGTGCGGCAGGTCGCGGATGAAGCCCACGGTGTCGGACAAGGAAACCGATCGCCCCGCCTCGCCCAGGTAGAGCTGGCGCGTGGTGGTGTCGAGCGTGGCAAAGAGCTGGTCGGCGGCGTAGGCGCGGGCCTTGACCAGGGCGTTGAACAGGGTGGACTTGCCGGCGTTGGTGTAGCCCACCAGCGAGATCTTGAAGGTCTGGTGGCGCTCGCGCTGGCGGCGCTGGGTGTTGCGCTGTTTTTTGACCTTGGCCAGGCGCTCCTTGGTGCGCTTGATGGCCTCGCCGATCATGCGCCGGTCGAGTTCGATCTGGGTCTCGCCCGGACCGCCGCGCAGGCCAATGCCACCGGTCTGGCGCTCCAGGTGCGACCAGCGGCGCACCAGCCGCGTCGACAGGTACTGCAGCCGCGCCAGCTCAACCTGCAGCTTGCCCTCGTGGCTGCGCGCGCGCTGCGCGAAGATCTCCAGGATCAGCAAGGTACGGTCGTTCACCGGCAAGCCGGTGTGGCGCTCCAGGTTGCGCTGCTGCGCCGGGCTCAGGGCCTGGTCGAACAGCACCTCGCGGGCACCGTGCAGCAGCGCGAGGGCCTTGATTTCGTCGGCCTTGCCGCTGCCAACGAAGAGCGCCGGGTCGGGCGCGCGGCGCTTGCAGCTCAGGCGGGCGACCGGCCGCAGGCCCGCCGACTCGGCCAACAGGCCCAGCTCCTGCAACTCGGCGTCGAAATGCGGCAGGCCAAAATCAACGCCGACCAGAAGGGTCGGCGTTGCGGGGGAGGCAGAGGTTTCGCTCAAACGGGTGCGGCTGGCCTGCGGCGAGGCCAGCACGGGCCATCGTCAGTTGGGGGTCTCGCCCGATTCCTGGGCATTGAAGTTCACGGCACGGCCCGGCACGATGGTCGAGATCGCGTGCTTGTAGACCATCTGCGTGACCGTGTTGCGCAGCAGCACGACGTACTGGTCGAAGGACTCGATCTGGCCCTGCAGCTTGATGCCGTTGACCAGGTAGATCGAGACCGGCACATGCTCGCGGCGCAGCGCGTTGAGGAAGGGGTCTTGCAGGAGTTGGCCTTTGTTGCTCACGATATGCTCCGTGTTCGGTGTTGTGGTGGAAGCTGCAACCTTACCACAGCAAGGCGACGCCAAGCGGCGCGTGTGCAGGTGACCCGCTCAGTCGCCGTCTTTGTCGGCGTAGGGGTTGTGCGAGGTTTTCATTTCGATGCGCAGCGGCGTGCCGACCAGCTCGAAGGCCTTGCGAAAGCGCCCCTCCAGGAAACGCTTGTAGGCCTCGGTCACATGCTCCAGCGAGTTGCCATGGATCACGATGACCGGCGGGTTCATGCCGCCTTGGTGCGCATAGCGCAGCTTGGGGCGGTACATGCCGGTTTTCTTGGGCGTCTGGAACTGCACCGATTCCAGCAGGATGCGCGTGAGCACCGGCGTGCTCATCTTGCAGGTCGCGGCCCGGTGCGCCTGGGCGATCGAGGTCCACAGCGGACCCAGGCCCTGGCGCTTTTTGGCCGAGATGAAATGCAGGTTGGCGAACTTGAGGAAGGCCAGCCGCGTCTCGATCGAGCGCTGCACCACCTGACGCTGGTACTCGTCCACCGCATCCCATTTGTTCACGGCCAGCACCACGGCGCGGCCGCTGTCGAGCACGAAGCCGGCAATGTGCGCGTCCTGCTCGGTCACGCCCTGCTCGGCGTCGATCAAGAGCAGCACCACGTTGGCGCTCTCGATCGCCTGCAGGGTTTTGACCACCGAAAACTTTTCGATCGCCTCGAACACCTTGCCCTTGCGGCGCAGGCCCGCGGTGTCGATCAGCTCGAACTTCTGGCCGTTGCGCTCGAAGGGCACGCTGATCGCGTCGCGCGTGGTGCCCGGCATGTCGAAGGCCACCAGGCGCTCCTCACCCAGCCAGGTGTTGATGAGGGTGGACTTGCCCACGTTCGGGCGGCCGGCCACGGCCAGCTTGATGACCGAGGGGTCTTCTTCAGGGGCCTCGTCCTCTTCGGGCAGGCCCAGCGCATCCAGCGCTTGCTCGAGCATGCTGCGCACGCCCTGGCCGTGCGCGGCCGAGACCGGCAGCACCTCGCCCAGGCCCAGCTCGTAAAACTCGGCCAGCTGCGCGCCTTCGCGCATGCCCTCGGCCTTGTTGGCCACCAGCAGGCAGGGCTTGCCGATGCGGCGCAGGTAGTTCGCGATGTCGTGGTCTTGTGCCGACAGGCCGCCGCGGGCGTCGACCACAAAAATGACCACATCGGCCTCGGCCACGGCCTGCTGGGTCTGCTTGGCCATCTCCTTGTAGATGCCGCTGCTGGCATCGGGCTCGAAGCCGCCGGTGTCGATGACGATGAACTCGCGCTGGCCCAGGCGGCCCTGGCCGTAGTGGCGGTCGCGCGTGAGGCCGGCGAAGTCGGCCACGATGGCATCGCGGCTCTTGGTGAGCCGGTTGAACATCGTGGATTTGCCCACATTGGGGCGGCCCACCAGGGCCAATACTGGTTTCACTTGAAAATTCCGTTGTCTCAGCCCAGGCGCCAGCCGGTCACCAGGCCGCTGCGGTTCACCGTCACGAGCGTCGCGCCCGCCACCACGGGACGCAGCACGATGGCGCTGCCATCGGTGCTCAGGCGCTGCAGGGTCTCGCCCTTGTCGCGGCTGAGCAGGTGCAGCAGGCCCTGGGCGTCGCCGAGCACCAAGGCCTCGGCCCAGACTGTGGGCGCGCTGAGCTGGCGAAAGCGGTAACGCTCGTCGGACCACAGGGGCTGGCCGTCCTGGCGGCTCCAGGCGCGCAATCTGCCGTCGGACTCGACACCAAACACGCGCTGTTCATCGCCGTCAAGCCCCTGGTGCCCCTGCGCGGGGCGGGTCCACAGCGTCTGCCCGCGTGCGGCGTCGACACAGCCCACTGCGGTCTGGAAGGCGCGCACGCAGAGCACGCGGCCCTGGCGGTGCACGCCGGCCACGAGGTCGACCAGGCGCTCGACCTCGTTGGTGCCGCGCGAGCTGCCGATGGCCACATCCCACTGCGTCTGGCCCGTCAGCGGGGCCAGCGCCGCCAGGCGCCCCCCCTGGCTGGTGATCAGGCTGTCGCCCACGGCGATCAGCACGCCGGCCTGGCGCAGCACCAGGGGGTCGGTGCTGCGCTGCTGCGCCCACAGACGCTGGCCGCTGGCGCCGTCGAAGGCGATCACATTGCGGTCGGCGGTTTGCACGAACACGCGCTCACCGGCGACCAGCGGGGTGGTGAAGGCCAGGGCCGGCAGGCGCTGGCGCCAGAGCTCACGCCCGGCCTCGATCACGATCAGCTGGTTGGCGCTTGAAATGACGGCCTGGCGACGGCCGTCGCTGCCGACGCCCGCCTGCAGTTTGTCGGCCAGCTGCAGGCGCCAGAGTTCGCGGCCGGTGTCGGCGTCGATTTCGGCCACCAGGCCGTTGGCCCCAGCGAGCACGACACGCGTGCCCTGCACGGCCGCTTGCATGGGCGCTGCGAACTCGGCCAGGCGCAGCGTCCAGGCGCGCGTCGGGTTGAGCCCGCCGCTGACCGCGGGCAAGGCCTGGGGCTGGATTTTTTCGCTGCTGGAACAAGCGCCCAGCAGCGTCACGGCCGCGAGCGCCAGCAGGGCCGAAAGGAGGCGGTGGCGCCGCATCATGGACGCGCCTCCGCAGCGCCTGCCGTGTCCACGCCAAGCACCGCCAGCTTGGCCTGCACCACGCGGCGGTATTCGTTGGCCTCGGGCAGGCCACCGGCGGCCTGGCGGTAGGCCTGGACGGCCTCGGCCGACTGGCCCTTGGCCATCAGCACATCGCCGCGCAGGTCGGCAGCCAGCGGTCGGCTTTCGGGGCCGACCTCCGCTTGCAGGGTTTTCAGGGCCTCGTCGAGCTGGCCCATCTCCCACTGCACCGCCGCCAGGCGGATGCGGCCAATGTCGCGCAGAGCCGGCGTGGGGGCCTGCTCGGCCACCCAGGCCAGCCAATCGCGGGCCTGTGGCAAACGGCCTTGCTCGGTCAGGCTGCGCGCGGCCAGCAGCGCCGCCTGATGGGCGTAGTGGGTGGCGCCAAATTTGTCCTTCATGTCGGCCGCGCTGCGCTCGATGCGCGGCAGGTCCTTGCTGGCGATGGCGCGCTCGACCTCGTCGTACAGGGCCGACGACTTGGCCGCCTGCTGGCGCTGCCAGTAGTGCCAGCCATTCCAGGCCGCATAGCCGCCCAGGATGAGGATCAAGGCCCAGCTGATCAGGTTGCCGTAGGTTTTCCAGAAGTGCTTGAGCTGGTCAAGCTGCTCCTGTTCTTCAAGGTCAAGGTGCGATGCCATGGGAATTCCGGTCTGAGGTTCAGGACGATTGTAGGCTCAGGGCCCACTGGGCCACGGTGTCCAGACGCTCGGCGCGCTGGGCGCCCTGCCCGTCGCGCAGCGCCTTGACGGTGAGCTCGCCGCGCGCGAGTTCGTCGGCGCCAAAAATCAGCGCATGGGCCGCGCCACTGGCGTCGGCCTTCTTGAACTGGCTCTTCATCGAGCCCATGCCCTCGCCGGTGCCGGCGTGCATCTGCGCCGACACGCCGTGGGCGCGCAGCGCCTGCAGCGTGCGCATGGCCACGGGCAAGGCGGCCGCATCGGGCACGATGGCGTAGACATCGGGCACCAGGGCGGGCAGCGCCTCGCCCTGCTCTTTCACGAGTTCGAGCACGCGCTCGACGCCCAGCGCCCAACCCACGGCCGGCGCGCTCTTGCCGCCCACCTGCTCGATCAGGTAGTCGTAACGGCCACCGCCGCAAATCGTGCCCTGCGCGCCCAGGCTTTCGGTGATGAACTCGAACACCGTGAGGTTGTAGTAGTCCATGCCGCGCACCAGGCGCGGGTTGATGCGGTAGGCCACGCCATTGGCGTCCAGGATGGCCTTGACCGCGTTGAAGTGCGCCATCGAGGCTTCGCCCAGAAAGTCCAGCAGCTGCGGCGCCGACTCGACCACCGGGGCCATGGCCGGGTTCTTGGTGTCCAGGATGCGCAGCGGGTTGCTGTGCAGGCGGCGCTTGCCGTCTTCATCGAGCAGATCGACGTGCTTTTCGAAGTGGGCGATCAGGGCCGCGCGGTGTGCGCGGCGCTCCTCGGGCTGGCCCAGACTGTTGAGCTCCAGGCGCACGTCCTTCAGGCCCAGCACTTTCCAGAGATCCTTGGCCAGCAAAATCAGTTCGGCGTCCACCTCGGGACCGCCAAAGCCCAGCACCTCGGCGCCGATCTGGTGGAACTGGCGGTAGCGGCCGCGCTGCGGGCGCTCGTGGCGGAACATCGGGCCCATGTAGTACAGGCGCTTGCCGCCTTCGTAGAGCAGGTTGTGCTCGACCA
>JACCDW010965698.1_pt1 | contig 48777 bp, 58 predicted proteins | sample 7449781 | NCBI WGS metagenome assembly JACCDW01 (sample SAMN15323449, study PRJNA562643) | freshwater metagenome | isolation source: river surface water | place: USA:Blue River Watershed | collected 2017-08-18
CATACTTTTTGGTTCTTGTCGTTAATAGACAAGAACCATTTAAAATATGATATTCTTCTGTTTTTACATCAAACATTTCAAATGTAATGTCTGAATTTTCTAGCATATCATTAAAGGACGACTTGTCATTTTTACCGTCATCAATTAGTCTCATTTTTAAAATTGGGTCAGATGCCCCTTGTCGTATAAAGAATTCCATATGTTATGTTAATCTAATTAAAATGTGACTTCCACTTCTATAAAGTCCACCTAATGGTACATTACCAGCTTCCGCCTCAGAGTCGTTTGCAAAATTTAAACTTGATGAAACCTCGGATAACACAACAAATCCATTTGTGGTTAAATTTTGTGTTACATCTAAATTATTTAATAAATTAACACTCCCACTGAATTCGTATTGATACCCTTCACTAACGTTAACTGTATTAAATCCAACTACACCTGAACCGCTGATACTAATCTGAGGTACTTCCCAACTGTTTTGTGCGAATAATTTTAAATTTGCAGGGTGATTTATTCCACCAACAGTACCAACGTATAAATCTTTACCAACATTTATAACGTATGCGTCGTTTGCTAAACCAACAAATCCACCAGTATATGTTGATGAATTTATACCCATATCAATATAATGTACGTTTTCAGTACCATTATCGGCGGTAACTACAATATCTCCACTTGCGTTACTACCTGAACTTATATTTTGTAAATTAATTTGAGTATATGATGGATGATTACCTGTAAAATGTGCAACATTATAACTACCACTATTTTGAACATGTAATATTTCGGGATTACTGATGTGTCTACTACCACTTGGACCAATTATAACCGCATCTTTTACAGTTTGTATTCCTGTTACAGATAAACTACCACTAATTGTTTGTGAACCTCTAAAAATATTACTTCCGGTAATTGCAAAATCACCTTCATCGGCAGTCACAAAGGCAGTCAATTCACCCAACGCCATTTTATATGTGGTGTTACCATCATCATATATTGTGTAACCCGTTAAATTTGGTTCAGTTATTGTTGTAAGCTGTGAGATAAATTTATTTTCTGCCATTTTTATAAATATTTGTTTTTATGTTCTGTATAGTATGTGTGCTCCGTCCCCACTTAAAAGGATTTCATCATCTTGATTAATGATGTGACCACCTTCCATAGTGTAAACATCATCTTCACAATTTTCACCACATATAAAGAAATCATATTGATTTAATCTACTAATGAAATTATGTCTAACATGTAAAAAATCTAAAGGTTCCTCATAATATTTCATGGATTTTATGTTAAAACAACATACACCCGAATGTACACTGTTCATAAGACCCGTTCCTCCTCCCCACGATTGTATAAACGGTTGAACTCCTCTTGTTGATGGAATTACTTCTTCCCAATTTTCTTTTTTATATATTGGTCTACCATTTAAGTAAATTTTTAACGTTCCTAAACGTCTTTCTCTTTCTTTTGCCCATTCTCTATTTAATTCCTCAGAAGTACTTGTATTTGGGTCAGGAATTAAATCATTCCACCCACCGTCATTTTCTAAATTACAATCTGTGTATCTTATGTACCTATCAAAAACAATTGTAACGTTAAAATCTTTTGTTAATCCTGTTGTACATAGTTTAGGTGTTTGGCCACTATCTAAATAATAACTTTCACTATAACCTAATGAAGGGTCGCAGACACCAGAATATCTATAACTTTGCCATTTAATTCTACCATCTGATGTAAAACCAAAAGATAGGTTATTATCTGCATAGTTTTCTATGTCATTATCCCCCCTAACTCCTATATAATAAAATTTACCGCCCCCGTACCAAGGTAAGTTTTGTCTATTGAATATAAAATCTAATGTCCAACCCTTTTCAGTTCTTCTTTTAATAATTGGGTCACAATTATCACTCCCTCTACCGGTATCAAATTTGTACGCCCACGGTTTTACCCCCAATTTTGATGGTTGGGGGCAACAGGATAAATCAGATAATATATTTGTACATTTTACTATATTTTGTGTAAACCCTGTAATTATTTGATTTTCGGTATATCCACTAAATCTATTATCGATATATAAATTGGTATTATAACCTAAAATCCTAAAATAATGGGTATTTCCCGACATACTTACAAAAGTGTAAACATCGTTATTTAAAATTGTTTCCTGATAAGTTGGTCCAAAATTTAAAACAAAAGGATTATAATTGAAAGTGAAGGATATTCCCGAATAAACATATGACGAATCGTTAACAGAATTATCATATTCAATTAATCTTATGGTAGTTTTACTACATGAAGCACCATATAAACTATCATTTATAGTCAAACCTGTATATATGATTGGAGTTGTTAAATCAAGTACTTCGGTGTTGTAATCACCCATTACTTTACTTATTTCATAATCATAATATTCTGAATGGTCTAACTTAACATCCAATTTAGAACCATAAAACTTTAAAATATTCTGTGTATTCATGTTTCTATAAATATCTTTACCTAAGTTTGATATTTATATAAAAAGTGTATTTACATGAATAATTTTATAAAACAGGTAATTGAGGAGAAATTTGCATCAAAAGCACAACAAAGGTTCTTCTACGCTAAGGCAAATGAGAAGGGTGCAAGTAAGAAAGAAAAGAAAAAGTGGGGTAAATGGGCAAAGGAATTTTCAGATAAAACCGATTTCGATAAAATACCCGATAAAAAGGAAGAAATAAAAGACCCAAACCAAGGTGAATTACAATTTGATGAGATAGTCGATGCAGATGGTAATATTATGTCAAGTAATATTCCTGCAAACAAGAATGTAAAAGGAACGGGTTCTAAATCAACATCCGATGAGGTTGTAAACTCAGCAATGGGTATGATGGGCACATTTGGTATTGCAGGTGGTATGGGTAGAGGAGCAACCACTTTAAGATATTGGGCGGAATCTGATATGAGTAAAGCATTGGGTTATGAAGATACTTTAGGTCAAGACGAGGATTATGAAGACGCTAAAAGTCATTTTGAAGATGAGTTAGGTTTACCTGATGATGAGGCAGAAGACAGACTTGAAAAAATGGGTTATGATGAGAAATTAAAAGATACCGATAAGGTTAGATTAATTGAACACCCTAAAAAATTCATTGAAGAGTACATTGAAAGTGTTCTTAAAAATAAATCGAAGGATAACGATATTGTAAAATCAGACCAAAAAGAGTTTGATGAAAAATCGGTAAATCCTATTTTAATGAGACAATTGAAATCATTAAAAGATACATTAAAAGATAACGACCTAACGGTAAAAGATATTATAAATTATTTAAACGATAATGAATAGTGAATTAATGGGTAAGGAATATAACTTACCCGACCATGTTATACAACATTTGCAAACTAAGGCATCTCAATGCTCAAAGGATACTCCTGGTCTTGACCGTGCGGTTAATCTTTTACAATCAAGAAAAGTTAACTACAACCAATTAAAAAGAATTTTACACGATATGAAATATATCGATAAAACAAATGAGGCCGTAAAATATGATTTATATGGTGGTGAAGTATTAGAAAAATGGGGAACAGAAGTATTAGGTGGTGACAGAGGACAAATTGATAGTAGAAAAGATTCAAGAAAAAGAGCGGATGATATTGGTGGTATAAGTGGAATGAGAAAAAATTCACATTTGTCATCACACAGCAAAAAACAAAAAATGACTTCTCCCGTAAACACTTTAAAAAGTAATTCGGATAAAACATCAGTTTCTTCATTGTCTGTTAAAGGTTTATTTGAAGAAATTGATAGGATTAAAAATTTAATGAATTAATATGGCAACAGCATTAGAACAAATTGCGGAAAAAGAAAGAAAAAACCATTTATCCCGTAATTCATATAATAATAAAGGTGAGTATAATTCTACACATCCTAACGCACTATCTGATGGTGACGAAAAAGGTAAAGGTGAGTCAAATTCAAATATTGGTTCATCAGTTGATATTCAAAACAGAATTGACAACTTAGGTAGAAATTTTTATGGTCCGAATAACGGTTATTCTGAAGCTAATTCAAATGCCTTATCTGACGGAGATGAAAAAGGTAAAGGAGAATTTAATGGAAGTATCGGTTCATTAACTGATATTAATAAAAGAAATGATTTATTATCAAGAAACTCCTATAATGAAAGAACCGCATATGGTGTAACAAGTGCAAATGCATTATCTGATGGTGACGAAAAAGGTAAGGGTGAAAAAGACGGTAATATTGGTTCCGCAAGTGATATACAAAATAGAATTGATAATTTAGCAAGAAATCCTTATAATAAGGACAATGGTTATGGATTAACTCATCCAAATGCAATATCTAATGGTGATGAAAAAGGTAAAGGGGAAAATGAAGGTAAAATCGGTTCATTAACTGATATTAATACAAGAACTCAAGTTATCTCGATTAATAAATTTAAAGAAAACAAAACATATCCCGATTTTTAATGTTTCAAATATTTGACATAGCATCTTCAATACTTTCAGAACAACAAGACACAAAAACAATGTTGTTACGTAAAGCGATTGGTGAAAGATTGCCAATAACTATAAATTATTCGGGACCTTCTAATGAAGTTAAATCAGGAAAACGAATTGACATTCAACCTGTTATCATGGGTAAAAATGCCAAGAGTGGTAATCCTGTTATATGGGCATTTGTAAGTAAGGGAGTTTCTAAAAAGGGACTTCCTAATTGGAAAATGTTTAGGGTTGATAGAATTAAAGAAGTTAATATTAATATGGGTGCTCAGCCTTTTAAATTATCTGACGTACCTGGATTTGTTAAAGGAAAGGCACCAAGTGCAATGAAATCTTTATCAAGTGTTGATATATTATCTCCATATTGGTTTGAGGATGATAAACGTTATGCTAAATCACCTATAACTAAACCAGCACCTAAATCACAACCAACATCCCAACCAAAACCTCAACCACAGAAACAAACAGTTCCTGTACCTCAAGAACCTGTTAAACCTGAGGAACCTAAAACAATTGAAAATCCTGAGACATCAAATAAGGATTACACAAATGATATTGTCAATTTATTAAAAACAAAAGTTAATGACGTAAACGGTCAAAAAACAATTAAAACAAATGAATATCAAGATGTTATAAAGGATTTGTATAATAAAAAAGAACAAGAGTGGAAAAACTACCAAAGACAAGTTGGTAAAAATGATAGACCTGGAGAAGGTACAAGAGCAAGATTTAACAACACATCAAAATCTGAAATAGATAATATTCTTTCAAAAGAAAATATAAAAGTATCAGATGAAAATAATTCTGAAACATTATCTGAAATACAAAATAGATTTAAACAGTTGATTAATTCATAATTTAAAAATATATTTAAAATATGTCACAATTAAATAGCGGTCCGATATCGGCAAATGACTTAATGTCAAAATTGGTTAAAGCCAAAAAAGTAATGAATAAAGTAGATTCTGGTAATTACGAAAAAGGTAATATAAATGAGAATATGCTAACAGCCGAACCATCTAATGATGGTTATTATCAAGACGCTCCTCCCGTTCAAAACACAAGAGCGGTAGGTACACCAACACCCGATAGAATACAAAATTCTAAATTACCCGATGCAATTAAAAAGGCAATGATGGAAAACCCAATACCTCAAATATCATTAAACGATACCCTTGATATGGATTTTGTAAAAGGTGCAAAACGTTTAATGGAACAAGAAGGTGTTTCCACGAAAAAACAATCAAGTCAACCACAAAAACAACAATCAGTTGGGGGTAATATTGATATGAATTCAATTGCGGTTTTAATTGAGAACACGGTTCGTAAGGTTATGGATGAAAAATTAAATCAGATTTTATCTGCACAACAAACACAATCCATCAACGAAAATCTCGTATTAAAAGTAGGTGATTCAATATTCAAAGGTAAAATCACAGGGGTAAATAAATCCAAATAGAATTTGATTTTTTGATTTTTTTTATCTATATTTTTAATAGATAAAGAATTATATGTCAAAAATTAGAATTTTAGCAATACCCTCCGACGTGTACGGTGTAGGTAAATTCAGGATATTAAGTCCATACACATACATCCAAGAAAACTATGGTGACGACTTCCATATTGATATCAAAACATCTGTTGCGGATGACGATAAAGAATTTGAAAATTACGATGTTGTTATTTTCCACAGTTTTATTCACGGACAAACTGAATTTCAAAGAAATTTAGATAGAATTGAGTGGTTAAAATCAAAGGGAATTGTAACTATTATTGATAATGATGATTTTTGGGAACCTGATTTTAGACACCCAATGCACAGTCAAATTATCAAATCTGAAACTCCTAAAAAGAAAGTACAAATGCTTAGAGCAGCGGACCACATAACCGTCACTACACCTATTTTTAGAGATACCATTAAAACAAAATTAGGTTTAAAAAACGTTCAAGTTTTTCCAAATGCTATCGATGAGACAGAATCTCAATACAAACCAAATCCCACTAAATCAGATAAGATTAGATTTGGTTGGTTAGGTGGTTCATCTCACTTACATGATATCGAACTATTAAGAAATGGTATTGGTACAACACATTCGTCTGCAATGGGTAAAGTACAATTTGTTTTATGTGGATTTGACTTAAGAGGAACGGTAACTGAATTTGATGTTGCAACAAATCAATCAAGAAAAAGAGACATTAGACCCGAAGAAACTGTTTGGTATCAATACGAAAAGATTTTTACTGAGAATTATAAATCATTAGACGGTGACTATGTTAAACATTTAATGTCATTTAAAGATGAAGAATATGATGATATTGATTTACCATATAGAAGAAGATGGACACTACCTATTTCAAAATATGCAACAAACTATAATCATTTCGACGTATCTTTAGCTCCGTTAGTACCATCAACTTTTAACGCAAATAAATCACAATTAAAAGTAATCGAAGCAGGATTTCATAAGAAAGTTCTAATTGCGAGTGAAACTGACCCGTACACATTGGATATTATCAATGCAGTTGATAATGGTAAGTTCAATGATAAAGGAAATGGATTATTAGTAAATCCAAATAGAAATCATAAAGATTGGGCAAAACAAATGAAACGTATCATTGAAAACCCAAACATGATAGAGGATTTAGGTAATCGTTTATATGAAACAGTAAAAGACAAATATTCTTTAAGAAAAGTGTCTGAAGATAGAGTACAATTTATAAAATCAATTATTAACAAATAAAAACAAACAAACATGTATTATTTAGTAACTATCGGTTATGAAACCGAACAAATGGACAGAGAAGGTAACCCACGTATTAAAAAAGTGAAATACGTTTTACAAGCAGAATCTGTAGAAGAGGCGACAATTGTGGCATCAAAATACAGAGCAGGAGATGTTCGTTCAAGCGAAAGCATTTCAATTGCAAAGATGCAGATTGAATGTGTAATCGACGAAAAGAACACACCCGAGTATTACAAAGCATAGGATAACTTAACACCAACCGAATTATGGACTTTTACAGTAGAGAAATACAAATAATGCGTCAATCGCAAAGTAAGATGGCTTTAGAATACCTTAATTCAGTTGGTGTTCTAGTGACATTAGAGGAGTTAAACAGAATAACCGAACTATTTGTTGAATTATGTTTAAGGCCCGCGGACGAGGATTTGAAAAAGAGAATTAAAGCTCTCGATAAATGGATTTTAGAAAAAAAAGAAAGTAAAAATGGATAAAAGAGAAATCGAAGAATATCTTAAAAAGCTTCAAGAATTAGATAAAGAATTAAGTGAAGATGACGATGATATAAATGAAGGTGAATTCATGAAAGAACTAAACAAAGTTCTAAATGGATTGTCTAAAGATATCCAAAAAGAAATGGTTAATAATAACAATAAAGTATTATCGCCATCACCATCTCTAAAGATTAATGTCAAAAAATTATCACCAAGTGCGGTAGTACCAACATATTCAAAAGAAGGAGATGCGGGTATGGATTTGACAATTGATAGGGAAATTGAAAACACTTCATTTAGCGTATCTTATGGATTTGGTATTGCCATGGAAATCCCTCAAGGATATGTTGGATTAGTATTTCCAAGGTCATCTGTTAGAAACCAAGATTTAATTTTATCAAATTGTGTTGGTGTGATTGATAGTGGTTATAGAGGTGAATTACAAGCCACGTTTAAGAAAACTAACGGGTTAGATTCTATAAAATATAAGGTTGGTGAAAGAGGAGCTCAAATTTTAATATTACCATACCCAAGAATAGAATTTAATGAAGTAGACACCCTTTCTAGTAGTGAAAGAGGTGATGGTGGATTTGGTTCTACGGGAAAATAGAGATATTTATAGTGAACAATAACTTAATTTTAAAAAGGACATATTTTGCCGTTAAAACCTAAAATTGGGAAAAATTATCCCGTAGTGTCAGTAGAGGAAAGAAAGACTACTCACAAGCAAAGAATTAGAGAAATTATAAAAAAACCAAAAGAAAAGTTCCTTACCGATAACCAAGAAAAATACTGGAACATATTAGGGGAAAATCAAATAACATTATGTTTTGGACCTGCGGGTGTTGGTAAATCGTACATCGCAATGAAAAGAGCGGTGGACTTATTACACGACGATGACAATAAATACGAAAAAATCATAATTGTTAGACCTGCGGTTGAAGCAGAAGAAAAGTTAGGCTCATTACCCGGTGGTTTGGAAGAAAAACTTGACCCATATATCTATCCTTCATATTATCTATTAAATAAAATAATAGGTAAAGAGGCGAGAGAGCGTTTAAAAGATGAAGGTTACATTGAAGTTGCGGCATTGGCTTACATGAGAGGATGGAATGTGGATAACACAATTTTAGTTTTTGAAGAAGCTCAAAACGCAACTCCCGCACAAATTAAATTATTACTAACACGTATTGGGTTTAATTCTAAATTTTTCTTATCGGGTGACTTAGAACAATCGGATAAATTTAAAGACAAAACAAAATCAGGTTTATACGATGCTAAGAAAAGATTACAAGGAGTAAGAGGTGTCGGTATCTTTGAATTTGGTAGTGAGGATATTGTTCGTAACCCAATCATTAGTGAAATTTTAAATAGATATGAATAGGGTTTACTTATAATATTTTAACTTGTATATTTCTTTTATGGAAGTATACATCAGCATCGACGGTGTTTTAAGAAACACAATACAAAAATTGGATTATCATTATGGTGAGGCCTTTTTATCTTCAGAATTTGAAAATGAAACGAATTTTGAATACGGAGTAACTGAACCAATTCATAATGATAATCTTTTAAACTCATACAAATTCCAATCAAAGGAAGAGTTTGAGTTTTTTTTATTTATAGAATATCCCATCGAAATTTTTGGTCACGCAGGTTTAAGTTATTCAACAACCTTTACCGATTTAAATAAGTTAATTTACGAAAATCAACAACATAATATTACGTTAGTTGGTTTAGATGAATTGGGTAAAGCGAAACCAGCCACGTTATTCTTTTTATCTAAAAATGGATTTTTAGGTAGTAATATCAAATTCATAAAAACAGATGAATTAAAAGAAAATTGGGATAAATGTGATTTATGGATTACGGATAATAAAAACGTAATTAATACTTGTCCAAAAAATAAAAAAGTTGTTAAGTTTAATACGAAATATAACGAACACTTTACTAATCCATTAGAAATTAATAAATTAACAGAAATAGAAACATTATGGTTGAAATCCTCGGAAAATATTATTACGTCGACATTGATGCGATTACTGAAAAATGTAAAACAGGTGAAACTGTTACCGAAGAAGACGGACAACAAACAACAGAAATAAACATATTCAAATATGAAACAATAAAAATGTGTCTAGAAAGAGTGTTATCAGAATACGAAGAGGTTGATGAGGAAATGGGAACTTACGCAACTAAAGGTATGTCTTTATCATTTAAACTAGCATTTAATACATTATTAAAAAATGAAATTTTAATCGAAGAATAATGAATAACAATCAAGCAAACATTGAAAAATTAGAATCTGCATTAAGTAGATTGGAAAATAAAAATAGTATCATTTATTTTTTAACTTATGATACTAAAAACAATCCGAGAGCGGCCATTAAAAACATTTATGATATGGCAATTGCTCTAAAAGAAAATGGTTTTAATACCAAAATTCTTGTTGAGGATTCAACATATACAGGAGTAGCAAGTTGGTTATCTGAAGAATATACCATGATTGAAACTGTATCAATAAAAGACGATAAGGTTGAATTAATGGTGGATGACGTAATTGTTGTTCCTGAGCATTATTCAAATGTATTACCACAATTGGCAAATATTAAATCTGTCAAAATTATGTTAGTACAACAAAAGGATTATATTTTTGAAACATTATCAATTGGAAGTAGATGGAGTGATTTTGGTTTTGATAAAGCTATCACAACAAGTGAATCTTCTAAAAGTTATATTAATGAATATTTTCCTGAAAGTTTGGTTCACGTAATTCCTCCATATATCGGGGATAACTTTAAACCGACAGAAAAACCAATCAAACCATTTATTGCCATAAGTTGTAGAGATAGATTAATACACAGAAGATTAATTTCCGAATTTTATTTGAAGTTCCCACAATTACGTTGGATTACATTTAGAGACATGGTTCAAATGTCTTATGAGGAATTTTCAGATGCATTAAGAGAATGTATGGTTTCAGTATGGGTTGATGATGAAAGTACGTTCGGTACATTCCCGTTAGAATCAATGAAATCGGGAGTTCCTGTTATTGGTAAAATTCCTAATACGGAACCGGATTGGTTAACTGAAAATGGTATGTGGACATACGACTTAAATAAATTAGTTGAAATATTAGGAACATACATTTTAGCATGGTTAGAGGGTGTTGAATTAACAAGTGAGGTAAAGGAAAAAATGAAATTAACAGTACTTCCATTTACCAAAGAAATACACAATAACAATACAATATCAGTTTTCAATTCATTACAAACAATTAGGACTGAATCAATTAAAAATGCATTAGAAAAATTAAAACAAGAAGAAACAGTATGAAAAATATAACAATCCTTTTACCGGTACATAAATTAGATGAGGACGATGTTGTAATGTTAAAAAATGCAGTAGATTCTACTGAAGATTTCCATAACGACGTTGTACTTTCAATTATTTGTCCAAAAAAATTAAAAAAACAAATCACTGAATTAAACTTAAGTGATAAGTTAGAAATAAAAATAGTTGAAAATCAAACGGACAAAACAGATTTTGTTAGCCAAATTAATTTAGGAATTGATAAGTGTGAAACTGAATGGTTCTCTATTTTAGAAATTGACGATGAGTATAATAAAGTTTGGTTATCGTCTGTTAGTGAGTATGCTACTAACTATAAAGATGTGGATGTTTTCTTACCTATCGTTAAAGATATTAATGTTGAGGGTTCTTTTTTAAGTTTTACAAATGAATCACTATGGGCGTACGGTTTCACCGAAACTCAAGGTTATTTAGATAATGAAGTTTTATTAGAATATCAAAATTATCAAACAAGCGGTGGATTATATAGAACAGAAGTGATTAAAGAAAATGGTAGTTTCAAAGATAATATTAAACTAACATTCACATATGAGTTTTTATTAAGATTAACACATAACGGTGTTAAAATTATGGGAGTACCTAAAATAGGATATCAACACGTTAATTTTAGAGAAGAATCGTTATTCTGGTTGTATAAAAATAACGAAAAAACAAAGTTAGATGAGAACGAAGTTAAATTTTGGTTAGACACTGCCAAAAAAGAATTTTTCTTCAAAAATAAGAGAGATATAAATTATGTAGCAGAGTAAAATGCCAAGAAAAAGAACCCAAAAAATATATTTTGGGGAGGACCAAGAGAAGGCGGTAGTTAACTACTTAGAAAGTAGTGATGAAGCAGAAAAAAACAAGATATTCAATGAATATTTAAGAGAACCTCTCACAATAATGGTCGAAAGTATCATAAGAAGATACAAGCTATACAGGAAGGACATGGAATTTGAGGAGATACACACCGATACCATGTCTTTTCTTATAACCAAGATTAACAAGTTTGACCATACAAAAAATCATAAAGCGTACTCCTATTTTGGAACCATTTGTAAGAACTATCTTATGGGGGCAATTCAAAAGGATACGAAAGATACCAATAGAACAATATCATATGACGACATATCCTCAGATATTGAGGATAGACCCGATTTATCATATGTTATAGATTCTACCCCATTAGATTACCGAGACGTCATAATCAAATTAACAATCACATTAGAGGAATTCATGGAAAATGAAGAACTCAATGAAAATGAACAAAAATTAGGATATGCGTTATTAGAGATTTTTAGCAATTTTGACAAAATTTTTGAAGTAGGGGAAGGTAATAAATTTAATAAGAACCTAATTCTCCTATCCTTAAGGGAAATGACTTCGCTATCCACAAAAGAAATTCGAGTTTCAATTAAGAAATTTAGAAAAATGTACGATGGTATACTTTTTGGGTTCCTAAATTAAGAAAAACTCTATTTATAAGATATGAAAGAGAGAAAGAAATTGATTTCGTTAGAGGTGGATTCAGCCCTTGCATTAATGCAAGAAATCTACAACGATGTTGTGGAAAACAGGAACACTGCGTCCCTCATTATGAAAAAAATGTTATCCTTCATGAAAGACGCTGAGGATATGAGTGTTATTGGTCCTGTTATTAAAGAACAACAAAAAATACTTAATGAGTGTACTGAAAAGAAGATATCACTTGTTAAATTACAAAGTGTTTTGTTAAAACAAACAAGTGCCGGTTCTGGTGGTGGTAAAGGATTTGAAAAATTACAATTATCCGAAGAAGATAGGGATTTACTTGAGAAATTAGTAAACGACCAAGATAACGATAGTAAAACCAGTAACTATACTTTATAATGAGTAAAATTGAATCAACAAGAAAGAAGATTAGGTCAAAAATAGAGGCGATTAAAGCCATAAATAATGACCCTGGTATTCTCGACAATCTGATTGATGGGGCTTTTGAGGCACATAAAGATGATTTGCCGGATGTTGGTGGTTTTATGAGAAAACGAATTACCGATTTAACCTCCAAGGTTAAAGGTAAATCAAAAAACAAAAAAGACGTATTTGGTGAACTTATTAAAACATGTGAAGGGTTTTTGGGTACCGATAAACAAGACGATACCAATTTAAAAAAGAAACCATTACTAAAAAGTAAGTTAAAAAAATATGCCAAAGAATCTGCTCATCTCACGTTACAAGATTCAAGAAATATTGTAATGGATGCGGTCAAAACAACGTTGTTCGGTGGAGGAGGTATTTGTGGAGGTAATAGTACATTTCCGATGGATAATGCAACAATATCACCCAAAGAATTTGATTTTTTAAACGTATTAAAATTATCCCCAACAACAACTTCAGGTCAAATAATGTACGAAAGTACTGCAACAAACCAAGGTGAAATCAAATTCAACAGAAAATTATATGATTTTTTCGATTCACCTAACCCATACTATTTCCAAACAAAAGAATATAATACATTATTCTCAATACAATGGGACGGAGATGCTCAACAATATAATTTGGCAGGGTTAAAGGGATTAAGTGGACAAACACAAGTAAGTGATTTTTTAACAAATTATTATAGCTCAATTGAATTTCCTGATATTCAACACGTAACAAAAACGGCAATGTTAATGACATTACAAGGTGACGGTGGTGAACCAAGTAGTTTTAATGTTGGTATGAATAATTTGGATAGACTTTTACAAAAACTTTTTGCTTTATGTGGAACTCCTAATAATAAACAAAACCCCATTGCTGCAGATACTAGTAGTCAATTTAATGAGGATGAAGTGGATATCGAATCTTACTTTAATTTTGATGATGTTGAGGGTATTGATTTAGATGATGAAAACAATAGAAAAAGAAGAGTATTAAAATTTAAAGATTGTAATAACTACGAAGTTCCTGTTAATTCTAATCACATGGAAGACTTCGTGTTTTTATTAAATAATGGTAATAAAGGTTTAGATGCGAATGTTGATGACACATTAATGAAAGCAGCCGCAGATGCTGGCGAACAAGGTTCAATCGGAATGGACGATTTACAATTATCATTAATGGGTTTATTCATATTACAGTTACCAAAAGCATTAGTTGCTAGTGTTTTATCACCAAAAATATTCTTACCAATCGTTATTTTATATAAACAATTTCAAAACGTAGTTTTAACTGTTACAGAAATAATGAAAAAGTTAGCATTATTATTTTTTCAAATTGTTAAAAAATTATTTTGGAGATTTATTGCCGAATTTTGGAAATTTATTAAAAGAGATTTACTCGATTTTGTTAAAAAAATTGCGAAAAAGATTTTTAAAAATAAATTAAAAAGATGGAAAGCCATTTTAATGGTTTTAATTGCGTTATTGATTGCCGCCTTATCGGGTGAACTAGAAAGTTGTGAGGCTATTTTTAATGTTATATTAACCACAATAACCGCAGCACTAAATGCACCGTTAAAACTACCCATACCGGGATTATTGTTAGTTTTTGCCGACCTTTTACCTGGATATAGTAGTGATAGAGCTTTCATGAATATTACTGAAAGATTAACTGCTATGGGTGTTAATTTAGGTCCCTTATATGGAGAAGATAATAAATTAAATTCGATTATCAAAGGAATTGTAGATGGACATACCGAAGAGGTTGATATGAACTCCTTTGTTAAAATTGCTTTAAAACCATCAGTAATACCTGCAGGTCCGGGTGGTGCTATCATATCACCATTAGTAACAGGAGTAGGTAAAATGTTCTAATATGGATAAAAATAAAATAATTGATACTGTTCAAAATGTTAAAGATAAACCCAATAAAGAATTATTGGAAACTCGAGATATTTTAACAGATGAATATGAAAAAACAAAATCATTAATTATTGAATTAACAAGACATTTAGAAATTGTTGAGGGGTATTATGATACAATAAACGATGAAATTGGAAATAGATTAAAATAACATGAGAATTATTGATATTGCGGTATGTGTAAACAACGTAGACCCTAAGGGTATCGGTAGAATTAGATACAGACCATATGGTGTTTATTTAAGTGAAATTGAAAACGGTGTTAAGTACGAAGAATGGGACGAAATGGACCCATTAATTGCATTGCCCTTTTTGCCTGCACACATCAATATCATTCCAAAATTACAATCTTCTGTAAAAATATTAAAATACGATACAGATAAAGATACACAAAACGTAGAATATGTCGCGGGACCGTTTTCGTCTCCACATGATTTAGGAAGTGAAACATTTACAACACAAAACAAATACACAACATTCGGTGGTGTTATTGTGACTGATAGAAAAGACATGAAATCAAAGGACGGTAAATTATTACCTCCACTAACCGAAGGGTCTTTTGCAAAATTAAATGATATTAGTATTAATGGTGATTATGGTTCTGATGTAATATTCACCGAGAATGGTGTACAAATTAGAGGGGGTGCATTAATCAACAAAGATGCGGGAAACAATGCAAGTTTTAGACAAAGTTTATTAGATTTCCCACAAATTGCTAAAAAAATGGGTAGGTTTAATTTGAAAAAATTCCCATCGGCAATGGAGTTGGTTAAGGAGAAGGTTAAAATATCTAAAATTATCAGTAGTAGAATAAAATATCTTGTTGAATTTGAAATAGATAGTTTTACCAACCCAACTAAATTAGATTTATATGTTTATAAAATCTTAGAAGAATATGGAAACAGATTTAGTACGAACTCATTTGGTCAAAATACTTCTGTTGATTATAATGATGCTAAAATTGTTAAATTAATTAATGTTGATGGAACATCGTCAACTCCAACAGTTTCAAGAACGGTATCGGGAACAACCAATGAAGATAAAATGAAGTCCGTCTATGTAAATCTAAGAGAACTTCTTCACATAATCGATATGAGAGGTTTAGGTGATTTAGACCCATCATTTGAACCGGTTAATTGTCATCCATTCTATTATAGACCAACCCCAAGTTATTTAGGTACAAATCCAAGTACTACTTTAGGTAAGGATAACAAGAATTTAATAAAATCAAAAATACAAGTTAGAAATCGTATAGGTGATAATGGATTAGTTTATTCTAAAAATAGTTTATCCGCACCATTTGTTGATGAGACAGTAACGGTAGAAAAGTTGAAGAAAATAAAAGGATTTGGTGAACAATCTTTTTCATCTCTAAGTTCAGATAAAATATATCTAATATCTACGTCACCAAATGTCGGAGTTAACGTGGAATCGATTAATTTCAATGAAATTAATGAGTATGAGATAACCCAAGAGAATTATATAAAGACTATAGACCCTAACACATATGCATTGGTTAGAGGGGAAAATTTATATAATGTATTGGTTGCATTTAAAAATATCATGGATAGTCACGTCCATAATATCAACGAACCATTAGCCAAAGGTGACGAAAATTGGATAAAATTAGACGATTTAATGTCAACACTGAGAAATGACCTTTTAAATGATTCAATTAGAATAAACTAATTGATATTTATAAATAAAAAAGATGTCATATTTCCGTTCGTATTTTAATAAGAATAACACCTTAATTAAGGATAGTCAGATTAATACTGCTAAAAATCCTAATACCGAGATATTCTATGGTTCGGGATTTTCTAAGTATATCTTTAGAGTAGATTTTAGTGATTTACAAACAAAAGTAAATAACGGTGACTTAGTTATTAATAACAACACTAAACACTATCTACACTTAACCAATACCATTTTTGGAGACGAAACATTGTTAGGCGTAAAGAGAGGTACAGGTAGAGAAAGAACCACCTCCTTTGACTTAATAGTTTTCCCTATTTCCGAGTTTTGGGATGAGGGAGTTGGATTTGATTATGAACAAGCTTATGACTATACAACAGGTAACGAGACTTTCGATGAAAGACCATCTAACTGGTTTAATAGAACAACATTAGATAAATGGACACAGGAAGGTGTTTATTCAACAACACCATCACAAATCTTAGCAACTGTACACTTTGATAACGGTAACGAAGATTTTCATGCGGATATCACACCGTATATTAATAGTATTTTAACGGGCTCAACTCCAAATAACGGACTTGGTATTGCATTTGAACCCGCATATCAAGATATAACAAATGAGGTTGACCAATCTATTGCTTTTTTTACCAAGTATACACAAACATTTTTTGAACCTTATATTGAAACCGTATTTGACGATACAATTGACGATAACAGAGAAAACTTTATTGCTGAAATAGATAGAAATCTTTATCTATATGTTACTAAGGGTACTAATTTCTATGATTTAGACGAACTACCTATTGTGGACATATTAGATAGTAATAATAACATAATAACAGGTTTGGATAACCTTACAACAACAAAAGTAAGAAAGGGCGTTTATAAAGTAACGTTTGGTTTAAGCGGTGTTTTATGTGACGGTAAAAGATTTTTCTTTGATAAATGGAAAAACATAAAATTAGACGGGGTTGATTTTAGTGACGTAGTTCAAAAATTCATACCAAAACAATATACGTCTTTATTTACAATAGGTTCAAATCAAACAGAACTAGAAAGATATTCTATACAATTTTTTGGTGTTAAACTAAATGAAAAAATCAAAAGAGGAGAAAATAGAAAGGTTGTAGTAACTTTCAGGTCAATTAACCAACCAAAATCTGTACTATTCGATGATGTATTTTACAGAGTTTACATTAAAGAAGGATTAACACAAGTTAATGTGTTTGAATGGACAAAATTGGATAGAACCAATGAAAATTCATTCATTTTAGACACAAGTTACATGATACCTAGAGAATATTTCATAGAAATTAAAGCCAAAACACATTCAGAAGAGATATTCTATAAGGATGAGATAAAATTTGAGATTATCTCTGAAAAATAAAAATATTTATAGATATGAGCAACTTGAAAGCAATAATTAAAAAACACTTAGTCAATGTAGTAAAGGAACAATCTGAACAACACATATCAGATGAAGGTACCTACATGGTATTACAAAACTTAACTCAAATTAAAGACGATATTGAAAAAATATTATCATTTAAACACCAAAACGATTTCCCAAAATTAGTTACTGGTGAACATGCGTGGGCTGGCGACCATATAACCACATCAAAAGATGATGTTGAAGAGGTTGCTAATTTTATATCCAATTATTTTGAAGGAAAAAATATTCAAGAATCGTCAAGTTCAGCTCAACAGGCTGCAATTGCGATTAACATGAAGAAAAAGGGTATTAAACCTAAAGGTGAAACCAACGAAGAAGAGGAAATAGACGAAAGTAAAAATTGCCCAACCGACCCTGCAAAGTGGGCCGCTTCTAAAGCTGCTGCTAAAAGAAAATTTGATGTGTATCCATCGGCATATGCAAATGGATGGGCGGCCAAAAACTATAAAGCCAAAGGTGGCGGTTGGAAAAAATGTAAATAATATGAAAATTATAGTTTCAAAGGAAGATAAAGAATTTATTGAGGAATCCATTAAATCGGGTGAGGTTTTAAAAGAAGACCTTAGAAGATGGTTTAAAGAAAAATGGGTAGATGTTAGTAAAAAAGTAGATGGTAAACATCCACCTTGTGGTAGAAAAGATGCTGATGGTAAATCGTATCCAAAGTGTAGGCCCTCAAAAAAAGTTTCCGACGAAACCCCAAAAGTTGCTTCATCTTATAGTAAAAAAGAGAAGAAAGCAATGACTTCACAAAAAAGAAGAGCGGAAAAAAAGGAACCTAAGGTTGGTAAGGGTAACAAACCAACAATGACCCATTTCGATGAGAGTAAATCACCTAAAAAAGTTAATTGTGAGTGTGGTTGGTCATGGGATTTAAAAGATGGGGGTAACGACCCATATGTTTGTCATAAATGTGGACACGATAATTCTAAAAAATATAAAAAAATGAACGAAATTAAAATTGATTTTACATCTAATATAGAAAAAATTAATCACCCAACACTGGTGAATGAAAATGTTGAGATATCAAACGCATTAAGTTATCACATATCATCAAAAAAATCATTAATTGAAAACGTATACAAAATTGGTACGAATGGTTTTTATGAATTATTAGAAGAGTGTCGTGACTTGTTTATGAATGGTGATTTAGAACTATCTGATGACGATTTAACGTTTATACAAGAGAACGAATACGGACCAATAGAAGAGACAGACTATATTATTGATGAACTATTAAGTGAGGCAGAATATCAAGGACATAAAGTTCAATTAGGTAAAATAATGCAAGGAGATATTAAGAAATTTAAAGTATACGTTAAAAACGCTAAAGGTAAAGTTGTTAAAGTTAACTTTGGTTTTGGTGGTAAGTCCGCAAAAGGAAAAAGAATGGTTATTAAGAAAAATAACCCTGAAAGACGTAAATCATTTAGAGCACGTATGAATTGTGACAATCCGGGTCCACGTTGGAAAGCAAGATATTGGGCTTGTAGGACTTGGTAATTAATAATATTTAACATCAACCCCACATTCAAGGAGGAGTTGGAGAGATTTCTTTTGAGATTCATCCCACTTCTCCTTATTTTTTGTAGTACATACCTCTTTACAGTAAACAGTTTTAATTCCACTATTTACTATACCTCTAGCACAGTCCATACATGGTAAACCAGAAGTAAGATATATTGTGGAACCTTTCAATGGTGTTCCTACACGTGCAGCATTATAAATCGCATTACGTTCGGCATGTTCAAACCAAAAGTACTTTTCAGGTCTTTCCTGACGTTCTTGTAAAGTATCATCTAAACCCCTTGGAAATGAATTATAACCCGTAGAAAGTACCTCATTATCACTCCCAACGATAACCGCACCAATCTGTGTTGATTGGTCTTTAGATTTAAGTTTAACCTGTTCGGCAATACCTAAAAAGTATTCAATCCAATTCATTATATTAATTTTATTTTAGACCAATACCAAAGTCGATTATCGGAATATCTATTCAGTGATTTTGCCTCTTTTTTTTCCGTTAATTTTCCAATCTGTACCAAATCAGATTGATTTCTAATGTCAATTCCCACGTTAAATCCTCCATCACATTTTTCATAAACCGTATTATTCATTGGAGGTTCGTATTTTCCCTCGTCGTCCAATTTTAATACTTTAATCATCTCATCCTTCTTCATTTTACACTCAATACCTCTTGTGTGTATCATTTTTTCAAGGACGTCCAACCTTAATTTACTATAATCTACCTCTGACATATGGCAAATATACGAAATAATCTGGAATATACCAAAAATAAAAAACCCCCGATTTCTCGAGGGTTTTTAATATGATAAATCCGAAGATTATCTTAAGGTATCCAAGCTGAATGATTGTAAACCTCTTACTGTGATAGTACCGAAGAAACGGTTGTTAACCATTTTCTTAGCGTATCTAGTCATGATACCTTTGATTGGTGTCATGTTGAAAGGATTGTACATAGTTGGAGTTAATTGTAATGGCACGTATGGTGCGTATACATAACCTGCGTCTAACAATGACTTACCTTTGTGTCCTACTAATATTTTATTAGCTGGGAAGTAAGGGTCACGGTAAACTTGGTAACGACCTGCTAAAGTACCTACTTTCTCGATACCCATGTTATATTGGTCTTGCTCAGGACCTGCGTTAGAAACGTGGAAATATTCTAAATCATCGAATACTGCAGAAACTTCTGAAGAAACAACAATCCAGTTAGCACCACCTCTTAAAGTTGATTTGTGGATTTGAGCTGATAATTGGTTGATTTTAGTAACCAATGTTTGGTTCCAGTCTTTTTGAGTGTAACCTGCGAAAGCTGAACCACCGTTACCATATCTCCACTCGTTGTAATCCCACTTAGTTGTCCAAGCTGCACCTTTACGTAAATCACGTAAGATTTCACGGTCAACTTCAGCTGCGATTTGCTCTGATAATAAAGCTGTTAATTCAGCTTCAGCATCGATGTTGTGGAATGCACTAACGTCTTGTGCTAATTCTGGAGACCAGCTAGCTCTTAATTTTCTTTCAGTTACAGAAACTGTTACTGATTGTAAATCGAAAGAAACTTCACCGATTGCATCTTCGAATTCTAAGTCAGAGTAAACTCTAAATTGTAAAGTTACATCTGAAGCAGCGAATGTGTTAGATAATTGAGCGTCACCGAAACCTGCTGTGTTAGAATATGTTTGTAAATCTACATTGATATAGATTACACCATCTTCGTCGCAAATATCGTTGTATTTTCCACCAGGGAATGCTGATGTAGCTCTTGAACCGTACTCGATAATACCTTTACCGTATTTTTGAGTTACGATGTTAAAGTTTTTAGAAGCACCACTTACGTAAACTTCTGCACCTGCTAAGAACTCTTCAGTATCCATTACAGAACCGTTAGGTCCGATTAACTTACCTTGACCGTCTTTAGTGAAACCAGAGAACTTAACTACTAAGCTAGACTGAGTTGTACCTGTTAAAGAAGCTCTTGTAACGTCAGAAACTGAACCGTTAGAAAAAGCAACAACTGCAGCACCTGATAATGTTACTCCAGAGAAAGAACCTTTTGAGTAATCGAAAAGACCTGTATCAGGACTGTTACCATCACCAGTCTCATAGAAACTATCATAAAGGTTTTTGTTGTTTGTGTAACCGTTGTTAACATCTGTGTTAGAAGTTACACCGTTTGCACCACCATATGGAGTATAGTGCTCATTCAATGAGTTATTTTGTCTACTTTGAATTTTTGGAATAAAGTAGAATAATTTACCGATTGGTAAGTTCATAGCTTGTACAGACACGATGTCGTTAGCTAATAATTTAGAGAACACACGACGGATAATTGGGAATACCACTGTCTCGAATGAACCTGAAGCATCAGAAACTGCTGCTTCGTTGATTAAATAAGACGCTTGGTTTTCATACAATTGCGCGATGTTATCTTTTTGGTGACCGTTAAGACCTTCTAAAAAGCCTAAGTCATCCCATTTTTTGATGGTATCTTCTTTGATAACACGAAGGTGCTTAAGACCGATGTTACCTACCATACCTGATTCTAATAATGCTCCCATTTTTAGTATTTTTTTGGTTTTATTTGTTTTTTATTATTTTAATTTACTCATCAAATCTTTCATTCTTCTGAATTGAGGATTTTCATAAGCCTTAGCTTCAGATAATACCTCAGTTGAAGATGTTGTTGGAGTTGATGTGATTTTCTCTACAACTGTCTCAGTCATTGGTTTTTTAGTTTCTAATTCAGTTTTGATAGAGGAATAAAGATTTTTAGCTTCCTTTATTGTTGAGATTGAATCAAATCTTTTCAAAATATTCAATTTCTCTTGTTTTGTAGTTGAGTGTTCAGTGAATAATCTTGTCGCATAAGCTAAGTTTGCGTTGAATACAGCAACTTCGTTAAGTTTTTCTTTGAAAAGAACTAATGCTTTCTTGTATTCTGCATTTTGTTTTTTCAACGTCTCAACTTCTTCGTTCATCTCGTGACGACCAGCTTTGAACTTTTTACCGTGGTTAGCTGGCTTTCTTACTTGATTTCCGAAAGTTCTTGCCGCTTCAGTTGCTTCAACTTCTTGACCATCTTCATCAGATGTTTCTTCTTCAGCAACTTCAACTTCTTCTTCTTCCGATACTTCTACCTCTTCTTCTTCAGATACTTCTTGGTCCATAGCGATTTCGTCTTCATCTAAAGTGATTTCATAAATTGTTTCATCACTCTCGTTCATTTCGTCAGGAATTTCGTCAGTCTCAGCCATTGGAGCTTCAACATCACTTTCATCCATTTCGCCCATACCTTCAGAGTCTTCAGAATCTAATTTGATGATGTACTCATCATCTTCATCAGAGAAAGAAATAGTGTCTCCGTCTTTTTTAACAACGATACCGTCTTCTGGCTTCATTGCTTTAAACACCTTTAAAACTTCATCGTCAGATGCACCTGTCATATCAAGTGTATCTTCTGAATCGTCGTCAGATGGTTCGTCAGCAAATTCATCATCAGATGACATTTCCTCGTCGTCAGCTGGCATTTCTTCTTCAGCGTCTGCTGAATCTTCATCACCTGCGGGTTCGTCAGTTATCGAAGTTTCTTCATCTCCAGGCTCCTCACCTGTAACATCTTGTTCTTCTTCATCAGGAGTATTGGCTAACTCCTCGTCTTCTGCTTGTTCTTTAAGCAAATCATTTAGTCCTTGCTTCATTACTGAAGAAAGTATACCTTTTGCATTTTGCTTTACTGCTTCTTCAAGTGTATTAACTTGAAGTAACGCTTGTTCTAAAATGGATTTTTGACTCATTCTAATTATAGTTTTGTTATCTTATAAATACTATGATTTTGAGAAAAATTTAGTTTTTCAATATTGCTATCCGAATAAAACTCATTATTTAGATAAAAAACTATCTAATTTCCCCATAAGTGATTTCATTCTGTCTGTACCATCCGATTTTTCTTCGATAGATTCTTGATATTTGTCTCTATCTCCTAAATCTTGGAAAACATATGCACCCGGAGTAGATGGAGAAGAAACTAAATCAAAACAAACCAATTCGAAATCTTCTTGTACAATGTTCTGTCCTTTAACATTTTTTAAAGAACCAACACCACGAGAAGAAATACCTAATGTTGCTCCATTCATGATTAACATTGCAGCTTGGTCCCCTTTAGTGGATACAATACCCATTTTCTTCCAACCAGGCGATGTGAATAGTTTAATTTTACCCATTAACATTCTACCATCCCACCAAGTCTCAAGAATTGAATGAGATACTCTATCTAAATCGATAAGTGAAGAAGATGGGTGATTAAGTTCGTTAAGGGCTCCTCCTTTTTTAATGAGAGTTTGATATTTTTCGTTTTCTCTTTTAAGGATTACCTCGGGATAGATTCTCCCGTTTTTATTTGGGGTGTCGTATTTCTGTAAAACGGCATAAAGGATAAGGTCTTGTGAAAAGTCCATATCCTTCATTTCCGAAATAATTTTTTTATTGTCTTCAGGTGAAACGTGGCCTGCGTCGTATTCAATTAAAATACCTTTACCTGTTTCGTTTGCTCCTAATACCTTCATTTATAGTTTTTATACTATAAATACATCAATATCGAGACTTAATTCTTGTTTTTGTAGAAATTAAATAGATTTACATCATTTAAATCATTATTAATGACATTTTCACTAATTTCTTTCATTAAATTTTTAATTTCTTTAGTCTTAATATCAAACATTTTTTGAGAATACAATGTAATTTCTAAATTCATGAATGATTTTTTATCTAATTTAATCCCTTTAGTTCTAATATCTAAATCAACGATACTTTCTCTTTTAAAGTGTTGATTGTTTAGTTCATAAATTCTCGACTTAATTGCTCTTCTTGTTTTTGAGATTATATAATCATAATCTGTTGTTTCATCGTTGGGTAATAACCAAGAATTTAGTTTAAGATAGATTGTTTTTAAATTCTTATAGTCAACCGTACCATATCCTATTTTAACATTCTTTACATATCCCAAGGGTATAAATTTCCCTGTTTTCATTGATTTTTTTCATATTTATTCTTATTATGGTGTTAATAAAAATATAAGAAAAATATTTGTAAAATCCAAAAATATTTATAGATAAACTAGAATATAATGATTATTATTGATTTAAGTAAAGAAAAGAACATCGAAACAGCATTAAGAACTTATAAAAATAAAGTTCAGAAAACTAAACAAATTCAAAAATTAAGAGAAAGACAGGAATTTGTAAAACCTTCGGTTGTTAGAAGGAAAGAAGTTTTAAAAGCAGTGTATGTACAACAAATAAAAAATGGTCTTAATTAAGACCATTTTTTAATTCTGTTAATCTGTGTAAATTGTACCTTGAAGGTGTCATCTGAGTAACCTCATCCTTCACCTTATTTAATTTAGTGGTTAAATCATTGTCATTCGATTCATTTAATAATGAAGATACTGAGTTAAGAACATTTTCTTTTAATTCATTTGTTTTAACCGCAACATCCTCGCTCGATAAAGATAATAAATTACTTAATTCTTCTTTTTGTCCTTCAGTTAAATTATTTGAGTATAATACATTGAAATTATTAACCAATACCGCGTGCAGTAAATTTTGATTGTCCGTGAACGTATTTTCTTGTGATTCTTTAATTTCCTTCTTAGTAGTTAAATGTTCAACTAATTTCTTCTTTGCAATTACTTTCTTTTCAATATTCAATAACGTATCTTCTTCCATTAAATGGTCTAAAGATTCATATAATTCGTTTGTTTGTGTTTCAACATCACCGATTTTCTTATCTAAAGATTGACAAAATTCAACAAGACTATTTTTTGGTTGGTTAATGTTTTTATTTAACATTGTTTGTACACCCTCAACATATAGTTTTGCAGTTTCTTTATCTTCAATGTATTTGTTTTCTATTTCTTCGTAGAAAAGATACATTTCTTTAAAATCCTTATTTTCTTTTATAGTTTTTAAAATGTCTTTCATTTCTGATTTATTCTCATTAGAATAAGATTCAATCAATTTTGATAACATTTTATTTTTTAATGTACCGAACTTAGTCATTTTTAGTCGTTTAAGATGTCTTTTAATTTATTTTCTATTTCATAAATATTCTGTTGTGCCTTATTAATATCAAATAAGTCTTCAATTGTGTCTGAGTTGCCCAACATTGATAATATTTTTGTTTTTCTACTCTCACTTAATGGTGCCGCTTCAGCCGGTGCAGGTGCGGCTTCTGCAGGTGCTCCACCCATTCCCATATCACCTCCCATTGCCATATCACCACCAGGTGCTGCTCCACCTGCTCCTGCAGCTTCAAGTTTTTCTCTTTCTTCTTCAGGTATACCGTATTTCTTATCCACCTCATCAAATACACCAGAACGTTTAATAATAGTATTAGTTGCCATTAATTCGGCACCCATTGCACGTTCAATACGTTGTTGTTGTAAATCAAGAACAACATCATTATCACTCATACCAAGGATATTCTTTTTAGCCCATGTATGTGAAACAGGTAAAATACCCATTTGAGATTGGTCAGAAGTTGCGTCTTTATAAAGAGTAATTTTTTCCTTCCATTGTTCGATACGTAATAAATCAGATTGAGCTGATGGGTTTGTTAGTGTTAATGAGAAGTTATGTAATTCATCCTCTAAACCTAAAAGATAAAGATGTACTAATGCAATCTTATTTAACTCTTGGATTAAAGATTTTTGAATTCTATTAATTGTTCTTGCGAAACGTATATCCATCAACGCAAGATTTTTACCGTCACCAACAACTTCTTCAAATCCTAAAAATGCTTTAGGTATACGAAGAGCCGCCAATAATTTCTTTTGAATATATTCAATATCCGCAATTTCACCTAAGTTTTGTGCTCCTGGTAATGTTTCAATTGGGTTAGCGGCTGCAGGGTCACGAACAGGTATGAAATAATCTTGGTCAACTGCCATTTGATTATATCTCATATCTACGTTACCATTTCTTTGGTCAACAACTTGGTCTCTCTTGAATTTGTTTGCAACACGTTGTACATATGGTTCGATATCTTTATCGTCCATATTTCCAACAAATATTTTGAATACACGTCTTTCAGGTGCTCTTGATGTTCTGTAAATTAACATAGCATCTTCAGCAAGTAAAAGTTGTTTCCAAATTCTTCTAATCTTATCTAACATAGAAGTACCATATGGTAACTTTCTATCATCACCTAATAATCTAAAGTGTGCAATTTCCCACGCTTGGAATTCTAAGTCTTTGTTTTTCCAACCAAAACGTAATTCTCTTGATGGTACCTTTGTTGCTTGATTACCTGCTTGATTTGGTGTTTTAGCTGCCGCTCCTTCAATTCTTTCAATCTCAATATTAGGTAATTGTTGAACACCAATAATTCCTTTTTCTTGGTCAACTTTTAAATAAACAAAATCATCTCCATACTTACACATTCCTCTAGCCCACATTTGTAGGTTAGTATTAATATCTAAGGTATTGTTAAATAAATCTGTTAATATGTTTTGTATTCTTTTAGATTCAGAATAAATTGTAAGTATTTCACCTTTTTCCGACATTGTTGTCGATTCCTCTGCATAAATGTCTAACGCTGCAGAAATTTCAGGTGTAAACTCCATAGATTCATAATCATAATATGCCGATAATCTATTAGGTTCATAATAAACCGATTGATTATATAACGATTGGTCTATTTTTGCCCATTTGTCTGCAACATATTGACTTTGTTGTGCTTGTAGTAACGCATTTTCAAAATCTTCTCTACTATCAGTTTTTAACAATTCATCTTTTGAGAATTGAAAGGATGGTGGAGTATTTGCATCTCTACCGGGACCTTGGAAACCGAAAGTTTTAGTTAATCTTTGAAAAATCGTTAGATTTTGTTTTGCCATACCTATAAATACTAGTTATAATAATCTAAGTCTTTTATTTGTAAAAATCAATAGTTATCTTGGTTTTGCGAATAGCCAAGAGTACTCTTTATAACTGTCTTTTGGAATGTGGGTGGGGTTGTTTTCATTGAAAAGACTATTATCCATTGACATAGAACCAATTGGGTCAAAAGAAGTTCCATAAGAATAAAAAGATTTGTTTGGTTCATATGTTCTTTCAGATACCGTCCACGATTCTAACATTGCTTTGTTTTTTGCTTCATTTCTTTCTAATTGATTGAAACAAATATCGCCAGCATACAGCGCCATTGACATACTCATAATAGCATCGTCATGTGCACCCTTCATGTGGTCAGGTCTTCCATTTATATAAACAAACGTACTTAATTCATTTAATAATCTGTTAGAACGTATGATAAAACCCTTTCTCAATTGTTCCTCAAATGCTGCAACAATCTGTGTTCTTTTATTATTAAAATTTAAACCTGGGATTTTATCCATTACCTTTCTATTATATTCCCAAATGTTTTGAGTATTAATCCCGTCGATATATAAGTTCTTATATTGTAATTCTTGTAATTTTCGAGATGTTGCAACCCCCATACCACCAGTAATATCGACAACAATAAACGCATTGAATAGTACTCCCCATTTATATGCAATTGCGGCTAAGTCGTCAGGAGGTATTTTACCCACGTATTCAGCGACTTGTTCTCTATCATCAAAATCAACAATGTTTATTGATGAAAAATCTTCACTATCACCTCTACTAACATCCACACCCATAATGTAACGATGACCAGGAACAGGTTCTTTCCATTGCCAAAAAGTTCCCTGCATGTATTTTTCAATGGGTTGTCTAATCATGTTCTTAGCAATGTTCTCTTGCACATCACCAGGAATTACACCATCACCCGAACCTAAGAAGTCACATTCCAATTCCTGAGCAATCTTACGTCTATCGTATTTAAACTTTTTAGACATAGATTCAAACCAAGATGAAAACGGTTTATAACCTTGTTCTTCTAATTCTTGGTATTTTAATATATCAAAATCCGTAAGAACTACTTCATCATCATTATATTGTTCTCTGTTTAACATATAATGACAAATGTCTTGACATTTAATCCAACGTAAATCTTTTGTGTAACGAGGGTCTTTAAACCATCTTAAATCGGTAATATGAAAATCGTTTACACCACGAATTGCTTGGTCATAAACACCATAATAGATAGGGTCGTAACCGTTTGGTGTAGAAATAAGAATAATCTTACCACCCGTAGATAGAGAGGCCATAGATGCCGCCCAAAAGTCTTCTCCCGCTTCAATATATGCTGCCTCATCAAATACAAGTACGGTAGGTGTGTAACCACGTAACGCATCCGCAGATGTTGCAACGGCTTTAACTTCACAACCATTATTTAATCTAAATCTACTTTCTGAGTTTTTATCTGCAGAAAACCCAACATTAATCCACTCGGGCCATTGTTCTAAAAAGTGACGAACCTTATTCGCCATCTCAATTGCGGTATCTCTTTTGTTTGCAATAATAAGAACTCTCTCAGGGTTCTCAGGTTTTGCTAATTGTAATTTTTTTGATAACCATGCGGCAGTAACCGTAGTAACCCCCGCCTGTCTATATTTTCTAGTAATGTTTTCGTTATATGTTTCATAATCTTTTAATAATTGTATTTGGTCAGGAAACAGTTCTAACGGAACAAATCTCTTTTGAGTATTATCATACGTTTGAAGATATGTCTTTAACGCATATGGTGTATCTTTAATAATACGAGCATATTCTTTTAATTGTTCTATTTTACTCATAGTGATAAATATAAAAACTAAAGGTCTCGATTTCGAGACCTTTTTGTTATTTTGTTAGTGTTATACCTAAATTTGAAAGTAAATCACTTAAGTCGTCGTCTGAATGTTGTTCAACTAATTGGTCCATTAATTTTCTAAATTCCGAATCTGATTTTGTAACCGTTTCATTATCAACTTTTCTCGTTAAGTCGTAATAAATTGCTCCGATTAATGTTTTACCCATTTCAGTTTCTGCCATTATTTCTTTAAATAACAATAAGAACTCCTTAACAGGTAAATTAGCAATATTCACATAGATGTAATATTGTATTTTCTTTTTTTCTTCTTCGTTTTTAACCGCTTCAGGAAATAAATTAATCAATCTTCTCCAAATAGCAGGTCCTAATCTAATATCCCAAATTTCATGTTGGACAGTATCTTCTAAATCTTTTGCTCTTTCATATTCCTCCGGATTTTCAGGTTTTCTTTCTTTACCTAAAAACTCCATAACACCTTTAATTGCTTCATGAATTAAAAATGGAAATATCATTGCTTCGGCGTGTATTGTTGGTGGGTTTGTTGAGGTATCAATTCTTGTTTTACCTGCAGCACCTGAACCTTCTCCACCGCTAGCCATTGCCATCATTTCTTTTGGCATTTGCCAATATCCTAATAACATTGTTGATACAAATATTGAATATTTCTCAACAATATCTTGAACTCCTAATATATCTTGTAAATCAGTTTCAACTGTTCTAAACATATAAGAACCATCAACCGCATGACCTTGTGTCATTGCGTTTATAATTCTTCTCTTTGCTCTTTCGGGGGTCATGTCATTAACATCATCCGCCAATTCTTCTTCTCTTTGTTGTAATTGTTGTCTTGTTTGTGTGTTGTTAAGTTTGATTGATTCTTTTACTAATTTAAATTCAAATTGTAATGCGTTTTCAGGTATTTTAAAATAACCTCTAATCATTCTTTCACATAACTGTTCCAACTCTTCTTCGTGAGAAGTTTCAGCTCTCATTATCTCCATCAATATTCTTCCCGCTTGATTTGATAATTGAGCATATTGACCGTTAATACCTGTTCCAATGTTTCTTGTACCGGTAAATTCGGCTAACTTATCTAAAGCATTTTTATATTCTTCAGATGCCAATAATTCCTCATATGTTGCATGTTCTGCAGCATCAGGAAAATCCACTTTATTAAATGGGGTTTCTTTATTAGCTAAATCCGTTTCAACATCAGGACTTGGTCTACTGTCGTCACCAAAGGTCATTTGTTCTTTTTGTTCACCCTTTTGACCAAGTATTAATGGTTTTTCTTTTTTACTTTTTGCCATTTTAATTGAATGAATTTATAATATTTTTAAATGTCATGAAATCAGGTAAGTTACCACCATCTTGTTTTTCAAATTTCGGTCTTGGGTCAGGTCCTTCACCAGGATTTTGCCAAGGGTCATGAAACGGGTCATCATCAGGTGCCTCATGTGGTGGAGCATCGATATCTGGTTCAACCTCAGTTTCGGTATCTGGTTCTGCAATTTCAGGATATTGTTCGTTTAATTTTGATGTAATCATTTCCATAATTTCATTTTTACTTGTAAATGAATAATACTCATTTTCCACCAAAGAATCAACCCATCCTTTAATTTCTGTTTCTTCTAAATCGTTATCTTTACCTTTCGCCCAATTTTTAGAGGCTTCTTTCTTTTTGTCTTTAACAACCTTTTCTTTAAACCTTCCATCATATGCACCTTGAGCAACTTGCTCTGCTCTTTTCGATGCTGAAGGATTAACCTTTTCTTCTTTTTCTTTAACTTCAGATTTTTTACCCTTTAAGATTTTAAAATCTTGAGCATCTATCTTACCGTTATGATTTTTATCTAATTTCTTTTGACCACCCTTCAACTCTTCCTTCATTTCTGATTCCATAGGTTGAGCGACCGGTTTTTTATCTACAGGGTCAATTGTTACTGAATATCCTTTAGGTGACGGAGGTAAACTACCACCCTTATCCCCAACTTTATAGGCGGGTTTACCGGGTATTGTTGTAACTTGTTCTCCCAATATTCTTTCAGACATCATGTTTAATTGATTGTCTGACATTGTTGCTAATGTTTTTTCTGAAAAACCTTCAGATATTAGTTTTTTAACAATTTCACTTCTTTTCATGAAAAATCGTATTTAATTTCTTCGTTTATTAATCTAAGACCCTTTTTATCCAACTTTTCGGTAACACTTTCAATGTCTTCCCCAAAATGAAAAGAAACCCTAATAGGTCTCTCTTCTGCGTCTTTATCGAATTCCTCCCATCCTAAAGCAACAATTCCATCAACAGCATCGATTACACCAAAATAATCAGAATTCTGTACGAGTTCTAATTGTAAGTCTGAATTTTTTAGTAAACCTACTAAATCAATCGACTCTATTTGTGGTGGAACACCTCTACCTGATGATGGAATTATAAACCATTCGTCCTCCAATACTTCAATGTCTTCTCCAAAGATAAATTCGTATTGTCTTTGACCTTTGTAGTCTTTTCCAAGTTCATTGATGTATAATAAGAACATTTTTATTTAATGTATTTACCTAATGCCTCTTTAACACCTTGGCTAATTACATCAGTTAATTCTTCAATACTTAATTCTTTTATTTCGTCATCTCCAATTGGGTCTTCTTCTTTGATATCAAATTTGAAATAATCTTCATCGTCATCATCTTCGTAATCAAAATCTGAAGAAAAATCTCTTGATGTTGTTCTGAAATATTCATCTTCAGCTCCACCAGGCTGTAATTGCATTTTGAAATCATCTTCTGGTTCAACTTTTTTAGCAATTTGAATATCCTCTTCATCTTCTTCAGGTTCATCTTCACCAAAAGATGTGTTGATTAATTCTTCCAACGCATCGATTGACATTTGATGGTCTTCTTCTCCCATTTCACCTTCCCCACCTGTCATTTCAGGTTCAGCAGATGGTATTTCATTACCTTCTGGTGATGGTGCATCTTCTCCTCCTTCATACTCTTCCTCATCTTCAAATTGATTAAGAATTTCTTCTTTATCTTCACTATCTAAATTGTCTAAATTTAATGCAGAAACAACGGAATTAATAACATATTTGATGTCATCGCTTTCCATATCTTCTTGAGCATCTCTTAATTTTTGACCAAGTTTACCTGTTAATTTTTGGATAGATTTTAATGGGTCAGACTCATCACCACCTTCTTCACCACTTTCAGGTGCTTCTTCCGCATCAGGAAGTCCACCCATATCACCCATTTCAGGTGCTGCGTCTGCTGATGGTACATCTTCAAGTCCCGCATCAGACATTGGTGCATCTCCTTCTGCTGGAGGTAATGCTGCCGGCATTTCTGCCGCCGCTTCAGCCGGAGGAGCCATTGTCTCTTCAGGTGCCGCCGCAGGTGCCGATGATTTTTGCTTTAAAACATACTTTGTTGCTTCTTGTAACTCTTCTTGTCCTTTTAACAACTCAAGTCTTTTTAGTGCTTCTGAATATGATGAAAATCTATTTTTATTTTTCATAAACATACCACCAATGTAATCAAGTGAATTTTCGTTTAATCCTCTTTTTACATAGTAACTGTCTTTTTCTTTGACAATACCGTATACACCACCGTTCTTAGATTCTTTAATTACTTCAGAACGAGATGCGTTTGATGATGTGTTATTGTTTTCTTTATAGTACGTGAGTTCAAGGATTCTCTTTAATTTATCCTCGCCTTTTAATTTCTCACTACCAAGTGGTTTTAAATCTCCCATTTTTATATTATTAAATGAAGTTATTCTTATCCTATAAATACATAGATATACGGAAAAAAATAAGGCTCCTTATTGTGTTATGGACAATTTTTTATCTATCATGTCCGTTTTTAGTGTTAATATCTTTTCAATGTACCCATTTCTTCTAAGTAATTTGAAGGTTAAATTCTCATAAGAGTACTCACCACCTTTCTCCAATCCACTTTGTCTGAATTTTTTAAGTTTGTCTTTTAGTGTATCTATTTCAGTTGACACGTCTTTTCCTGACTTCGCGGCAGAAATTAACTTATCGATTGATTTCATATATTCTTCCCCCTTTTCAATGATTTTTCTCTCATCAATAAACTCCTTAGTTTTTTGGGGTTCGATAATCCATTTATTGTTTAGTATTGAAAATACTCCCGATGATACGTGTTTTTCATCAACATCTTGTACATATAACTCAACATCGTATCCTTTTATTCTAATGTCATGTGCTTTATTCCATACGTTCTTTTTTGCATCCAAAAATTCTTTTATTAAATCATGATATGCAACATTATTGATTTTTTTATTTTTACCGTTTTCATCCATGTCAACCAATATGTGTAAATCAACATCTGAAAACTTTGACCAGTTGTAATTTGCCAATGAACCTGTTAAAACAACATCATGCACAAAAAAATCGACACCTATGAAATCAATAAATGTATCAGAGATTTTTAATAATTTTTCTCTAATCACTTTATCCATTTTATAAGTGTCGCCCGACTTTTTAAAAATGTTAGTATCTAGCTCGTCTTTTGCGGAAAACGATTTTAAAATTTCACTGTCTAATTCACTATCCTCAAATAATTCGTCAATTAACGGCTTTGTACTCATTTAATCTTTTGATGTTGATATTTCCCGTATACGTGAGCATTCAGGAATTTACCTTGAGATTCCGCCATTCTAAATTTAGTGAAGTTCTCCCAAGGGAATTTATAATACTCATAAATACCTCCGTTATTGAAAGTAACCCTTAGGGTTTCATCTTCAGTATTAAAAGATGCAGATTTAAGATTTGATGAATTGATTTCAACGGTAATCATTTTACCACTGATTTGTTCTGATATAATTGCCATATGTTTTAATTTTGTATTATAATATACGTAATTTTTTATTAAAAATCAATTCACCTATATAAATATCAAATAAAAAACCCCGATTTCTCGGGGTTTCCTTTAATTTAGTGAGATTAGTCTTTCTACCGATTTCTTTTTACTTTTCGGTAGTATAATTTCAACAACTCCGTTTTCCACACTACCCGAAATGTTCTTTTCATCGACATCATCAGGTAATTCATAAGTTCTTTGGAATGAACTTGTAAAAGTGAAATTATCATCAGTTTTTTCTTTATCGAAGGAGATGGTTAGGACACTCTCCTTTAAACTGATTTTTATGTCTTCCTTAGAAAGACCTGGAACTGCGAGTTGTATTTTATACTCACTCTCGTTTTTGGTTATGTTCGTATTTTTATACGAACCAAAGTTTCTGTCTGCTTTCAGATAGGTATCGTCTAACACTCTATCTAACGCACTAAAAAATGGGTCTTTAAATAATGTTATCATAATTTTTAAATTTTAAAACTTATTAAACAAATTATTTGCCAATGAGGTGTTTTTGTCAACTTGTCATTTAAAAACATATTTTTTTGACATTTTGTCCTTTATTTGTTTTTTAGAATAATTTATGTTATGTTTGTATAGAACAAAAATTTTAAAAGATATGGCAGTAGATTTCTTCGAAGAAGGTCCAAAACAAAATCAAAAAAGTAGAAGACCGGGTTCTACTACACCTATTTTAGATAATTTTTCAAGAGACTTGATAAAATTAGCAGAAGAAGGTAAGATAGACCCAATTGTTGGTAGAGAAAAAGAGGTTAAAAGAATATCACAAATTCTTTCTCGTAAAAAGAAAAATAATGCCGTTATTGTTGGTGATGCGGGTGTTGGTAAATCTGCATTAGTCGAAAAATTGGCACTACAAATTACTAAAGGAAATTGTCCCAATAATCTATTAGACAAAAGATTAGTTTCTCTTGATTTAACATCATTGGTTGCAGGAACAAAATACAGAGGTCAATTTGAAGAAAGAATTAAGGCAATTTTAAATGAACTACAAGAAAATCCTAATGTAATTGTATTCATTGATGAATTACACACAATGGTTGGAGCAGGTAATGCAAGTGGTGCTATGGATGCTGCAAATATTTTAAAACCCGCATTAGCTCGTGGTGAAATACAATGTATTGGTGCAACTACTTTCGATGAATTTAAAAAACACATCGAAAAAGATGGTGCATTAGTAAGACGTTTTCAAAAAATTATTTTAAAAGAACCGAGTTCTGCAGAAACAGTTGAAATTCTAAATAATTTAAAACCTTCTTACGAAGATTATCATAAAGTATCTTATGGTGAGAATGTTATAGATACTATTGTTTTGTTATCATCAAGATATATTACAGATAGACAATTTCCCGATAAAGCAATTGACATTTTAGATGAGTTAGGTTCTGAAAAAAGAGTATCAACAAAAACTCCTGAGATAATTGAAAGTTTGAAAAGAGAAGTTGAAATTATTAAGGAGAAAAAAGTACAAGTAGTAAAAAGTCAAAACTACGAACAAGCGGCTAAATTAAGAGATGAAGAAAGAAAGGTTCAGAAAAAATTAGAAGAGGAAAAAGAAAATTGGGTTTTAAAACAAAAAGATAATAAGACCCCTGTTACCGTTGAGGATGTCTATACAATTGTTTCTGACATGACGGGTGTCCCAATTACTAAATTAGACACTGGTGAAACTGAGAAGTTATTAAAATTAGAAAATATCCTAAAAGAAAAAGTTATCGGTCAAGAAAATGCCATTTCGATTATTGCGAAGGCAATAAGAAGAAACAGAGTTGGTATTAAAGATAATAATAAACCTATAGGTTCATTTATATTCTTAGGTTCAACAGGTGTCGGTAAGACTTACTTAGCTAAATCAATAGCAGAGACATTGTTCGGTTCACCTGAAAAAGTAATTCGTGTTGATATGAGTGAATTCATGGAGAAACATAGTGTATCAAGATTAATTGGTTCTCCTCCGGGTTATGTTGGTTATGATGAAGGTGGACAATTAACTGAAAAGGTTAAAAACAATCCATTCTCAGTAATCTTATTTGATGAGATTGAGAAGGCACATAAAGACGTGTTCAATTTATTGTTACAAATTTTAGATGAAGGTCATTTAACCGATTCATTTGGTAGAAAGGTTAATTTTACAAATACACTAATCATTCTAACGTCTAATATAGGCGCTAAAAAAGTTGTGGATTTCGGTGCGGGTGTTGGATTTAATACATCATCAAAAGAAAATCAAATTGATGATGTGAAGAAAACAATTATTCAGAAATCGTTGAAACAACAATTTAGTCCTGAATTTTTAAATAGAATTGATGACGTAATCATCTTCAATCCATTAACCGATGACGTATTAAAAACAATCATCAACATAGAATTGAATAAGTTAGTTTCAAGACTTGAGGAGAAAAAATATTCAATTGTGTTTGACGAAAGTGTTAACAAAAGAATACTTGAATTAAATAAAGAAGAAGGTTATGGTGCAAGACCCGTTAAAAGAATTATTCAAAATCTATGTGAAGATTTTTTAAGTGATGAAATTCTTAAAGGTAAAATTAAAGAGGGTAAACAAACCGTAATTAAATGTAAAGACGATGGAGAATTGGTTATTGGGAAAAAAATATTGTAAATAGTTGACTTTTTCCAAAAATTATATATATTTATATTCTTGGAGGTTCTCTTTGTCGATTACCTTTTCGTTTTTTTTCATAAGTAAGTGGGGTTGAACCCACCGAAAGACCTTAAACCCCGACATCCTTGTTGGGGTTTTTTATTGCACATTTGTTTTATTCGAATAAATTTCGTATATTTACTTTAGTATGAAAAAATATATATTAGTATTCGCAGTTATCGTAGCTACTTTGACTGCATGTGGTTCAGGGTCAACCGCAACTGAAGTAACAGACTCAACAGCTGCTCAAGTTGATAGTACTGCACTATCTGCAGATTCAACAACAGCACAAATTCCTGCAGACACTACTACTGCAGTGAAGTAATAATTTGGGGAACATTCGTGTTCCCCATTTTTTTAAAAATCTAATTTACACACCATGAAAGAAAGAACAAAAGAAACCGTCTTATTTGTTTTGAATTTGTCCCTATTGGCATTACTTTGGGTTACCATCAATTTATACAAAACAAGATTGTCTACTGTTGAAAAAAGAGTTGAGACATTAGAACAACAGATTAAAGTTATTAACAAATAATTAAAAAATTTTTTTTGTTTAATAATTTAGATTAGTTTTGTCTTACTAACTTAAACCTCATCCCCATGCCAACCAAAAGAAAAAAAGAACCATTTTTAACTCTTGAAATCAAAAACAACTACCAAGAATTTAGAGAATTCTATGATGAGAATAAAGAGGTTATTTACAAATCTATATTAGAAGTATTTGAAGGTCTAAAAACTACAAGAAAAAAAACATTATCATTATTAGTGGTGAGTGAAATTGCGGGATTAGAATGGGATACTGAATTTACCTTTTCTAAATCCGAAAGCAAAGTTCTTTTCAGAGATGTGATGCCATATTTTGAACAAATAGAAGATTATGAAACTTGTTCAAAAATAGTAAAATTACATTCAGACTTGACAAGTTAAAAAATATTGTTTATATTATAATTGTATCAATCATGAGAGAGATACATTTATTTATTTTTGTCATATCCCCTGTGGTTTCTACTACGGGGGATTTTTTATTGTACTATATAAAGAACTTCTTGTTATTATCCTATTATTCTTGGTATTCTAATATTTTTGTTGTATTTTTCTAATAGTTATATAAAAAAAATACAAATATGTTAAATTTACTCATAGGTCTCTTCTTATTATGTTCATCATTTGGAATAACATTATCAAAGGTTACAACCGATTACGGTTTTCGTAAACAAAGACAACACATTAAACCTTTAACATTAGATAAGGACGTATTAAAGCATTAATCTTGAACCGATTAAGAAATTGTTTGTCATTGGTGTGCCGGGTTGTGTGTTTACGGATAATTTATAATTAAAACTAAACCCAAATCGTTTTGTTATTTTATAGTCAAAACTACTACCAATTAAAAACCCGAAATGTCTACTAACAATACTACCGTCAGTTGCAACATTGTAACTTATTGGTGAATACATGCTAAACACTTGTGGTGATATTGTTACCTTCTTACTATATTGATATGGTTTAGTCCAAAAGGCAACGGCTGAAGTTGATAAATTAACATCATATTTATTTTCTTGGTTTTTTAATAGCAATGTTATTAAACCAATATTATAACCATATGTTCCGTATTTTGGATGAGGCTTAATATAAGTGTAACCTAATAAATTCATCAAATTACCATTCAAATATGCAACTGTACCTGAATAACTATGAATTGAATTAAGTCTACCCTTATCATCCATTTTCATTTGAGTAACACCTGTTGATAATGCAAATTGATTTAACGTTGACCAAATCATCATATTAGCACTATATGATTTATCGCCCATCAATGATGATTTAGAAACACCAACAGATAATATTGCATTATATGTTCCGTCTGGATTTTCCGCTGTTGTCAAATCTGATGCTAACAACAACGGATTCATATTTTGTTGTTTCTTCTTTTCTTCTTTTTTATTTTCCTTTTTTTCTTCTTTTTTTTCTTCAGATTTTTTTTCTTCTTTCTTTTCTTCTTTCGATTCTGATTTACTTTCTTCTTTCTTTTCTTCACTTTTACTTTCGGATTTCGATTCTTCTTTTGATTCTGATTTACTTTCACTTTTAGTTTCACTTTTTGTTTCTGATTTAGTTTCAGTTTTACTTTCTGAAGAAGAACCACTACCACTTGACGATGACGAACCACTCGAAGAGGATGAACTTCCCGAAGAAGAACTACTTGCAGGTGGTGGTGTTGACGCGGAATTACTTGATGCAGATGAAGCCGAACTACTTGCAGCTGAAGATGCTGAACTACTAGCGGCGGATGATGCCGAACTACTCGCAGCGGAAGACGCTGCAGATGATGCTGCGGAAGAAGCTGCCGATGATGCCGCACTCGCGGCGGCAGATGCCGCTGCAGCGGTTGCTTGTGATACTGTTTGTTGTACGGTTTGTGTCACCACAGGATTATTAACAGGACACGCCATCGCTTCGTATGTTGCTTTGGTTGTAATTAACCACGCCTGTAATGCTCCCGATTGTACTTCAAACGGTGAAAATGTTCTTACTTGATTGTAAAAAGAAACTACCGCATTACCGTTAACATATGTTGTGGTTGCTGTTTTAACCTCACCCGTACATTTATCGATAAATGTTTGTGTATATGTTTGTCCGTATGATTTAAAACCAACGAAAGATAAGAATAATAAAAGTATTAAATTTTTTTTCATTACTTATTATGCAAACCTACACTTATTTGATTAAAATTTCTTATTGGGTCTCTGTCCAATCTTAATGTGAAAAATTTAAAGTCTCTAATTACACCAAATTTAAATGTTGTAAAATTTGCATTGGATTTTGGGAATGATATACCACCAAGTGCATCTCTACCTTGGTACCTTATATCTTCGTGACCAAAACCAATCATTCCATGAACACCTAACTTCCCAAATCTTTTACCTCCTCCAAGATATAATGTTCCTTGTTTAATAAAATCATTTTTACTCAATGGAAAATCTACTTCATTAATTCTACCGTATGGATAATATTGATTTTGGTCAATATCATAAGACATTGTGTAATCTAAAATAAAATAACTTTTTTTTCCTCCTACTGCACCCCAAAAAGAAGCCTGTTTGTTATTCGTGTGTCCAATACCAAAAGTAGTGTAAACTGACTCTTTTCTAACAGTGTCTCTTCTACCGTTTTCATAAATGTGAATTACACTTCTTTGTCTCCAACCAAAATCATCGTACCAAATGTATGGGAACGGTTGATACCAACCCCAATTTCCCCAATAATAACCAAATTGATTAGGTCTACGCCAGTTTTGAATACGAACTCTACCGGCAGGATTTGGATTTGGTTGCTCATTTCTCCATCTACTCACATCATTTCTTTGTGGAATTGATGGTGAATTTCTTGGTGTCTCTACTCTTTGTTGAGGGGGATTATTTCTCCATGAAGACACTTGGGCATTTAGTGCTATTGTGGTAAACACAACACATAATAAAATTAATCCAATTACTAATAAAATCTTCTTCATATACTTTTTGTTAAAATTGTGGTTATTAAATAACCCATTATTATAGGTGTAGATGTGAATATTAAAAAGAAAAACAGTAATCTCCATATTAATGGGTCTGTGTTAGTATATTCACCTATACCTCCACAAATACCGAAAATCTTTCTATCATCATGTAACCTGTAGAACCTTTTCATACTATATAAATATAAAAAAAGGGGGTTAGTACCCCCTTTTATATCTTATTAATTTTTCAAATTGTTATTTTGTGAAAATACCTTTTTTAATCATTCTATCAAGAATATTTGCACATGCAATATCAAGAGCCTTTTTGGTTGCTATTGAAATTGTTGATTGATTAAATTTAATTGGGTCAACCGTTGCGTCAGATAACAGGGTTAATTCTCTTCTTGTTGTTGCCTCACCCAATCCCGATGCACCAAATAAAACACCCGTTTCCGCGTCGGTAAATCTAACCTGTAAACCTATACGAGTAACCATATTGTCTTTAATACCATCTTTTAGGTTAATAGTTTCATCTTCCGATACTGAGTAATCATAACACTCAATGGTTACAAAATACTTAGCCAAGTTAATTTTACCACGACCATCTAATTTATTTTCAGAAATACCCGCTTGAGATGCTTGGAATTGTTTAACCATTCTATTCTTAATTTCTGTTTTATCTTCAGTGAATTTAAAACGATTAAGATTTTCAAGATACTCCATTGAAATATTTGCAACACCCAAACCAACTCTCTTTTCTTTTAATTCAGGATACATCTCATAAATTTCGTCAGATATACCACACTTAAGAATTTGAATCGGTATTTGTGGACCTTCGTAATCCATATATGCCGATATGTCTCTTTTCTTTTCAAAATCAGCTTTATATTGTTCAGTTTTAGTTGAACCTATCGTTTGAGCATTTGCAACAAACCCGATGAAGAATAATGCGAATACTAATATTAGTTTTTTCATATTTTAATTAATTTAAGGTCTTTTTGGCCAAACCCAACCCTTTTTAATTCCCCTTAAACCCAATAATGTGGCTAATCCAAAAAATTGAATTATCCATACTATACCGGCCCAATTTGTCGTTCTCAGTTCATAATCAAATATAATTGAAAATGAAACCATGTAAATTATTATCGAATAGAACAAAATTATTTGTTCAAAATTTCTAAAAAACCTTTTAATCATCATTTTTTACTCCCTTCGTACCATATGTTATCAGGGTTATCTTTAAACGCACCATCTATTTTCCAAGTTAATTTGTTTACCATATCTTGTTGTCTTTGATGTTGGTCTGTAACCTGTAAATAGATGAAAAATATTTGAGTTCCTAACGCACAAAATACCCAAACTAATCCTAACGTTAGATAAGCACCAAATAATTTTGTTTTTAAAATTTCTAATTTTTCTTTCATACTAAATTATTTTATTATCCTTCGTTATTATCGGTTTTTTTGTGTGTAAATTTATCAACAGTATCGGCGCCCATACCAATGCCCGTGATAATCATTACCGCATTAACCAATTCAGGAGATGGTGCGAAATCTGCATGTGAAAAAGAGTTTAAAATCATTGTCACACATAAAAATAACGCTCCAATCATTGCAATTACCGGTTTTACCGATATGGAACCTCTTTCATCTTTAAAAAGTTCGATAACCCATTGTTTGAAATTCATAGTTTTGTTTTTATTTTTGTCATTTATTTAATTTAACCTTCCATTTCTTCTTCAGATTCAGGGTCTTTGATTTTACCACATTTAAGACATTCTAAATCTCCGTCCCCATCCGAATCTCCCCAAACATGCTCACATTGTCTATGTGCAAAGTACTCATCAATTTTACCATCCCCATCAAAATCTAAACCATCCATAACACCATCACCATCTTCATCAACTTCAACACCTTTCTTTTCAGGTTGTTTCACATTTTCTGATACTGAGATACTTGTTTCACTTTTTGGTAACACTAATGGTTCTACACTCATTGGAACTATTGGATTGTTTGGTATATCCGCGGTATTTGATAATGAAGTACCATCTTCTTCGTCCATTTTTTGAACTAACATCTTATCCTTATCTGTATCACTGAACCAATAGTCAATGATTTTACCATAAGAACCAATGAAAGCACCTAATAACAATAGAAGAAGTTCTTTCCATTCCCCCTCGATTGCGGATTTATTTAGGATTGCCCCAAAAATTCCCATGATGATTATCATAAACCCACCCAATACGATGGCTGTGATGAACCATCTACGTTTCATCATTGCGTTTAGTAAATCTTTAAATCCACTTGGTTGTTGTTCCATATCAAATTACCATTTAGGGGCTTCTTCTTTAAATTCATCACCATCTTTCTTTTTAACAGGTTTTGCAGGTTCTTTAACTGTTTCCTTTTCTTTGATAATAACAGTTTTGCCACCACCTGAAGCTTGTTGAGCTTGTTGGTTTGAATTTGTAATGTTTATTACTGGTGCTGCTTGTTGTGGAGCCGGCTCTGCCTTATCACCACCACCCAATAATGTGGTTAACCACACACCACCTGCGGTTACTACCGTACCTACAGCACCTACAATTGTCTTTTTAAGACCTGACCAAGTACCGTCATTTGTGTTTTCTACTTCTTCTGACATATTTGTTTGTTTTAAATTTTTAGTTTATTTTATTGAAATCTGTTATACCTAACATGGTATTGCTACTATCAAATAACCCAATTCTATAGGCTGATGACGGTAATGCGTTTGTATATACTTTTAATATATTATCTCCTTCTTTAACACTAACTGTCTCTTTAGAAACAACTCTGTTTGCAATATCGAAAATCTTAATTGTTACCGTACCTGCAGTTTCAAGTTTAACGTTCATTGAAACTTCACTAGTAACAAAAGGTGATTGTAATTTAATACCAACGGAATTAGTAATTTTTAAATCCGGAGTTACATTTTGTTCTATTTGTGGTGCAAAATCATCTTTTACACAACCTGAGAGGAATAGTACTCCAGCAACGATAACTAACGTTTTTTTCATTTTTGTCATTTTTTTAATTTACTGTTATTATTGTTTTAGCAATTTGAGCTTTATTAATGTCCTCCAGTAATAAATATAAATACTTTGACTGTAAGGATTTGGTATATATCTTCTTCACATTTTCACCGCTTTGTCCTGTAAATTTTTCTCTACTAATAACCTGATTGGTTTCTTTATCGATTAATGTCAATGTATATGTTCCCGCAGACGGTAAATCAAAGTATATAGATTGTCCATTCTCGACCCTACTCTCGGTTACCGTGAATATTTTTTCTATGGGCATAACGGGCGTTGGTAACTCAGGTTTGGTACACCCCCAAAGTAAAACCACAAATATTAGTGATAATTTTTTCATTAGTTAACTTTTATTTTTAATTGGGTTCCCAATTTATTAACAGCATCTGTTGTTGATATTGACGTTAAACCCAAAATACTGTTTATACCAATTAGGGGTACAAATGTTACCTTATATTCGGTTGTTTTATCTAATATTGCCGAACCATCTGTAATTAATGAACCTAATGTAATTGATGTACCCTTATCTGTTCCAAAATTTGTTGGGTTTCCCTTAGTCACAAATTCCACCTTTTCAAATCTTAAAGAAGTATTGTCATAATTTAATTGGAATTGAGTACCAACAACTTCTTGTTGTAATGGGTCTAATGATATTGTTATTACAACCTTACCCCCAATGTTTTCACCCATTAAGTATGCATTGATTTGATTTGAAACCGGTGAACTCATGGTTGATAAACTCATTGTTCTAATTGAATTACTTGCAACACCACTTGTGGTTTGTTGTGCCGAATGAGATAAGTTTACGTCACCCACCCAAGTTACATTTACATTGTAAGTGTTATTAAGCGTCCCTGTATTCAAATTAAACGGAAATAAACTTCTTGTTGAATTGAATTGAGTATTCCAATTTGATTTAGTAATTGCATCATAATCGGATTTACTATAAAGTTTCATCAAATACGTTAATGCTGAATATTGTGTAAGTGGTGCAACTCCTGTCAAATGTTGTAATAGTTTGTAAGTATCCGCTTCATTGAATACACCATTTCCATCTACATCTGCGTTCATAAATTGAATACCGTTTGTAAATTCTAATCCACTTTCATTTCCAAATATTCCGCCGTTCGATAATTCTTTAAATGCCAAATAAACGTCTGTTACACTCACAATACTATTATATAGTGTATTTAATTCAGTTTCTGAATTTGCAATTATATCAATTCCATGTTGTTTAAAACTTTGAATTGGTGAGAATGTGAATTCAGCGGTTAAAGCATAATACCCACCACCATTTCTAATATTAGCAGAATAAGATGAACCCGCAAAATTAAATTGTGTAGATGTATAAACATATACTTCCGTCCAACCATTTGCGTCATAACTATTATATGTTACAGGTCCGTTATATAAATCAAATAATTGTAAACTACTGATTGTAGATGGGTCAGATAAAATACCTGTTACTTCCCTACTATCAATTCCAATTCTATATCTTTGATTATATGAATCGTATTCATATATTACACACCATTCTACCTGTCCTGCTGTTGTTGATGCTTTATATCCACCATTTGATATTTTAGTAGTATCCAAATCATTTGTAATATCAACTTTACCCAATCCACTTAATGCTCTTGCGGTATTAGTTGTTACTCCCCATACATTATTTACATAAGTGTTTGCCTTTGCCGAGAATTTAGTTTCATCCACATTACCACCAAAATCAATATTAAATCTCGCGGTTAGAACTTCTCCGTTTGAATGAGTTACTGAATTTGTATAAAACTCCGTAAATGTTGCATCATCGGGATTAGTCCAAGTTCCGTATTCAATTACATAGGGATTATTCCAATTGTTTGATAAATCATTCCACTTATTACCATTCCATTTTGTTACTGCATAATCTTCAGTATGATTACTACCATTTGGTTCACCATTTGCCCAGTTATTATATACACCTGCAATATTTCCCGCTAATGGACCATTTGATGTTTTCATTACCGTCCCCTTTTCAGGTCCTGCATCAATTACCCATCTACCATCTATTACTTCATCGGTTGCGGCAAACCATATATTAGTTTGTGGTACATTGGCTTGTATAAATGCATCCTCATCTGCAGATGTAATTGTTACCAAATATCCCGTCTGTCCTTTGAATGTAGTTAATAAAGATGCCGCTCTAGCCGCTGTGTAAGTTGCGCCGGTTGTTATAGGTCTATAAAAGTGTCCATTTACACCATTGTAATAATAACCTGTTGGGTTCACAGTTGCAGCTACTGATAATGCAACATTACCTTTTACTGAACCTGTGTTTACTTTTAGAGACGCTAATGCCGTATTAATATTTGCCATTGTTCCCGTCACTACTAAACGAGTCTTATTACCTGATAATGTAAATCCACTAGCTGCTGTTAGACCTGTTGTTGTGTTCAAATAAAATGTGGTACCTGAAGGTGGATTAACTAAACTAATTGAGGCTAATAGTGTAGATGTTGAATTAAACCCATTTAACACAAACCCACTTGCATCTTGTCCTGATGTGGATGGTAAAAATGATTTAGAGTCCGGAGCAGATACACTCTGTCCGAACCCTAAAAATGAGATTAGTAAAAAACATATTACTAATAGTTTTTTCATATTACTCAACGATTAAATCTATTTTATTTCCTTTCGCATCAACAGCATCAGATAAAACAAAATAGAATAAACCGGCGGTATTTGTTAAAGTTGTTTTTGGTGTAAAAATTAATTTATACGGAGTACCAACTTTAATTCTTGCCGTTTTCAATTGGTCAATAGAACCAAAAGTTAATCTACCATTATCATGTGTAGAGAAGTTAGTAATGGTTGAACCCGCATCAAATATTACATTATCCAAAGTTAATTTAGATTGGTCATAGTTCATTACAACTTGTAAACCTGCCAAATCTGCTTTAGTTAGTGTCGTACTTAAAATAACTTTACCATTCTCCAATGTTGATGTTACACTTAATTTAGCAGTTTCTATCGCTTCTGTTTTATATGACATTGGTAAACTTGAATTCATTGTTTTAATTGAATTTGTTTGAATGTCGTTTACTGAATTTGTATATTGTCCCGCAGTTATTTTAGATGCTATTACCGCAGGGTCTGATGAATGTGACCAGTTTAAGTCGCCACCCCACGCATATACCGCATAAACTTCTTTTGTTGGTGAATCAATCAATACTCTATTCTTTACGACACCGTCTAACCAACTCTGATTTAACAAACCACTATACCATCTTACAGATGTTGATGCTGAAGTTGGTATCATTGCATTTGAATCTACATTAATACCCATTACATGGGCAAATAAGTAATATGAATCAGATTCACTAAAGGTTGTTTTATTTTTACTAATTAATCCAACTTTCTTTTCTAAAGCAGGATATGTGAAGAAATTTGGTGTTCCTCCAATATCTGTTTGTGAATGACCTAAAAATGCTTTGTATGCGTCCGATACTGTTACAATATTATTCATCCAAGTTTTTTGAAATGCGGGTCCTACAAATACACCCACACTATCACCAACTTTAACCTGTGTTGTAAAAAGAGCCTCACCACTAGCATCCAACGGTAATTGAGCAATAGGTTGTTGTGTCCAATCTATTTGGCCACTACCATCTGTTTTTAATTTCATCAACTGAACATTGTGGTCTGTGATTGTGGTGTATGAAGATGGAAATAATACTTTAACTTTAAATTGAGATGTATTACCAACAACATTTGATAACGATGACCAACCACCTCCATAGATAGTACCGACCGCCGCACCTGTAGTATCGGTACCTGTCGCCAAATCTATTTTGAATATATTGTTATAAGTGTTTTGGTCTTTTAGAATATATTTTTGTGTGGCAATTAAACCATTAATTGACGCATCAGTTCTTTGAACTGTTAATTGTCCGACATTCCAATCTGGATTTACAGTATAATTCCAAGGAGTTAATCCATATTGAACATCTAAGTCATTATCACTTGCACCACCATTAAAGGTAAATTTATAGTTATTCCAACCCGTGTAGAATGTTTGAGTTGATGACCCTTGATTGAATACGGTTGACACATATGATAATGCCTTATTATTAAATTGATATCTAAACCAAAGATAACGAGGGTTCTTAATTACCTGTCCCTTTGTTAAAGTATATTTAACAGTTATGGTATCACCAACCTTCAATCCTGTGGCAGGAGTTAATGATTGGGTAATTGTTAGTTGACCATAAGATGTGAAGGCGAATAATAAAAAGACGCCAAGAGTTAATAGTTTTTTCATTCTTACTTTTTGTTAAAAAATGTTTTATTAATTAATGATTCACACGTCTTTTTTATTGCGGACGATAACGCTTGTTGATTAACTTTACCACTACCTTCATCTGTTATCAATGTCGATGTGGAAATTTCTGAACTTGATTCTTCTGCAACTGCTTCTTTTACTTTCTTACCATTCTTATCGGTTAACACTCCCCTCATTACCACCAATGTTTCCTCAACATCAGAATGAAATACAGATATATTTCTTTTAGTTCTGTTAACATCAAAATATAGAAGTTCTGAACTAAAAATTAAATCTGCATTTTCAGGGTTTTCAACGATAACGAAATCCTTTTCTTGCAAAATTTCCATAAAGATGTTTTTAACACCAAAAGACAAATTTCTATTGTTTGTTAATTTTCCAATCTTTATTTTGTTCTCCACCCCTGAAATGTAAACTGATTTTGTATCCTGAATAGGTCTTAAAATGTCAACAAAGAATGCCAACATGAATAGATACAATAAGGGAAGGAGAGATACATTTAATCTCTTTATTTTTGTCATACTGATAAATATCACGTTCCCGGCAACTATCAATCTCACATAAAAAAATATTTTATGTTCTTTTATTGATTTTTTGGATACTTATTAGTATCTTTGTAAAAGATTTAAATTAAAAACAAATTCAATGAGACAACAAAAACATACAATGTCGTTTATTATCTGTTCAAAATGGGCGGATGAGCGTTCTATGTCTATATGTCTCGATGATACTGATGTGGGTTAAATTATTTTAACCTATAATATTAGAAAACCTCGGGACAAAATCTCGAGGTTTTTTGTTTATGGGCCGGATGTCAATGGTAGACCACCTGATTTGCAATCAGAGTGAATGGGTTCGATTCCCAACGTGTCCACATATTCTTAGGTAACTCAACGGTGAGAGTACCTCGCTGATACCGAGGAGGTTGGTAGTTCGAATCTACCCCTAAGAACATAAGGAGATGAAGCTAACTTAGTAGAAGCATCGGACTGAAAATCCGAAGGAGTTGGAGCGTAACCAAC
>JACCDW010886771.1_pt1 | contig 48767 bp, 37 predicted proteins | sample 7449781 | NCBI WGS metagenome assembly JACCDW01 (sample SAMN15323449, study PRJNA562643) | freshwater metagenome | isolation source: river surface water | place: USA:Blue River Watershed | collected 2017-08-18
ACGGATTTAAAGCTCTTCTAATTAGGTTTGAATTCTCAGTACAAAATTGGGTTTCTTTACATCTTATGGCATTCTCGGTTATTTTATTACACAAAGTCGCTAAAAAAACAAAAGTTTAAACAGCTTCATGATGTATTTAAGGACGTCTTCGCTCAAAGCGAAGACGTCCTTATTTTTTTTATTCAAGTCTTTTAATTTATTTAGCATAGAAAAATGCAGAATAAGTTTTCGACCTTGTTCATAATCGTTGGAATAGAATGAAAATTACAGTAATCGGTGGAGGAAGCTGGGCTACGGCAATCGTAAAGATATTGAGTCAAGGAAATGTACAAATAAAGTGGTGGATGCGAAGTGTGAGCGATGTAGAACATATCAAAAAACACCATCATAACCCCAAGTATTTGAGTAGTGTTGAGGTTCATCCTTCTAAAGTTAAGCCTTATACTAATCTCAAAGAAGCCCTCCGAGGCACCGAATGGGTGATTTTGGCCGTTCCTGCGGCCTTTGTGAGTGATGCCCTCAAATCGGCAACTGCCAGCAGCTTGACTGATAAGAAAATCATTTCGGCCATCAAAGGAATGATTCCCGAAAATAATCAGCTAATTACCGATTATTTGGCCGATAACTACGGAGTTTCGCATCAAAATATGGGAATTATCGCTGGCCCGTGCCATGCCGAAGAAGTAGCTCTCGAAAAACAATCATACCTCACAATCGCTTCACCCAATATCGAACTGGCCACCGAATTTGCCGAATTAATGCGTTGTAGATTCGTAAAAACTTCGGTTTTGGCAGATATTTATGGGGTAGAATATGCAGCCGTTATGAAAAATATCGTGGCTTTGGCCTGCGGAATCACGCACGGATTGGGTGGTGGTGATAATTTTCAGGCTGTGATGGTCTCAAATGCCATGCAGGAAATCAAGCGTGTGGTTGATGTAATTGCCCCAATGGAACGAGATTTAAGTGCATCAGCCTATTTAGGTGATTTGCTCGTAACGGCTTATTCACAATTTAGTCGGAACCGTACCTTTGGCAATATGATTGGCCGAGGATATAGTGTGCAAGCCGCTCAACTCGAAATGAATATGATTGCTGAAGGCTACTACGCCGTAAAATGTATTTACGAAATGATGCGACAATACGCCGTAGAAATGCCAATAACCAACTTTGCCTACGAGATTTTATACAATAGTGCTTCTTTGAGAAAAGAATTTGAGATTTTGAAAGGGAAGTTGAAGTAGTTTTTCTTCTTTGTTACCCCGTTGCCTGAGCGGAGTCGAAGGCAATGAGGCAACAAAGAAAAGGAAAAGTTAAACTCTACTCAAAACCCTCGAAACCAAAAATACTACGCCCGACATAATGATTTGAACGCTTGTCAGAACGCCCACACTCATGTTAGATTTTGCATCGGCCAGATTCATAAAATGATGCACACTTACGCTGATAGATACCAAAATAATTCCGCACAAAACAGCAATGATGATGCTCTTCATAAAATCAGAAATTTTTGGATTTTTACGAAGCAAAAAAATAGTTCGTAGCGATAAAAACAGAGGAATTGTCGCTATAATGGTGGCATAAATAATCTCCATGATATTAGTTCAGAAAACTTCTGATTTTGGCAGCAGTTTCGGCGAGTTCTTCGGGTGAAAGTTTTAGTTTATTATGGAAATTCATATCGCTCATGCTGTTCATCGGAATCAGATGCACGTGTGCGTGAGGTACCTCTAAACCAATGACCGCAACCCCCACACGCTTGCAAGGCACTGCCTTACGAATGGCTGGCTCGATTTGTTTGGCAAAAGACATCAAACCCGCATAAAGTTCATCGCTGAGGTCGAATAAATAGTCAACTTCTTGTTTGGGTACTACCAATACATGGCCAACGGCACACGGAAATACATCTAAAAACGCAAAATATTGGTCGTTTTCGGCAATTTTATGGCATGGAATTTCACCTGCAATGATTCTTGAAAATATGGAAGCCATTTTTGAGTTATGAGTGCTGACGGGGTCGCCCGTGCGATTATGAATTATGAGTTATTTTTTGTTGACTGCCGACCGTGGACAGTTGACTACTTTCCCAATAAATCGTTCAGAGCCTCTTTGATATTTATAAATTTATACTGAAAATCGGTTTCTTTTGAAAGCCTTTTGTTCAGCACAAAGTTACCACCAGTTACGACAATTCCCATTTCTCCGAATACTAATTTTAATGCAAAAATCGGAACATTCGGTAGCCAGAGTGGCTTTTTCAGTACCTGAGCCGCAACGCTTGTCATTTCTTGATTCGTAACAGGATTTGGAGCAACAGCATTATACGGTCCTTGCATTGTGTCGTCTTCGAGGGCTTTTACGAAGATTTCGCAAAGGTCATCTACGTGAATCCACGACATGAATTGTTTCCCACTACCTAAAGCCGCTCCAAAACCCAAACGAATCGGTTGAACGAGCTTGGGTAAAGCTCCACCTTTTTCGCTCAAAACAATGCCAATTCTTATACTTACGATTCGGGCAGTGTTCGTTACTTTTTTTGCATGAATTTCCCAAAGTTTGGTGCATTCGGCTAAAAAGTCATTTCCTAATTCACTGTTCTCATCTAATCTAACATCGCCCGTGTCGCCTCCATAAATACCGATGGCCGATGCCGAAATAAAGCCTTTGAGTTGAATGTTGTTTTTTTGTAAATAACTATTAATCAATTCAATAGGCTGGATTCTGGAATCAATAATTTCTTTTTTTCGTTCATCAGTCCAGCGTTTATCAGCTATACCTGCTCCTGCCAAATGCACTACATAATCGGCTGCTTCTAAAGCACCTTCTTCAATATACCCTTTCTGAATATCCCACTGAAAAACTTCTACTTTGGGCATTTTCTCTTTTTTTCTGCTCAAATAAGAAACCTTATGACCTTTTGCCAAGAGCAATTCGGTGAGCCGATGCCCAATCATTCCCGTGCCACCTGTAATTAGAATATTCATTTTCTATTAATTTTATTAGTCAAATTTTACACGTAGGAACGTCTAATTTGGACGTTCTTGCAAAATGTATCAGAATGTAAATTTAAAATGACGTAAACAAAAAACAGGTAAATAGTCATTCAGCTACTTACCTGTTTAATAAACCTTTATAAAAAAGAATTGTTTCTGAAAACCAATTAACTAATTTTCAATTACTTTCTCTTACGTTTACCTTTGTCTTTACTGCTTGTTCGGCTGCTTTTGGGAGCCGTTCGACTGGGTTTTTCTCTGCGACCGCCTCTACTACTGCTTGTATCTCGATTACTACGTTTCGTGTTGCTGGCTGGCATTGCTTTGCCTTCCAGACCTACCAATTCTAAATCCATACTTCTACGCTCCAAGTCAGTGCCTTTTACAGTTACTTTCACGGTATCGCCAAAGTTAATTACACGGCCTGTGCGTTTTCCTACAACTCGATAATTATTTCTGTCCCATTCATAGAAATCATCTTTTAAATCAGCCAAACGAACCATTCCTTCGCAGTTTGTAGAGGTGATTTCCACGAAAATTCCGAAATCAGTTACGCCCGTTACAACACCCGTGAAAATCGTACGGCGTTCTTGCAGACTCATAAACTCCACTTGCTTATATTTAATCGAAGCTCTTTCGGCTTCGGCAGCCAGTTTTTCTCGGTCAGACGAATGTTTCGATTTTTTCTCGTATTCATCGTGCGAAACCTTATTTCTATCTTTTGGTGAAGCCGTTAGGTAATGCTGCAAGAGTCGATGAGCCATCATATCGGGATAACGACGAATCGGCGATGTAAAATGGCTATAATGTTCAAAAGCCAAACCAAAATGCCCTAAAGGTTCGGTTGTATAACGTGCCTTCGACATCGTGCGAACCGCCAGTTGTTCCAATACATTCTGTACGGGTGTGCCTTCCACTTCAGCCATCATTTTGTTCATCGAAATCGACAGGGTTTTATCCGAATCAGTTTTGATTGAAAAACCAAATTGACTCGCAAAATTGGCAAAGTTTTGAAGTTTCTCAGGATTTGGTGGTTCGTGCACACGATACACCATCGTGTTAGAATTCTGAGTTTTGAGTTCTGAATTCTGAGTGTCTTTTGTCTCTTGTCTTTTATCTCCCATCTTAAAGACAAATTCTGCCACTTTTTTATTAGCCAAAAGCATGAATTCTTCGATGAGCTTGTGGGCATCTTTTCTGATTTTCAGCACCACTCCGAGCGGTTTGCCCGTTTCATCGAGTTTGAATTTTACTTCGTTGGTTTCAAAATTAATCGCTCCGTTTCTGAAACGCTCTTTTTTAAGAATTTTAGCTAAATGATTGAGCGTATGCAGCGGAAAACGATATTTTTCAAGAATTTCATCGGGTTCGGTTACAGGGTTCAGTACATCACCTTCTTCGTTTTCCAGCACTTCTTGGGCATCTTCGTACGTAAATCGGTGGTCAGAATGAATAACCGTTCGCCCAAACCATTCATTTACTACTCGTCCGTCGTGAGTCATTTCAAAAACCGCCGAAAACGTCAGCTTATCTTCGTGTGGACGGAGTGAACAAAGATTATTTGAGAGCTTTTCGGGCAACATCGGAATCGTACGGTCAACCAGATAAACCGAAGTAGCACGGTTGAGAGCTTCTTCTTCGAGTCTTGTGCCTTCTTGCACGTAATGCGTTACGTCGGCAATGTGAACGCCAATTTCGTAATTCTGATTTTCGAGGATTCTGAAACTCAGAGCATCGTCAAAATCTTTGGCATCGTGTGGGTCAATCGTGAAAGTCAGAATATCTCTAAAATCTCGTCTTTTCTTGATTTCTTCTTCGGTGCTAAGTTCTGAAATCGCTGCCGCTTCTTCCTCAATCGCTTTATCGAATCTGATTGGCAGACCAAATTCGGCCAAAATTGCGTGCATTTCTGCGTTATTATCACCCGATTTTCCTAAGATTTCGGTCACTTCACCAACTCCTTGCTGCACATTGGTTGGATACTCGATGATTTTTACGATAACCAAATCATCTTTTGTGGCACCGTTGATTTTATCTTTTGGAATAAAAATATCATCGTGCAGGTTTTTGTGGTCGGGACGAACGAGGGCATAGTTTCCAAAAACTTGAATTTTACCCACTATTTCTTTACGGCCACGTTCGATGATTTCAATAACTGCACCTTCTGGATTATCTCCTTTTCTGTAAAACTCACCGTAGATGGTGGCCTTTACTAAATCTCCGTCGATTGCACCTTTTAGGTCATCGGCATCTACCCAAATATCGGGTTTGGTATCATCGTATCTGATAAAGCCAAAGCGTGAATTTACATGGTCGAGGCGACCCACGACAGCGTTTGCGTTAACATCAACGGTATATTTTCCTTTATCGATTTGATAAATTTTTCCTTCTTCGAGCAGGTCTTCTACGAGCATTCCATACAAGGCTTTCTCTTGCTTATTTTTTACATCGTAGTGCGTAAATAGGTCTTGTAAAGTGTATGGACGCTCAATATTCACCGACAAAAAAGCCAAAATCTCAGCTTTTAGTTGGTCATAATATGATTTTTGTTTGTTTTTTGCCATTATTTGTTTTTATCATTCTTGCTCAACCCCCTGCCAATCATACATTGGATTTTGGGTTGGGTCCCAGTTTGGATAAATCAAGAAATGTTTTTCTTGAATTTTATTCATCAGAACCTTGCGTAAATCGCCTAAGTTTTCTTTGTGTTCGGCGGAAATAAACACAACATTTTCGGTGTTTTTCTTGAGGTAACTATTTTTTAGCTTCTCAAGATTACGTTCTAAAACACCTTCATCAATTGTTTCGAGATGCTCGTCAAGATTTTCTTCAGATTCGGGTTTGAAGAGGTCGAGTTTATTGAAAACCAACACCATTGATTTTTCTGATGCCCCGATTTCAGATAAAGTCACGTTTACAACCTCGATTTGTTCTTCAAACGATGGGTGCGAAATGTCAACCACGTGAACCAAAATATCGGCTTCACGGATTTCGTCCAACGTTGATTTAAACGACTCAATTAACTGCGTAGGGAGTTTTCGGATAAAGCCAACGGTATCAGTCAGTAAGAACGGAATATTTCCTAAAACTACCTTTCTAACGGTCGAGTCGATGGTGGCGAAGAGTTTATTCTCGGCAAAGACATCGGTTTTTGCCAAACGACGCATCAACGTCGATTTCCCGACGTTTGTATAACCCACCAATGCTACACGCACAAGTTGGCTACGCTCTTTGCGGCGTGTAAAGCTCTGTTTATCAATCTTTTCGAGTTTATCTTTTAGAAATGCAATACGGTCTTTTACGATACGTTTATCGGTTTCCAACTCTTTTTCACCAGGGCCACGCATACCAATTCCCCCTTTTTGGCGGCTAAGGTGCGACCACATACGGGTAAGGCGAGGCAACATATATTGGTACTGTGCCAACTCAACCTGACGTTTGGCTTGGTCGGTTTGGGCTCGTTGCGAAAATATATTCAGAATCAACAAACTGCGGTCAAGAATCTTGATTTCTGGAAACATTGTTTCAAGATTTCGCACTTGTGGAGCCGTGAGGTCATCATCAAAAATAATGCTATCGACAGGGTTTTCAATCAACCAAACTTTTATTTCTTCTAATTTACCTTTTCCCACAAAGGTCTTAGAATCAGCACGTTCAAGTCGTTGGGTAAAAACTCGTTTGGTAATTACGCCAGCCGTTGTTGCCAAAAATTCTAACTCATCGAGATATTCTTTGGTTCGTTCGGCGTTTTGTTTCTGCGTGATGAGACCAACCAAAATTGCAGTTTCTTGCTGCTTTGCTGTAGAAAAAACGGGTGCTTTAAACAATTTACTAAAAATTTATTACCTTAAAATAACTATATCTGGCAGTCAAAAGTTTCTTTTGTCTGATTACCATTTCCTTAAATATAAAAAAAAATATTAAGAAATCCAAATTTCTTACAAATAAGTACCTCTGATTTTGTGCTTGCACAGAAAAAAATATTGAGGGATATAGGCATTTAAAACTTTTTTATTTTTTAATTTGTTGACTATAAGTGATTTATGGTGTATGTGTGCCGTTTAATTAGTTTTTAGCAAAAGTTTGGCACGTTTTTAGTTCATAGAAAAAGTGTTACCGCAAAAAGCTATTGAGCGGTAACAAAGACTCATAACCCAAAAAAAATCTGATTTTTTTAAATCGAAATCCAGAAAATATTTGTTGTTTAACAAAGCAGTTAAAACAAAGTTTTCTGATAAAGGAAAGTTAAAAGGAGGCATCTCGAATGCCTCCTTTAGATAAGAAAAATAAAACAATATTTTTTTTATTCTAAAAATATTTAACTTTGCTTTGGGAAGTTGCCAAAAATGGGAAATCCCGTCCGAGAATTTTTGAGAAAATTCTCCATTGAAGTTGAATCCAATTATAGAGCTTATACATGGATTATTAGGAAAGCACGTAAGTCGGAATCCCTGCCACTATTTTTGAGGTAGGGATTTTTTTTATTCGTAACTTTGTATAGAAAATAGCTTTTAGCAGTTCGCTATGAGCTTTTTATAGGAAGAATTTTATAATTTGATTTTCACTATTTTGTGAATTCCCAAAAGCTAATGGCTAACCACCAACAGCTAAAAGCAAAAAATATGGCAGAAAAAGCAGCAAAAAAAATAGATGTAACGAATAAGAAAGCAAGTTTTGAGTTTTTCTTTCTGGAAAGATATTCGGCGGGAATGGTCTTGACAGGCACTGAAATAAAATCAATTCGATTGAATAAATTCAGCATGGTTGACGCCTATTGTTTTTTTATCAACAACGAGTTGTATGTTAAAAACCTGAATATCTCGAAATACGAGCAAGGCACGCATTACAACCACGAGCCACTCCGTGATAGAAAATTGTTGTTGCAGAAAAAAGAATTAAAAAAACTGGTTAATAAATTGACCGACAAGGGTTTGACGATAATTCCGACAAGGCTTTTTATCAATGATGGTGGCTTAGCAAAACTCGATATTGCGTTGGCGAAAGGTAAAAAATTGTATGATAAACGTGATAGCATCAAAGAGCGAGATGTTTCTCGTGAGCGTATGCGTGAAGACTAATTTAATGGAGGATGATTGTAAGCGAGAGGCTGTGTCATCTTGAAAACAAAACGGTGAATATTTCTGAAATATTCACCGTTTTTGTTTTACTTAAAGGTTAAATGATGACGTATAAATGAATTGGTTTAACTCGCTGATAATCAGCATTATTCAATTTCAATTATCCATTATTCATTGTGCTTCAGTACTTACTTAACCTTATCAGGATTCAATAAATCGTAGAATTGGTCGAGTTTTGGCATCAAGATGATACGAGTACGACGATTCTTTGCACGATTTTCTGATGTATCATTGGTTGTAAGAGCGTTAAACTCGCCTCTACCTGCTGCAATCAATTTATTAGGGTCTATACCGAAGTTTTGCTGTAAAGTACGCACAACCGATGTAGCACGTTTCACGCTCAAATCCCAGTTATCGTCAATACAATCGGTTTTGATAGCTACATTATCTGTATAACCTTCAACCATTACTTCCAAGTCTGGTCTTGATTTTACGATTTGAGCAATTTTATTCAACACTGCATTAGCATTTGGCGAAATCTTCGAGCTTCCTGTGCTAAACAACATCTTATCTGAGATATTAACCATTACCACAGTTTTGTCAACTTTTACCTCTACATCTTGGTCGTCAAGACCTTGGTTCAATACGCTCTTCAAATTCACTGCCAATGCTAAGTTGATTGAGTCAGCTTTTGTACGAGCTGCTTGAAGCAAGTTGATGTATTTATCTTTTGTAGCCAATTGCGACAACGTTTTATCAATATTATCATTGGCTGCTTTCGATAATACCGTTAGGTTACCCACTTGTTCAACTTGTTTATCACGTAATTTTTTCAAATCGGCTACTTGGTCTTTCAAGTCGTTGATTTGTTGGTCACGTTGTTGAACAGTTGCAAGGGTTGCGTTTTTCTGAGCTTCGCTTTCTTGTTGCAATTTGCTCATACGCTCAAGTTTGTCTTTGTAGTCTTGTACAGAATCTCCGCATTTAACTAAGTCTGCTTGAGCTTTATCGTATTGTGACTGTAAAGCTGTAAGTTTCTTTTTTGCCACGCAAGATGTTAGCGATAATCCTACAAATAGAACGAATACTGGTTTAAATGACATTTTCATATCTGATTACTATTTATATTTTGGTTTGAGTTGTAATTAGGGAACAAATTTCCATCGTAAAATTGACAAATTAAAATATTTTAAAAAAAGATTATCATAATTTATCGACCACTCCAACATTAAGTATGACGTAATTAGTTTTTGGATATGTATTGTTTCCTTAAAAATAATTGTTTGTAAATATATTCTATATACGATGAAAGCCCTATTAATGTTTGAAAAATACAATGCCAAAATCTGTAATGCTTGTATTTTGGGGAAATTTTTGAGAAAGTATGAGTAAAATATTCGACATTCTTGAAAAACATCAAAAACTTCATTTAATTTGTTCAAATATCTTTTAACGAAAATTCAACCTAAGAAATTTAGTCATGCTAAAAGCACTTAAATTAGATTCAACGGCAGAAAAAAATATCAAAACTTGGCTCAAAGGCAAATACGATGCCGATACAAAAGCCAGTATTCAGCAACTCATTGACGATGGAAATGCAACACAACTAACCGATTCTTTCTACAAAAACTTGGAGTTTGGTACGGGCGGTATGCGTGGCGAAATAGGTGTTGGGTCTAATCGCATGAATAAATATACGGTTGGTGCTGCCACACAAGGACTGGCCAATTATTTAAATAAAACCTTCGCTGGGCAAGAAATAAAAGTAGCCATTGCTCACGATAGCCGTAATTTCTCACCTGAGTTTGCTCGTGTAGCCGCCGATATTCTTTCGGCCAATGGCATTACGGTTTATCTTTATAAAGAACTTCGCCCTACACCACAATTGTCATTCACGGTGCGTCAGTTGGGTTGTCAGAGCGGTATTGTTATCACGGCATCACACAATCCGCGTGAGTATAACGGCTATAAAGTGTATTGGGTTGATGGCTCGCAGGTGGTTGCTCCGCACGATAAAAACATTGTGTCAGAGGTAAACGCCATAACGAATGTAAAAGACATTAAGTTTAAAGGTGTAAAAAAACGCGTCAAAATGATTGGGGAAGTGCTTGATAAGGCTTATTTGAAAGCCGTGAAAAGCATCTGCGTAAACCCAAGAATGATTAAGAAACAATCAGACCTGAATATTGTATTTTCGTCTATTCACGGAACTGGTATCACAATGGCGCCAAAGGCTTTGGCTCAGCTGGGCTTTACGAATGTTAATATCGTAGAAGAACAAGCTACTCCAGACGGGAACTTTCCGACGGTGGTTTATCCAAATCCCGAAGAGCAGGAAGCCATGAGTTTGGCCTTGAAAAAAGCTAAAGAAATCAATGCAGATTTGGTAATTGCAACCGACCCTGATGCCGACCGTGTGGGTATGGCCGTAAAAGACCCGAAAGGCGAGTGGCAATTGTTAAACGGCAATCAGGCAGCCAGTTTGATTATCTATTATTTGCTAAAGGCGTGGAAAAAAGCTAAAAAATTAACTGGAAATGAATTTGTAGCCAAAACAATCGTAACAACCGATTTGATTGACGAAATGGCAGCCAAAGCGGGTGTAAATTGCTATAATACCCTTACAGGTTTCAAATATATCGCTCAAGTAATTAGAGAGTTAGAAGGTAAACAAACCTTTATTGGTGGTGGTGAAGAAAGCTACGGGTATCTGATTGGCGATAAAGTTCGTGACAAAGATGCCATTGCCAGCTGTGCGATGATAGCCGAGTTGACTGCTTTTGCCAAAAATGAAGGACTTTCGCTGTTCGATTTCTTAGCCGAAATGTACCAAAAAAATGGTTTCTACTACGAAGGGCTCATTTCTCTAACTAAGAAAGGAAAGACAGGTGCGGAAGAAATCCAACAAATGATGCTTGATTTTAGAGCAAAACCACCAAAATCATTGGCTGGCTCGAAGGTTATCCGTATGGACGATTATAAGTCGCTCATCACAAAAGATTTGAAAACGGGCGAAGAAAAAGCTATTCCAGCAGGCGAAATGGGTATCGAGTCATCGAATGTACTTCAATTCTTTACAGCCGATGGTACTAAATTTACTTGCCGCCCATCAGGAACTGAGCCTAAAATCAAGTTTTACGTAGGCGTAAGAGCCAAATTGAAGAAAAAAGATGAATTCGATGCTACTTTGGAAGCTTTAAAAGAAAAAGTAAAGTCGATTCAAGTCGAATTAAGTTTGAATTAATAATTAAGTAATTTTAAGACCTGTAAGAAAGAAATAAGCTTACAGGTCTTTTCTGTTTAAATCAAATGCAAAAGTTTCACCTCGCTCAAGTAAATATCTCGAAATTATTAGAGCCAATAGATAGTCCCTTATTGTCTGATTTCGTGGCACAACTCGATGAAATAAATGCTCTCGCCGAGCAAAGTAAGGGTTTTGTGTGGCGACTAAAGGGCGATAATGAAAATGCCACTGCTCTCCGAGTGTTTGATGATGAAATGATAATCATCAATATGTCGGTTTGGGAGAGTATCGAAGATTTAAGAGAATTTGCGTTTAAAACTGCTCATGCAAGTGTAATGCGAGGGCGTAACAAATGGTTTGCCAAACCCACCGAAGCAATGCTTGCCCTTTGGTGGATTCCCGAAAACTATACACCAACGCCCCAAGATGCCAAAGAAAGATTGGAAAGTGTCAATAAAATTGGTGCAACTCCTTTTGCATTCACGTTTAAAGATGTATTTTTACCCACCGTTTAGACCCATCATAGTACATTATATAAATTTCCTTAAATGTCACGATTTTGCTTCATAATTCCTTTATTATGCGTTTGGGCAAATCCTGAGATTTACGGACAGCAAACATTTGCTACGCAGCATTTTTTTCCTTTCACTATTAAGGTTGCACAAGTTGAAATAGCTGGTCGAATTCACCCAATTAAAAATTCGTATGGTATTGGCTATGAAGATAACGCCATTGAATTATTTCTTACGACCGAACCCGCAATTTCAGATGTAAATTATAAATATCGTATTATTGAAAATAGCTTTGAAGGTGCCAAAACCTACCCGTGGATTAGTGCAAACAAAAATCAAATAAGAGTCGATACTCTAAGTCCTGCAATTTATCGTTTTGAAATCGTTGGAATGGTAAGCACAAATCATCAAGAAAGTAAGCCAATTTTTATTGAGTTTAAGATTGAATATCCGTGGTGGCGTTCTTGGTGGTTTTGGGGGGCTTGTTTCGTAACACTTTTTGGGTTGTTCTACGGCCGAGAACGTTTCCTCAAATTTTGGGCTGATGAAGAACAACGTCATTATAAACAAGTAACCGAACTCGAACTTCGCACTTTGCAACTGCAAATGAACCCCCATTTTGTGTTTAATGCACTCAATGCCGTGCAGAGTTTTATTCTGACTCGTGATAGTATTTCGGCAAATAACTATTTATCGAAATTTGCCAACCTTATTCGTTTATTCTTAGATTCTTCCAGAAGCAAGTACATTACACTTTCTGACGAAATAAAGCTTTTGAGTTTATATGTCGAAATGGAAAAACTCAGATTCGATAATAAATTCGACTTTCATCTGGATATTGCTTCCGAAGTCAATCAGTTTGTGGATATACCAACGATGATTTTACAACCTTTTATCGAAAACGCTATCAATCATGGGCTTCGATACAAAGAAACAAAAGGTAATTTATACGTTAAGTTTTATAATCAGGGAAAATTCTTGGTTTGCAGAATCGAAGATGATGGGGTAGGGCGGGAGCGAGCCAAGCAAATTCAAGCTAAATCACGGAAAGGCTATCAGTCGCAAGGCTTGAAGATAACCGAAGAACGCCTCCGTACGTTTAATATGATAGCCGATTCGGATATACGTTTCTCAATCACCGACCGAATTGAACCCTCAGAAGACCCATTAATGGATGTCGGGACATTAATCGAAATAAAATTCCCAAAATTTGGTTAATACCCGATGATTTTATTCTTTTGCAAAACTTAACCTTATCATACGCCTTACTTTTGCTATTATACTCTTACTCAACAAAACCAAATAAAATAATTTGAAATGTTAAACAATTGATTATTAGTAACTTATATCAATTTAGAAACAAAACTATTATGATATGAGGAGATATTTTTATTAGTTAATGTTTTAAAAAAGCGTTATAAAAGTCAGATTGCTTAAAATAAAGATTTGTAATGTATAAGGCTATCATAGTTGATGACGAAAACCGTAGTGTCGAAACCCTGAAGATAATTCTTCAACAATTTTGTGCCAATGAAGTAGAGATAGTAGGAACTGCTAATTCTATTCAGGAGGCATATACACTTATCCATACAGTTTATCCTGATATTGTATTTCTTGACGTTGAAATGCCTCACGGAAGTGGTTTTGACCTACTGGAGAGAATACCTAAACCAAATTTTGAAGTAATCTTCACAACTGGGTTCGACCGCTATGCCGTAACGGCCATTAAATTTAGTGCCTTAGACTATTTGCTTAAGCCTATCAATATAGAAGAGGTAAAAGAAGCAGTATCAAAAGCCAAAAAACGCATTGAAGGAAAACACACGCAGAATAATCTTGAGCATTTGATAAATAATCTACGCCATCCGAGAGATAAAAATAATAAAATCCCAATTTCGGTAGTGAATGGCTTTCAGTTTGTGCCAGTTAATACAATTGTTTATTGCGAAGCCGACGACGATTATACCTATATACACCTAACCGATAGTCAGAAACTAACGGTTTCTAAAAACATTAAAGAGTTTGAAGACATACTGGCCAATTACGATTTTTTCCGAATTCATCATTCGTATTTGGTTAACCGTGATTATATAAAAAAATATGTAAAAGGAGAAGGCGGCACTATTCTCACCGAACAAGGAAACGAACTCCCAGTTTCTCGCCGTCGTAAACAAGAATTCTTGGAATGGCTAAGCAATTTTTAATGCCCCAAAACCAAGAAATAGGATGTATCCGTTCAATCATTTTATAGAATATTAGCAAAATAGTTAAATAAAATATTCAAAATGTACTAAATTATTTTTTTCTTCTCAAAAAAACTACCGTTTAAAAATAAATCCGCCACTTACCGAATTTTATCTGCCACTTACCGATTTGTAGTTGTACCGCTCAGTTATGGAACATAAATTGCTCTCATTATTTCAATAGCACATTTTAGCTTTCCTTTATAATCGTATGAATAAACTGCTTTACTCAACTCCGATGAGCCTCGAAGGCTTTACGGTAGTTCAAAATGTGGCAAGCCAAGCCTCGGGAACAAATCTGGCAATGAGAGTTGCGGGTAAACGCAACATGATTCAACTTGGTGATATTTTGTATCTGAAGAGTGCAAAGAACTACACTATCTTTAAATTGAAAGATGGTAGAGAAATCATCAGTTCGAAAACGCTTAGAATTTTTGAAGAAGAGCTTCTTGAAATCTCTAACTTCGTAAGACCTCACCGTTCTTACATTATCAATCTCGAATTTGTCGATGATTTATATTTTAATTGCAGAGGTGGTGAAGTATTGATTCATGACCAAAAGATATTTATTTCTCGCAGAAAAGCGGCTGAGTTCCGTCGTAGCTATCGCCGATACCTACGTACAACAGGACAAAACGTTTCTTCTACGATTAAATTGAAGACTACGATCCGAGTTTCTTAAAAGTTACTCGTGGTTAATTTTTACTTTTTGGGTTACGAGGAATAAAGTGCTGGTCAAATCCGGCACTTTATTTTATTTTAGGGGGTTCTGAAACCCAAATGATTTTAGATAATCCGTTTTATTTCTCATTTTTTCTTCTCGTTAGACTTTTGTTCGTTTATTTCTCGGAGTCTCTTATTTGAGTCAACATATCTTTTACAGGAGAGTACATGAAGATTCGTGCCGTAAATGCACGCAGTTTTGTGCTACTATTATTAGATGTAAAAAGTAAATTTGATAAAGACCATTATGGAAAAAACACTAACATTCAACCATGTTAGCTATTTGTGGAACGAAACAAAAGCCGCTGAATTAGCTCAAAATGAAGTAGATTTATTTATTTATCGCTCAAATCTGCTCGGGGCTGATTTACGTCTGACAAATTATGCGGGAGGAAATACATCGTGTAAAATTACTGAAATAGACCCCGTAACGGGAGATGCTGCCGAAGTTATGTGGGTGAAAGGTTCGGGCGGAGATATTGGAACGTTAACCAAAAAGGGTTGTGCAAACCTTTATGTTGATAAACTTCATGCTTTAAAGAAAAGATACAGAGGTTTGGCATTTGAAGATGAAATGGTGGCTTTATTTGACCATTGTTTGTTCGACCCTAAATGTGCTGCTCCTTCGATTGATACACCACTTCATGGGCTTCTTCCGTTCAAACACATCGACCACCTCCATCCTGATGCACTCATTGCGATTGCGGCCAGCAAAGATGGCGAAGCAATTATGAAGGAAATCTGGGGTGATACGATGGCATGGTTGCCGTGGCAAAAACCAGGTTTTGATTTAGGACTTCAATTATCAAAAACTGTTGAAGAAAACCCGAATCTTCGTGGCGTTATCTTGGGCGGACACGGATTGTTTACTTGGGGTGATACTTCGTATGAATCTTATATGAATACCCTCGAAGTTATCGAAATGGCTTCGGAGTACTTGGAAGCTAACTACGGGAAAAAACGCCCAGTATTTGGCGGAGCAAAAGTAGCATCGAAACCAGCTGAAGAACGAAAACTGGCTGCCGCCGAAATCATGCCAACCTTGCGTGGTTTAGCTTCAAGTTACCGCCAAATGGTAGGCCATTTCACGGATGATGCTCGTGTATTGGAATACGTAAACTCAAATGATTTGGAGCGTTTGGCTCAAAAAGGTACGAGTTGTCCTGACCACTTTTTGCGTACAAAAATCCGCCCAATGGTGCTTACTGGTACTTCAAAAGAGTCAATCGAAGCCCAATTTGAGGCCTATCGTGCCGATTATGCAGCATACTATGAGCGTTGTAAGCATGATAATAGTCCTGCCATTCGTGATTCTAACCCTGTTGTGATTTTATATCCACAAGTGGGTATGTTTACTTTTGCCAAAGATAAACAAACGGCTCGTGTAGCGGCCGAGTTTTATACCAATGCCATTAACGTCATGAAAGGTGCAGAGGCAGTTTCGGAATACGTAGGCTTAGACGAACAAGAAGCATTTAATATCGAATATTGGTTATTGGAAGAAGCAAAATTGCAAAGAATGCCCAAACCAAAGGCTTTATCAGGTAAAGTAGCTTTCGTAACAGGTGGAACAGGCGGTATAGGTAAAGCTATTTGCGAAGAATTAATGGTAGCGGGGGCGTGTGTAGTAGCTGCTGACCGTAATTTATTAGATGAAGTACAAGCAGAGTTACGTCAGAAATATGGCAAAGACTCGGCAATTACTACTAACATTGACGTAACAAATTCCGAAATTATTGCTGAGTCATTCCGTAATGCAATTTTAGCTTATGGTGGTGTTGATATTATTATAAACTGTGCTGGTCTTTCGATTTCAAAACCACTCGAAGACCATACCATTGCCGACTGGGATTTACTGCAAGATGTATTAGTAAAAGGTCAGTTCTTGGTGTCGCAGGAGGCGGTCAAAATCATGCGTCAGCAGGCAACTGGGGGCGATATTGTAAATATTGCGAGTAAAAATGCTCTTTTTGCTGGGCCAAACAACGTGGGTTATGGTACCGCAAAAGCTGCCCAAGCTCACATGACTCGCCTCATGGCAGCCGAATTAGGTAAAGATAAAATAAGAGTAAATACCGTAAATCCAGATGCTGTTTTGCGTGGAAGCAAAATTTGGGAAGGCGAATGGGCCGAAGGTCGTGCAAAAGCCTACGGTATAAAAGTGGAAGATTTACCAAAAATGTATGCGTCACGCACGCTTCTAAACGAAGAAATTCTGACCGAAGACATTGCTAAAGCCGTAAGAGTTTTTGTGGATGGCAGTTTATCAAAATCGACGGGAAATATCTTGAACGTTGATGGTGGTGTAGCAGTAGCATTTGTAAGATAAAGAAAGGTTAAGTGGTCGGAGAAATTCAGCTGACTTAGGTGAAAGCAAAATGAGTGAGTTTTTTAAATTCACTCATTTTTATAAGCATTCTGATGAATTTGTAAGATGAATAATTAGTACATTTACTGAGTAATTATTCGAAAACGATATACTTTCAGCAACAGTTGAGGGAGATACATTTCCAACAAAATTTTAGAAAGTTTCCCCAGTAACTACATTAAAAAATGTATAAACTACAATTCAACCCCAACGACAAAACACCCAAATATAAGCAAATTGTGCAGTCAATAGTTGCTGATATTGAGCGGGCGGTTTTGAAAAAAGACGAACAGCTACCATCTATTAGTGAATTAAGCGAAGAATATTACTTAGCTCGTGATACTGTTGAGAAGGCATATCGTGAACTGAAAGAACGGGGCTTTATATCTTCGGTACAAGGGAAGGGTTTCTATGTAAACCGAACAGATAATAATAAGATGCGTATCTTATTGGTTTTCAATAAGTTGAGCTCGTATAAAAAGCTGATTTATTATGCTTTTTTGAAAGTGTTGGGCAATAAAGCAAGTGTTGATTTACAGATTCATCATTATGATGCTCGAATCTTTGCCGAAATTATGGCCAATAATCTCGGGAAGTACAATTATTATGTGATTATGCCGCATTTCTTCCCCGAAAACGATAAGGCTTTAGCTCTAAAAACACTGGAAAAAATACCTTCTGATGAGCTCATTTTACTCGATAAAGACCTTCCCGAATATACCAAATCTTGCTTGAGTGTCTATCAAGACTTTGAAAAAGATATTTTTGATGCGTTGGACGAACTCCGTGATTTGCTTGAAAAATATAGCCGAATGGTACTGGTTTTTCCGAGCGATGGAAATTATCCGAGTGATATTGTGCGTGGTTTTCGACAGTTTTGTGTAAATTTCGGTCGTGAATTTCAGATAAAAGAAAATGCGATTGATGAGGTTCTGCAAATAGGAACAGCTTATTTGGTGGTTGAAGAGACCGATTTGGCTGAGTTAGTAAAGAAAACTCGCCAATTAAATTTAGAATTGGGTGCTGACATCGGTGTTATTTCGTTTAACGAAACAACTTTGAAAGAGTTATTGGAAATTACGGTAATAACAACCGATTTCGAAACGATGGGCCGAACAGCGGCTGCTCTTTTGCTCGATAAAAAACAAATAAAAATAAAAAACCCTTTCTACACCATTCGTAGAAAGAGTTTATAATGGATAAGTGTTTTAAGTATGTTGCCTATTATATGAACTGAACTTACTACCAACTTTTCAGGCCTAATTAGCCAAAAGCTCATCTAATTTTGTCTGATACTCCTTAAACTTATCAAGGCCTTGGTGATGCCCTCCCTGCAATGTAGTGAGTGTTTTATCAAGGTTTTTATTTGCTGCTTCGAGTAGCTTGATGCTTTGCTTATAAGGAATAATTGTATCGTCAGTACCATGAAAAACGTGTACATCGCATCGTACTTTTGGTAGCCATTCGTAGGCATTTACCTTAAATTCGGAGACGTATTTAAATGGAAAAATCGGGAAACGACTAATCGCTACATCGGGCAAGCTATAGTAGGGCGTTTCGAGAATCAATTTCTTTACGGCATTATTCGAGGCTACTTTGATGGCTGCCCCACACCCCAACGAACGCCCATAAAGCACAATTTTATCGGGGTTATAGCGGCGGCTCAAATCATCAAAAATGTATTGAGCATCGAATAAGAAATTTTGTTCGTCCAGTCGGCCATTGCTTTTACCAAAACCACGGTAATCATACATCACAACATCGTAGCCCCGCTTCGTGAATTCGGAGGCATATTCGCCCCAGCGAGCCAAATTATCAGCATTGCCATGATAATAAAGCACTACGCCTTTCGATACACTATCTTCTGACGCAAATCTCAGGGCGTTGAGTTTCACTTCGGGAGCTACAACCACATAAAACTCCTCGGCTTTTGGAAATTCATACAGATAATCTTTCGCCAGTTTTTTAGGGTGTAAAAGAATAAAACGCTGAAAAAGCACTAATCCTGCAATCAGGACAACGTAAACTGTAAGGGCAATCTGAAGGTATTTTAATTTAAACACGGAGAATTAATGATAAATGTTTAATGATAAATGTTTAATGATTGATGTTTAATGTTTAATGATGAACTTAGTTGTGTTTCGACTTTAGTCTCGGTTGGTGAGCGAAGTCGAGCCGAGTGAAATTTTATATTCGTAATTTATAAAAGGTGTTTATCAAAAATTAAATCGAATCTATCGAGTAAGATTTCTTCGAGATGCTTGTGATACTCGGGAAATGATGGCAAATTATTGTGTCCACCCCCGTAAATGGGTACTAACCGAGTTTTTTGCGGAGCGAGTTTTGCCAACTTTACGCTCGACCGAAACGGTATCAATAAATCTTTTGTACCATGTATGATATAAACATGACATTTTACAAACTTAATATATTGGTCGGTTCGGATAGAAAACCGCAGAATCATCGAAACTGGCAAAAATGGCAAAAAACGATTAGTCAACTGCGAAAAGCTATAATACGGGGCATCAAGAATCAAGGTTTTTGGGTGATTTTTGGAAGCTAATTTACAAGCAAAACCCGAACCCAACGAGCGTCCGTAAATCACAATGTTTTTTTCGTCGTAGCCTTTAGCGAGCATTCTATGATAAACTACTTGCGAGTCTTCATACATGCGTTCTTCATGCCGTTTACCAGTGCTTTTCCCGAAACCTCGATAATCAATCATCAATACATCGTAATCGTGCGAGATGAAATCTTTGGCATATTTTGCCCAGCCTTTAATACTGCGAGTGTTACCGTGAAAATAAATAACTAAGCCACGGGTTTCTTCGCCTACATCATAAAAAAGCAGTCCGTTGATTCTGGCTCCGTCGGGCATATCGAAGAAAAGTTCTTCAAAATGGTCGTCGTATCGAAACTCAAAATCTTGCGACAGCTTTTCGGGTTTAAAAATAAAATACTCTTGTACTTTGTAGGCCACTACGCAAATAATGACATACAACACTATTACTAAAACAATGATTTCGGTAACAGACATAGGCACATCGTTTTTATGACAACGCGAATTTATCAATTTTTGGCGATGCACCCATCAGAAGTCAATAATTATTTGACCTTCTGCCATTTGCTTTGCATCATCGGATGATTCAGCAAATTCTTTGAGGTACTCAGATAATTGTTTTCGTATTCATGTACCAACTCTCCTAAAAGGTCTTTGAGGGTTTCGAGTTTGCTTTCACCCAATACTTCCCCAAATTTCTGATTGATATAATTGGTGCAATTCCGCCAATCTATCATAGCTTGTAGCCCTTTTTCAGTATATTTCACTATCAATGCACGGGCGTCAGTGGGGTCTTTTTCACCTATCACAAAACCCTCTTCTTGCAATTCTTTGATGAGTTTACTCATGCCTTGTTTGGTCATGCTCGCCGCCGCCGCCAGCGTATTAATGCTCGTCCCCTCTACTTCGATATGTACTAAAGCCACAATATGTCCAACACGGAAGTTTTCATAACCGATGCCTTTTAGGTAATCGCCCGCCAAATCGCTCATATAGCGATAGGTTCGGTTAAGAAGTTTTCCCATCAAGCGTGCCTTATTGACTTTCATTGCGGCAACTTGTGCCAGTAATTCTTCGTTCATTGCTAATTGTGAGATGAATTAAGTAAGCTCTAATTCTCTACATTAAATTCTGATGAAAAGATAAATTTATTACAAAGGTAATACAAAAAAAATAATTGTCAACTTACTTGACTAATTTAGTAAACTTAGTTTACTTTGTGCCGTTAAATAAATTAATTAAACCAAGGAGCAATTAAAAACTAAAGCAAACGCAAGAAACTGAACACTAAAATGGGAAATACTTCTAAAAAATCGTTTAAAAACTACATTCCACGAATCATACTTTTATTGATTGTGATTGGTGCAGCCACTTATGCTTATCAGAAATACAAATACAACCAAAGCTACGAAACTACTGATAATGCCCAAATCGAAACTTACACAGTGCCAGTTGTGCCAAGAGTGGGTGGCTACGTAAATGCCGTAAACATGAAAGATTTTGAGCAGGTAAAGAAAGGTCAACTATTGGTTGATATTGATGATAGCGAACAACGCTTGGCATTGGTCGAAATGGAAGCTATGTACCAACAAATGCTTACAGATGTGGAAAGTGCTAAAGCAAGCATCAAAAATGCTAACATGACTATCAGTGCGGCTGAGTCAGGTCTTAAAGCAACGGCTTTACGTAAGGAAAAAGCTCAAAAAGATGCCGAACGTGATGCAAAATTATTTGCCGATAATGCCATTACGAAACGTCAAGTTGATGATAGTAAATCTAATTTGGAAGTGTTAAATGCTCAATATGAAAGCCAAAAACAAGATTGGACAGCCTCAAAATCTCGTATTGATGTGCTTACGTCGAATCTTCATAAGGCTGAAGCAGCCTTGGCAGTACAAAGAGCAAAAATCGAACAACAAAAATTAAAACTCACTTACTCGAAAGTTTATGCTTCTGAAAGTGGCAAGATTGGCCGCAAGAGCGTTGAGCCAGGGCAATTTATTCAGCCAGGGCAAACATTGGCCACAATCGTACAAGACTCTCTTTATTGGGTAGTAGCTAATTTCAAGGAAACGCAAATCAGCCGTTTGGCAGTTGGGCAAGAAGTAAGCATTAAATTAGATGCGTTTCCTGACATGGAATTAAAAGGAAAAATCGCCGATTTTTCGGATGCAACAGGAGCGAAGTATGCACTTCTTCCACCCGATAATGCCAGCGGAAACTTCGTGAAAGTAACACAGAAAATTCCAGTAAAGATTGCGATTGACGGCGTTGAAAAACTACGTGATAAGCTACGTGCGGGTATGAGTTTAGAGGTTGAGGTGAAAATTAAATAAGGGGTTTCTGAGATAAACCCTTAGCTGCGGGAAATTGCAGGGTTGATAATATGGAAAATACAGAAAATATACAAAAGCCCATCGGTGCAGCACGATTCATTATTGTACTGACAACCGTAACGGCCGCTGTGATGGAGCTACTCGACACCACGATTGTCAATGTGGCTCTTAATCAGATTGCGGGCTCGTTGGGGGCAACAATTGAAGATATTGCTTGGGTGATTACATCATATGCCATTGCCAACGTGATTGTGATTCCGATGACGGGTTTCTTGGCCGAGTATTTTGGTCGGAAAAACTATTATTTGGCATCAATGATATTGTTTGGTATTGCGTCTTATTTGTGCGGAAACTCTGATTCGTTGTGGGAGTTGGTCTTTTGGAGGTTTATTCAAGGAATTGGCGGAGGTGCATTGCTCTCGACTTCACAAGCCATTTTGTTTGATGCTTTCCCTGGTAAAGAACGAGGTATGGCTTCGGGACTTTTCGGAATGGGGATTGTATTGGGGCCAACGCTTGGACCGAGTTTGGGTGGATACATTGTAGATAATTATACTTGGGGCGATATTTTCTTTATCAACGTTCCGATTTGTATCATTGCTACTGTTTTAACGATTTTATATATCCCACGGAAAGAAGGCGAAGGAAAAAACAAAGCCAATATTAAGATTGATTACTTCGGAATTATATTATTGATTATCGGAATTGGTTCGTTACAATATATTCTTGAAAAAGGAGAGTCGAAAGACTGGTTTCAGTCGAAAGAGATTTCGGTAATGGCCTTGGTTGCTGCCCTCGGCATTGTAGGATTTATCAGTAGAGAGTTAAACACCGACCACCCAGTAGTAAATCTACGAGTGTTTGCTAATCGAAATTTTGCTTTTTCTTCGATTTTCGTGCTTGTATCGGGGGTTGGTTTGTTTACGTCGGTCTTTGTGTATCCAGTTATGGTGCAGCGTATCAATGGTTTTACACCTTACGAAACAGGTCTATCCTTGTTCTTCCCGACGCTCACAATTTTACCACTCTTTCCGATTCTGGGTAAAAGAATGTCGGCAGGAGCATCGCCGATTCCGTTTGTAATTGCTGGAATCTTGATTTTCGCCTTCTTCGGTTTCTACAGCGGAACTGCCACTGCCGACATGGGAAAATGGGATTTTTACCCAATACAGGTTTTGCGTGGTTTAGGTACGGTTATGTTGCAGCTACCGCTTATTAATGCCTCGGTTGCTGGTTTGAAACCAAACGAATTTGGGTCGGGTATTTCGCTTACCAACATGATTCGTCAGCTTGGTGGAGCATTTGGTATTGCTTTGGCCAATAATTACGTGGCTATTCAATACGCTCAACACCGCTCTGATTTAGTAGCTAACTATACGCCCAATAATCCATTATTTGTCGAAAAATTCAATGCCATAAAAATGGGTTTCATGTCTCGTTCGGGCGATATAGCACAGGCCTCAACTCAAGCATACAGACAGCTGGAATTGATGCTCGACCGCCAATCGTACTATCTGGCATATTTAGATACTTTCAGAATTGTGGCTGTATTTTTCTTGTGTGTTTTGCCATTAGTGGTCTTGTTAAAAACGAAGAAAAAATCGCCCGAAGAAATTGCTGCCGCTGCTAAAGCCGCTGCCGAATCACATTAATGCAATTATCAATTTTAGGTATTGATTATGAGTATTTTATCTCAAAATTTTGTCTTAAATCTCGAAACTAAAAAATGAAAATCAATAAAATATTAGTCATTGTTTGCTTGTTTTTAGGTAACGAAGTACTTGCTCAGAGTAGCGAGCAAGTACTTTCTAAGCTTATCAATCAAGCCATAGAGTATTCGCCAAGAGTAAAAGAGCAACAGCAATTACTTAGCACGGGCGACTACCGTACTAAAGTTCAAGAAACAGGCCTTAAGCCGCAAGTAAGTGGTGATGTGAGTTATTCTCGTGTTGACCCAATTGCCAAAGCAACTTTGCCCGTAAACGGTGAGCCTAAAGTCATACAGTTCCAGCCTCATAATAACTATAATGCTGGTGTAAATGCATCTTACGTGATTTATGATTGGGGAAGATTTAAGGAAGCTGTAAAGAAAACAGTTCTTGAAATTCAACAACAAGGCGGAGGAATTGAAGCCTTGAAACACAATCTAAGTTATCAGGTTGCACAGCTTTATTACAGCATTATTTATTTACAAAAGGCTATTGTTGTGCAACAAGACCAACTGAAATTGGTGCAAGAAAATGGTAAAATTATTGCTGACCGTATAAAAAGTGGCGATGCTCTTGATTATGATGCAGTGCAGGTGCAAGTACGCTATAAAAATGCCGAAATTCGTGTAATTGACCTACAAGGTCAGCTCGAAAAACAATATATTTTCTTGAGCTCATTAATTGGCTCTGATGCTCGAAAATTAATACCTAATAATGCTGAATTACAGTTTAATTATTCTAAGCCTGACCTGCAGAGTGCTTATAACGAGGCAATTAGAAGTAATGTTGATTTGAAGTTTTTAGAATCTAAGGAAGGTATTTTAGCTCAAGAAGTAAAGATTGCGAGCATGAGTAGTCTGCCTACTCTGGCGGCCAATGCCTCGCTTGGAGTACGTAATGGATATTTACCAGATATTTCGATTTTAAGGCCGAACTCATTGATAGGAGTAAAACTTTCGATTCCGATTTATACAGGAAAACGTGGAGCTTACAATACCCAAATTGCGAAGATAAACCTTGATGCAGCCAAGCAAAGTACAGAATCACAAAAAAATCAAATTAGCCGAGACCTCGAAAATGCCTATAACGATATAAAAGTAGCGAATCAGAAGAAAGAATTAGCTGCAAGTAATATTTATCAGGCCGAATATAGCTTAAAATTGGCTAAAAAACGATTGGAAAATGGTGTAAGCACGCCGCTCGAAATTCAAGCAGCCGAGACAGGTTTAGAAGAAGCAAAATTCAATTTATTGCAATACGATTATCAGGCACTTTTAGCCAAACTCGAAATCAGTAGATTATCGGGAGTGAAATTTTGGTGAGAAATGTAGCACAATTTTCTAAATTGTTCCTTTATTGTACCATTTTGGAAAATTGTGCTACAACTATTTTAATACAACATTCTGAAACGAATCGTTTCGTCGATGTCTTTGATTTCTTGGATAAACTCGTTCGTGTAGCCCTTGCTAATATCCATAATTACGTAGCCGATGGTTTCGTTGGTTTTCAGGTACTGACCAATAATATTGATGTGATGTTTCGCAAAAATATTATTGATTTTGGCCAAAATACCTGGTACGTTTTGGTGAATATGCAACAAACGGTGAGAATCACGAAGTAATGGTAATTGTACTTCTGGGAAGTTTACGCTGCCCGTTGTGCTACCGTTGTTCATGTATTCGAGCAAACGCTCAGGTACATAAAGTCCGATTCCTTCTTGAGCTTCTTCGGTACTACCACCGATGTGCGGGGTAAGAATTACGTTTGGTAAGCCACGTAATTCATTCTCAAATGGTTCGCTGTTGGTTTTTGGTTCGTAAGGAAATACGTCAACACCCGCACCCGCAACTTTACCTGACTTGATGGCTTCTACCAAAGCAGGTACTTCGACTACGTGTCCACGGGCAAGATTCATGAAAATCACGCCATCTTTCATCATTTCAAATTCACGTTTGCCAAAAACGTTGGTGTTTTCTTTACGACCATCAATGTGCATACTTACTACATCCGATACTCGCAAAACTTCTTCCAAAGAACGGCATTTCTTAGCATTTCCGATAGGCATTTTATCGACAATATCATAGAAATAAACCTCCATACCAAGTGCTTCGCCAATGACTGAAAGTTGCGTTCCGATGTGTCCGTAGCCAATCAGACCGAGTTTTTTACCACGAACTTCAAAGCTATTATTGGCTGATTTATCCCACTTGCCAGCGTGCATTTGATTGCTTTTCGTAAACACATTACGAATCAACAAAATCATTTCGCCAATGGCCAACTCTACTACTGAGCGAGTATTGCTGTAAGGGGCATTGAAAACTGCGATTCCTTTTTCAGTACACGTTTTCAGGTCGATTTGGTTTGTCCCGATACAAAATGCCCCCACAGTGATGAGTTTGTCAGCATTTTCAAGGACTTTTTTCGTTAAATTAGTTTTTGAACGAAGTCCTAAAATCGAAACGCCTTTGATTTTCTCTGATAACTCGTCTTCGTCCATTGCTCCTTTGTGGGTTTCCACATCAAAACCTTCACGTTTGAATGCCTCGATAGCCACTGAGTGTACATTTTCGAGTAAAAGTACCTTGATGCGGCTTTTTGGGTATGATTGGCTGCGAGGTAATTTATTCAGGTATAAAAACTCATCGAGCGATGGCACAATATGGTCGGCGTTGGCCGTAACTTTCTCTCGCTTAACGTTTTCCGTGAACGCATAAAAACGATTAGCCAGCCCCGAAGCACGAAGTTCGTAGTCGGTATAGCCATCACCAATGGCGTAAACATCACCATCGAGTTTCAACGAACTTAGAAGTTTCACTTTGCCTTTTTCGTGAGCCAAAACATTCTCTTGGTCAACACCAATGATATTATCTTCGGCATCAAAAACGAAGGTATTAGCATAGACGTTTTCTTCTTTTAGCCCCATTGAAGTAACGATTGGCACAATAAATTCTTTGAAGCCACCCGAAACGATTAATATATTGTTGGCATATTCACGCAAGAATTTCTCGTTGCGTTGAAAAGATTCTGATACTTGAGTATGAAGAAAATCAACTAATTGATTGATATGCGAACGATTAGCCTTCAATAATTCGATTCGGCGACTGAGTGCTTCCGAAAAAGTAATTTCACCATTCATGCCTTGCTCGGTCAGATTCCTGATTTGAGCAACTACTTTTTCTTGGTTAGCACTGCCTGTCAATGCAATATTGGCTAATTCGTCGAGGCCTTCCACTTTCGTAAAAGTGCTATCGAAATCTATGATATAATATGTATTCATTAACCACCAACCCCTAAAGGGGAGTATATTGTTTGATTGTTAAAATATATTTTATGAATTCAATGCTATTTTGATTTGCTCAAAATGATGTTTACTATGCCAAGCAGCCATGCTCAGTGCCTGGGCTAATGTGAGATTGAGCTGACGCAGTGCATGAAAGAATGTTTTATCAAAATCACTTTCCGACATATTTCTCATCAAAAATACCCATCTTTTATGCGTAGCTTCCAGTAATAATAAAGCATCGGCTGGTGGCGTACTGGATATTTCAACGGTAGCGTTCCAAGCGTTAATGTTGGCTACAAATCCAACTGGATTTTCGTCAGAAAGGGCTTGTTTGAAACGGGCGTAATGCATGATATGCATATCCGAAATGTGGGTCAATAATTGACGTATATTCCATGCACCTTCACGGTAGGTTTTGTCCAAATCTTCATCATAAAGTTTCTTGGTAAGTCGCTTATACTTAGCAGGATACTTCTCAATGATACCAATGTTGCGTTCGATTTCTTTGACCGAATAGCTTTTTTTAGGTGTCCACTTTCCGATAGGATACTGCCGTTGTTCGAGTGTCATTGCCGAGAAAGGTTTTGTTGTAAATCCAAATTTACGGACTATTTCATAACAACAAGTTAGAAAGACTACTGATTTTATAGAAATAAATAAATAGTTAAGAAAGTTCTTTAAATAGTCCTAAAAACGGTAGAAAATTTTGCAGATAATAGTTATTTGTGATTAGTTATTGGGGAATTGGAGAACTGGGAAATTAGTAAACTGGTTACTGATGAATTAGTTATTAGGCAACTGCGGGGCCGCCCGTGCGGTTATTGAGAAATTAGTTATTTCGGTGTAACCACAGACGAGCTTACCAATAACCCATTTCTCAGTAAACCAATAACCAATCAAGGAACTGGGTCGTAGCCGTGCGAATGGCTCCACGGACCGCAACGAGCAATGCGTTTAGCTGTTAGCCAAAAACCTTTGAAAAAACCGTGTTTTTGAAAGGCCTCAACCGAATATTGTGAACAAGTAGGCGTGTAGCGGCACGATGGCGGAAACCAAGGCGAAATGCCTGCTTGGTAGAGTCTTACAAGAAAAATGGCGATGTATTTCATGAATAGAAAAATAGACAAAAGTCGTGAAAATCTGCTTTTACAGACCTAACAACTTTTGTCTAAAATTGGTTGCTTGTGGCTTCCTTATTCAAATAATATGTAGAGCGTAACCGTGTGAGTGGTCAATCGGTCAACGCCTTGAAGGGGCGTATTTCTATTATTCACGGGGTCAACTAAGTTATGGAGGCCGTGTGAGAAATGAATTTCGGGTGAAAACTTGAAATATTCTCTGAAAAACTCAATTCCTGTGCCGTATTCAATACTAAAATCACTGGTTTTTGTGACGAATTTTGACTTGTTTCTCCTACTATTGGGATTAGTTTCAATTCCGTAACGTAGCCCGCCAAAAACATACATTCGTACATTTCCACGTCTTTCGGATTTGTACTTAAACATTACAGGAACTTCAAACCAAGCTGTTTCCCGTAAGTCGGTGTTTTCTTTAAATTTATTGGGGTCGGTGTCTGGCAGAGCCGTATCTATATATTTATACTCTAATCTTCTTCCGTAAATAGACACCGTAGGCAAGACCCTAAAATCAAAATAATCGTTTAGTCTGAAGTTAGCCAATCCTCCCATTTTAATACCAAAAGTAGAAGGAGAAGTAATGCTATAATAATTGTCTTTATTGACAAAGTAATTATTAAACTTTACGTTGTAATAAGTACTGGTTAGCCCCAAAAAATAACCAAATCGAAGTGATTTTGCATCGTAATCTGCCTGAAAGTGACGACGAGTTTCCTGAGCAAACACACTTTGTGCGAGTACTATTACAAAAAAAACACTAAGTATAAATTTAAGAAAAGGGGCTTTTTTCATAAAAAATTTAAAAAATAAAACTCATCAAGGCTTTTTGCCAACATATATTGAGCAAACGCCAAAAGTAAGCGGAATACATTTTGTTTGGCTGAATCCTGCTTTTTCAAATACTCTCAAGAAGTTTTCGCCTTCTGGAAATGCCTTCACCGATTCGGGTAAATAGCTATACGCCGAACTATCTTTCGATACTAATCGGCCAATGAAAGGCAGGATGGTTGCGTTGTAAAAATTGTATAATTGCTTAATAATGGGAGTTTTAGGATTCGAAAATTCCATGACCACGCACGTACCGCCCGATTTGGTTACTCGGCACATATCCGTGAGGCCTTTTTCGAGATTTTCAAAGTTACGTACTCCAAAAGAAACGATAACGGCATCGAAAGTATTGTTTTCAAACTGTAATTTCTCCGAATCGCCCATTTGAAGTTCGATTTTGTCTTCTAAACCCAGTTTCTTCATTTTTTCACGCCCAAAAGATAACATTCCTTCCGAAATATCAACGCCAATAACTTTTTTGGGTTTGAGTTGTTTCACGGCTTCAACGGCCAAATCGCCTGTGCCTGTTGCAATATCCAAAATCAACTGTGGTTTTTCGGCACGCAACATCGAAATAGCCTTTTTTCTCCACCAAAAATCAATTCCACCACTGAGCAAATGGTTCAAGAAATCATATTTGGGCGAAACATTATCAAACATTTCGGCAATTTGCTCACGCTTGCTGCTGTCTTTTTCTTTGTAAGGTACTACCATTATAGTGGAGCGATTCTTCGGAATCGCTTATGTTGATTGATTAATTATTTTAATGCCAGTTTGCAAAATTACAAAACTACTATTTGATAACTGATTGATTATCAGAAAAGTTTTTCAGATATACTTTTTGTATCTTTGAAATTAAAAGAAGAAGTACACAATTTATGCAGTATATCAAGCATTATTCCTCTCCAATTGGTGTTTTGGAGATTATCGCAAACGATGATTTTCTGACACACGTGCTGTTTCGGGAAGCCCAAAAGAAGCCCAGCAGACAGTTGGAAGAAACACCCGAAAAGTCAGTAATTATTGAAGAATGTATAAGTCAATTTGACGCATATTTCGCTAAAAAACTCAAAGAGTTTGATTTGCCAATGCAACCACAAGGCACTGATTTTCAGCGAAATGTATGGGAGTATCTGAAAACAATTCCGTATGGAGAAACTATTTCGTATCTTGAGTTTTCTCGGAGAATTGGCAACGAAAAGGCCATTCGAGCCGTTGGTACAGCCAATGGGAATAATCCGTTGACGATAATCCTGCCCTGCCACCGAGTCATTGGTTCAGATGGAAGTTTGGTGGGCTACGGCGGCGACCTTTGGCGAAAAGAATGGCTACTTCGACACGAGGGAAGTTTGCCTAATCAAGCACAATTAGGTTTATTTTAGCTTCTCAGTAGGGGGAACCAACAACAGAAATGTCATTACACAAATTAATCAATAATCTATGGAAACGACTATTAACCAGTCTATTACAACCGAAAAAGACTTTTCTTCATCTTCAAAACTTTTATTGGCGATTCCGCTTTACGTATATGTGAGCGTGATTGCCTCTATGTGCGTGATTTTAGGTATTTTGTGGGATATTGCTTGGCATATGAGCATTGGCCGTGACGGACTCTTTTCGGCTCCGCACGTGGTAACGTATATTGGGGCAGCTGCTGCAGGTATTTTTTCGGGTTATCAGGTTTTAAAAACCTCGTTTTGGGGAAATCAGCTCGAAAAAGGTAAAATGGTAAAGTTTTGGGGCATTTTTTACAGTTCTTTGGGCGGGCTTTTTTGTATTTGGGGCGGAATTGCTTCGCTTACATCGGCACCGTTTGATGATTGGTGGCACAATACGTATGGGCTTGATGTGCAGATTCTTTCACCGCCACACACCGTTTTATTATTAGGTTTAATGAGTGTACAAATGGGGGCGATGATAGCCGTTTTGGCGTTCTTGAATCGAAGTGAAAAGGTAGCTTCGCTTTCGGTCGAAGAAAACACTAAACGCACGAACCGTTTGCAGTGGATGTTTATTTTTACGGCAGCTTTCCTAATCACTTCTATTTTTACATTTCTTTCAGAATCGTTGGGGCGTTGGGCTATGCACAGCATTTCATTTTATCAGGTAGCGAGTGCGGCATTTCCAATTTTCTTGCTTGCAACAGGACGAGCTTCTGGAAAAAAATGGGGAACGACCTACGTCTGCCTTATCTTTTTGTTTTTTCATTGGGTTGTCAATGCTGTTTTGAGACTTCTGCCCGCCGAGCCATTGTTAGGACCAATTCATAATCAAATCACAACTTATCAAACGCTTGGTTTTCCGTTGCTTTTATTTATTCCTGCCTTTGCAATTGACTGGCTTCGAGATAAGTTTTCGGACAAAAACGATTGGACAATGGCTTTGATTTTGGGTATCATCTATACAGTAGTTTTGTTGGCTTCCCATTATCCGTTTGGTACTTTTTTGCACGAATCTCCGCTTGCACGAAATTGGTTTTGGGGTAGTAATTCTTGGTCGTTTCAGAATGATGCCGACTGGGAATACCGCTTTAAGTTTGGGCCTTGGAATGAGAAACCGCTTTCGGCTTGGTTAACTGGTATTTTGCTTGCGGTTGTTTACAGTGTCATTTCGTCTCGCATTGGTCTTGCTTGGGGAAATTGGATGAAACAAGTGCAGCGGTAACTCCCCACCCCTAAAGGGGAGCTAACAAGTTCTCAGAAGTGTCTTTCTATGAAAAAAAATTAATCAATGAAAAATATAAATACTATAGTAAAATACATTTTAATCCTTCTCCTTAGTTCCCCTTTAGGGGTTAGGGGTCACATTGGCAGTGCTGGAGTCGTACACGAAGGTAAAGCAGGCAATTACAGCGTACAAGTATATGTCGAGCCACCCGATGTGATTCCAGGAACGGCCAAGGTGTCGGTGATGGTTGATGGAAACGACATAAAAAGTGTAAAAATGAGTCCGATTTATTATTGGACTGGCGATGAAGGCTCTCCTCGCTCCGATGAAGGAGTCATGACAGAAGCAGGTAAATATGAAGGTAAAATTTGGCTCATGGAAAATGGGGCTGCCAGCGTAAAAGTAGTCATTGAAGGAGCAAGAGGAAAAGGCGAAGTACTGATTCCGATTGCGGCACTCTCTACGGCTCAACGCCAATTACCGAGTTCGTTGGGTTGGGTTTTGGCAGGGTTGGCTTTGCTTTTGGTCGGAATCATGACCACAATCATTGGTGCAAGTACGGGCGATAGTTTGTTGAAAGTAGGAGAGAATGAAAATAATTTAACCAAGAAACGCCGTCTCGTTGGTTCAACGATTGGAGCCTCGTTTTGTGGATTGCTTTTGTTTGGTGGAAATATGTGGTGGAATGCTGAAACGGCTGATTATCAACGAAATATTTATCGACCATATACGGCTACATCAAGTGTTAGTTTACGAAACGGACAACGAATCTTGAACTTTAAGATAGATTCTGCGTCTGTTAAGGGGCGTTCGATGAGTTTTATCATTCCTGACCACGGGAAGCTAATGCACATGTTTTTGGTAAAAGAAGGCTCGATGGAAGTGTTTGCTCATTTACATCCTTCTCGCAAAGATACGCTGACTTTTGAAGCTCCGTTACCTAATATGCCCGCAGGAAAATATTTGATTTTTGCTGATGTATTGCGTTATCATAGCTTGCAAAATACGATTACTGATACCGTCGAGATTCCACAAACACCAAAAGTAAACGTGATGCCAATGCTCACGGGCGACTCTGATGATACCTTTGTAGTAACGACACTTAATAAAAGTGCTAATTCGGTAGTTGATGAAAGTATCACCATTTGTGGTAGTCCAGGTGTGAAAACCAAGCTACAAGATGGTTCAAGCATTGTTTGGGAAGAAAAACCAAACCAGAAGCTTATAGCTGGAAAAGTATATGATTTGAAGTTTTCGGTGATTGCTCCTGACGGAAACCCTGCCGACTTACAAACGTATTTGGGTATGATGGGTCATGCTGCCGTTATTAAAGATGATGCAAGTGTTTATATTCATTTGCACCCCAATGGCACGTATTCATCAACGGCAGTGCAGGTTTTACAAAAACGCATTGACGAGACAAGCAATAAACGCCCTAACTTAAATAATGCGAAGAAATTCAGAGATAGTGTTGATAATGTACTGGCCAAACTTCAAGCCATGACCGAGGCCGAACGAGATAAATTATTAATGGGAAATATGAAACACGAGGCCAACGGGCACCATAACGGACAAGTTACATTTCCGTATGTTTTTCCGAAGACTGGGCATTACCGTGTTTGGCTACAAGTAAAGCGTGAAGGGAAAATCCTGACAGGGGTTTTTGATGCAAATGTTATTTGATTTTCAAAAAAGTTTTGAAACTATTAGTACATTAATTCAATTGAATTTATTCATTTTCAAAAAGCACTCAAACAACAAAGTTTGGGTGCTTTTTTTGTGTTTGTACGTTTGAGTAAAAATGCTTAAAATTGGAATATTACAATTATATATAATTATTTTAAATAAATTTTAAATACATAATTTTTCAATATTTTACATTTTTTGTCTGAATATTTTATTTTTAGAAACATATATTTTAATAAAAAGTAATTTTTTTGGATAAAACATTAAAAAATTAAACATCAAGTATTTTAATAGAATATGAAGTGTATTTCTTGTATCTTATCAAAAAGTATATGTTAATTGCATTTTTCAAATTATTTATTTAAAAAAATCAATTATTTTTAATCTTTATTTAATTTTTTTTGAAAAACATTTTTTTATTTAAAATTCACTTGATACTTTTAGTCATTGATTCTTAGATAAGTACAACAATTCTTCATCAGGCTCTTCTTTTCCGACCGCAATAGGGAAGGTGCTTGAAACTCATAAATACTACGCTTAAAATGCGGAATTGAGGATATGCCAGTGGCAGCCTTGATTGTAAATGATGGCAGGAAACCATCGACCCAAAAAATACTAACATTGCTTAGAAAGTTGGATTTTCTACACTCAGAATTTTCGACTTGGAAGATACACTTTATCCAAACTGGACCCTATAATAATTTCCCTTTAGGCCGATTGTTACGAAACCGAGCGGTCGGAGTCTCGTAATGATTCGGCTGAAAAGGGAACAACAAACTAACTTAAACCAAGAATTTATGATGAAGAATTTCTACTTATTAGTTTGCTTGCTGTTATCGTCGGCGATAATGGCACAAGACAAGGTCATCACGGGAGTTGTTGGCTCTGAAAGCGAGGGCGTTTTGCCTGGAACTTCGGTTACTGTAAAAGGAACTTCATTTGGAACGGTTACGGATGCCAACGGAAAATTTTCGTTGAAAGTCCCCGCAAGTGGTACTATGCTTACGTTTAGTGCCATCGGTTATGTTACTACTGACATTAAAATTGATAATAAAACGACATTTGATATAACCTTACAGCCTGACACCAAGACTTTGAATGAAGTTGTAGTAACTGCTTTGGGTATTTCGAGAGAGAAAAAATCGCTGGGTTATTCGCAACAAGAACTTAAAGGTGAAAGCTTGGTTGAAGCTCGCTCAAATAATATTGCTAACGGGCTTGCTGGTAAAATGGCGGGTGTTCGTATCGCAGCCAATGGTGGCCCAGGAAGTGGTTCAACTATCCAAATTCGTGGTGCTTCATCGGTTTCGGGTAATAATCAACCACTTATCGTAGTAGATGGCGTACCGATTCAACAACAATTTGATAAACAATTTGGGGGTGGTATTTCAGAAGTTAGCCCCGATAACATCAAAGATATTTCGGTCTTGAAAGGACCCAATGCCGCTGCTCTTTATGGTTCTCGTGCGGCCAATGGCGTAATCCTGATTACAACCAAAGATGGTGCTGGCACAAAGGGTTTAGGTATCGAATATAACTCTAACTTTACGGCCGAACGTCCATTGGTTAAACCAAATTTTCAAAATACGTATGGTGGTGGCTCAGGCTATACAACATGGTATTCGGATGGTTGGAGTGGCGTAATTACGCCTGATGCGTATGACCAATACAAAGCAGCTTACGGCTCGGTGAAACCAGGTTCTACTACGGGTACTGAAGGTACGGATGAAAGCTGGGGAGCCCCAATGGATGGTCGTTTAGTAAGACAATGGTTTACAGGAAAAGATGTAGCTCCGCTTACACCACAACCTAACAACTGGGATGAATACTGGCAAACAGGTACTACTTTGACCAATAACTTGGCTCTTTCTGGTGGAAATGATAAAGGAAGTTTCCGATTGAGCGTTGGTCGCCTTGACCAAAAGGGTTTGATGGCTTTCAATGATTTTTATAGAAATAACTTCAAACTTAATTCAAACTACAAAGTTTCAAAGTTTATTTCAGCAGTAGTTTCGGGCGAATACGTAAAATCAGGTGGGAATCGTACATACCAAAACGGTGACCAATTTATTTGGTCGCATCGCCACGTTTCGTGGGACCAACTGGCTAATTGGAGAGATTATTCGAGCGTACACATCCAAAGAGCAGTAGCTGGAAAATTACCAGATAATGACCCCGCAAACTGGCAACATACATTCTTCACGAATCCGATTTTTTTGAGTGAAAAACTACCCTATACTAACGAAAAAGACCGTTTAGTTGGTAATATCGCATTAAACTTTACGATTTCGCCAGAATTGAAGTTGATGCTCAGAAGCGGTACTGATATGTGGTCAGATACCCGTGTTAATATTGTAAACTTTGAAAGAGTGCGTAATGGTAATCAAACTCCAGGGCGTTATTCGGAAGAAGTTCTACGTCGTCAAGAGACCAATCATGATGCCTTATTATCTTACGAAAAATCAATTTCAAAAGATTTCCACTTGGTAGCTTCGGCTGGTGCAGCACAACGTACAAATTATTACAAACGTAACTACGCTTACGTTGGAGAGTTGGTTGTTGATGGTGTTTATAACTTGGCCAATTCAAACCCAAGCCAAAATGCTATCGAAAGTCGCATTGAAAAAGCCGAGGTGCAAAGTGTTTATGGTTCATTACAGTTGGGTTATTTGAACGCTCTCTTCTTAGATGCAACCGCTCGTAACGACTGGTCGAGTACACTTCCATCAAATGCTCGTTCGTATTTTTATCCTTCGGTTTCGCTGAGTGGTGTTATCACCGACCTCATCAATTATCCAAAAGATATTCTTTCTTACGGAAAAGTAAGAGCAAGCTGGGCTCAGGTAGGAAACGATGCCGACCCGTATCAATTAGCTCAAACATTCCGTGCGGGTGGCTCGTGGAATAGCTCATTGCCAGAATATTACGAAAACCTAACGATTTCAAACGCTACTTTAAAACCTGAAATTACAACGGGTATCGAATTAGGGTTAGATTTGAAATTCCTAAAAAATCGTTTCGGATTAGACTTCACTTACTATAATCAATCAACCAAAAACCAAATTCTCGGAGTAGAAATCTCGAAGGCCAGTGGTTATGACAAGCGTATCTTAAATGCTGGGCAAATTACCAATCAAGGTATCGAGATTATGCTCTCTGGGAAAGTAATCGAAGCTAACAGTTTCAAGTGGGATGTGTCGGTAAATTATTCTCGTAACCGCAATAAAGTAATTGAGTTGGCCGAAGGTTTGACTACCTACACACTCCAAGAGCGTCGTGGTTTAACTTCAATCGCTCAAGTTGGAATGCCTTACGGTGCATTGTTTGGTATAGGTTTCAAACATGCTCCTGATGGTCAAATTGTGTATGCCAATGGCTTGCCAGTAGTAGAAACTACGCCAAGAATTTTGGGTAATATCCAACCAAAATGGATGGGAGGTATCTCAAATACTTTCTCTTATAAGAAGTTTACACTTACGGCCTTAATTGATGCTAAAATTGGCGGGGATATTTTCGATGAAGGTACAGGAACTGCTCGTTGGACAGGCCAATATGCTGAAACAGCCGTTGGGCGTGAAGAAGGTATTATCGGTAAAGGTGTGATGAATATCGGAACTTCCGAAAACCCTCAATATGTGCCAAACGATGTGATTGTGGCAACCAACCAATTGATTGGCTATAACAACCCTCGTCGCTACCACGAAGCTGCAATCTTCGATGCTTCTTTTGTCAAATTACGTGAAGTTTCATTTGGTTATACTATTCCTAAAGCGATTTTATCGAAACTACGCTTGCAGAATGCTAAACTTTCGATTGTGGGACGCAACTTGGCTATTTTATTCAAAAATACGCCACACATCGACCCAGAGGTTGACCGTTTCGGTGCAAATCAACAAGGTTTTGCTTATGGCGAATTACCAAATTCAAGAAGTGTAGGGGCAAATCTTTCTATTAGTTTTTAGAGTAGGGAATAGGTTTTAGGAAGTAGGTGTTAGAGAAGGTTTTTCAAAGTAAATCTATTTTAAACCTAAATTCTACTACCTAAAACCTAAGCCCTAAAAAATTATTTACCTAAAATTTTGACAAATATGAAACTCAATAAAATTATATATTCGTTCGCATTTATTGGATTGCTTTCATCGATTAGTTCTTGTACGAAAGACTTCGATGAAATGAATACCGACCCAAATAACCCAACGGCTATCGGAGCTCAATATTTGTTTCCGTATGCTGTCGAAAAAGCAGTTGATAGATATTGGGGTGGAAACGTTCGTTTCGAGCGTCTAAACCTTGATGGTGCCATGCTTTGGGTACAATATTTAGCACGTAATATTTATTCAAACGAAGGCGATAACTACGGAATCACGCCCACATTTTATAACAATACTTGGAAATCGCTTTATAACGATGGCTTACTAAATTTTCAAAGAATCATTACCGAAACAGGCGAGAAAGGCAAAAGTCCGAATAAAAATTATGAAGGTGCAGCCTTAGTTATGCGTTCGTGGACATTCTCGCTCTTGACCGATTTATACGGAGCAATTCCTTACACCGAATCTATCAAAGGCACCGATGCAACGCCAATTTATACACCTGCTTATGACTCGATGGATAAAGTTTACGCAGGAATTTTAGCTGATTTGAAACTCGCTAACGAAAAACTGACCGTTGGAGGTCCCGCTATTTCGGGAGATATTGTTTATGGTGGAGATATTTTGAAGTGGAAGAAGTTTGCCAACTCGCTTCGTTTACGTTTGGCCAATCGCCAAGCGGCTAAAAAATCGGCCGAATCTAAGGCAATTATGAAAGAAATCCTTTCTGATGCAGCCAAATATCCCATCTTCACGAGCAATGCTGATAATGCACTTTTGGCCAATACCAATACTCGCCCAAGCAATAATGAGTGGAACGAAGTAATGATTATTGGTAGCCGTACTGACTGGAGTATTAGCAAAACGGTGGTTGATAAACTTACAGCTTTAGGCGATACTCGATTAGGTGTTTTTGCTACAAAAAACAAAGCGGGTGGTTACGAAGGAATCCCGAACGGCTTACCAGATGCGATTGCAACCACTTATTTGAGTTCGGCTTCGGTACTGACCGATTACTTCACAAAAGCAAGTGCACCGAGTGTAATCATGACATTCAGCGAATTAAACTTCATTTTGGCAGAAGCTGCTTTTGATGGAGATATTGATGGTAAAGCCGACGATTATTTCAAAAAGGGCATTGATGCTTCATTTGCTCAGTTTGGTATTACTACTCCTGCTACTTATTTGACAACAGTTGGAGCGATTTCTAAAGAAAAAATCATCGAACAAAAATGGATTGCTCTTTTCGGACAAGGAGTTGAGGCTTGGACAGAATTCCGTCGTACGGGTTTCCCGAAATTCTCTCCACGTGATGCCAGAGCGGTATTTGAAAACGATGGTGTTGTGCCGACTCGTTTGCCATATCCGACTACCGAGTATTCACTAAACAAGGCAAAACTCGATGAAGGTATCAAAATCAACGGAGCCGATAATATGAAAACCAAACTTTGGTGGACGGAATAAAATTAATGAGTGAATGAGAGAATGATTGAATGAAATTTATTCTCTTTCAAAGCAAATATTTTTTCACTATGCTAAAAAGATACCCTTGGCATATTCAAAAAAACAAAATCCCCCCTTTAGGGGCAGGGGGGTATTCAAGATGAAGAAAATACTCTATTTCAGCATTATAATTTTAGCCTTCGCAGTAACCTCATGTAAAGTTGACGACCCATTTGTCGACCGAATTGCTGCACCAGTTTTAGTGATTTTTGAAGACCCAGCCGGCAAATCAAATGGTCTTACAACTGAGCCTTCAGTGGTTTCTTCGGCATCGGCTGATGCTTCGATTACGGTGCGTTTGTTAGAATTAAATAAAGATGGCCTGCTTGATTATAAAGTGGGTATTGATAGTATTCCTGCTACGGCCGTGCCTGTGACATTCAAACTCAGAAATGGAACAAAAATCTCTGATGTAACAACTGATGGCACTGGTCGTTCGACTCTCAAAGTCTCGTGGAAAAGTCTCGGAATTGCTGCTCCTGCGGTTGGTTCTTCGGTGCAGTTGGCGTGTTCGGCAACATACAAAGAAGTATCATTTACAAAATATTTTAGATTAACAGCAACAAAATAATGGAAAATTAAAAATTGAGAATGGAAAATTTATTTTAACAAATTCTCAATTATCCATTATCCATTCTCAATTCTCAATTCAAAAAAGTCTCTATTCAAATAATAAAAAAACTAAGAATACAATGAGCAACATGATTAACAGACGCAGTCTTTTAAAGACAGGTTTAATGACAATCGGCGGAATGGCACTTGCTCCGCATATTTCAATGGGTGCATTCTCGGGTGCAAATTTTAGTCTTGATGAAAAAAGCCGACTTTATTATAGTCCGCTTTTGAGAGAGCATTTCTTAGATGAAAGACCAGATGTAATGGCAATGGCGGCTCGCTTAAATGCGAACGAAAACCCTTATGGGCCACCAGAAAGTACAAGAAAAGCCGTTGCCGAAGCAGTTTCGGGAGGAAATCGTTATTCATGGAAAGAATTGGCTACGTTGGTAGATAAATTAGCTAAGAAAGAGGGCGTAACCGACAAGCACATCATGATGGGCCCAGGTTCATCTGATTTACTCGAAAAGGTTGCCTTAGTATTATTTATGAATGGCGGTAATATTGTTTCGGCCGACCCAACGTATATGTCGTTGATTCGTGTGGCTGAAGCCGTTGGTGCAACCTGGAAGGCAATTCCATGTAAAGCTGACTGGTCGCATGACTTGAAAGCGATGGAAGCAGCTATCGACAAAGATACCAAAATGGTATATATCTGTAATCCGAATAACCCAGTGGGTAGTATTACGGCAGGCAAAGACTTATTAGATTTCTGTTCACGTGTTTCTGAAAAAGTGCCAATTTTTGTTGATGAGGCTTATTTGGAATTAGCTGAAGGAACAGGTACTGAAAGTATGGTTTCGTTGTTGGCTCAAAAGAAAAACGTAATCATTGCTCGCACATTCTCAAAAATCATGGGTATGGCTGGTTTGCGTGTAGGTTATGCCGTAGCTCAACCAGAGTTTTTGGATAAAATCCAGAAAATCACTCGTGGAGGTATGGGGATCTCGCATACGTCGGTGTTGGGTGCTATTGCCAGCTTTGAAGATACCGAATTCCAAGCGATGACTAAGAAGCAAAATACAGCTTGCAAGGAATTTTTGTACGAAAACCTTACAAAAATGGGCTATAAATACATTCCATCTTACACCAACTTCGTGATTTTCCCAATCAATATGGGTGGTAAAGATTTCTTAGCTAAAATGGCTTCTAAAGGTATTATGATACGTACTTTCGATATTCAAAATAAGCCTTGGTGCCGTGTAAGTATGGGTACGATGGATGAAATGAAGCAATTTGTGAAAGCATTGGGCGAATTATCTTAGTTTTTTTGTCATAGGTTAGAGCGATTTGGGGAAGTTAATAACTTCTCCAAATTTTCATTATTATAAATGCTTATATGGAGTTTATAGTGAAGTAATATCGTTCATACCCTCCCGAATTCTTAATCGCTACGGCGAACCGTTCTACATTCTAAATTCTTAATTATTATGGTTGAGGCTGTACAAAAAACACTTATCCTCCTCCTACTTATTGGACTGGGATTGGCTCTGAGGAGTAAAATAAAAAACAAAACCGAAATAAATGGTATCAAAGAAATTATCTTGTCAATCGCATTGCCTTCGACGGTTTTTATTGCCTTGATGGGAATCAAAATTAGTGCGTCTTTGCTTATTTATCCTTTGCTTGTTCTGGCGTTTAACTTTTTTATTTTCTTATCAGCTCCTTATTTTCTGCCTATTTTCGGAATCGAAAAAGAGAGTTCGGCAGGACGTACGCTTACGATGTTATTACCCTCGCTTGCCCCAGGCTTATCGAGTTTTCCGTTTATTAACGAGTTTTTGGGCGATGAATCGTTGGCTTTGGCTGCGATGGGCGATGTAGGAAACAAATTCTTTGCTTTGAATTTTCTCTACTTTGTAGCCATGAAAATGTATCTGAGAAATAACCAAGCAGAGGAAGTTGAAGATAAAGGAAAGGTTAAGAGTTTATTGCTGAGTTTGGTCAAAGAGCCAATTAACATTATTATGCTCTTGGCTATTGTTTTCCTTTCGGTGGGAATCAATATGAAATCATTGCCGACGGCAATTTCGGAGTTATTCAACCGTGCCAGTAGCCTTATGACACCGCTCGTACTGATTTATATCGGTTTGGCTGTGCAGTTTAAAGAAGGAAAAATCAAGCTCGTTAGTTCGATTTTATTATTCAGAGCGGGTATTACGATACTCTTTAGTGTGCTGATTATCAATATTTTCAATATCATCACCCCTAACCTAATTTTATTGGCAGTCGTAGTACCGTTGAGTTCGTGTAGTTTTTGGCCTTTTGCTCATATTTCGGCGATAAACATCAAAGAAGAAGATAAAAATTATGCAAAAGAAAGAAAAACTTTTGATATGAACTTAGCGGTACTGATTTTGGCTTTTTCGCTGCCACTTTCAACAATTTTGGTCATGGGAATTTTAGCATCGGGTGAGTTTTTTGCTCATACCAGTACGCTATTAGTTACGGGTTTGATTTTTACAGGCTTAGGGCTTGCCCCGCACGCCTTGAAGAAATCAAAAACGTATCTGAAACTTTCAAAAGTGTCAAGTTAATTTAAGGTTGAATAGATAAGCTAAGTCCACCAGCTTTTATTTTGTATCGTAGCACTATCCATCTAAAAACTAATAACCAAAAACTATTAACCACGTTGTCCGTAAGGGTAGCGTGGTTTTTTTGTTTTGATAAAGGATTTAAACAAACTTGCTTTAACGACGGCAAGGCTTCAAACCTTGCCGTCGTTTTGTTCGACAAAAGAAGAATAAAAAGTGTTAGATAACTCTTAAAACCAAAAAAGCCATTCCTGTTGAGGAATGGTCTTTCTTATTTGTTTACTTTGGGGTATAAAATCTTACTGACTCTTTGAGTCTTCTTCCCTAAAATCTCTGGCTATTACTTGCCCTTTAGCTACTTTTACGGCATTTTCGGCGTATTTTTTTGCTTCTTCCTCTCGTCCAACTTTAAATAATAGCTGAGAGTAAGTTTTCATAGCAATCGGATTCTCTGAAATTCTAAGCGATTTACTCAACCATTTCAACGGTAATTTCAATTGCTCTTTATCCGTAATATTTTGGGCAAATCTCCAGCCATAAAGACGTAGTTGATAGGCCACTTCTTCGTTATAGCCATTAAAAATATCATCACGGAGCATATTCCACTCTTCGGCCGTAAACTTCGATTTATCTTCGTATTTTTTAAATTCTGCTACTGATTGGTTCGTAAGCACTTCGGTATCAATGGCATCAACATAATTTAAGTAAGCCGTAATGCCTTTGCTATAATTTCCCCAGTTTTTGGTAATTTCATAAAACTCAATCTTATAGCTTGTCATAAGCATTTCTTTGTTGTAGAGCGGTGTACTGCGTTCATACCAAAATGGAGAAATTGCGGCTACTGCTGAGTTCATTAACTCTTCGTTTTTATTTAAAATGGCTTGGTTAAACGAACGGTCAATGATGCGGCTAATGCGTTGACGAATCCCGTTGGCATTTTCTTCGTTGAAGCTTTTTAAGTTTTCAGAATTGCTCATCAAAATCTTGAATAATTCGTCGTCAGAAGTTTTGTTGGTTTGGTAGAGATACTCACACAAAAGCAACATGTTTTGCTCTGTACCTAAACTTTTTTTGTCCAGTCCGAGAGCATAGCCTCTGATTGCCTTATCCAATTCTTTGATGCTTTTTTCACGCTCTTTATTGCTACCCGTGTGAGCCACTTGTAGGCGTCTGAGTGAGTATAAGTAAAACATTTCGGGGCTTTGTTCGCCTTTATTAAACATCTTATCGAGGTACTCTAACGATAAAAAGTTTTCGTTTACCTTTATCGCACGGTTGGCGTCGGCCAACAATTCTTTTGGGTTTGAGGCAAAATGTGATTTGTAGATAAGTTCGCCATCGGCAGTAAAGAAAAAGTACGCCGATGAAGCTCCGTAATATTTGAATTCGCTATTGGCTGATTTATCTCTGAGCGACTCAGAGTTGATTTTTAAACTCACAAAGTTTGCATTGAAAAATTCACCAACCTCCGATGTCGGAAATACGTTTTGATTCATCCAACGGCTGTTTCCTCCGTAGTTTTCGTAAGATATAAAAACCAACTTCCCATTTTGTTTGGCAAGTTTTTGGGCATTTTCAAAAGTTCCCCTAATAAAATCTATTCCTCGCTCACCTTGAGCAAATACTTGTGAGGTAAAGCACAGGCAGACCAATAAAAGTAGCTTTTTTATGGCGTCAGATGGAATTAGGATGTTACGTGTTTTGATGTAAAGATTCATAAATGTCTCCGCTTAATCATTTTCTGTTTAGGCATTTCCAAAAAGTATGCCACAATGCCGAGAGCAGAGAATTTAATTTGAATTAAAATAAAAATATAATTCAATCGTAGAAAAGTACAAAATAGCACTTTTTGAAGAGCTTTTGAAAGAATGGTATTACAAAAAAGTCTCTTTCTGCACAGAGCAAAAAGAGACTCATATATTAAAAAGATTAAAGGTTATTTATGTTCAAATTTTCCAGTAACGAATAACCAATACACTAATTTACCCTTCGGCTGCCACAATCTGGAAACGTCGGACGGCTGCCAGTGTAATACCCACAATAATCATGAAGAAGCCTATCCACAGTAGGTTAATATGAGGCTTTTCGGTAGCTTTTAGCACAATAAATTCTCGCTGACCTCGACTCACAGTAAAGGCAAATTTACCCGAAACAGGGTCAATTTTCGATAATTGTAAGCGAAGCCCCATTTCGTTATTCACTTCGGGCTTGCTCCAAACCTCACGGTTACGAATCGCAAAAACTGGACGCATTGTAATAGAAACATTGCGGTCGAGAATCTTCACCGTTGCACGGGCAGCGGCATCACCTTCGGCCAGCTGCATACCATCAACTTCTCTGATTCCTTCCACATTTTCAAGAATCGCCACGTAATCATTGATGAAGAAAGTATCACCAACCGCTACAGCAAATTCTTCGGGACGGCTCCAATCTCGCTCATCTTCGGCTACTGGTGGGCCCGAAACGAAGGCGTAAATGTCTTTATTCCAGAATTTCTTGATGTCAGGCGAAAGCACCGTTCCCATTTTTTCGTTGTCTTGTACACGTGGATAAAGATTAAATTTCTTTCCGTCTTTATCTGAATACTCAATTTGGAAGTAGGTATTTTCGGCTTCGTATTCAAGCGTATCGCCACGTTTGAAATACGTTTTATCACCATCAACTACATCAGCACGGGCAATCCCTTTATAATTACTGCCTGGTACTGGCCAAACGTATTTTTTCTCGATATATCCTGGGGCATTTCTTACATCAACAAATTGGCCTTTGTAGGTAAACGAAAACTCGCTCAGTTCGGTTGGTCGGTTTAGCCACAATAACGCATTTTCTTTGTTGTCGCTTTCGTTTTTGAAGATTTTAGCTCCCGAAAAATTCAATGAAACGACTTTCGAGTAGCCCGACGAAAACATAATACCTATCAACATCACCGCCAACCCCATGTGTGTAATGGCTCCGCCCGCAACCTTAAACTTCCCTTTCAGAATATCAGTTAGAATACTACCATTGGCCACGATACTAAACACCGCTGCCGTTAGTAATATGATATATTTCCAGTTGTTTACTTTGGCAAATGTGATAATTAATGCCGAAGCTAAAAGGCTGATAACGAGCGGATTGATTAGTTTATTAAGGCTTTCTTTTTGTACACGCTTCCACCAGAAAAACTGTGCAACACCCGTGAGTGCAGTAATCAGTACAAAGAACCACATCTGAAACTGGGTAAAGTGTTCGACCTGATTGGTTGGCAATGCCATATTGAGTTTTGCCCCAAAGATTTCGCCCACTTTATTATACACAGGAATCGATGTCGTAACAATTACTTGGAAAGCGGCCAAACAGAGCATCAATACTCCCGAAAATACCCAAAACTCACGTGAGAAAGTAGAAACTTCTTCGTTGTCTTGTGGTAAAAACTTCCAACGAATAGCCGAAAGTACAATCGAAACGACGATGAAAGTTAGTAAGTAAATCAATAATTGGCCTGAAAGTCCCAAGTCCGTAAATGAGTGAACCGAAGCATTTCCAAGGATACCACTACGAGCCAAGAAGGTCGAGTAGATAATCAGAATAAACTGAGCAATGACCAAAATAATGGTATATTTTAAAGCCGTGCTACTCTTACGAGCCAAAAGCATCGTATGGAAACTTCCTACTAAAACTAACCACGGCACATAAACAGCATTTTCAACGGGGTCCCAATTCCAATAACCACCAAAATTTAGCGTTTCGTAGGCCCAAATTCCACCCATCATGATTCCAGTTCCCAATACAACCGCCGCCGTTAATGTCCAAGGCAACGAAGGTTTAATCCATTCGGTGTATTGTCTTTTCCAAAGCCCCGCAATACAAAAAGCAAACGGTACGAGGGTCATTGCAAAACCTAAAAATAGGGTAGGCGGGTGAATCACCATCCAGTAGTTTTGGAGTAACGGATTCAAACCATTTCCATCTTTCGGCACAAAGTTGGGGTTCGTTTTCCAAATCGGAATATTCGGCATTGACTCTTTCAGTGTCAAGAATGGAGAACTTCCAATCTTAAAATCTCCCCAAAGAACCACACCCAAAATCATCGAAGCTAAAAACACTTGCACCAACGCAAAAATAGTCATTGTTGGAGCTTCGATACTGGCATTACGAGTCTTACGAAGCGTAGTATTGATTAACAAAACACCCAACACCACATTCCAGAACATCCACAATAAAAAACTACCTTCTTGGTCTTGCCAAAAACACGAAATGGCATAACCAAGAGGTAAACTCCACGAAGAGTTGTCCCAAGCGTAATGATACTCAAAATAATGATTGAAAATAATACTCAACAAAGAAGCACAAATAGCAAAAATCGCCAAGGTATGCACATAAAATGCTCCACGGGCAAATTTAAGCCATTGGTCAGTAACTTGTTTGCTGCTCAACACCTGCGGACGTGTAGCTTGCCAGTAAGCATAAGTCGAAACAATGGCAGCTACAAAAGAGATAATCACGGAAATATGTCCGATATTTCCAAGGTATGGTCTTAACATGATAAGTATTGTATGGGGTACAAAACCAATGTTTTCGCCCCCAAAATAATTATGTTTAGTTTGTATTGAAGAAAGCAAACAGCCAAAACGCTGAAGGCCCTATTGTGGACTATTGACTGTAAGCTGTGGACTGAAAAAGTATCAACCTAACCAAGCTGACCAAGGAATACGACTAAGAATTAAAACCAACGCCAAACCAAAGAAAATAGCTGTTTGCTTAAATTTACGGCCATTTCCGACTGCACGCTTCACGCGAACATTACCGATTGTAACTAAAACAACTGCAATCAGGTTAATCGTTGGGTGTTCAACTGCATATTGGCGAAGTGTACTATCTTTCATGGTAGCTTTCATATCAGCAAAAGCTGACTGAGTAATTGGCGAAATAAATAATAGTATTAAACCCAACAAAAACATAGTGTGCGTAGCTATCAAAGCAAACTTGTTGATTTTTAGATGAGTTTCTTCAAAACTTTTTTCGCTTGTCGAGCCAAGAATACCGTTGATAGTTGCTGCTGCCAATAAAGCAAGTGTAGCAAAAGCTAAATATGAGTGAATTGGTTGGATGATTGAGTACATATTTATGAATTTTGTAAGTAAATTATTAAAATTTTGTGCGAAGTTACGCCATAATCATTTAATAACATAACTTAGCACATACAGGTTTTGTTATCTGTGGGGCGGACATCCTGTTCGACGAAAAAATGAGAAAAATTAAATGAAAGTTTTAAGACCAGCAATATTTATCATAATAACATCCTTACTTCTATTCGCATGGCTTTTTCCACAGTTTCTGCGTTGTTTCTTTGTGGAATATGATAGTTTTCAAGAGATAAAGCCTAATATTTTTGTTGAACAAAAGACTACTAAAAAACAGCAAGACTCATTAATTAAGTATGTAGAAAGTGCTGAAAATCGGCTAAAAAACTTTTGGGGAAGTAAAAATGGACAGGCAAAAATTATTTTTTGTAGAAATATTGAAACTTACCAAAAATACGCTAAAACCACCGAAGGTGCGGGTTTTAGTATCGGAACGCCGTTGGGCTCTTGGATAATCTTGAACCAAGATGGCTTGAATGTAGATGTGATTGCCCACGAGATGTGCCACGACGAACTCATGACCAAATTGGGATGGTGGAAAACCAAGCAAGAAATTCCGACGTGGTTTGATGAAGGCTTGGCTCTAATGCTCGATTATCGTTTTGTAAATAGCCAAGATTCTATCCAACGATACATTGACTACCGAACCGAACTGAGTTATTTAAGTCCAATTCCGATTCCGCTTAACGAACTAAATACCCAAAAAGACTTTTTCGGGCAAGGTGAACTCAACACAAAAATTGCCTACTTTACTTCGGCTGTTGAGGTTTCCCGCAGGATTTCTCTGAAAGGCAGAAAAGAAATTTTCAGCATCATCAACAAAACCGAAAAAGACGGAAAGTTTGAGTTTTGATTAAGGTAATGCAAAAGCCAAATATTTATCACCTGATGGTGTCTTTAATTTACCACCACCACAGGCAATAACCACATATTGCTTCTCTCCAACGGCATAAACACTTGGTGAAGCATAGCCCGCCGCTGGTAGTGTTACTTGCCAGAGTATTTTACCTGTTTTTCGGTCAATGGCTCTAAATTGATGGTCTTTTGTGGCTGCAATAAATAAGATACCTCCTGCCGTGACGGCTGGCCCTCCGTAGTTATCAGTACCAGTTGCAGGAATTCCCTTTGCTGTGAGTTCTGGATATTCTCCCAGTGGAATTTGCCAAATACGCTTTCCATTATTCATATTAATGGCCGTGAGTGTTCCCCAAGGTGGTGTACTGATAGGATAACCATTACTATCATACCAGCGATTATAACCTGTAATTTTATATGGACTTTCGGAAAGCTTCGATTTGTTGGCGGTTTTTATCGAGCCATCTTTTCCGAATAAAAACTGAATAATTGCCTTACTTTCCTCGGCTTTAATATGGGTTAGGGCAGGCATACGTCCACGTCCTTTTGATATGAGCTGTAGAATGGCCGCTTCATTATATTTTGTTTCAATGTTTTGGAGTGACGGAAATGTTCCATCTTCGTTTCCCTCATGATTGACTCCATGACAAGTCATACAGTGGGCTTGATAGAGCTTTTTG
>JACCDW011135946.1_pt1 | contig 48697 bp, 38 predicted proteins | sample 7449781 | NCBI WGS metagenome assembly JACCDW01 (sample SAMN15323449, study PRJNA562643) | freshwater metagenome | isolation source: river surface water | place: USA:Blue River Watershed | collected 2017-08-18
ATGACATAAAGCAACTGCAAGAGCATCAGTTGAATCAAAAAAAGCAGTGTCTTCATTAATATTCAATAATGATTTTACCATGAATCCAACTTGTTCTTTGCTCGCATTACCATTTCCTGTCACAGCTCTTTTCACTTCTTTAGCTGAATACTCAATCACGGGTATACTTCTTTGATTTCCTGCGAGCATAGCTACCCCTCGGGCATGAGAGAGTTTTATCAAGGATTGAGCATTCTTTGCATAAAATGTTGCTTCAAGTGAGATTTCATCTGGCAGAGTTCTATCGATAACTTGAATCAAATGCTCATAAATCATTCCTAGTCTTTGAGGCATAGATTCATAATGTTTTCTAGCTTCTACAACACCATATTCAAGTACCTTGAATGAGTCTTTACCAATTTTCTCTATGACTCCATAACCGCAGATGACACTGCCAGGATCGATGCCCATAAATATCATGTTAGTCCCACATTATATTGTAGATACATTGCATAGGCCTCATCCTCGGATAAAAATTCTGAAGGACCAGATAAACTGAGTCCTCCGTGTAACAATGTATCAATAGTTAATATTGAACCGGACTTAACTTGTATGGATTTGGGATAGATATGATTCATTTCTGAAATAAAGGGTGAATCCGATTCTGAAACATATGTAAACCCTGAGGCTAATGCTCCAGTACCACATGCAGCAGTTTCTCTTTCTACACCTCTTTCAAATGTTCGGATGCGAAGCACTCCATTCTCTTTGGGATATACAAGATTCACATTTACACCTCTTGGAAACATGTCTAATCTTCGCAGAGGTTTTGCAAAAGCAATCAAATTAAAATCGTCGAATTCTTGTTCCGAATTCATGAATTGTTTAGCATCTATAATCAAATGATCAGATCCATTTTCAACATAAAAGCCATGTATATTATTTTCGATTGGCAAAGCCACTGATTTGATAGATGGAGAATTCTCAAAATGTACTGTGACAATTTGGCCAAATAATTCATACTCTGCTTTATATATATTTCCTGCCATTATAAATGATACAATCCCGCTATTCTGCTCTGGATTCTTGATTTCTTGAACATAATATCTTACAGCACATCGTGCGCCATTTCCACACATTGGGCCATGCGAACCATCTGGATTTAAAAAATCTACTTCAAAATCAAATGCATCATTTTCTCGTATGGCAATGAGGCCATCAACAGACCAGTTGATTGGTATGTCTTCAACGATGAATTGAGCAAGTTCAGCAATAGAAAAATTCAATATTCTATTATCTATCACACAGAAAATATTTCCTGCACCATGCATGAAACTATACTGAATTTCTTTTGCATTCATGATCTATTCCTCATTGAACTTCTGATGTAATCATTGCTAATTCAGTTTGTAAAGCTCTAACAATATCAGTATTTCCGGCTATGATTGATGAAGATTTCATAACATTCAAATCATTTCCAGAATAATCAATTACAACACCTCCGGCTTCCTTCACCATTAATGCACCAGCTGCCATATCCCATGGTTGTAAAGCTACTTCCCAAAAGCCATCAAATCTTCCGGCAGCAACATAAGCAAGATCTAATGCGGCTGAACCTAATCTTCGGATTGGTATACCCAATCCAACTATATGCGAGAAATGTTCTATACAAAATTGGGGATTATCTTTTACAGAATAAGGAAAACCTGTCACGAGAAAACTGTGTATCAAAGATGTTTGCTGAGTAACATTGCAATTTTGACCATTTAATGTTACTCCACCATCTTTTTCTGCAATAAATAACTCATCTGTCATAGGGGAATAGATGACACCACAGAGAATATCATTATCTTTTAATGCTGCAATACTTACACAAAAAAATGGAATTCCATGAGCAAAGTTAACAGTACCATCAAGAGGATCTACAATCCAAATGATATCACCTTCAGAATAATGATGACCCGATTCCTCTGTAAGTATCTGATGATTTGGAAATACCGATCGAATTGTTTCAATAATAATCGCCTCAGACTTATGATCATATTCAGTCACTAGATCATGAATCTGCGATTTAGTAGAAACGGAAAAGTTGGTCCCAAATCCTTGCTTGAGAACTTTACCGGCTTTTTGTGCTGCATCAATAGCCGTTTTTTGAATAGAATTCATGGTAATGAGTAGATAATTCATGACAAAAATACAAACTGTGTAGAGTGAATCACAGTTTTTAATCCTGAATGTAATTGATTTCATCAACGAGGCATCAATTTCTTATTTTTGTACAGTTAAAAATCTACAAATAATTGATAATTATGTCAATACAACAAAAGTCGCAAGACACGGTTTCAGTTATAACGCTAGGATGCAGTAAGAATACAGTTGATTCGGAAGTATTGTCGGGTCATCTCAAAGCTGCTCAACTAAACTTGGTTGATGATCCTGAGCAAGCTTCAACAGTTATTATCAATACTTGTGGTTTTATTGATCTTGCAAAAGAAGAGAGTGTTTCTGCTATCCTTGAAGCAGCCGAATTAAAGAAACAGGGGAAGATTGATACTCTTATCGTTGCTGGATGTTTATCCGAGCGCTATGGAAATGATCTCCGCAATGAAATTCCTGAAGTTGATCATTTCTTTGGTACAGAAGCTTATGGAAATATCTTGAAGGTGGTTTCACCAGATTTGAAATATGCATTACTCGGAGAAAGAGTCCTGTCTACTCCACAACATTATGCTTATTTGAAAATCAGTGAAGGTTGTGATAATCCATGTTCATTTTGTGCAATTCCACTCATGCGAGGACAACATAGATCTAAACCAATAGAAGATTTAGTCAGAGAAGCGCAATCGCTCACTAGGCAAGGTGTAAAAGAGCTCGTTCTAGTTGCACAAGATTCTACATGTTATGGTTTGGATATCTATGGTAAACGCAGTTTGGATTCGCTTCTGCGTGCTCTAAGTGATGCATCAGGTGCAGAATGGATAAGATTAATGTATGCATATCCTGCAAAGTTTCCGAAAGAAATTCTTCCTGTAATTGCCGAGCGTGATAATATTTGCTCGTATATCGATATGCCGATGCAACATATTTCAACGCAAATGTTAAAGTCAATGCGTCGTGGAATCACAAGAAGAGCAACTGAGGAATTGATTCATCTTATAAAAGAGACTGTTCCAGGAATTACTCTCAGAACTACATTTATTGTTGGTTATCCAGGTGAAACAGAAGAAGATTTTCAAGAATTATGTGATTTTGTAAGCACTGGTCTTTTGGATAGAATGGGTGTATTTACCTATTCTCAAGAAGATGATACCTATGCCTATATTCTTGGAGATCCGATTCCGCAAGAGGTTAAAGATGAACGTCGGACAATCTTGATGGATATCCAAAAGCAAATCTCGCATGATGCAAATCAAGAATTGATTGGGAAGCAAGTGCGTGCAATAGTCGAGCAGGAAATCAATGGAGAATATCAATGTCGTACAGACAGAGATGCGCCAGAGGTCGACAATGAACTCTATGTTCGTTCAGACAAACCACTTCAACCTGGTGATATGATAGTAGTTGAAATCGATGATGCCGCAGAGTTTGATTTATTTGGTCATATAGTTGAATAAAAAAAGAGGCCATCACAAGTAAAGTGATGGCCTCTTCTCAAAATATGTTATCTATCATTTTACTGAATAGCGAATCAACTCTCTTACTGATCCATCACCCTTGAAATTTATCGGTGTAATACCTGGGATTGTGACATTGAGATCCACTGCTGGGAATTCTTCTTTGATGATTCCAACATTTTCAGCTACCCAAATATATTGCTCAACTGAAGCAATTGGATTATTAAGTATAGATACAGTAAGCGTAATTGTGAATTTTGTAGTATTGGGATAATTCACTCCATTTAACGATACGGTTGTAGCAGAACCTGCTCTTTTACCTTTCATAGAAATCAAAGCAGATAATGGAATTGGTATTCCTGGCAATGAGATATTATTCACTGTAGTATCAGCAATTGCCCAATTAGAATCTGCAGGCCATGCATAATCAGCAAATTTAGACCAACGTCTATTTTGCGGGATAATAGGGTCAATCAATGCTGAAATATTCACACCAGGTGGCAAAAATTTCCAGTAACCTAAAATTGTTCTTCCTTCTTTGCAATAATAATCTGTCATTGTATTGGTTCCTGCAACATATGTCATAAATGCAGTTGCAGATTTACCTGATTGAGTAGAAGCATCACCTACGACAACTGAGTCAACTCTAAGTGATGACATGTCTTTTTGTTTTGTGATTGAATCCAGGCGATATGAATTATACACATAATAACTGCCTTTCTTCAAAGGCATAATATCACCATCTGCAGTTGGTGTAGTAGTGCTATCATCGGAACAAGAAGACATTCCGAGTGTAAGTCCCATCGCAATAAGGATGAAAACGGATCTGAATAATGATTTCATGATAAAAACCTCTATAATAATGAATTACATATTTCTGCGATATTGTCCGCCAACTTGATACAATGCATTCGACATTTGGCCTAGCGAACATACTTTTGCTGCTTCCATAAGAGCTTCGAAAATATTCCCATCTGAAATTGCATTTTGCTTTAGCTGATTCAAAGCTTTTTGTGCTTCAATCGAGTGATGTTCTTGAAATGCCTTTACATTAGAAATTTGTTTTTCTTTTTCTTCTGTTGTGGATCGAATTACTTCCTGAGGAATAATTGTTGGTGACCCATTTTTGGAAAGAAATGTATTTACACCAATGATTGGATATTCACCTGTATGTTTCAATGTTTCATAGTAGAGAGATTCTTCTTGTATCTTATTTCTTTGATACATGGTTTCCATCGAACCCAATACTCCGCCTCTTTCTGAAATGCGATTGAATTCGGCATACACTGCCTCTTCAACAAGATCAGTTAATTCTTCTATTATAAATGAACCTTGCAATGGATTCTCATTTTTTGCCAATCCTAATTCTCTATTGATAATGAGCTGAATTGCCACTGCTCTTCTCACAGACTCTTCAGTCGGAGTTGTAATTGCTTCATCATATGCATTGGTATGAAGTGAATTGCAATTATCATAAATAGCATAGAGTGCTTGAAGAGTTGTACGAATATCATTGAAATCAATTTCCTGAGCATGAAGTGATCTACCAGAAGTTTGAATGTGATATTTGAGCATTTGTGAGCGTTCATTTCCCTTATAGATATTCTTCATGGCTTTAGCCCAAATTCTGCGTGCGACTCTACCAATTACAGCATATTCAGGATCAATTCCATTTGAGAAAAAGAAAGAAAGATTCGGCGCAAAATCATCGATATTCATTCCTCGAGAGAGATAATACTCTACGAAAGTGAAGCCATTGGCTAATGTAAAGGCCAATTGTGTTATAGGATTAGCACCTGCTTCTGCAATATGATAACCACTTATCGAAACAGAGTAAAAATTGCGCACTTGTTGTTGGATGAAGTACTCTTGAATATCACCCATCATTTTCAAAGCAAATTCAGTTGAGAAAATACAAGTATTCTGTGCTTGATCCTCTTTTAAAATATCAGCTTGTACTGTACCTCTAACTGTTTTCAATGCACGATCTTTACATTGTGCATAAATCTCTGCAGGAAGTACTTTATCGCCAGTGATGCCAAGTAATAATAATCCGAGTCCTGTATTTCCATCAGGTAATTCATGACTATTGGTAGCTGGATCAGAGCAATAACTTGGTAATTCATGTTGTGCTTGACCATAGATATCAGCAATTTTTGCTTTTACATCTTCTACAATTCCATGTTCATGAATATACTTTTCACATTCCTGATCAATAGCAGCATTCATGAAAAATGCAAGAAGCATTGGTGCCGGACCATTGATAGTCATAGAGACTGAAGTTTTGGGATCACATAAATCAAAACCGGAATACAATTTTTTAGCATCATTCAGGGTAGCAATTGAAACACCGCTATTTCCAATCTTCCCGTAAATATCGGGTCTAAAATCTGGATCTTCACCATATAGAGTAACACTATCAAAAGCTGTTGATAATCGAGCAGCTGGCATTCCATGACTGAGATAATGAAATCTCTTATTTGTTCTTTCGGGTCCACCTTCGCCGGCAAACATTCTTGTAGGGTCTTCTCCAGTTCTCTTAAATGGATATACTCCTGCTGTATATGGGAATTCTCCCGGAAAATTCTCTCGCATTGTCCAACGAACAATTTCTCCCCAATCCTTAAAAGTAGGGATTGAAATCTTAGGGATTTTTGTGTGACTCAATGATTCTATAAAATTTTCTACTTTAATCTCTTTATTGCGAACTTTATAGGTAAACTTTTCATTCCTATAATTCTTGGTTGTCGCATCCCATTCTTCAATAATTTTTCGAACTTCAGGTTTTAATTCACCCACCAATTCTTCATAAAGTGACTGAAGATTTGTAGTGATGTCATTTGTATTGGTGATGGTGTCTTGATTGAGTGACATAATTCTGCTCGATTTGAGAGTGAATATGCATAAAAGATATGGGCAAATTTACGGTAAAAACCCTAATGAAAACCCAAATTGCAACCTTCATCATTTGATTTTTGCATTCACTGGGCCTCTAGTGCCTGAAAACCTAGTTAATTCTGCTTCTATTGCCCCAATAATAACTTTGGTACTTACTTTTACAGGGATTTTTCTCTCATCATCTGTAACCCATATGAGGATTTTACCTTCGCTTTTAAAGAGTCCACCTTTTGTTACCATTGGTTCAATAACTATACAATTAAATGTCCCGCCTTCTACTGTCACTGTTTGCTTTCCGTGAATTTTTACCCCTAAAGTATAAGTGCTATCATCAACAAAGTTCTTCATCTGAATAATATCACCTTTCTTTTTGGATTGTAAATCCATTGTCCGAACAAAGAAAAATGCAGATACAATATCATGCGAAAATGTAGGGAAGGGGAACGTTTTCTCACCGACTATTGCTTTCTTTCCTCCATGATCAAAATATGCCTTGGCATCTCTACTATATCCACCTTCACGAATTCTCTGCTCAAAATAATAGGGATAAATACCATCTATGTCAACTATGGTTCTATACACATCATGTACGCGATACAGCCAGTCCAAAGACTTTAGAGAACGCACTTCAAATCGAATATCATAACATGGCCTTCCTTTATACATCACAGACTTTGGTTGGATATGAAAATATGCATCTCCTGCCTTGACGAATTGATACCCTACTTTATATTCTAATTTTTCACCTAATCCATATGCTTCATGTTCTATTATTCTCAGAGATTGCTGTGCATAGAGAATATTAGATAAGAAGAGTAGTGATATGTAAATGAGTGGTCGAATCATGTTCTAATCTACAAAAAAAGGCAAAACAAATTATTGTTTTGCCTTTTGACTAATATCATGGTGAAATAGATTATTGCAAACGCAAAGATTGTCCAGTTTTAAGCTTTCCTTCAGCAGCTTTTTTATTTTTCTTTTTCAACTGACTGACAGATATTCCAAATTTATTTGCAATGCTTTTCATCGAATCACCTTTGCGAACTTTATATTGTTTTGGAAGTCTTGAAGATGACTTACTTCTAGAATCCGATGAACTTCCTTTGCCAGTAACTTTAGCATAAAGCTTTATCTTCTGACCGCGAACAATTTTATTAGCTTTAATTCCGGGATTCCATGAACGCAGATCTCTTTCGCTCACATTATACATTGCTGCTATTTTGGAGAGAGTTTCTCCTTTTTTTAGAGAATGTACTTTAAGAGTAGATCCGGATGCTCGGCGCTTAGAAACAGCTCTAGTAGCTCTTTCATCAGCATAGGTTTGAGTAGGAATTTTCAGAATAGTACCAGCTAGCACAACTCCTGATTTCTTAATCTTATTGACTTGACGCAATGATTCCAAATCTATGCCATAATCGTCGGCTATTTGGGCAAGAGTTTCACCTCTTTTGACAGTGTGCTTGCCACCTCTTTTGAGTGTCGGTGAATTTTCTCTATTTTTTTCAGATTGAATATAGACAAGTTTAGGACTTGCTGTAGAAGATACAATTAACTCTTGACCTTCAGAAAGCTGATTTGCGTCAAAAGAAATACCATTCCAATTGCGAAGATCTGTCATGCGCACGCCATAACGCTGTGCAAGAGAGTATAATGTCTCACCAGATCTGACAATATGTTTTACATGTGCACGGCCACTTTTCTTTTGAATTGGCTCTGCTTCAACAGTTTCAGTTTTTGAAGGAATCTGCGACTCAACTTGATTAGAAACTATTGCACTTTCAATGTTAGCATTTTCAACCTTAGCGTTTTCAATTTTGGTACTTGAAGATTCGCTGACAATCCGTGATTGAATTGATGGCGATTGTTTTGGGTTTTCTTTCTCTGCAATCAAAGAAGTTGAAATCACCGGACTTGGATTTGACTTGATTGATATTTCTTTCTGGGGTGATTCTGATTTAATTGTATCAGGTTGCAATGTATTAGTGCTAATTGGACTCTGGGCTGCAATATTCTGTGTTGCCATCGGAAATGATTCTATGATTGAATCATTCTTCACCTTTGCAATGGTTGCAGTTCCTAAGGCTTCACGAGGAATACGGAGAGCCATACCTTTTTTGACTTTATTACCTGAAGGAAGTTTATTACTTCCTATAATATCTTGAGTGTTTACTGCATATTGTCCTGCAATACTCGAAATAGTTTCACCCTTATCGACAGTATGAATTACCCATGGATTTAGTTCTTCTTCAGATAACTTGGAGAAATTAGCTGCAAAAATCTCTTTACTTCCAATAGGAAGTTTCAAATCATAAGGTCTGTCACTGTCAGGAGGAGTTGTGAGACCAACTAATTCCGGATTTAAATTCTTTAAGTTCTCAACCGGTTCATTCAGGCATTTTGCTAAAGTTTTAAGACTAATTGAACCCTCAATTGGATATGTTTCATATGAATATTCAGGCTCGAACGATAATTCATCCTTTGTGAATCCATATTGTTCCTGATTCAAGCAAATGATTGATGTTGCGATGAATAATGGAACATAATTCTTGGTTTCTTTAGGCAAGTATTCTCTAATATCCCAGAATGTTGGGGCATCTTTTTGAATTCGTGCAATTCCGCGGCGAACGGGACCATTAGGACCACTATTATAAGCTGCCAATGCTAAATGCCAATCACCGAATTCATTGTACAACCATTTGAGATATCTCATGGCTGCTCTAGTTGATTTTTCGGGATCTCTTCTTTCATCAATCCAAGAAGTCATTTTGAGCCCATAATCGCTCGCTGCAGCTTGCATGAATTGCCACATACCGACAGCCTTTGCCCATGATACTGCATTTGGGTTTAAAGCACTTTCGATCATCGACAAATGAATAATCTCTTCAGGCATATCTTCTTCTTTGGCAATACGCTTTAAAAGAGGGAACCATCGGGTACTTTTCTCAATCCATCTTTTGAAGAACTTTCTACCTTTATCTTGAGATAAAAAGGTAATGTTCTTTTGTACATGCTCATTGATTTCTAGTGGGATCATCAAACCAGGAACACCTGGTGCTCCCGATACCCGTGAACTTGCAAATTGCAATGTTGACATTGTCGGTGAATTAGGATCAATTTCCTCTACTTCTTGATAGATCTTATTCCGGAGCATAAAAGCTGAAGAGCTCTCAGGCAAACTGTCAATGATTTGAACATAACTCTCATAATCATCGATTATGGATTGCGCCAAGTCGGCGAAATCATCATTAGATTCAATACCAGGATAGCTTGCCAGGGAGTTCAATGCCTGAACTGCATCTTCAAATAAACGAGGAATAGATAATGTGTCATCATTTTCAATCGCAGTTAAAGCCTTAAGGTACTTTTGTCTGGCCTTTTCTAATTTTTGCGAAATGAAATAATCTGCGGCATTCTTTTGATCACCCTCAGATTTGAGAACTTGTTGATTTGATTGGCTCTGCTGCGAATTTTGAGCATGAACAGGTGGTGCATGAAATAGCATCATGCCTATTGACAAAATGCATATTCCTAATATGTCTTTGATGATTCCTATCATCGGTTACTCCCTAGATAGTGTGTAAAACTATCACATCGTTGCTGCTCGATGTGAAGCACAATATACCTCATGTGTAAGCATTATTCAAATTGAAAAAAATTCATAAATGCTTCATAACATTGCTTTTACAATGGTATGTCGTTGAAAACCAAGTCAATAACGAATTGAGAAGTGTCCTATTGGGGAAAAATTCAGAAAAATAAACTTTGAGTGGTAAAGATTGTATAAGAGGTTGGTAAATATAGAGCTTATGAATTTATGGTGGAGTTTTATTAAATGCTACACTTATGTGGATAAGTTACCCAATACATGTGAATATGGTCATATTATCAATGAATGGATTCGGTGGTACTCTACAAGACTTATGCATTAAATGAACATAATAATATCTTTTTCTCTTCTTGATTAAACCATTCAATACCACTCCAATGTATTTGAAACTCATCTATTTTCAAATTTGGAAATGCAGTAATGGCATCTTGTTTCTCAAGAGTCAAATCCCCACCTTTCAAAAGAACATATGATCCACTATTTTTGATCAATGGTTTTGTCCATTGCACAAGTGAAGTTATCGGAGCTACTGCTCTTGCTATGATAAAATCGTATTGACCTTTGTGTTGTTTATCCGTAGCAAGCTCTTCCATCCGTGAAATATATGTTTTGAAATTTCTTTGCCCTGTGTGTTCAGCGAACATAGAAGTTAACTTCATTTTCTTTGCAATAGAATCCACCATAGTGATTGATACATCAGGACGAGCAATACCAACTGGTATGCCAGGAAAGCCACCACCACAACCAACATCTAAGCATTTGGCTTTTTCATGAAGCAATTGTGATTTAACTATGCTTAATGAATGCATAAAATGTCGAACCCAAATATTATCCATGTCTTTTCTTGAAATGAGATTGACCCGTTCATTCCAATATATCAATTCATTGTGAAAACGCTCAAATGTAGACACCTGTTCTCGAGAGAGCAAAATCCCATTTGCATTACATATAGTCCAAAACTCTAATGGATCCATCATGTGAAATGTCCTTCGCGTGCATGTCTATATCCACGCAGAAAATCAGAGATAAACAAAGCAGGTTTGCCTTCTTCTTGTATTTTCAATAGTGAAATAACTCCATCTCCCGTACCAACGATAAATGAGTCATTTGTAATGAGAAATTGTCCTGAAACCAATTGTATATCATGAGAAATACATTGTGTCCTAAGAATTTTCAATGAAGCATTATTGAATATTGTCCAAGCACCTGGTTTAGGATTTGTTCCTCGTACTAAATTATGAATAGCTGAGCTTGGTTTTGTCCAATCGATTCTACAATTATCACGGAATAATTTTGGAGCAGGAGTAGCATCGCAATCATTCTGAACTAGTGGGATAATTGAATTATTGATTAATGACCTACATGTAGATAGTGATAGCTGAGCTGCAGGAATTTTTAATGCTTCAAAAAGTTCACCAGCTGTCATATCATTTGGAATATCATAAGTGAACTGCTCAATGATATTTCCTGTATCAACTGTATCATTGAGCAAAAAAGAAGTTAATCCAGTTTGAGTTTCGCCATTGATGATTGCCCACTGAATTGGAGCAGCGCCACGATATTTAGGTAATAGACTACCATGAATATTGAATGCTCCTAGTTTCGCTAACGTATACACTTCTTTTGGTAAAATACGGAAAGCTATTACTACAATAATATCTGGTTGTAAAGCAGATATTTGGGCTATAAAATCTGGATCTTTTAGACTTACTGGTGTGTATAGAGGAATTTGTAATTCTTTGGCGCAGTTACTGACTGGTGAGCTTTGAATTTTACGTCCCCTTCCGGAGGGTTTGTCTGGTACACTTACAACTGCTTTTACGCCCAATTGTTCATGAAGAAGTTTGAGTGTTGGAACTGCAAAGTCCGGTGTGCCCATGAATATTATAGATGGCGAATTCATTGCTCAACCATGCATTGTCGGTTGATGACCGAGTGTATCTATAATTTTTGCCTCAATCATTGCTAATTCATGCATTCTTTGTTTTACAATTTCAGCGGGGAAATACTTACGAGCAAGATCAGTAAATGTACGATAATGTCCAGCCTCACTCGCAAATAGTTCTTGATAAAAATCACGTAAATCTTGAGATATGGACTCGGACTTTGCTAGGAGTGAAAATCTTTCACATGATCGAGCTTCAATCAAACCATCAATAAGCAATAAATCAAGCATCTTTTCTGGTTCTTGCTTTCTAATATGTTTCGAAAGCTGTTTAGCATATTCATTTCCAGAATCTTTTACAAGATTCAGATCTTTTATTCGCATGCGTTCATATACTCTTTCAAAGTGATCCCATTCTTCCTTTAGAATAATGATCATTTCTTTGACTATATCTTCATGCTCAGGATAATTCTGAATCATTGTGAGTGCATTATAAGCAGCTTTCTTTTCACAATGAGCATGATCTATCAAGAGAGTGTCAATATTAGCCGCAGCGATTTCAACCCATTCAGGTCTTGTATTATTGAGTAAACAAAGCATGAAGTAATAAAAGAAAATCGAAGCTGTCTATAAGCCGAATTCTGTTTCCCAAAAGGGAAGAGAAGCATTTATCTTGAATCATTGTTACCAATGATTTCCTTGCGGCATACCCGAAAGAGGAAATGTCAAACGAGCAATCTGACTGTCCAAAGGACAACTCTTTCTTATTTGCCTTGCTCCGCGTGGGGTTTACCATGCCATTTATGTCACCACAAATGCGGTGAGCTTTTACCTCACCATTTCACCCTTACCGAATTGCTTCGGCGGTATATTTTCTGTTGCACTTTCCGTCGACTTCTCATTCCTTAGGAATGCATAATCGCCTTTGTGTTACAAAGCACGCTGCTCTATGGAGTTCGGACTTTCCTCACCGATATATCGGCGCGCTTCTCCGACAGCCCCGAAAATTATAGATGTATTATTCACCAAGAAGAATGCGGCCGCAATGTTCACATAAGAACATTGAATCAGGCTTATTACGCATTTCAACGATTCTCTGAGGTGGCACTTTACTAAAGCAACCAGAACAACTATTCTTTTTTACTTTTACGGCTGAGTCTTTGTGGAAAGTTCTAATTCTTTCATACTCTGCGAGAATAGCAACTGGAATTGCTTGTGCTAATTCGGCTCTCTTCTTAGTGTGTTGAAGAATTTCATCATTATGACCATGAGAAATAGAAGTCAATTCTTCTTCTTTTCCGGTTAGAACTTTTTGAGCTTCTTCCAGGTCCTTTTTACATTGCTCTAGAATTGACTGGAGATTCTCTTCTTTCACACCAACAGTTCTTTGCTCATCATAAATTTTATTGCGTTCATCTCTGAGCATTTCAATTTCATGAGTAATTGCATCAAATTCTTTGTTATTTCGAACATTGAATTGTTGTTGAGCCAATTGATCTTCTTTATCCTTAATCTCGAGGAGTCTATTTCCAGAATTAATTTTAAATGAATCAATTTCTTTTAAATCATTCTCTGCTTTTTCGGAATGCTTGGATTTTTCACGAACATATTCTTCAGCATCTTTCACTTGCTGTGGTAAATCGCCAAGTTCTTCTTTTAAATCATCGAGTGTGGAATCAATATCGGACATCGTTGCCAACATGGTAGCGAGTGAACTCATAGTATGCTCTTGGTGATAGATTGATAAACAATATTTATAAAATTATGATACATAGTAAATGGGTGAAGTGAGTACTTCAGACATGATAAATTCCAAGCTCAAATAATCATCATTTTGAAGAATGGTGCACATACCTTCAACCACAAATTGTTCCATTTCTGCATGACCAGGATCTATCAACATGATATTGCCTTTGGCCTCGTGAAACTGATGATATTTTACATCTGCAGTTATGAAACAATCAACATTAGATGCTAAAGCACTTTGCATATATGAAGAACCACTTCCGCAAACAATTGCAATTGATTCTATCATTTCTTTATTTCCCAAACAGAATCGAATGGGGGAGCCAAATACTTCATGACACTTATTGGCAAAGACTGAATATTCAACAGGATCAAATAACTTTCCAATAACACCCATACCAAAACCTTCAAATTGATTATCGGGAATCATTGGTTTTAATGTTGCAGGATTCAATCCCAAGGCTTTAGCAGCAAGAATATTCGTTCCTTCAGGATGCGTGTCAAAGTTCGTATGGATCACAATCAATCCAATATTCATTCTAATTAAATCATGCACATATGAACCAATGCGATCCGTCCGTCTAATTTTCTTCAAAGGAGAAAAAATCAAGGGATGAAAGACACATATACAATCAATATCTTTCTGCTTGGCTTCAGATAGAATATCCTCATTGATTTCATAAGCAATGAGGACTCTTTGAATGTCGGAATCTATTGGATAGCGATCAATTTGCAGACCTATGGCATCTCCGCTCCATGCGGTTTCAGGGGGGAAGAGCACATTTAATCTGTCATTAAAATCACTGAGTGTCATGTACTACCAATGAAATATGGAAAGTTGACACTTCAAAAATAGCAAAGTTTTACCAATTCGGCCATGTTCTGCTTTACAACAACTCAGTTGATTGGTTTAATTGTTGGAGCTGGTGCAGGTACTGAACCTGTTACAGCTGGCTTTTTTCTTTTACTATATTGTATGGACGCTCTCAATTTAACTCCATCTCTGATGATTCCACGCATGCGTAGTGTATCTTCAGCTGCAATATATCTGTCCTTATTTGGGAGTCCACCTCTTGCACTATGAGGAATTTGAGAAATAGGGATCCATGCTTCTTCAAAGTTAAGAGGATCATTTGGCAAAGTAATCTTAAATGTATTGCCCAGAATATCCCACCAAGGACCACCTTTCCTTCTCGTGAAATCAAACATGTCTATGATGATCACAGGAGTACCTGAATATGGAATATATCTCCTCTTTACGCTATCTCTTTTTGCACCTTCGCCCCAATAAAAAAGCCATCTAGCATCATCTCTGAATTGTCTGATGCAGGAATGTGAAACGGGTCTGCCTGGCATATCAAATTGATGAAATGCACTTCCTGCATGTAGATGAAAATTCCATGTATAGGGAAGTATCCAACTCGAATTGAGTGATGATTTTCGTAAGATTGATCTCCAATTCAATGCATATTTACCCGGAAATGTTGCTTTTCGTTCTTCACCAGTATTGCAGGCTGCAAAACGGACCAATTTCCCATATTCATAACAGGCATAACTCTGCCATGCATTTGAAACCATAATAATTTTTGGAATTGATGCCGCGGCTGGATAAACATCTGGAAAGACAGAATAATCTGTCAGATTAGGCGATAATACACTTGGAATCATAATAGTATCGCCAACTCTGAAATAATGTAGGTCTTTTCTATTTACTGTTGTGAAAGCTCTATATGCAATATTCAGTATCGTGTCAGTTTTACGAAATGTCTTCCGAATAGAATCCAATCTTTTTGCATTTGTAATTACTTGTTTTGTGTAAGTAATTGTTTGTCCAGGAATCACTCTAATAGCATTCTTTTCTTTCTCAACTGTCTTTTTGTGAGCAGATGAGTCTTTTTTATTCGAATCTGTATTTGTGTTAAAGTTCCTTTGACGGGTATTATTACGCTTGGCAACTTCTTCGGGTGAATTTCCTGATGTATTACCGCATGCCCCCCAAATGAATGTAAGAATGGTAAGTGAACCAAGTAATACGATGCTTAGTTGTTTACCATTCAACTTCGGAATATGATTCATGTCTCTGAAACCTTTGTGAATATAATCTCAATTTCCAAATGCAATGCCCAATGCTATAAATAATCCACCAAAATCCTTCATTGGCAAATCTTTAATACTTTCAATACCATTTCCACCAAAAGGGATATAGTAATATCTGATCAATGCAGACAAACTAGTTCTACCTTCACTTCCAAATGCAGAGCCTAAGCTTATATATCCAGCAGGTCTTCCATGCGCTAAAGTTCTTCTATCTGGTTCGAATCCATTTTGATCATAAGGCACTTGCAAAATCATTGAATATCCCAATCCAGCACCAATGAATGGTCGGAATGATTCTGATAATGATTCTCGGAATAATCTCTTTTGCATTCCTATCGTTAGTGGAAAAGAGTAAAGACTATTTACTTTATTTGGAATGAAAGTTCTTCCAGTCATTGGATCAATATATTCCAACTCATCACTATTGCGATTTCCTGTTATACCAAGAATCGCATTAACAGATAATGTTGAAGAAAGATGAGTCGAATAAGAACAACCAGCACCAAATCCATTGCCTGAAAACAATAATTCGATACTCCAAAATGAAGAATATCGTAATGTTTCCGCATTATCTGTAATTAAGGGTCTAGGAGAAGAAAAGACAATCATCGAATCAGGTACATTACCAAATTCAATGAACCCTTTTTCTTGAGCATGTAAGATGTTTGACCCCATGAGAAACATGAACAGGAAAAACACATACTTAATCACAATGCAAACTCACAGGAATAATATTCATGCTTTTAAGCAAAAAATATGCCATCTTACAAAAGAAAACTGAGCTTGAAGTGAATGCAATTCAATTGACTTCAATAAGATAAAAGATTCAATAGTTCCGCATGAATTTTATCTGCATTTGGGAGCATAGCCTTTTCAAGAGTAGGAGCAAATGGGGTTGGGGAGTCAAAAGCAGCAACCCTTTTCACTGGCGCATCCAATGAATCAAATGCTTTCTCTGTTATTCGAGCAGAGATTTCTCCTGCAAACCCCCCTGTTAATGTTGCTTCATGTGTTATCAATACACGATTCGTTTTGCGTACTGATGTAAGCACTGTTTCCTCATCAAAAGGTACCAATGTTCTGATATCAATCACTTCAATCGAAACCCCTTCTTTTTGCATTCTCTCTGCAACTTCCAATGCCATGTGAACTGTGCTCCCATAACATATGATACTTGCATCTGTCCCTTCTACAATCACACGTGCTTTTCCAAGGGGAATGATATATTCACCTTCGGGTACTTCTTCTTTAATCTTTCGATAAAGTCCTTTATGTTCAAAAAAGATAACAGGATTATTATCACGGATTGAAGCAGTCATTAATCCTTTTGCATCTGCTGGTGTTGAAGGACAAACGACTTTCAAGCCAGTTGCTTGTACAAACCATGCCTCTGAATTTCTGGAGTGAAATGGATTAGCTCCCACACCACCTCCTGAAGGTCCACGCACTACCATGGGAACACCAATTCCCCAACGATATGCGGTTGTGCCTGCAACATTTACCAATTGATTGAAACCACAAGTCACAAAATCCATAAACTGCATTTCTGCGACTGGTCTCATACCATTAAGCGAAGCACCAATCGCTGCGCCAATGATTGCTGCTTCAGAAATGGGTGCATCAATTACTCTCTTTGGACCGAATTCATCCAAAAAGCCTTTTGTTAATTTAAATGCTCCTCCATATGTTCCAATATCTTCGCCAATCATAAAAACAGATTCATCTCTTTTCATTTCGGTTCGAAGTGCATCTGCAATTGCTTCAAGATATGTCATGACAGCCATGATAAGATTCCAAGTTTAGGGTAGTGGGTGAATAGATATACAATCAGCTATCTGTTTGGCTTTCGCTCTTAGTGATTTGATATCAGCATCTTTTGCATCCCAAGTTAATGCAACTCCCATTCGTCGATATTTTCTAGTGATAGGTTTTCCAAAGATTCTGATATCTGAATTCTCGAATTCAAGTGCTGTATTCAAACCAGTGTATGATGGTTTATATTGTTGATCATTCATGTGTAAAATTACAGCGCTCACACCTGCTCTCTGTAGCGTAATGGAGGGAATTGGTAAACCCAAAATTGCACGACAATGTAATTCAAATTCTGAGAATGTTTGCGTTCCTGATAATGTCACCATGCCAGTATCATGTGGACGAGGGCTAAGTTCTGAGAAATATACTTCATCACCTGAAATAAAGAATTCAACGCCCCAAAGACCTGCTCCTGTTAAAGCTTCGGTAACTTTTCCTGCAATGTCACATGCTTTTTTGAATGCAGTTTCTGACATTGCACATGGTTGCCAACTTTCTTGATAATCTCCTCTTTCTTGGCGATGTCCTATTGGTGGACAGAATAAAGTAGGTCCATTTTTTTGAGTGACTGTGAGCAAGGTAATTTCATAATCAAAAGAAATGAATTCCTCAATGATCACTTCTCCTGAATCACCTCTTCCACCGGTGGCAGCATATTCCCAACAAGAAGGAATATCTTCTGGAGACTTTATGGTGGATTGACCTTTACCTGATGAAGACATCAATGGTTTGATGACACATGGAAAACCCATTTTATGTGCGATTTCCTTTGCTTCCTCAGGTGTAGTAGCATATCCATATTTAGCTGTTTTTACTTGTAAATCCTTTGAGGCAAGATCTCTAATTGCTTTACGATTCATCGTAAAATTTGCAGCTTTAGCACTAGGAACTACTTGCATACCAGCTTGTTCATAAGCATAAAATCGTTCTGTTCTGATTGCTTCAATTTCAGGAACAATGATATCTGGTGCATGTTTTGCCACAATTGCATCCAAAGCATCTCCATCTAACATAGAAATTACTTCATATTCATCTGCAACTTGCATCCCTGGAGCATCACTATAGGAATCAACTGCAATGACATGGCATCCAAGTCTTTGTGCACTGATAATTGTTTCTTTCCCAAGTTCACCTGAACCTAGGAGCATAATTTTCTTTGGTAGTGTGCTCATTGTTTAATCAATGAAAACATTTTTAAATGCTTCCTCGGCAGGCGGGAAGGGAAGATCTATCACAGCATCTATCGCATCTCTCATACTCTGTATGATTTGATTGCGCATAACTTCAACATCAGATTTTGTCAATACTTTTTTAGAGATGCAATGAGTTATATATCTATCAACAGGATCCATCTTTTGCCAATGTTCCAGCAAGTCTTTGGGTACATAACTAAAGTCATCATGTTCGGCATGACCACGCATTCTCATAGTGATTGTTTCGATGATTGTAGGACCATCACCTTTTCTTGCTCTGTTTACAGCTTCAATACATGTGTCGTAGACAAGTTCTACATCGGTTCCATCTATGGTAACTCCATGACATCCATATCCTAAAGCTCTATCAGATAATTGTTTACATGCAAACTCAATAGAGTTTGGAGATGAATATGCATATTGATTATTCTCGATAATCAGAATGAGAGGAAGTTTTTGCACGGATGCAAAATTCATTGCTTCATGAAATTCACCAGTTTGTGATCCACCGTCACCGATATAGGTCATTGCAACGCATGTTTCACCGCGCAGTTTGGCAGCCATAGTGAATCCAGCAGCAACGGGAATCATAGCACCCAGATGAGAAATATTGCCATAAATTCTTTTTGCTGGATCGGCATAATGCCCTGTTCCATCAGTGCCTCGCATATTACTACCATCACGAGCCAAAAATGCCTTCATGAGAACATCAAGCTCTTGTCCAAACACGAAATGCCCACCGATATTTCTGTGCATAGGGAATAAAACATCTTGTGATCCAAGTGCAGATGCACTTCCTACGCTTGTGGCTTCATTGCCTGTTTGTGAATATACACCTCCGAAAGCTCTACCTTGTCTATTGAGTCTTTGCATGGCCAAGTCAAATTCACGAGCCATGAGCATATTTCGAAGAAAAGAAATGCGTTGATCTTTTTTGACTGCTTTCGAAGTTATAAGAGCAGGTATCTTTTTAGGGGATGGCATGGTGATTATGAAATTGTGATGATTGATCCAGAATTCATTGATTCTACAGCTGCTATGCTTGCTTCCGATACATTCATAATTTCTTGGAAAGAAATAGGCATCGGATTTCCTGATTGCACTGCATTTACGAAAGCTTGCACTTCTTCGGCATGTCCCTTTTTCCCATCATATGAAACACTTTTCGTTTTCTTACCAGAAGCAAACGTGACAGAAGTGAAATTCTTCATTATTGCAGATTTACCTTCTGCAAATACTTCGCAATATTCTTTTTCGATTGAAGCATCTCCATTGGAGAGATAAAGGATGGTACCGATGCTACCATCTGAAAAACGAATCATGATATGAGCTGAATCATGATGAGCAATATGTCTACTTTCATGAGACAAAGGTTTTGCAAATACTTCGACTGGTTTAGAACCTGTCAAGTACACCATTGTATCTATGAAATGACATGCCTCACCAATGATTCTTCCTCCTTGTTTAGGATCCTGAATCCAACTTGAAAGTGGAATTGCTCCTGCATTAATTCGATACATGATAGATAGCGGCGAAGTACATTCAGAGAAGAATTTCTTGATGTCTTTAAATGGTTTGGAAAAACGCCTGTTAAATCCAACCATCACTTGCCCATTTGATGCTTGAACTGCATCGCGAATTTCATCAAGTTCAGATCTCTCAATGCAGAGAGGCTTCTCAACAAAAATTGGCTTTTTAGCATGTATTGTAGAAAGTACATATCGTGCATGGGAATCATGCCTTGTTGCACAAAAAATCATATCAGTTTCTGGATGCGATATGATTTCATCTGAATTTGTACCGCTGATAGAAAATCCGAAATGTTTTGCAACAGACAATGCATTTGCCGGATTAGAAGTAGTTACTCCTGTAAACTGTACATTCATTGATCGTAATGGTGGCAAAAGTTGAGCTTGTGCAAAACTTCCAGCACCTATGAAGCCAAGTTTAGTACCAGATTTTGTTTTGTTATTAGCATGAACAGAAATCATTGTTTCATGCTTGGCATCATCACGGTAAGTGAGCGCTATTCCTAAATGTGGTTCAGGATTTGCCCCCGAGATGATATCATATGCTTGCAATGCATGCTGAATAGAAAATGTATGTGTAGTCAGTATAGAAACATTCACTGATTTTTTATCAATCAAATCAATGAATGCTTGCATATTTCTTTGCTCTGTCCAACGAACATATCCTGCAGGATAGTCTATTCCTTGTTCTTCATATAGTGGGTCATATCTACCTGGGCCATAAGAACATGAAATACGTAAATCCAATTCTTTTTCATAAAAAGGGGAGCGTGGTACATTCATTGGAACAGCCCCAACAATGACAATAGGACTCTTCTTTCTTGCTATGGAAAGAGATAATTGCAAAGGGGATTCAGAATCTGTACTTGCAGTAATAATAACTGCATCAGTCCCTATTCCGCGAGTATAAGAGAGAATTGTGGAAATGGATTCAGTGCTACTTGGAAGAACAATATCACACCCACATTTCTTTGCTAGATCAAAGACTTCCGTATTCACATCTAAACCAATTACTCTACAACCGGATGCTTTGAGCATTTGCACAGTTAGTTGACCGAGAAGCCCCAAACCAATAACAGCAACAGTTTCTCCCAATCGTAAATCTGCTTGACGAATTCCTTGTAAAGCGATAGCACCTAGTGTGGTATAAGATGCATCAATGAAAGAAACTGAATCAGGAATTTTTACTGCTAGATTTTTTGGTACACTGATAAACTCAGCATGATGGGCATATTGAGCACCTGCGCAAGATACGCGATCACCGGGCGAGAATTCTTCACATTGAGATTCAATGACTATACCTGAAGCACTATAGCCAAGTGTTTTATAGGAGTCTAGCTTCGTTTGAACTCGATCGATTGTAGCCATGATACCGTCTCTTTTAACAGTATCTAATACAAGTTTTACTTGTTCTGGTTGTTTTTTTGCTCTTTCAAGAAGCGAAGCTTGCCCCCCAACAACGGAAGTTCTTTCAGTTCCTGCACTTATGAGAGAAGCCGAAGTTCTAACGAGAATACCACCCTTTCTACAAATCGGGGCAGGAACCTCGGCTAATGTCATTTCGCCATTTTTTTGATATTGAACGACTTGCAACATGGGTGAATTCAATGAAATTGGAATAAGGCAAAAATAGACAATTCGCCTGAATAAGCTTGGCCATGTTTACCTAAGAAAATCACTTAATCACATGCATTTTTCTTGTTGAAGAGAATTCACCCGACTCCAATACATAGAAATAGACGCCATTTTCGAGTGCAGATACATCCAAAGAAACTATATGGTCGCTTTTTGAAATTGGGGTGTCAGCACTTGAAAAAACTCTCAGAAGTCTGCCTTCAGAAGAGTATAAAGATAATTTGTAGGATCCATCCTTAGGTAATGTAAAGCGAATATCTGCAGTATTATTTACTGGATTTGGAGTATGCGCTAAAAGATTTGGCATCTCAGAATCAAACTTCAATGTGTGCAGATCACATTTTGAAGAAATCACACATTTGGCAGATTCTAATAATGGAATAATATCAACAAAAGGCAGAGAATCTGTTGTAATGATTACTGGTTCTAGATATAGATCAGAATTAGCAGAATCAGGAACAGCAATAGTGAATTGTACTTTTGCTATCTCTCCTTTCATAACAGAATCCAGTTTCATTGCTTTAATTGCAAGAGCACCCGGTGTTGGCTGAACGATGATCTTCGATGAATCGGATACAGTTATAGATTCAAATTTTAAAGCTCGAGGATTGTACCGTAATTGCAAAGTGAATGAAACTGATTGCAAATAGTACTTTATTTGTCTGTATACAGTAGCGAAGTCCTCACCGATGAATATGGGTAGAGTTACTTTGTCGCCAAGAACTCCAGTAACTGAATCTATTACTCCAATCATTGAACCCAATGAAAATGGAACTTCAATATCCGGAGCATAACCAGTACCAGCTATTGAACTTGAATCTTTTACCAAACATGGGAATGAAGATATTGCATCAATTGTGGATGAGATTGAATTCGAAGATCTCGGACAGAATCGAATGATACATTGAATGGTATCATTAGGATAGAGTAATGAGTCTAATGGTGGAATTGAAGAAATAAATTGCATTCCAATTGGCAATCGCATGATTGCATTTAATTTGATGGGAACATCACCATTATTCAATAGGGTCAAAGTAGTATCAACACAATCAAGTATTCGAACACTATCATAATTGATCACATTTAATGCTTTTATTGACGATTGCTTGATTATCACTTGACCTGAATCAGGCTCTGCATATATGCGATAGAGTATCACTTTTTCAGTATCAAAATAGACGCTGTCAATGATTATAGGTAATGATGTTCTTTTCTGGGTTTTTGAAATAAATAATGCAGTGAAAATGGGTGCAATTGAATCGACCTTACAGAAATTCTTGACCTTAATCAAAGTACCTTTTGCATATGGATTCATAGATTGCGAAGGAGGATATTTTATATCGCAATTCTTCTTAAGATATGAAGATTCTAGGCCAATGTATGAAATCTGATTGGTATCATATTCAAGTCCACAATGTATGTCAATCAGCTCGGCAGGTATATCTCTTGATGCATATACAGGAATGCGTAATGTGTCGCATTGTGTGCCTGGGAATGTATCACGAAGTATGCGTGCATTATCAAATGTTAAAGACATCCCAAAGGGATTTGCTTGTCCCAGCCCAGTTACTAAAATGGTTGTGTCTAATTCTTTGCACGGTTGACTAACATGCAAAACAACTCTTGCTTGATATAATCTTGGAGCACGAGGTTTGAAATTAAGTCTGAAAACTAATGTATCACCACTACGCATTGTCACTTGATCAAATGGTGTCCCATCAAATTTTAATGCTGAAAAGACTCTTTCATCAGGTGTGAATGAAATCGAATCAATCACAATCGGAAATTGATCAGGATTCTTATCAAAAGATGGAATCGTGACTCTTCCATATTGTGGATTGAGCATTGTATCAACAGGAGTCGGAGGGAATGTCAGTGAAATCGGTTCCGGTTTATATGTTAAGGCTCTTTTTCCGGCCAAAATGACTTTGAAATTATCACGTTTCCATCCTTCGCCTCTGGCCTTAATACGAATTTGAGCAGCACAATTGATGAACTTATCTTCAGCAGGTGTTCGTGGACAAAAAAGCACTTTTACAGTATCAGTCATCTCCTTTGGGATCACAAAGGGCAAGTTGCCAGATGGAGAATATGTTGAGGTCCAAGACCAAAACTGAGGAGTTCCATTTGGTATGCCTGTACTGTCAATAATGAGTGAGTCTACTGTCATTCCATGTACAATCGATTTATTTACCAGAGGCAATCTCCGCTCAATGCAATCGCATGGTTTTGTATAACCCCAATTCATGAGAGTGATAGGAACATCCAAAGGAACGATGATCCCTCTTCCTGTCAAAGTACCTTGTTCTGTTATCGGACACGGTGATTCTGAATATGCTTTTATGATACCAGTGTATGTCATGGTGGTATCGGGCTTGAATTTTACGTTTACGAGAATAGAATCACGTGGATTCATGATTGTCGGAATGGTTTTACTTAATGATACGATCGTAAATCCAGGAGGAAGTGTAAGTGAATCTAGCCTAACTGGTAAGAATGAAACATTCTCCACGAGTACTGTTTGAGATGTTGTATCACTAACTTCAATAGTACCAAATGTTGTGAGAGGAGTTATAAATAATTTAGGATTGGCTGATGTTCCATACAGTGGAGCAGACCATTTCACCGTATTAGAAACATAATTCAAAAAGGCACGATCAGCTCTATCTTTTGTTATATCATTGGGAGTGTATTTAAATATCACTCGTAACTTATCAGACTTTGGAATAACTGTGTCCAGTGTGAGTAGATTGGGAGGAGAAATTATTGAAAATTTTCCTGATGGATCGACAAGTGTGAAATTCTGTACTCTCTGATCAAACTGTGCGATATTTAAAATGTCTAGGGTATCTAATTGCTCTCCGCAACCTAATACATTCTCTGTTCGCATCATGATTGGATCAAATTTAAATGTTTCGAGAATTCCTCGACCTTTCACTTGAATACAATCCGTTGTAAAACAACGAGTTTCAAAGAGACAGAGTTTGTCTACATATTGAGAATCTTTTAATGGCTTAAAGTCTATTTGTACATTCTTGGTCTCACCGGGAGCAATACTAAAAGATCTTCCTCCAGGGAAGAAGAAAACTTCGCCCACTTCAAAGTAGAAAGAAATATTGAGTGGATCTACGGCTTCATTTTTTATTGAAGCAATGATTCTCTTTTGTTGACCTACAATGCAATCACCTGAATCAATGATACGAGCAGTCCATCGTACTTTTGCTTCATAACCTGTACCAGATAGATATACTTTCTTCTCAAATGTGCAATTGATACCTCGTAGTGTATATCGGATAATTGCCGAATCATTGTATTTACCAGATTTCTGTGGGAAGAATCGGAAATAATTTGCAGAATATCCTGTATTCGGATTCAGTATTGGCTTATTTCCAAGCTTTCTCCCTGTGAATCCTTGTGGAACAATAATAGTGTCGATTGTTACTTGTCTGGAAGTAAGATTCTTCCATACCCACATACTTGGGTTGGATAAAGTATTAATACATTCAACTCCCCAACGAATAGAATCCACTCTTCTTGTTCCTGCCTCATTCGTAATTGTCAATACTTCACGAATAACTCCACGAATTGGAACTGTGATGATTCCTGGAGGACATCTGTCTGTAGAGGTAATTGTAAGCGTATCAAAGAAATTGGTTGAAGTATCATTCGGAAATACTTTGAATCGAACAGTTAAATCAATACACTCACCTGGTTTTAGGGTATATGGCAAAGTGGGTGATACAATGCTGAAGCGATTCGGCAATTTGGTTGTGGCATTATTAATGGTCACATTTCTTGGACTTTGCAATGAGTCAGTGTAATTACAAATCCGATATGTAGTGTCTTTCCATGGTTCCTGAGGGCATCCAATATATAAGGTATCAAAATTGATGGGAGTCCTCGGATATTTCAGTTCGGTAGATCGATTCAATCTTATAGGTACCACAATCTCTCTTCCACATGTATTCGTGGGTCTTATCTTGAGGTCAGCTACGATTGGACCAACAACATTCGATTGGACGGTAACAGTGATATTCACTGGTTGGCCAGCTGATAAAGTTGCAGATGCAGGAGAAATTGTGAATGCACCTTTATCAGAATTGTCCATGATGAATGTTGCGCCACTTCCACAAACTGAAGTATCTGTAATTGTAAATGTATAGGTCTTTTTGAATTCACATCTAAGTTCATCTGTTAATGAAGCTGGAAAAACTGTTACTTTCTGTTGTAATGTTCTATCTGAAGCAACACATCGAGCTCCGCTTAGCATTGTTCCCGTTAGATTCTTTCCGGTTGCATCACAAAGATATACCACGCCATCGGCTTCATTACAACGATAATAGAGACTTAGATTCGGAGTATTCCAAGCTAGAGACTTTGTCATATTGCAATAAATCTCTTGTGGAGTTAATACTCTATTCCATAGGCGAATCTCATCCATTTGTCCGCGGAATGTTCTATTGGAAGATGTATTGTCTGATAGTCCATTAATACTGCCAAATAGTAGTTTTAACCCTTGTTTTTCCGGGGGCCGAAGATATCGAACTGGATAGTTTGGATTGCTTTGTGGACCAGCAACCAATACGCTATTCACATAAATCGAAAGTGAATTGGTAGAGCCATCAAATACTGCAGCAATATGAGTCCATGTATTGAAATATGATGAAAATGGTACGGATGTTTTTGTATTATCATTCCCGCGTAACTTCGTTCCATCTCCATTCACTTCAAAAACGAGATCATTACTTTGATTGATATATAATTGCCATACATCATTATTATCAAAACCGGGTCCCCATAGTCCACCTAAAAATTGATTCGTATTTGCTACTCTATTAACCTTTACCCACATTTCTACAGTCAATGCCGTTTGTTGTTTATTGGGAATGGTATAGCCATTTACTTCAATGAAATGTGCACCTCTTCCCGATGTTTCCGTGAATTGTACGGCTCTACCAATGCAGGATCGGTCCTTGTCGCATGCAGGTTGAGCAATGACATTAAAAGAAACAAAGCACAAAAGTGCTAGTATGATTGGGGTAGTAAATTTATACATGATACCAAGGCGAAAAGGGTAGAAGAGTGTATTTATTCGATATCACTTTGGAAATATGAAATCAATCTATCATCATGATCGGAGTTAGCTTCTCCAGTTTTTCTTCGTATTTCTTCTTGCAATGTATCTGCAAAAACATGCGCTGCATTATAGCCATATGTTTTTAGCAAATAATTGAGCGCGATAACTTCAGCAATAACAGTAACATTTTTTCCAGGGAAGATTGGAAGAATTACTCTTGAGACCGGAACATTCAATAAGGAATATGGTTCTTCATCGAGACCTGTTCTCGTATAATTTCCATCTTTATTCCATTCTTCCAATTCAACTACGATTTCCAATCTTTTTTGAAATCTAATTGCACGAATTCCGAACATTTTTTCAACATTGATGATGCCGAGTCCACGAATTTCCATGAAATGTTTGACGAGAGAAGTTCCTGTCCCCATCAAAATATTTTCACGTTTTTTGGTGAGCATAATCACATCATCAGCTACGAGCCTATGACCTCTTTCGATCAAATCCAAAGCAATTTCGCTTTTGCCGATTCCGCTTCTGCCATGCAATAAAACGCCAACACCATATATGTCAACAAAAGAACCATGAACTACTGCCTGTTCCGCAAATTGATCATCCAAGAAATCTGATAATAATGCAATTGCTTTCGTTGTATCAAATGGTGTTCTGAAAATGGCAATATTCTTTTGTTTTGCAATATCTAATAGCTCAGAGTCTATTTCATGATTATTTGAAACTATAATACACGGAATCGCAAATTCAGCAAGTCTTGAGAAAGATTGTATCCTCTCATCCCGACTTAAAGATTGCAAATAGTAAATCTCTGTATTTCCAAAGACTTGCACTCTATGATATGTGAATAAACCAACAAATCCGGCAAGTGCCAATTGGGGTCTGTGAAGGCTTTTGTCGGTTATTGAATTATCCAAACCCACTTCACCTGTCAATTGTGTCCACTGAATTGGTGCTTTCAGTAGCATTCTGACATGTATCATTTCTTTGGAAATGGGATTGATATGTTCTAATAAACTCATGGAGATTCCAAATTACATTCTACGATAATCTGATTGCTTCGCTTTTAATTTTCGTAATTGTGCCATCATTTTATCTGTGGCTGAGTGAATAGCTTTGTCAAAATCATGACCACTATCTTTTGAGCTTAGCACATGATTATTTATATGCACTATAAACTCGACTTCTTTTTCATGATCTTCAGATAAAATAACCTCAGTGCTGGTCACTTGTGGATGAGCTTTCGCAAATTGATCGGCCTTTAATTGAAGTGTTTCTTGCAATTCTGGCCATGCTTTGAAATGTCTGGCTGTGATGATGAATTTCATAAAAACTCCTAATTAATAGTGATTATAATATTCGCTTACCCATGCATGATGCTACGATATCAGTTGCAAATACAGCGCTTGCATTCATATCATCAAGGATAGGATTGACTTCACTCACTTCGAATGAAGAGACAAGTCCACTCTCTGCTGCCATTTCCATGAGCAAATGGGCTTCTCGATATGAGAGTCCACCGGGTACTGGTGTGCCTACTCCTTTCGCTACACTTGGATCTACGCTATCTAGATCAAAACTAATATGGAGATGATCTACCGTTGATCTCATTCTTTCAAGTGTTCGCATTACTATATCATAAATTCCATTTTTATCAATTGAAACCATCGTATGAGTGGTCACACCGATTTCTCGAATAAAATCTCGCTCTCCTGGATCAATAGATCGAGCACCAATGATCACAAGATGTTCAGGTTTGATTTTTTGTCCGGGATAATGTAGGTCTACAAGATCTTGCGCGCCATACCCCATTGATATAGCTAGAGGCATCCCATGAATATTTCCAGAAGGGGTGGTTGCAGGTGTATTCATATCTGCATGAGCATCAATCCATAATACACCAAGACTTTTATTATGTTTCTTGCAATGACCGGAAATTCCGGCAATAGTACCTATTCCCATAGCATGATCTCCACCTATGATAAGTGGGAAGCCACTATGATCTAATACTGATTCAACTTTTTGCGCCAATAATTCATTGGCTGCTTTAATTGCAGGAAGGAATTTCAATGATTCACTATAAATCTCGCAAGTCTCTTGATTTGCAACGGGAATATCACCTTCGTCAATGACTGTATACCCCAATGATTCTATTTTTTCAGTTAGTCCTGCAATTCGAAGTGCAGATGGCCCCATGTCAACGCCTCTTCTACCAGAGCCAAGATCCATAGGAAAGCCAATTATATGTACTGTTTTATCCATAATTGTAGCATTTTACATGAAAAAGTGGTGACAATTTTTGCTTCGGGAAATTACGGTAAAAGGCCGAACCCTCAAAACCAAAGAAAAAACCTTTTCACTTTCACTATTTTCCATGAGGATATTGGCGAAAAAACACTAATTTTGCACTCCTAAATGCCCGGGTGGCGAAATGGCAGACGCACAAGACTTAAAATCTTGGGTATGGTAACGTACGTGCGGGTTCGAGTCCCGCCCCGGGCACTCAGAGAGGAAGGAACATACTGCTGAACAAAATCCCTCCTGATGATGTTTAACCATCATCGGTGAATTTATTTTCACCTCTGATTTGATTAAACTATCAATTGAGTGCTCCATGCTAACTCCGAATAGTGCATATATTGACGATTTGTATGCAGATTTTCTTCATGATCCAAATTCTGTTGGAGAAGAATGGCGAGCGTATTTTCAAGCAAGAAAAGATGCAACAATTCAATCGATGGGGAAAGAAGATTTTTCTTCTCAAGAAGACATGATCGAAGTAATGTCTGAGCCAATTCCCATCAAGCATGAATCAAAAAAAGAAGTGATTCAACATTCTACCCCTAAAGAAACAACGATACCCCTCTCCTCTTCGGATATTCCAGAAAAACTATCAAGCATAGGTATGCGAATTGCGGCTAATATGTCGCAATCGTTGAATGTACCTACTGCAACTTCATTTCGAGTTATTCCAGTTAAGGCACTTGAAGAGAATCGCAGGCTAGTAAATCGACATTTGGAAAGAAATAAAAAGAAAAAAGTATCCTATACGCATATTCTTGCATGGGCATTGGTGAAAGCCCTTGTGAAATATCCACATATGAATGATACTTTTTCTATGATTGATGGTATTCCGCATAGAATAAAGAGATCATCCATTAATATTGGTCTTGCTGTAGATGTTACTCGCAAAGATGGCATGCGCATGTTGGTGGTTCCAAGCATCAAGAATGCTCAGCAGATGACATTTGCAGATTTTTGTGTAGAGTATGATAATCTCATTGCAAAATCCAGAACAAATAAATTAACCGTTGATGAATTATCCGGTGCATCAATCTCATTAACAAATCCTGGGACAATTGGTACGGTTTCTTCAGTTCCACGCTTAATGGAAGGGCAAGGACTTATCATTGCAACAGGTTCAATCGAATATCCTGCAGAATTTCAAGCAGTTATGCCAGATGTGCTTTCAACACTTGCAATAAGTAAAGTATTGACTGTCACTAGCACTTATGATCATCGAATTATTCAAGGTGCAGAGTCTGGAGAATTCTTGGCATATGTTCATAAACTGGTTCTAGGTGAAGAACATTTTTATGACCAAATCTTTGCCAATCTTCATATCCCATTCGAACCTGTTCGTTGGCAGAAAGACAATCGCATAAATCCATTCATGTCGCAAGATGAACTCGAATCACTTGATAAAGAATCTCGTGTAGCTCAACTCATCAATGCATACAGAGTTCGTGGTCATTTTCTTGCAGATGTGAATCCCCTTGGTCTGCAGGCCTATTATTATCCTGAATTGGACCCTGCGGCATATGGTTTTACAATTTGGGATTTAGATCGTGAATTTGATACTGGTGGAATTGGTGGTATTAATCGTGCCACTCTCCGTGATATCATAGATATTCTTCATGATACCTATTGCGGTAAATTGGGTATCGAATATATGCATGTTCAAGATCCAGTAAAAGAACGCTTTATTCAGAAATGGGTGGAGCCAACTCGCTTTTCTTATGCATTCTCGAAAGAACAGCGATTGCATATCTATCGACATCTCTCCAAAGCAGAACAATTCGAACAATATTTACACACGAAGTATCTTGGTTCAAAGCGTTTCTCACTTGAAGGTGGGGAAACTACAATTACATTCCTTGAGAAGACATTAGAATTATCATCGAAAGATTCTATTAAAGGTGTTGTGATTGGTATGGCTCATCGTGGTCGTTTGAATGTCCTTGCAAATATTTTGAATAAGCCATATGACAAAATCTTTGATGAGTTTGAAGGGAATTATGATCCTAATTCATTTGAAGGTTCTGGCGATGTAAAGTATCATCTTGGCGCAACAGGAATCTATACTTCAAGAACAGGTGAACAAGTTAATGTCATGTTAGCACCAAATCCAAGTCATTTGGAAGCCGTGAATCCTGTTGTAGAAGGTATTGCTAGAGCATTAGATGATATAATCGATGATACAGATTGCGTTTCTCATTTGCCAATACTTGTACATGGAGATGCAGCATTTGCCGGTCAAGGCATCGTACCCGAAACACTGAATTTATCTCGTCTTTCTGGTTATAAAACTGGTGGAACAATTCATGTTATCATTAATAATCAAATTGGTTTTACAACTTCACCTGATGATGGAAGATCCACTCCTTATGCAAGTGATATTGCAAAAATGTTACAGGTTCCAATCATCCATGTGAATGGTGATGATCCTGAAGCAGTTCGTATAGCTGCCATGTTTGCATTTGAATATCGTCAAAAGTTTAATGATGATGTGATTGTTGATTTGTTCTGTTATCGTAAATATGGACATAATGAAACAGATGAACCGAGTTATACTCAGCCGCTATTATATAAGAAAATAAAAGCTCAAGTTCCTGTTCGTGTGAAATATGCTCAGTCACTTCAAGCTGGTGGAGTATTCACCGAAGAAGAGTTAAATGCAATTGTTGGTGAAGTCAAGGAAGAATTGAATTCTGCATTTTCTGCAAGGAATTCTGTTAATACAAAAGTTCATAACCCATATGCAGGAGCTGATGTATTTACCACTGTGAATACAAAAGTTGAACCACATATTTTACATTCAATAGCAAAAGCAATCTCAACTGTTCCACAAGGATTTACTGCAAATCCTAAAGTAATTGACTTGCTCAATAAACGTTCGCATATGCTTGAATCAGAGCAACCATCAATTGATTGGGCAATGGGAGAGGCTCTTGCATTTGGTTCGCTATTACTTGAAGGTCATGATATAAGAATGAGTGGCCAAGATTGTGGTCGAGGAACATTCAGTCATCGTCATGCAATACTGAGAGATTTTCAAACAGAAGAAGAATTGATTCTACTCAATTCTTTGACTCATGATCAGGGTAAGCTTCGAATCTTTAATAGTCCTCTTTCCGAAGTTGCAGTATTAGGTTTTGAATTTGGTTATTCAACGATCCTAGTGAATGGCCTTACATTGTGGGAAGCACAATTTGGTGATTTTGTGAATGGTGCACAGGTGGTGATTGATCAATTCATCAGTAGTTCTGAGGCAAAATGGGGTCAGCATTCAAATCTAACTTTGCTTCTACCACATGGTTATGAAGGACAAGGACCGGAACATTCTAGTGCCAGATTAGAAAGATTCCTACAGCTTTGTGCTGAGAATAATATGTTTGTTTGCAATTTTACAACTCCTGCTCAATATTTCCATGCATTACGCAGGCAAGTGAAGGCGCCATATCGCAAACCAATGATTGTCATGTCTCCAAAAGAGATATTACGCAAACCAATTTCTGTACTGAATGACTTACTTGTTTCTTCATTCAGAGAAATTATTAATGATGAGAATATTGCGAACCCTAATTCAGTTGAGAAGGTATTACTTTGCTCAGGTAAAGTGTATTATGACTTAGTGAATGAAAGAGCTAGGTTAAACAAAGAGCAGTCAATAGCAATTATTAGAGTTGAGCAATTGTATCCATTTAGAGATGATATCGCTCTTGAAATTCTTGCTACTTATGCAAATGCCAAGAATATTGTTTGGGTACAGGAAGAGCCTAAAAATCAAGGATCATGGTTCTTTATAGCTCCAAGACTATTGGAAGTACTTACAAATGGACAATCTTTGTCTTATGCGGGAAGACCTGAAGCTGCAAGTCCTGCAACAGGATATGGCAAGAAACATGAATATGAAAAACAACAATTCTTGTCTATTGCTTTTCAATAAATACAGATCATCTATAAGCTGGTAATGTTCGTTTGATTAATTGAAGGTCTCGCAATTGCGAGGCCTTCGCTGCAAATCGGATGATGAACCCTTGATTGAAACCTGTTGGATACCAATTTGCTGATAATTCCCAGCAATCCAAATCTTTAATAAGTGAAATACTTGGGGCAACGAGCATGGAATTAATAAAATCATAACTGAATGAAGATCTGATATTCCATGTTGATGTTAATCGAATATCTACATCTGCACGAGCATCAAATCTTCTTGTAATCATTCCTCTGAGGGGTTCGCCATAATAATATGTAACGCTAGTCGAGATAGACCATGGAAAGTGTAAAGGTCTTCCTCCAATTCCACGTTCCCCGAAATAATCCACATTGTCTCTATCTGAAATTGTTCTCACTGCAAATCTATCTGAAACAGGATTCCATAATTCTTGATTTGTAGTGTCTTTTTCATTTTCTCCCAATGATAGCGTTCCAGAGGAAAACTGTGTAGAGATATTTATAGATGCATACGCCAATCTCGCAATTCCTTTGCCATTCTCAATGAGCAAGGAATTGATTGGAATCATCGCGCCAAATTGATTAACTGCTTCATCATACAATGTAAACCCTGCATTTCCATTAAGGTTGAACGAACCAATAGATGGTGTTCTGAATGCCATCGTGATAGCACTCCATCGCATGGAATCGAGTGATACTGCATATGAACCTGAAATATCAAATTGTAGAAGATCAATGTTTTTATCTGCAGAATCATTCTGTATCACTTTAGCTTCAAAACGATTGCTAAATGCATAATTGATGAAGGTAGAACCTTTTGTACTTGACCTTCCGCCATCATTTTCAAATCGAGAGTATTCTATGTCTCGATTTTGTCTAAAATCCCGATACACTTTGATATTCTCTGTAGTTTGAGATGTATATTCAGGTACATAAGACAATGCAATAGTTGGTGAGAAAGTATGACGTAAGGCATTGATGCCGAATAATCGAGGTTTTACAAGTCCGAATAGGCGTGTGCCGATACCTATTGATGCCTGAAACTGTGTTTCACGAAGAGGAGTATAATTCGTTTCGCTAGTTTCTATTATTGTTGAATCATTCGGATTCATCGATCTTGTTAAAGATCTGAAATACCAATTTTCGGAATAAGAGATACTTGGTGTGATTGAAAAATAACCCAGCTTGGGAGATATACTGATAGATGGATTATGTCGAATGACACTTGAATTTCTCTCATTGAATACTGTATCTTTTACAAGTGGATTTAGTGGATCTGCCGAGAGAATAGATCGAACTGAACTATGTGAAAATGCACCGCGTACAAAGTATGAAACTCCTATATCACTCATCCATGAATTACCTGATATTTTTCCTTTTAATGGGAAAAAAGTTGGGACATTATAAGTGATATTGGGATTGATAGCATATTCTTTTGTTACGATATTTTGCGTGGAAACAATGTCTATTCCTAATGTTGTACCATTCTCAAATGAGGAAGAATATCCTGCATTTGAGAATAATGATTGTGTGAGCCTTTCATTCAAATTGCTTGCATAGCGATTGATATATGATGCAGTGGCAATATTAAAAGTAGCTGTTATTCGTGATTGCGGATTGATTGTTTGTTGATGTGATCCAGTCAATCGCCAACTATTTACATAATCAGATTGTGCATCGGTTCTTCTTCTTCCATATTCAATTGACATATTTCCGTTAACACGATTTTGGATTGCATATCTCCAAACATTCCTGAAAAGGTATCCTGTTTTACTGAATAGATCAGCAGTAAATTGTGCATCAACATAATCGTTGATTGCCCAAAAATATCCTAGGTTTTGTGCAACAATACCATCTACAGTGGAAACATAAGGAATATTAAAAAGTAAGCCTGATGTTCTGCCGCTTTTATTTGGAACATAAACGCCAAGAGGCAATGTGATGATAGGCACATCTTCTACAACAAATGAAATATTATCTAGGAAAACTCTATCATCTGTAACTACTTTCATTTTGGAAGCACCAAAATAAAAATGCGGATGAGGTTGTGTGCATGTTGTGTAACAACCATTTTCTATGAATAAGGTATTATCAGAACTTTTTTTGACTTTCGTTCCATAGTAGAATCCACCTTCATCTGCTTTGCTTTCCCCATAAGTGATTGTTCCTTTTTTCGTTTCAAGATTGAATAAAATTGTTTCTCCAGCGAATTCTTCACCATTATCTTCAAATCTTGGATAGCCAACTTTTTGTCCAGATATGCCTTTCTTCCCTTGAGCTTTTACAATAGATTCATTGAAATCAATCTCGATTGATTCAGCATTGAGTTTTTGTTTTTTTATCGAGATTTCAGCATCACCTTTCAAAAGCATTGTTCTCTTTTTAAGCGAAAATACAGTACTGTCTCGGGAAGTATATGTGACCGTTGAATCAAGACCGGATCTATTTGATGTGATTTGAATATCACTTGAGTCCTTGGAAGATTGAGCATACAAGGGTGGCCCAAACATCAATAAGATGTTGAGAAATAGAATAAGTATAATGACTGAACGATGGAAAAGATTCATCATGAATGCATTATTCCATTCGTAAAGGTGTGATTGAAGAGGGAAGTTTGAATTGTAATGCAGGTAGCTTTTCATTAAGCATGATTTTTTCTGCTGAAACAGTCATTTGTAAACCACGACTTGGTGCGCTTAGGGTAACAATGGAAGGCATAGATATTCCATCGATGAGAGAATAACCATCATAAATCATTGCCAATTCAATGGATCCATCTGTATTTTTTCTTTGATATTCTTTGATTATGCCACTCTCTTTTACACAGAGTATATATTCTATTGTTTTACCAGAAATTGATCTTTTGTACAATAGCTTTGTGGAATCGGAAAATGATTCTACCAAGGCAAAAGATAATGGATCACCTGGTGGTTCGGCTCTTAGGAGAGATGTATAATCATCAAAAGATAAAGGCATAAATGTAACTTCAGATAATTGTTCCTGATTGGGGATTCCCTCGATTGCACGACCCTGCAACATATCATGAAACAAAAAATATCCAGAATTGGCGAATAATCTAGCAACACTTATTCCAAATGGACCCGAAATTTCCATGGATAGAGAGTCTCTTCCACCCATTTTTAATATGCAATCTGCAGAATTAGTTTCGCCTTGTATCGTAAACGAAAGCCCGGCCTCAAGGTGGACTGATTGCAATTTTTCTTTGCGTAGCATTGCTTGATCACTCAAAACTGATTCATAACCATTGGCATAAGTAATTGAAAATAATGAGATATATATTATCGCAATGAACAACGATTTCCCCAATGTAGAGCGATGATTAAGACTTTTCATGGTATGTACTTGTAAATTCATGAGTATATATTGAATGCAAATTTAAATTCGTAGGTTTGACGAAGTGCAGGAACAATTCTTGAGTAAAGTCTGTTTTACGTACTACAATTCTATTCAAATGGAGTATATAATGGTCTTTGTAACCAGGAAAATGCATTTTTCCGCAGCTCATCGCTTGTTCAATCCAACCTTTTCACATGAAAAAAATGAACAAATATTTGACAAATGTAATAATCCTCTCGGTCATGGACACAATTATACATTGGAAGTTACAGTAAAAGGTATTCCAGATCCTGAAACTGGGTATGTAATTGATCTAAAGAAATTGCGTGATATCATAGAAGAATTTGTTGTTGATAAAGTTGATCACAAGCATCTAAACTATGATGTAGATTTTTTGAAAGGCATTATTCCCACAGCAGAAAACCTAGCCATTCGTTTTTGGAGTATTTTGGAAACAAAGATCTCAAGTGGCAAATTGCATTCCGTAAAATTATTCGAATCTGATCAGAACTTTGTTGAATATTTTGGTGAGCCGGTAAGTATAGCAATTTACAGTCATGAATCAGCCAATAATACTGAGGTTAATGCATGAAAAAGCAAATCCAACAACAATCACCTTTGATGAAAGCAACGAGAGAAGCGATAGGTGATATTGCAGTTTCAGATGAATTGATTCATGAATTTGTGAAAGACTTCTTTCCTAAGGTTAATGAGCAGGGCCATCAAATGTTTGATGCCAATGGCAATCTTCCGATCGGTAGGGAAGAACGCGATATAATGATAGAGGAATTGACGCAGAAATTTGGAGAGATATTCAATATTCTTCGTATTGACAGAAATGATCCAAATAGTATGAATACACCTCATCGATTAGCCAAGATGTGGGTCAATGAACTATTTGCCGGTCGATTTGAACTAGCTCCCAAAATCACTGTTTTTCCAAATAGAAAACAAGTTGATGAATTGATTATCAGCCGAAATATTACTGTGATGTCTGTTTGTTCACATCATTGGCAGCCAATTTCTGGAACATGTGCAATAGGGTATATACCAGGTGACCATGTTTTAGGTCTTTCCAAATTGTCACGCATAGTTGAATGGTTTTCAAGAAGAGGTCAAATCCAAGAAGAATTAGGTGAACAGATTGCTGACTTCATTGAAGACATTATTAAACCTAAAGCACTTGGAGTAGTTATTGAATCAAAGCACTATTGCATGATAGCCCGCGGTGTAAATGAATCAGAAGACAAAGCATCAATGGTGACTTCTGTTATGCGTGGCAGCCTTCGAGATGAATTACCTTTGAGAAATGAATTTCTTACCTTAATTCGGTGATGAAACAAAAATCTAAAATATTCATTCCTGGGAATGAATATGAGAAAGGGTATTGGTCAAAAGGGACATTAGTGGCTGGTATCGATGAAGCTGGTAGAGGCTCACTTGCCGGACCTGTGGTATCAGCTGCAGTGATTTTTCCAAAAGATACCAATAACGATATTGGCTGTAGGGATTCCAAAGTCTTATCTGAGGAACAAAGGGAGTTATTATTTGATAAGATTCACCAGAGTGCATTATGTATAGGAATTGGTATAATTGATCATGATCTAATTGATCAAGTGAATATTCGTGTTGCTACAAGATTGGCCATGACCAAGGCACTGGAAGAACTCAAAAGCTCTGATTTCCATGCATTAATTGATGGGAATTATTTTGAACATTCAACAATTCCATTCTCTACAATCATAAAAGGGGACCATCATTGTTTTTCAATAGCAGCAGCTTCTATAATTGCAAAGGTTACAAGAGATAGAATAATGAAGGAAATCGACACAAAAGTCGGCTCACTTTATTATTTTGCAAAAAACAAAGGATATGGAACTGTAGAGCATAGAAAAGCTATACAATTGCATGGCCCTTCGCACTATCATCGCAACACATTCCTTGGAAAGATCATTCAGAATGAATAAGCATTTCTTCCAGAACATTCATGTTATAAGTCCACTTGAGAATATTGACAAAATTTGTAATCTTCTCATAGATGAGAATGGACATATCACTTATCCAGACGCATCATTTATCCCTCAAACTGACTGTAAAGTCATTGATGCAAGAGAACTGATTGCTATGCCCGGATTTGTAGATATGCATGTGCACCTTCGAGAGCCCGGCCAGGAATATAAGGAAACAATTGCCACTGGGACAGCAGCAGCTGCCAATGGAGGTTTCACTGATATTGTATGCATGCCAAATACACAACCCGCAGTAGATAGCAAAATCACTCTAGACTATATAAAAAACAAAGCACATGGAAATATTGTTGATGTGCATATCTGTGCGGCAACTACCATAGGTCGCAATGGAGAGCAGTTGACACCGATGATTGAACTCATGGAATCAGGTGCTATTATGTTCTCTGATGATGGATCTTGTGTTGAATCTCCTGAAATGATGCGAAGAGCATTCGATTATCTAGCTCCATTTGATGGATTGCTTACTCAGCATTGCGAAGAGCATTCAATGACTAGAGATTTTGTTATGCATGAAGGAAGTGTTTCCGCAGAATTGGGTGTGAAAGGATATCCTTCTATTGCTGAAGAATTGATAGTATTCCGAGATATTCAATTAGCATTGCATTGTGGAAATCGTCGCTATCATGTGTCTCACATGAGTACAAAAGGTAGTGTGGAATTGGTTCGTGAGGCAAAAGCTCGGGGACAAAGAGTTACTTGCGAGGTAACCCCTCATCATTTTATGCTGACCCATGAGGCCATAAAAGTGCATGGAACACATGCCAAAATGAATCCACCCCTTCGAGAACAATCCGATGTCGATGCTATTCTTCAAGGATTGGCTGATGGCACTATTGATGCCATTGCTACTGATCATGCTCCTCATGCAGAACATGAAAAACATTGCGAATTGGCATTGGCAGCAAATGGCATAATTGGCTTGGAAACTTGCATAGCTTTGACATATACACATTTAGTAAAAACAGGGATTATAGATCTTTCACGCATGATCGAAATACTATCAATTGGTCCAAGAAAGATACTACGAATGCCCCAACCAAGTTTGCTAGAAGGTGCAAAAGCATGCCTTACGATTTTCAATCCACATGAAACTTGGAAGCCTATTCCTGAAAAAAGTCTTTCAAAATCTAAGAATAGTCCATTTTATGGAATTGAATTGACAGGTAAACCCAGATATACGGTCAATAATGGTCAGGTTTTCCAGTCGATTCTCTAACTACTTGTAATTGTTATGGTTGCATCCGGCAATCTGATATATGGCATAACATTTACGAAATTCACCATACATGAAAGTTTAAAAGATTATAATTTCTATTTGGTGAATACTATCATACCATGTATTTTCGTGCCGTCTTAGTGTATGCAGCGTCGCTATAGATATACTGAATACAATTTTACAGATCTATTATGAAGAAATTGTTTCTCCCTTTCTTGATTATCATTGCTCTTTCTATCACTTCACTACTTTCAGGTTGTAATGTGAAGGGTTTCTTTACGAGCTATGGTGATGATCCTGTTTATGAATCACCCATTACTGAAGCAGCTTCCAATAGCGATGCAGGCGGTTCTTCCGCTGATGCTTCTCCTGGTGCTAAAACATTCAAAGAAATTTGTGCTTCTTGTCACCAATCAAAAGGTCAGGGTGTACCTGGAACATATCCACCGCTAGCAGGTTCTGCATTGGCACAGAATGCTGATGCAACTAAACCAATTCGCATTGTTCTTCATGGTTTTCAAGGAGCCATCGAGAGAAATGGAAAAACCTATAACGGTGTTATGACTGCATGGTCACAACTTTCTGATCAAGAAATTGCCGACGTTTTAACATTTGTTCGCTCAAGTTGGGGCAATTCTGCAGGAGCAATTACTCTTGATGAAGTCAAAACAGTACGTGATCAAACAGCTAGTAAAGTTGGTGCATATACAGAAGCAGAGTTAAACTGATAACAATTATTACTCAACCGTATTTTCGGGCATATAACAATGAGTTTTGATTTTTCTAAAGCGACTGAGTGGGCATATAAAGATATGCTCACATTTTTCCCGGAAAATGTCAGCACATTTGGCAGTGAGCTTGATAGCTTATTTGCTATGATATATTATGCCTCTGTAGCAATCTTTCTCTTAACGTATGCGATTTTGATAGCATTCATCATCATGTACAGACATCAAGAGGGAAGAAAGGCATACTATTATCACGGCAATAATCTCATGGAATTCACATGGACATTATTGCCTACTTTTCTTTTTGCTGGAATTGGACTTTGGAGTGACGATGCCTGGACGAAATCAAAATATGCATATCGTGTTCCAAATCCAGATGTAACTATTGATGTATTAGGATATCAATCTGGATTCGGTTGGCAGTTTCGTTATCCTGGTCCTGATGGTGTTTTTGGTAAAAAAGATCGCAATCAAATCAGTAGTGCCAATCCTTTTGGAATCGACTCAAATGATGCAAATGGAAAAGATGACTTGGTAATTATAAGCCCAGGTGGTGCAAGGCCGGTAGAAGCACATTTGCCGATAAACAAAAATGTTTTGGTCAATTTATCATCCAATGATGTACTTCATAGCTTCTTCCTTCCAAACTTTAGAGTGAAGCAGGATGCTGTTCCAGGTCAATGGATTAAAGTATGGTTTAATGGTACTAAAGCCGGTACATATGAAATTGCTTGTGCTGAGTTATGTGGTTCCGGACATTACAATATGCGTGGTTTATTGGTGATGGATTCGCAAGAAGCATATGATGCTTGGTTGGATCAACAATATAAACTCAAAAAGCCAGAATTGTCAGCACCTGTATCAGATTCAAACGCAGTTGCGGCTGTAACATCTGATTCCACTACAACAAAAAATTAATAATTAACGATAAACATTGGTGGTACATATGCAATCGGCTATAGCTCATGCACATGAAACGCACGGACATGATTCGCATGGTGATCATGCACATCACCATGATGTCTCATTCATCAGAAAATATGTCTTCTCAACTGATCATAAGGTCATTGCGAAGCAATTTATGCTTGCATCATTATTCTTCCTCTTTGTAGGAGGTTTATTCGCATTGCTTATTCGTTGGCAATTGGCATATCCAGGAGAAGCAATTCCATTGATTGGAAACATTCTACCTGATACATGGGTATCAGATGGTGCTGTTACAGCGAATTTTTATACGCAGCTCTTGACCTTGCATGGAACGGTAATGATATTTTATGTGATCATTCCTCTTGCAGTTGGTATGTTCGGTAACTTCTGTATTCCTCTTATGATTGGTACAGATGATATGGCATTGCCAAGATTGAATATGTATTCATTTTGGCTAGTTCCTCCTGCCGGTCTCATTATGTTGACAGGTTTCTTCTTTGATTCCGGAGCAGCAGCAGCTGGTTGGACTGGATATCCTCCTCTTGGCCCATCGAGTGGGGCAGGTCAAACTACTTGGTTGATTTCTTTATTTTTGATTGGTTTCTCATCTATTATGGGAGCAACCAATTATATGGCAACAATACTAAATAAAAGAGCAAAAGGAATGCAGATGTTCCAGATGCCGCTTACAGTTTGGGGATTGTTCATTACTGCCATTTTGATTACACTCGGAACACCAGTATTGGCTGCAGCAATTTCAATGCAGTTGGCTGATCAATATTTGCATACATCTTTCTTCATGCCAGATAATCTTTTAGTAGGTGCTCCAGACAATTCATTGTTGACCGGTGCATTTATCCAGAAAGGGAATGAATTGCTTGAGCATAAGCAATTGCTAGGAGGCGGTGGTCAGCCAATTTTGTGGCAACATCTTTTTTGGTTCTATTCTCATCCAGCTGTGTATATTATGATTTTACCAGGGATGGGGATAGTATCTGATGTATTGTCAACTTTTGCTCGTAAGCCATTATACGGTTACAAAGCAATGATTTTTGCTATCATGGGAATTGCATTTCTTGGATTCATTGTTTGGGGACATCACATGTTCCAATCAGGAATGAATCCATTGCTTGGTACTACATTCATGCTGTCAACAATAGTAATTGCAGTACCTTCAGCAATCAAGATTTTTAATTGGCTTGGTACAATTTGGAGAGGAAATATACGCTTCACTGCAGCAAATATGAATGCATTAGCATTTATTGCAACATTCATCATTGGTGGATTGAGTGGTGTATTTATGGCATCAGCACCTGTTGATATCTATATACATGATACATATTTCATTGTTGCACACATTCACTATGTTCTCTTCGGTGGTGCTTTGTTTGCAATATTTTCCGGTATCTATTACTGGTTCCCAAAAATGTATGGTAAGATGCTTAATGAAAGTTTAGGTCGTAAGCATTTTTATTGGTCATTTATTTTCTTTAATCTCACATTCTATCCAATGCACTTATTGGGTGTTGGTGGGCATATGAGAAGAATATATAATCCATATATTTATGAGTTTTTGCAGCAGTATCAGCCATTGAATCAATTCATTACAATAGCTGCAATCATTCTCGGATTTTCTCAGTTCATTCTAATCTTCAATATTCTTTGGTCTCTTAAATACGGTAAACCTGCACCAAGAAATCCATGGCAAGCTAATACACTAGAATGGGCTGCTCCAGCTCATCCTGGACATGGCAATTTTGATTCAGACATTCGTGTATATCGTGGCCCTTATGAATTCTCCCATCCTGATAGAGATACAGATTTCTATCCACAGTGGGAAGAGCCACAAGGAAATGAGAATACGGTTCATGTAACAAAAGAGCATACGCATTCAGCATAAGATTAGGTTGACCTGATAACTGTTCACCATTTTGCGGTAGCACCGTGTCATTACAAGATACAGATCATCAGGTAAGAAATACAATACAAGCGTACATTGAATTAACGAAACCGGGTATAACTCGCATGATTGTCTTAACGGCAGCAGCGGGATATTACTTAGCAATCGACATGCATTTTGAAGAATTTTTTTCTTCTGGGATTTTGATTTCAAACTTCCTCATTGCCATGATTGGTACAATGTTTACTTCAGCAGGAAGTTGTGTACTCAATAATGTCATGGAAGTAGAATATGATAAATCTATGAAGCGTACTGCAAAAAGAGCATTACCTTCGGGGTTGATTTCTCAAAAGTCTGCATTGATCTATGGAATACTATTATCGATAGTAGGTGCGGGTTTACTTTTCATGTGGATCAATACTTTAACTGCAATTCTATCAGTTATCACTATTGTTTCCTATGTATTATTGTATACCCCTTTGAAGAGAAAAACAAAACTTTCACTGTATGTAGGTGCATTGCCAGGAGCATTGCCTGCGCTTGGTGGTTGGACTGCTTTTACAAATTCGATAGACTTTCCTGGGCTATTATTTTTTGCAGTGTTACTGTTTTGGCAAATACCTCATTTTCTTGCATTAGCTTGGATTTATAGAGTTGACTATGAACAAGCTGGTTTTAAGATGCATACAGAAGGAGGAGAAAGCACTGCTAAAACGATCGCTTTATTATCCATCGTATATGCTTTATTTGCTTCGATTGTAGCCCTACTTCTTTGGAAGTATGCTCCATTAGGTTTCGTTTATGGAATAGGAGTGATAGTATTATCACTGTTTTTCTTATATGCATGTTTTGCATTTTTAAAATATAGAGATGGTAAAAGCGCAAAGATGCAATTGTATGCATCATATGCCTTTTTGTCGGGAATATTTTTGTTGGTGTTTGTTAATAAACAACTGTAAACACAATGTCATCTGGATTATCCTTAGCCCATGAGCCAGTAACGAAAGTACCAAATGGTAAACTTGCCATGTGGATCTTTCTTGCTTCAGAAATTATGTTTTTCACCGGTTTCTTCGGTGCATTCATTGTTTTGAGAAATTCAAATCTGGAATTGTTTTCGCATTCTGCTGCGGAATTAACAAAAGGGCTTGCATTGCTCAATACATTTATTCTTATTGGTTCCTCATTGACAATGGCATTGTCAATCTTGAATTTAGAGAAGGGAAATATGGGTAAATTCAAGTTATTTCTTGGATTGACTATTCTTTGTGGATTTGGATTCCTCATTGTAAAAACCATTGAGTATTCCACAAAATTTAGTCATCATATCTTTCCTTGGACAAATGTATTTTTCTCTTTTTATTTCTTGATGACCGGTTTTCATGCGATTCACGTAATCGCTGGTATGATACCAATGACTTTCATGTTCATCAAAGCATTTACTAAAAAAGGATATAATCATCCAGTTAAAGTAGAAACATTAGGCTTGTATTGGCACTTTGTTGATCTTGTATGGATATTCCTTTTCCCTGTACTCTATCTTATTTTCCCGGCGCATTAAGGAGCCTGAACTATGAGTGGACATCATCCAGATTCCAAGTCAATGTTTGATTCATATATCAAAGTTGCCAGTGCATTATTTGTATTGACAGTCCTCACTTGGGTTGCAGCTCTCGATTGGGTGCCTAAGAGTTGGGGAGAGGCAGGAAATACTTTGCATATCGCAATAGGTTTATTGATTGCTATTGTCAAAGCATACATGGTTTTTTATGTGTTTATGCACTTAAAGTTTGACAATAAGTTCATTAGAGCATTTGTTTTTGTTCCTATATTCTTGTTTTTCGTACTAACATTTGCTTTAAATGTTTTAGGTCCTTAACATGATATGGAAAAATTCAAAGTCATTTATACTGACTTTGATATTATCGTTCTTTTTCAATGCATGTGTTGATTCACAAAAACAGCCAAAAGATGAGCAATCTGTTTTAAGCAAGCTTACTGTATATGGTACTACTCCTGATTTTTCAGGAATTACAGATACGAATGTAGAAATGGCTAAAAAACAATTGCGTGGTAAAGTATGGCTAGTAAGTTTCTTTTTTGCTTCATGTGGAGATATCTGTCCTAAATTGAATGCAGTCAAAAGAAAAATAGTAGCTAATAATCAAAGTGATGCTTTACGTTTTTTGTCTGTGACTGTTGATCCGGAAACTGATACCCCAGAGTTTTTGAATAAACATCGTAGTGAAATGAATTTTTCAGATAAGAGATGGGTATTTCTTCGAATGAAAAGTGATTCATTACTACAGAGTTTTATGAATGGATTACTAGTTGGTTATTCTGCTATTCCAGAAAATCACACTGCAAGAATCATACTCATTGATTCAAAATCTCAAATCCGAGGATATTTTGATGCCTTGGATAAACAGCATATAGATTCTTTGGAATCCATATTGCGGAGTTTATGATGAAACATAGAATATTCTCCATATTGTTCCTTTGTTTTGCAGTTATTCAACAAGCCATGGCTTGTCCAAATTGCAAAGATGCATATACACCTGGAAGTGCAGGTGCAAATGTTGGAGAAAGTTATTCTTGGAGTGTGCTCTTCATGCTCGTCATGCCGATTGCAACAGTTGCACTTATATCTATGCGCATTGTGTATTCGGCTAAGAAAAATCGAAATAATGATTTGTGAATATATCTCTCTTTGTGAGTTTTTTCAATGTTCAACAAAGCTACTGACAAGAAAATCAAAGGTATAGCACTTGGAGTGCTTGGCACTGTCCTTACGCTTGCTTTGATTGTGATTTTCGGACAGAACAATAAGGTGACTGATGTCGGTTATCGTCCTGTTCAGCCAATCCCATTTTCACACAAGCTTCATGCTAGTGAAGAAAATATATCACACAATGGTGTGCAAATGAAGGGATTGGGTATTAAGTGTATGTATTGTCATGCACAAGCTGAAGTATCAGCTCATTCACCTGTTCCAACAACAAGTACCTGTATGAATTGCCATGTTCTTCCAATGCAATTGGAAAATGAGCGTGGAAATCCAGGACCATTGGAACTAATTAGAACAGCTTATGAGAAGAATCAGCCAATTGAGTGGGTGAGAATTCACAAAGTTCCTGATTATGTACACTTCAATCATAGTAGACATATTCGTGCTCAGATTGATTGTAAATCTTGCCATGGACCAGTAGAGACAATGGGTGTTGTTTCTCAATTCAAACCACTATCAATGGGATGGTGTTTGGATTGCCATAGAAATCCTGAACAATTTATAGTTCCTGCTCGTCCTATTTCAGGTATTTACAGCTATGATTATCAGAATCGTGCATCCATTGATAAATTTATCGGTGTGAAAGCAAACTCTTATGATCCAAATGCAAAGGCAACTTTGGCTGAAATGAAACAGATTGTAAGTCCAAACTATGGAATGGTTGAGACTGCAAATCTACCTAAGCCAGCTGTTGCTGGTATGCTTGTCCCAAAACATGCACAATATGGCCCTGAGAATTGTTCCTCATGCCACCATTGATAATAAAGAATTAAACAATCAATAATAGAAGCAATTAGCAATGTCAAACCGAGACGATTCACAGTACTTTCGCCATTATGGTGAAATTGACAATCCAACAGTAGATATGAATGGTCAGGAATTTAATGGTGATTCAGGGTCAACATTGTTCGATACCGGAGTTAATCGCCGTACTTTCATGACAGTACTCTCGGCATCTATGGCCATGGCTGCGGCTAGCTGTCGCAGACCTGAACATAAACTTGTCGCAGCAACAACACCTACTGAATACCAGATCCCCGGTTTACCGAATTATTATACTTCGGTGTATCAGAATAAGAATGCAGCAATTGGTCTAGTTATCAAAGCTCGCGAGGGAAGACCAATCAAAGTTGATGGTAATCCTAAACATTCTGCTTCTCTTGGGAAAAGTTCTGCTTTCATCCAAGGAACATTGCTTTCATTATATGATCCCGACCGTATTCGTAGACCGAGAGTAAATGGTGGTGATTCAAGTATTAATAATGCAGCTAACACAATTGCACAAGCAATTCAAAAGTCTATATCTGCTGGTAAAAAAGCTGTTATCATTATTGATGAACATTGTTCGCCTGGATATGTTGCATTATGTAATCAATTGACAACTGTTATCCCAGGCATATCAATTATTACGATGCCATCCATTATTTCTAATGCTCCACTTGCTAATTCAGCAGTGTTTGGTGTAAACGCAGAGCTTATACCTGATTTATCCAAGGCAGATGTTATCGTATCTGTTGATAGCGATTTCTTAGGAACAGATAAACACTCAGTGTACTATACTGCATCTTTTTCTTCAAATAGAAAGCCAACAACTGAATCTCCATCAATGAATACTCTTATTTCAATTGAGGCAGGTTTTAGTTTGACAGGTGCAAATGCAGATCACCGATTTGCAATTCAACCATCAGAATTTGAATCATTCTTAGCTGCCTTATTATCAGAAGTCTATACTGCAAAAGGTATGTCAATTCCATCAGGAATAAGTGCTAGTTCTGCTAATGATTCGGTAAAGAAAACAGCAGCCAAATTGTTGGCATCTAAGAGTGGTATTGTGATGATTGGCAATCACTTGAGTGCAAAAGCAATTGCATATGGTCAATTGATCAATCAGGCACTAGGATCTGTTGGTGAAGGAAAACCATTGAATCTCTCTCATAGATTGTATAATAGTGGTGATGTCACATCTAATTTGTCTGCATTTAGAAATTCACTAAAGAATAAACAAATTGGCACTGTCATTTATGCTGAAACCAATCCTGAATATTGCGGAGATTCTGAACTGAAGAAACTCCTAGCTGAACAAGTAGATTTCTCTGCTTCACTTGCTTTTAGTGAGCATGAAACATCTCAGACTTTATGTTCAGTATCAGTGCCAACTACACATTATCTTGAATCATGGGGTGATGCCATCAATTTCGATGGTACATATTCCATTCAGCAACCAATCATTGCGCCACTCAATCAAGGTTCAATGAGCATTCAAGACTTCTTAATATTGACTGCTAATTTTATAAATGCTTCTAGTTTTGCTGATACTCCTACTTTCTATGATTTTATCAGAAAGAATCAATCAGATTTTGCTTCTAAATCTGCTTGGGAGCAACTATTGAGAGATGGAGTACATTCAAGAACTACTGCATATGAAGCTGGTAC
>JACCDW011156514.1_pt1 | contig 48686 bp, 62 predicted proteins | sample 7449781 | NCBI WGS metagenome assembly JACCDW01 (sample SAMN15323449, study PRJNA562643) | freshwater metagenome | isolation source: river surface water | place: USA:Blue River Watershed | collected 2017-08-18
AGATCGCTGGGCAGAATAAACAGAGTAGTTAATGAGCTTGGCCACCGCTTACCGCTCTAGCTTGCGCTAGTCGCTGCGCTCTAAAAAAAACCGCTGTGCGCTTCGCGCTTAAAAATTTTGCGCTGCGCCTTCGGCTGAGAATTCTCTGAACTCCCAATCAGTGACCAGTACACGCTTACTGTTCTTTACTGCTGTGCCCCAGTGTGTGGTTAGGCCGTCGAACAACAGGAACTGACCTTTACGGCTGGCAAATCTATATTCTCGGTCCCCGACTTCTAACACAGTTTCAGACTCGTCATCATCAAAGTACAGCACACTGGTTATTAGAGCAGCACCGTGTTTGTGCGGTTCTTGCCAGCCTGCAGATTCATATTTGATACACCAAGATCTCCAAGTTGTGGTAATAGTTCTGGGTATTGAGTTTTCGTTGAGTATACGCTGTGCTATCTTAGTCAATCGTTCCTGCCCGTAAATAGGCGCAGGTTCCCATTGTAGACCTAGGTGTGTTTTGGTTAGATCCGCATAGTTTCTAGTGGGATTGCGAAACATTATGCGCCACTGTGGATCTAGATCAATGTCTGTACGTACAAACCATTGATCGCCGGATTTAACGCACTCGGTACTCATGTAGCTTTGATCCCCAACCTGATTCAGGCATGGTATTAGCAGCCAGTGTCCAACGACTGCCCGGATTATTGGTAGGCGGCACTGAGTGTAGCAGCCACGCAGGCCACAGCAATAAATCACCGTTTTTCACTGGTACTTCTACAGTGGTTTTGGCCCAGGGGCTCTGTGCAGCTCGTTCTGGGTCCGGGTCAAACATCATGTTGTAAATACCCCAACCTCGGGGATCGTGTTTGTGAAATCTTATACGATCCTGCCCACCGGGTAGATCCAAGTACAAGCACATGGCCACTAGGGCATTAGAGTGTACATGTTCATGTGTAAAATCTTCGCCTTGACTGTGATTCAGCCACGAAGTTTGTATGCGCTGTGTGCCCTTTAGAGCCAATACCTGCTGTGAGTAATCGGTGGCGCACTGTTCTAAGATTAAAGCTAGATCGGAATAATCGTCTAGCAAATGGGCTGTAACGCTGTAGCTGTGACTGCCGCGATGTTGCATGTCTGTGGATTTCAGCTGATCTAGCCAAGGCTGAACATTCACACTGTGTCTAACTACCGCTGTGGGAAAAAGGTCTAAAATTTCTGCCTGCATCTCATACTTAGCTAAGTAATGAACAAGGAGACCCTATGAGTGATTTTCAGCCCATGCCCGAACCTGGGCAACCTAGACTACACAGTGATCTAAAGATCATGCCCAAACTACATCAAGTAGACAACCTATTCACAGACGAAGTTCGAGATTACTATCGTCACTGCATTGTAGATCCTACTCTAAACTATGGTTTTTTTGGACCTGATAGATGTGCCGATATTAGACTCTATGATTGGAATCAATACACGCACATGGTTTTTGACAACGACATAGAAATCAGTGCGCTGTATAATATGCTGCTGATTCCCTTGCTCACAGCTCTAGATCGCACAGATCGTAAACTGAGCATACTGTTTAAGATTCGCATTGTTAACAGCTTACCCACAGACAACGATGTCAGCGACCCGCACATTGACCTAGTAGGGCCGCATCAAACTGGCTTGTATTTCCCTGAAAACTCAGATGGCAACACAGTGGTTTACCAACAGAGATCTTGGCTACAAGAATGGGACACTCCCTCTAGCTACGACACAGCTTTTGAACTAGAGCCCCGGGCCAACACTTGGTACGATTTTGATGGTACACATTGGCGCAAGACTGGGCGTCCCAGCAAGTCTGCACAGCGTTTCTGCGTGATCTACAATTTTGTATCTGAGCCAAAAACACCCACTGCATAAATACTAGAACAAGGAGTGAATTATGCAGGCATACAAAGTAATGGCTCGTAATCTTAAAACCAATGTCAGAGTGCAGCGTCAGGATCTAACCAGACACATTGTTCGCGAAAGCGAAGCACAACGTTTGGCACAGGATTTCGCACAACAGATGCAGCTTAGAGGCGAAGGCCCTTGGGTAGCAGAAGTCAGCACATATACAGTCAATCAATAATTTTTGGTCCAGCCTGTATAACAGATATATACAGGCATGGAACCAAGAACAACACCTAGACTATGGATTTTTGCAGACAGTTTTGGCGTCTGCGATCCTAAACAAGACAGTGCCCGAGTTTGGACCAGACAACTAGCACATCGTCTCAGCCAAAAAATTTCTCAACCAATAGAGTTGTTTAACTACAGCCTCATAGGCTGTTCACAGGATTGGACAACCAGCAGCTACATGAGCTTTGTTGATCAAATGCAAAGCCAAGACTATGTGATCATAGTTTTAACCAGCAGTGCTCGTTATTGGTACTTTGAAGATCAGCCCACACTAACCAATTGGAACATCATAGACTTAGATCAACACGTAGGCCGAGATCGTGCTCGTGCTGCGGAAATGTATCTCAAACATATTCAACGCCCTAGTCTAGATCATTTACAAACTGTGTGCAGATTAGGCCTTGTGGCCTACGAAACACAGCGCAGAGGTCTAAGATCACCTTTGATAATTCGAGCGTTTGACGATCAAGTAAATCCCTGCGATACATGGCCCGACCTAACCTGGGCTCAGGGCAGTTTAGCTGAAATACAGTGGACTGAATATACCAATGCCAGCGATCTATTAGCGGACTATGAAAAATCCGGTCAAGGATATTTTAAAGGCTATGACTGTAGATACAATCATATGTGCCTTAGCAATCATGACATTCTCAGCGAACGCCTAGCAGAACAATTAGTGTCAGGTACACCGGCAGATCTTAGCACAGGCTATGTCAGCGGTATAATCGAAGAAAAATGGTTTAACGACGAGAAATTGATTGCTGAAGAATTAAATCCTCGAGCAGTCAAATATTACTTTGAAAACATCCATCGCAGTACTGGGCCAATTCTACCTTGGAAGCGTAGAACTGGTATTGAAAAGATAATGGATCAGTTTAGTCGTAAAGATAGTTAACAGTATCTGTGTTTTCTCTGTAGGTTTTAGCACCATTTTTGTGATGAAACCTACGAGCCATTTCAGTCTTAGGACTTAGTGTAACAAAGGTGTTAACTTCGGGTGCAGTGGTTTTGATATCTTGTTGTGCCTGTGTGATCAGTTCGCGGCCAGCACCTGCGGCATAACTCCAAATAGTGTAAAATACCGCAGTGGTAGTATTAACAGCTACATCAGCTAGATCTTCAACTGATTCTGGAATCTTGCCCAAAAACTTTACACAGGTCACTGCTACGGGTTCGCCTGCATCGTTTTCCAAAACGTAAACACAGCCTTTTTGATCCACTCGTTGTTCTACAGGAATTTCTGGGCGCACTGGATCATCCTTGATCAGGTTCAGAAGTTTTTCTGTAATTTCGGTACAACGTAGTAGTCTCATGATAGTCTTTCTGTGTTATAATATGCGTATTTATAAAAAAGTCGTTTTTTGGCATTATTATGCCCTGTTGATCATTGACCAATAAATAATTTTACAGTATAATAGTAATACTGTCAACTAAAAGGAGTTCAAATGTTCGCTACACAAACTTATAGAGATGCCTCTGAAATCAACTCAGCAATGAGTCGAGTATATGGGCATATGGGTTTAGCAGTGATCACCAGTATGATCGTGTCATTTTTTGTAGGCAACTCTGCCGCACTAATGGCATTCTTTTTCACTGGAGCAATGAAGTGGGTAGTAATTTTTGCACCATTGGTTGCAATTCTAGCCGCTACTTTTGCTATGGAGAAGATGAGCAAATCAGCACTACAACTTTTCCTACATGGCTTTGCCGCACTAATGGGTCTAAGTTTCGCTACAATTTTTGTAGTGTATAATTTAGGATCTATTGTTTCTGCATTTATGGCAGCGGCTGTGTTGTTTGGTACTATGAGTTTCCACGGTTACTTTACTAAAAAGAATCTAGACTCAATTGGCCAATATATGTTTGTAGGTTTGATTGCAATTATTATTGCCAGCGTTATTAATATCTTTATCGGTAGTACAGTAATGCAAATGGTAATTTCAGCAATTGCAGTTATTGTATTTTTAGGCCTTACTGCCTATGACACACAAAAGATTCGTGAAATTGTGTCTGTTGGCGGAGACACTGGCAAAGAAGAAGTTATGGGAGCATTGAGTCTGTATCTAGACTTTATTAACCTGTTCCTAAGTCTGCTACAGTTGTTCGGTGGTAGAAAAGATTAATCTAACAGATTATCTTGTTGTTCTAAAGAGAGCTCGGAATCTTCCAGCTCTCTTATTTTTTCTGTAATAGCATCTATAACACCTAGGTTACGCAGGATCTTAAACACTAGGTTTTCCACAGACCATTCGCCGGCACGAGCTAGGCCTGCTTTGCGCATTTTAGTAACTTTGTCTTTGACAGCACGAAGTTTATCTAAATCCTTGCTTAACATAGCGTGTTCTATTTCACGCATGATGCCGTCTTTTTTAGCTTCCACAGCAGCATCATCTACTTCTGGTTTGATTTTCTTAGGTTCAACCAGCCATTGATTTTTAGCAATGCTATACACTCCTGTGCTGTGGTGTTCTTCGTCTTCTCCCTGTACATAACATTCTACAGGAAGACCTTTAATGGTAATATCGTGTTGCTCAGCCCACAGTGCCTTTTTAGCATTGAACAGTTCTCGTTGTTCGTCTGTAGGTGTTCCCGGTACAATTAAGTGAAGATCTAGGTCTGAATACTCTGTCCAAGTATAATTGGCATTTGAGCCTGTTATAGTATAATCTATAACTTCTAAGTCTATGCCAATAAATTCTTCAAATGCCTGAGCAATATCCCTGAGTTTATCTACAACAGCAGGGTTGAGAGAATCGCCGTCCCAAATTTTAGGGTTTAGACGACGATTAACTGTGACTAACGATGATTCTTGTAATTCTCTGAGACGCATCCATTATTTAGCCCACATAAGGTGGTAATTTAACAAAGTGCGTTCATTGTAAAATTCTGCAACTAAACGACAATACATATCTCTGCGTTCTAGCACAACCTGACATTGTTCTTCGGGTTGAGCCAACAACCACCTAGTTTGTTCTACACCTATAGTTCTATGTACTTTGGGCCAATCTATTTCTATTGTTTCGCCTTCGGAGGGCAACCACTTTAACAGCTCTACTTTATTACTCTTCATCGCCAAACTGATTACTCAAAATTTCTCTTAGTTTTGTTGATTCAACTGTGGCTCTAACCTTGCCTAGACTAGCACCTCTGGTAGGATCGTCAATTACACCGTCTTCGTCAATTCTAGGCTGAGAAACTGTTGTTCTTGCCTTGATGCTTTCAATAATACTAGAACTACCTCTGCTAGCACCATTGTGACTTTCTTGTTCGTCCTCGGGCAGATCTGAAATCTTTAGTGTTTCTAAGTTAAACTCTAAATCTACTTTTTGTCCTACACCCGAACTAGAACGAGTTTTCATTAACTGAATTTGATAACGTCCACGCTCACGCATAGCACGGCTAGTAAAAATACCAAATACGTTATCTGCTGTTTGAATCTTTGAAAGACCACCCGAAATATGGCTGTGATCAAATTCTACCTCCTCTACTGCACCTCGGTTCAACTGTGCCGCAGTAACTAGAATACATTGTTTTTCCATTGCTAAATTACGCAATTCTTCAGACACATACTTGTCTTTAATAAACAAGTTTTCTGCGCTAATCTTACGACTAGCCGGCATCAATAAGTCTAAGTAGTCTACTAACAATACATCAATCTTTGAACCAGTTTTGATTTCAAATTCTTTCATGTATGCACGTAAGTCGTTGGCAGTCTTACCGCTAGGCATGTATTTGATCTGTAGTTTACCTGCCTTCTTGCCAATAACTCTAACTTTCATTTCTACATTTTCAAGATCTTTAAAAATCTCTTTTGTTGAGATTCCTGTAGTCATTGCATCGATACGCATAGCTACTAAATCTTCTGAAAGTTCTAATGTTAGATACAAAACATTCAAACCTTGTAAGCACCAGTTAACACCGAGGTTCGCAAGAAATAACGATTTACCTGCACCAGAACCGCCAGCAAAAATATTAAGCTCACCACGATTCATGCCTCCAAATAGTCTTCGATCTAGTCCTGGCCAACCTGTACTAATTTGACCATTCTTATCTTTGATCCTCATTAGACGTGCTCTAGGATCTTCAAAGTAGTCTGTACCCATGTCTTTGGCAAGACCAATTTGCACTGCTTCTTTGATCAGTGTTTCAACTTGACCGTAGTCTTTCTTTTCTAATAGTTCTGCAGAACTAACAATGGCTCGCTCTAAGGCTTTGTGTCTTGTGAACGATTCAAACTCGTCCATGAGCCAATCCATATGGCCTTCTTTGACTTCTTCTGGCTTTCTCAAATCTAATCTACAAGACGCATTGACCATTTCATAGTCGGGCAATACAGAATATTGTTTGGCATATTCATTGATAAATTCAGCCGCATCCTGCAATTTGCGATCAAACAAAGAGTGGTCAAAGATACCTTGGCAACGAACAAATACTTCAGCATCAGCCAGCATTAATTCGAGATATAATTTTTGTACTTCGTATCCGTAATCTTTAATCATAATATATTATACACTAATTTCCATATGTTTTACAACACCAAAATTCCACTGCCACTCTCTTTGTTTTGTATGATACAGTACAGCACCTACACTTGAACTAGGATCTCCAGGCTGAGGCAAACTCCATCTATATTTCCACATAGGTTCAACAATCTTCTTGTTGGCCTTTGAATTCATTGCACATCCGCCCATGTATACTAAACAATCAGCGCCTGTGAGTTGTTTAGCAGTATTATGCACTGATTCTATTTGTCTTTCGAACACTGCTTGAACTGCCGCGGCTAGATCGTATTGATCTTGTTTGGTAACAATAGGATGTGGCCAATCATGAATTCCTTTGTGCATATTTTTCTGAGCACGAATAACAGGCAGCATATATTCTAGGATATCTGTGTAAAATCTGTCAGGATCTCCAAGGTCGCTCATCTGTTGTAAAACGTACTCGTCTTTAATTGGCTCTAGTCCCACTAGCTGTGTAAATGCAGAATAAAATAATCCTAGACTATGCGGATAACTTCTACTCCAGAGTTTCTTTAACTCTCCGTGACGACCTTCCCAGATAGTAGCACATTCAAATTCTCCAATTGCATCTAGTACAATAACAGCACAATGATTAAATGGACTAGTATAGTAACCGGCAGCGGCATGGCTAGCATGATGCGGAGTGTATCTTACATTTGCATACGGTACTCTTATCTTTTTAATATAAGAAGAAGGCAAATCGTCAAAGTCTAAAACTCTATGCCATTGACCTGCTTTTAATTGTCTTGCTTTTTTGACCCACGGACGTTCATACCAAAATATACTTGACGGGCCACCGTAATTAAAAGCACTATGTATTATTTTTGGATCTAATTGATCCAACGAACATTGTTCGAACATAGACAGTCTACCGTTGGCAAATACTGCCAAACTACTGCCGTGATTCAGTGCGTTGATTCCCCAAATAGTCATTTGTATATAAATGGATCACGCTTTTTTAATTCTTCTAAACGCTTTTTCCACGCCTTTTTCTCTTTGTATTTTGTATAGGGATACAAAATAAAATTTAAAATTGATTTAAACATTCTGAAGTTCTAACTCTGTTAAGAGTCTCCTTTTTTCAATTTCTATTTTTGCAGGATTTGTAGTTGCTGTCATTATGGCATCCACAACAACAAATAGTTTGCCGTATTTTTTTACAGCATCTGCACAATCTTTCACACCGGTATCCCATGTAGGAAATGCCACGTGCCAACCTAATTCTCTTGCCTGGTCTATTAGTACTGTTCCTGCTTTGTCTTGGTCAGGAATCACTATTACTTGTTTGCCTATACTGTTAATTATCCTAGCTTGTAATTCGGATACTTCGTTAGTGAGAAGAGCAACACCGCCTATAGACAACGCATCAAACGGCCCTTCGCAGACAAACACATATTTTTGTTCAGCAATTTGGTTATCTACATTAAACACAAAAAACGGATGCTGGTCCGAAATATATTTAGGCTTTCCTTCTGTGACTTTTCTAGCAGTGCTGCCAACAATCTTTCCTTCCCATCTAAAGGGAATAATAACTCTGTCAATGTATCCCGGTACGGGAGTCCAATAGAAATCGTAATCAAAAGGATTTTCGTATCCTCGTTCTATTAGATATTGCAACACATTTTTATAGTCGTTGCCTATTCGTTCTTCTAATTCGCCCTCGATTAGATTACCCCATTCCGATAAAGGCATTGCACCTTCGGGTAGTTCTTTTTCTGTAAATGTTACTTTAGGCTCGTATACTTCGGGCTGATATTCTGCACTTTCAGTCTTTAGTGCTTCAAAAATTAACTCTTTGATGTTGTCATCAGATGCACCTAACCAACGACATAGATTTTTAAATTTTTCTGTTAAAGGCCTGCCAGGTTGCCAACTAGCTGTGTATTTGCAGTTGAAGCAGTTATACACAACTCCGTCGCTGAATGTTACGCCTGCACGTTTTCTTGTGTCTGCTTTATGACCCCTATGATGGCAACAGGGCGCATTAAAACTCATCCAGCCGCTGGGGCTAGATTTTGTTTTAGGAGGCAATAGAGTTCTAAACTTATCTAAGACAAGGGTCATGTATACAGTATACTATCTATATAATATACTGTCAACGGTTCCGTAGTTAGTTATGGCTGTATTTGGAAGATGTTTTACCCTAAACCAATGATACTTTCCTGTAATATTTTGATATAGGACATTGTCTTGGCTGGCGGTAATAGTTTCTAGATCTGTCCAAACTTGAGGATTGCCGCCTTCACTGAGACTGCCTTGAATAACGATATCTCCGCTGTAACCAGTCATGTTAAATTGAAAAGTGTGCAAACTTTGTGGGCTGTTAATTTCTGGTTTAGCATCAATTATACTGCTAATAAAGAATTTTCTTTCGCCCGGATTAAATGGTTCGTAGTTTTTAAAAGAAATAATCTTAACACTATCTACAGGCTCGCCTTGTATGTTGTTGCCAATTTCAATAACTGAATGTGCTCCGTATTGGCTATCGATGTACATTGGATCTCTTTGAGTTACAGAATAATTTCCGTCTCCTAGAGTCTGTCTAAGTTCTCTAACAATGGTGTAATGGTAAAGTCCTGATTCAATACTAGATAGTTCTGTTTCTGTTAGAATAACATACATTCTACCTCTGCTTGGACTGCTATCGTCTACATCAGCACAATCTTTACTAACCAACAATTTTTGAGTTTCTGGATTAATTAGATTAAAGACAAAATGGTATCCGGTAATGCTAACAGCTTTTTCGTCTGAATTTTTAACCTGTAAATCAATCCTGTTATCTACACCTCTGTAAATTTTAACGTTTCTATTATACACTCTACGATACCTCTCTTGAAGCCAATCAGAATGCAAATTTGTAAATACATCGACTTTGTTTGGATATAAATAAACTGAAATTGCTTGCATACATTATGGACCTTTAGCAATATTTATCTATGAGAATAACAGAAAACTTACAACAAAATTTTCCATTTATAAGTGTATTAACTCACGTAGATCAAGAATACGTGGGAATCATTATTAATCAAGATGCTCAAGTAACCAGCATGTATGACTACACATTAATTAAGGGCGACGAAGAAAAAGCTAAATTCCTAGAATTAGGAGAAGTTTGGTGGTGGGAAAGTAACCGTCAGATTCCCATTAATATTTTTCTTCTGAGAGAAATAGCTGATTTTAGGTATGCTATTAGGAACTTCAGTACCAAGGACGTAAAAGTATTATTTGGTCCTTGTACTAGTTTAAACGATATTATTGTAAAAAGAATAAAGCGTAAGTCGATTACGCTAGTTAGAAAAACTACTTAATTCCAATAATCATAGATCTGTAAAATCCATAATCGTCGTACTGAAATCTTTTAGTTCCTTCGTACAAACATTCTTGTAGCTGATATCTTTCTAACATTTCTTTACTAGAATTAAACTTGTTAGGATGATCATTGTGATCCATATTACTACTTTGTAAACATACCACAGTGTTACTAGGAATGTTATCCCACCAATCATCAGCAGTCATGTGTTCCACAGAACTGTTAATTACAACATCTGGTTTGGGATTGTACTCTAGCTGATTAATGTCGCAGGTGTGAGCTTTGAACTCCCAGGCTTTCCAAACCCAAAGATTGTTAACAGCATCGGCTATAGATTCACAACTTGGATCAATGTCAAAAGATCTAACTTCTTGTACGGATATTTTATTTCTTGTTCTAATTAAGAAATTAGTAATACCATACCACCCGGCTAATATCCAGATCCTATGACCGTCTTCTTTGATACAATGTTCGTTCAGAGTTTCTTCTAATCTTTGAACAAGCCAAAGTTTAGATTGAATTTGAGCAGAACTAAATGCATCAAAGTTCATTAAGAAAATCCATAACTAATTTGTTCACAGATTAAATTCATCTGTACAACAATAGCCATAGCATATGCAGTAGCATGGCTCTTCTTAAAATAGTATTCACCAGTCTCTGGAGGAATCCACACTTCCTTCATAATCGTCGTCCAGTTCTCCCCAATCAGGTATCTCTTGGCGGGGCGGATCATTGCTAGGACGGCAGATAATTGTTCCACGGAAGTCGGTTGGGTCTTCCGGATTATATCTCCATGCCCGTTCAAATGAAATAACAGATTTACAAAGTCGTCCTGTAGTAGTAGATCCCATAGCGGCTCCTGATTCATTAAATGAATAAGATGTTCTTCATCTCGAACACCTTTATAAATTCCAACATTAAGAAAATCTATTTTAAAAAATCCCTGTTCTTCTGCTTGTTCATATGGTACAGAACATAAATTTTTAACAGGGTCTACAGGAACTTCGTGCATGTAAATTCCTGTATTATGTTTGACCATTTTGTCTCCGTCGACTCGGCTGGCTACTGTATGCTTAAACAACATCAGTGCGTCGTCCCTGTTAACAAAATCAATGTCTATATCTGGCATTACTGTAACCTTGTGCTTTCAAACAATAACAATGGCAGTGTATCTGCTAAAAATTGTGCGTATTCTTCAGCATCTTCATCGTCATTAAAACCTGAAAATTGTACCATTACTGTATTATCTTCAGATAGTCTTACTTCTATGTCTATATCGTCTCTAGAAATAAATTCTTCGTTGTCTTTTAATTCTTCAACTTCCGGCTCTGGTACTGGTCTTTTTGGCATTATAGTATCTTAGCCTCCTTAATTACATCTTTGATTAATTCAACATCGGCAGGCAATGATTTAAATTTTCTTGACCAGAAACTAGGATCAATTACTGGGCCAATAATATCTAACTGCTCGTCATTCATACGCTTTAACATGTCTCTACCCGACTTGGTATTTAACACAAGCCAGGGGCTGATTAGTCCTTCTTTAATATCGTGGGTGGCCCTATTAAGATTGACATAGGCAAAATAGTGTTCCCAAGGAGCATCATTTTTATCTGCCCAGTCCATCATAGTTTTAATGCTACGTTGTATAGCACCATCAGCAGGTTCTATTTTTATTAGCTCACTAACATATGCATCATATAACTCATCTCTGCACCAATGATCTAACTTGACTCCGCTTTTAATTACATAATCTATAAATCTTTCAGGATATATTGGTGCGGTGTTAACAACAAAGCTACCAAATTTTACAAAGGCAGTATAGTAAGGACTTGAAGCAAAATCATCAAATGATTTTTGTGATTTTCCTTTTTGTGCTATTTCATAAAATCGTTGAAAGGTTAACAGTCCTGCCTGTACATGTTTTTCAGTCTTGCTTAAATGTCTGCGTTTTTGTTCGCAGATGTGGACAACCAAAGTTTTTTCTTTGGCAAAGTCTTTTCCACAGTATTCGCATTTAAAATTTAATTGCATTGACTTCTTTTTTATCCCAGCCAAGGCTTTCACAGTACTGCTTGATTTCTTTGTCTGTGTTGATTGCAGCAAGTGTTTCAAGGTCACTCCATTTCATAGTAGGAAACAATTCACCTAATAGTTCTGCTTTTTTGTTTTTAGCTTTTTTCAAAGGTATGTATTCATGAAAATATGTTTTTTTAGTTTCATGACTACACATACACAATGTCTGCCAAACTAATTTAGGATGTTTTTGAATTGCAGCCCAATTTTTATTGTAAAACTGATTTACTGTAAGAACAAAGTGTTCTTGTAATTCTCTGTTGTTAGATTTAACATTACTAATATATCTATTAAGATTCCACAAGTCTGCTTTGATTTCTTTTTGACCTTCTTCACCAGCAGCATCCCATAGGTCTTTAAGGCCCATGTCTACAGCAGGAATTATTTCTTTGAACAGATCAATATGTTTATTCGGCATCTTTTTTACTCAAGTGATATATTATTTTAACACGTTCAATAGCATCTCGCAACGCCAAATTATTTTCGGCTTCTCTTAGAATCTTTGTCCATTCTACTTCCATAAAGTATTTCTCGGCAATGTTTTTGTAATAATCAGTTTCGCCTGGTTGTAAAGAATAGCCAATAATTTTCCTAGTGCTAGGATCTGCCCCCATTTCGCGAGCATAAGTGGTTCCACCTACTCGTTCGTAGATGTAAGTTGCGCCTGGCTTAAGATTGCCCATCTTTTGAATACCCTACGGTTTCACGTTCAATATCGTCGTGGTCAAATTCTGCCCAATACAATTCAAACGCAATGCAGTCTTCGACGGCTTCGAATTGATGATATTCGCCCGGGGCAACCTTTGTATACTGTCCTGCTTCAAGAAGCGTTTCATCAACTAGATCATAATTATTCTTCCAGACTCGAATAATCATCTTACCCTTTTCAACAAAGAACCCATTCCATTTGTATTTGTGTTTGTGTTTAGAACATACTCCGCCTGCCTTAGCTTCGATTCTGTGAAATTCTAATACACCGTTAGCTTCTAACAATTCTGTTTGTCCCCAAACTTTTCCTGCTTTCATATTGTTCCTTTAATTTTTAAAAATAGATATGCATCTTTGGCACACCATCTATCTTCGAATACAGGATCTCCTGGTCCTGTAATCATTGCTGTTCCTTTATAGGCCAATGTAAACCACAACCACCTTTCTGTGTAATGGCAACGCTTCGGCCATAGACTATATTTAAGTTGCCAGCCGATGCAGTTTCTTTTAAAAGTTTCATTACTCCAAAGTAAACTATCCATTGGCATTAGATAATTTTATCCAACTGTAATATTTCGCTTTGTCTAGAAATTTCTTTGACAAAGAATACACAAGGCGGATTTTCGTCATCAGATAGAGGTACTGTAAGCAATTGTCCGTTCTTCATTTTAGGAAAATACCAACGAACGTCTTGATAGATATTTACAATTTCAATAGGCATGTATTCACATTTAAATCCTTTGATAGGATTGAACACAAACGCATCAAATCCTCGTTCATTAAGGCTAGTCAGTGGCAATACTTCGGGATCTAATCCACAGTCTTTGTCTCCTACTACCATGCACCAATCCAAGGGCATTTGTACTTCATGGCCGCCAATATTCAATAAGATAGCTGGGCTATTAAATGACTCTAGAAAAATAAGAGGCATAAAATAAAAATCCGGATCATTAGGATTACTGTTATCTAATACTGAAAATCTAGTATCTTCGTCTACTTCGTCTGGCAAATCATTTAAGTCAAATGCCGTGTTGTTTAATGTTAATATTTTCATACATTTACCTTGGTTATTGTGAATGGGTATTTCGCTTCTCGATAGTATTTCTTCCTCTCCGTAAGATGGCGCTTGGCATATTTGCAGGCGCTCGTGACATCCCAGATTTGAACGAAGTCTTTGTCTTCTGCTTTCCTAATGCCTCGTCCAATACTTTGTATAACCCGGACAAAGCTCTTTCCGGGCTCCAAAAGAACCAGATTAAAAATCCTAGGGATATTAATACCCACAGCGGCCACACCGTAAGTCGCCACAATAATCTTATTGTCAGCAGTTTTAATTTCATCATATTCTTCTTTCCTGTCGTCTAGTTTAACGGCGCCGGAAATGAATACTGCATCTGGTAATAATTCCATTAATTTATTACCGGTGTCAATTCTGTTAACAAGAACTAATGTGTTTCCTGAGGCCGAAATTTCTTTAATTTTATTTCCAAACCAATCTATTCTATTTTTGTCTGTTACCAGATAAGTGTACTCTTCCTGATAAGTTCTAAAAACCTGCACATCGTTGGTTTGTAAAATATTAATATGCAGTTGTGCCAACACACCTTTTTCTTGTAAGTCATGAGCACTGACATTACCAATCACAGGACCAATGCTGGCAAGTATGCCTTGAAACTCCCATGCTTCTTTAGGCACAGTTCCAGTAAGTCCCCATCGGATCGCACAGTTTTTAAAGTTCTGTGTTAGTAATTTTGTTAGAACATCTGCTTTGGCCTGGTGAACCTCGTCAACGATAATTGCACAAACGCCTTCACAGAACTCTGCCAAAGATAAACTTTCATCGTCGTAACTTTTCTTATCTAATACGTTAAGACTTTGCCATGTGCAAATAGTATGCGTTCTATTAAGTTCTTTTCTGTCACCGAAATAGACACCAACATCTAGGCCTAAGTTACGATAATCTTCCTCTGTTTGTACCACAAGGCTTTTGTTAGGCACAATGACCATTGTGCGTCCATACGGCTCGCACAAATGACTCAATGTTGCTGTGGTAATTGTTTTGCCAGCGCCTGTGGCAACTTCTTGCAGACTTTGAGGGTTGTCTGTAAATCTGTTAATTACGTCATATTGATAGTCACGAAGTACAATAGGCTGTCCTGCTTGAGGATGACCTTTGGGCCATGTCTTACCTTTGTCGGCCCAATAGTTTTCGTCAATTTTTAAAAAACTTAAAGCCTTGTGTTGTCTAAGATCTTCTACTTCGATGTCGTATCCAGCTTCTTCAACTATGGGTAATATAACGTCAAGATGCGCTAGATATCCATTACCGCCGATACCAAAATAGGTCTTAGTGCCATCCCATCGCCCTAGCTTATAGGCAGGCATATGACGTGCATAGGGCAAATCAAATTTCAACTTGTTGACAATTTTTCTTCGTGTTTCTACACTAAGTCCATCAACCTTTATATTAACTTCGTCTTTAATAACTAGCTTACAATTTGGCAATTTTTATATTCCTTGGGGGTGTTGGTTTTACGTCTCCTACATAACACACGCATGGGTGAGATAATACCCATGAAGTCGACAAAGGTTCGACATGAGGAGTGTAACTATTTGTTAGTATTAGTTTAACATCAACGTTCTTAGCGAACAACCACTTAGGAGGTTTATGCTGAAAAATCAGGATTTTTCCACTGTCAACTTTACCGCCTAAACCGTTCTCTTTAATCCAGTGATTAAGCACTGAATTTTTTTCAGACTCTTCTCTGAAGCAAACTTTTATTTCTTCTCTGGCAACAAAACGATCTGCAAATTCAATAAAGTTTTTTAACCAACCCAACGTATCTTTGGTATTTCTGTCCAGTAAAACTGCAAAAACTCCGCCGACTTCTTTGTACAGCACAAAGAAATCTTCCATTGATTTAAACCAAAAATATTTTTCTCTTGAAGAACAAATTTTTTCTAAAGGAGATTTATTTGGCCGATCAATGGTCACAGGATAACCCATTGTCTTGGCTAAAAATAAGTCCTGATTTAGTGAATTTTTTCTATTTTCGTCCCAGTACTGTTGTGTGCTTTCTGGTGCGTTTTTTAGAATAACTTCCTTGTCAATAACCACACTGTGAGCAGAAATCTTTTCTTGCATTTGCCAAATCTCTTCTACTTCGCTGACCATGTCTAAGAAAGAATTGTCTATTTCAAAGCCATGTTTTTGGCAAAATTCATAGAGATGTATTAGGTTGAAATCGTAGGCATTGAGGATCCTTAATTTTCTATCGTGGTCCCATCGACTGTACTTGTTTACTTGTTCGCTGCTGATTTCAGCGTCAAATTCTTTCTTTAAAGAAAATGGAAATTTTAGACAAATATTGATGCCTGTATCGGTTTTTTCCACAAAAATTTTCTTGGAAAGATCAATGGTTCTAAAAGTATTTTTCCAAACAGGATTGTCTACGGCATCTTGATAATCGATGCCAAGACGCTTTGAAACCAGTTTATACTTAGACAAAATTTTTAGGATAAAATTACCTTGATTTTGCGTTAACAGCTGGCCATTTTGTATATGATCATAAAAACTTTGACATGCACTGTATTCTTGTGCCTGTAGAAAATTATTTGATCCGTGGCATAGATCAAAAAACTCTAAGAACACATCTTCAATGTAAACAGAATAAGTCATATTAATATAATATAGGTTTTTCTGTCACAAGTCAAGAGTTTATTTTCAATTCTTCAATAATTCTTTGAATAGGTATACCAGATTTTATTTCATCCACAGTCCATTCAGTATGTGCCAGTCGTAGCAACCATTCGTGCCTGTCTTTTAGTTTTGGATTGTTGATATTTTCCATGACGTCACTGACCGGATATGCCAAACTACTCAAGTCCGTGACCACAGGAATTCCATTTATTGCGGCTCGAACAGCTGGACCACTGTTATGATTTACTATACAATGAAAATTGTAATCAAAATTAAAATCATCATAGGTGTTAGGTAACATCCTTGGAGTGTCTAGCCGTGTTCCTGGAAAATTAATTGTGAACAGCGACCTAGGGTGCGGTCTTACTACTATAGGAATATCGGTATATTTCCTAATTTCTTGAATTTTTAGTTCAGCCCACTTTGCCATCTTAGGTTGCCCCTGCCACTGAAGACTATGTTCGTGTTGACATGCCAAAAGAATTTCTTTTTTTCTATTTTTTACTTCTGGCTTTAGACTTATACCTAATTTTTGTGGTCTGGCCGGATCAAGATTTGACGTATTTGCAAATTTTCCATGGCCGTTTATGTTATCTACTGAAATTCGCCAAGTTACATTTCTAAAAATATTGCCTACTTCGATAATGACTACAGGTCGGCCTTGATTTTTTGCCTGTTGGTATATGGCCTGGTTGCCTTTCATACGGCCATACCACAAAACTGACCAAATTACATCAACGTCTTGGCCAGAGTCCACTACCTCATGACCGGTATTTTTCAACCCGTGGGCAAAGGCGGCAAAAATAGGAGGACTGTTTAGAGCGCCGTGCTCTTGATGTAATTTGAAGCGCATTGTGTTCACTAAATATATGAGTATTTAATTGCAAATCATGGGAAAATTTTCAAAACGGATAAAAAAAATTAACAAACATTATAGAAATGGTGTTGTGTTAGGGTCCGGCTTTGGAAATATTGATGATTTATTAGAAAGTACTTCTACAATTTTTATAGTCTATCCAAAAGACGATACACTGCGTAGAAAAAATTTAATTTATCGAGAAAATTTAGAATCTATCCATGCACTGTATGACATAGATTTTGTATTCATTGACAAAGACATGGTAAATTTAATTCCAGAGCTTAAACCACTGTGGAAACGTGCTCATTGTTTGTTAATTGTTGAAGGAGATCCTTCAACATCAATGGAACATAACAAATTTTTAAGAAAAGAAAGATTTCAAATTATAGATATTGGCAAAAATTGGCATATTTGGAAAATACAATGAAAATAGAAGTGGTAACAACCTTTCACGAACAGGGATTAAAGCAATACGGTCAACGTATGATTGACACATTTGTAAAAAACTGGCCTCAAGAAGTTATCTTAAACATTTATCCTGAAAAATGTAATCCCAGAGTCCCCGATCACTCAAGAATTACATTAACTGATTTAGATTCTGTAAAAGAGTTAACAGAATTTAAAAATAAATGGAAAGGTGTACCTAAGGCCAACGGTGATGTTACCAGTGATCCTGTTAGAAGTCGAAGAAAAGATGCCGGCAAGGGATTTAAATGGGATGCTATTAGATTTGCACACAAAGTTTATGCAATTTTTGACTGTGCAAGAAAAACTGATGCCGATGTTCTGTTTTGGATGGATGCAGATACAGTATGCCACAGTCCAATTAAATTAAAAACCATTGAAAATTTTTGTTCTATGAATTACGACCTTGGATATCTAGGTCGTGAAGGCAAATATTCAGAGTGTGGGCTTTATTCATTAAATTTAAGGTCGTTACAAACACAAAATTTCCTTAGAGAATTTCAAAGAATGTACGACGATGCAGAAAACGGCATTTTTACGCTAGCCGAATGGCACGACAGTTTTGTATTTGATGCTGTTAGAAACAAATTTAAATTAAACGAAAAAAATTGGAGTCAAGGCATAATTAGTGGAGAAGGTCATCCACTAATTAATTCAGAATGGGGTGCTTATCTAGATCATCTTAAGGGAGATAGAAAGTCTCTTGGTCGTAGCAAAGGCAAGGACCTCAAAGTAAAAAGAACTGAGGCATATTGGCAATGAAAAATTTTATTATTTGTCTTTCTAAAATTGCAGCTTCTTTAGAAACAGCTACTAGACTCAAAAAACAGTTAGAAGATTTTAATCAAGAAGTAGAATTATTTGAAGGCACATACGGAAACGATGCAAAGATTATGATGCAAGAAGAAGGCAGAACTTTGCACCCCTGGGGTATAAAAGGTCCTCCTAAAGATGGAAGTATTCCCGAGATAGATCCTAATTTACATTGGGGGCCAGGAATACAAGGTTGTTTTTATAGTCATTACAGACTATGGCAAAAATGTGTTGAATTAAATGAACCAATTACTATTTGGGAAGATGATATTATTTTAACAAGAAATTATTTTCCGGTCGACTGGGACGATATATTAGTACTAGCACTCGGACATCCTAGTAAAACCGCAAAATATAGACATTATTTAGATAATCCCGAAGGAGTTCCTTGTGCAGCAGATTATTACCAAAGTTCTATGCCAGGAAATTGTGGGTATGCAATAAAACCTCATGCAGCAAAAAAATTAGTTGAAACTTATGCAAAAACATATTTGCCTGCCGACAATGCAATTAATCAACATCATGTTAAAATACAAATACACAATTATGTAATGGGAATCGCTGTAACAAAACATGAAGGTAAAAAGAGCTTAACCTCGTCTAAAACATTTTGGGATAAATTCAATGGGTAATTATACTTGTTTTTTAATTTCAAACAAACCTCACTATTATCCTATTATTTCGGAAAGTATTTCACCGATAGATTTAAAATTCTTTGACGGGGCTGGGTATCCTTCTTTTTCAAAATTAGTAAATGAATGTGTACATTCGGCCAATACTGAGACTGTAATATTAATGTCCGATAAAGTAAAACCTAAAGAAACTGATGTTAAAAAAGTTTTAGATTTATTAGATCAAGGATTTGGTTTTGTTGGATTATACCGATTAGCATTTTTTGGATTTAAAAAAGAATTGTTTAGAAAAATTGGTCCTTTTGACGAGCGATTTGTTGGTGGCGGATATGAGGACGACGATTTTTATATTAGGTTAAAAGAAGCAAATATTTCTATGTACATAACCGAAGAAGTTGAATATGAAAGAAGAGAATCGTCATGGCAATTTACTGAAGCATGTAAACATTTTCTTAATAAATGGTTAGATCAAAATGATCCTAACTTTGATAATGTTAAGTTACAAAACAATATTGTAAGCAGAAGATTGATTGAAGAAAATTATAATTATGATTTTGGCCACTCGACGGGAGAACAATTTTTAGACTGGGGATATACTGTTTGTCCTGCTACTAAAGGACGAAAATATACTGGCGCACCAAAAAGACCAAAGGAGATAGAATGAGCTGTTTAGTAATAAATGAAATAACTGGTATAGAAGATTATACTTATTTAGAATTAGGTGTTTTTAAAAATCGCAATTTTAATGCAATAAAGTGTAAAGAAAAATTTTCTGTAGATACTAACGGAAACGCAATGTTTACAGGAACTACTGACGAATATTTTTCTTCTATAGATGAAAATAAAAAATTTGATATTATTTTTATAGATGCCAATCACGATTACGATTATGTTTTAAGAGATTTCAATAACGCTATTAAACATGCTAATAAATGGGTATTGATACATGATATGATTCCGACAAACGAAGAATATTCACAATCGCATCTTTGTTCAGACTCTTATAAATTGTTATATTATTTTTTAGAATCAAATAATTTTCAAGTTTTTCCTATGAATGAAAATTTTGGCTTAACTTTAATAAAAATGCCTGCGGTAGTAGCAACTCCAGACGATCGCTATAAAAATTTAACCTATAAAGAATTTACAAACTTCATTGAAAATAAAAAATTATTCTCAAAAGAAGAGATTGTTAAAATCTTAGAGGATTAATATGTTCAATAATTCAAAAATTTTTGTTAGCGGCGCAACCGGGTCTTGGGGGCAAACATTAATATCTCTTCTTTTAAAAAATTACGATGTTGCAGAAATAGTTTGTTTCTCTAGAGGAGAACTACAGCAGGTCCTAATGCAACGAAAATTTAAAAATCCAAAACTTAAATTTGTTATCGGTGACATTCGAGATTACGATGCTGTAAAAAATGCAACAAAAGGCGTTGATTATATTTTTCATCTTGCAGCACTTAAACATGTTCCTGTTTGCGAAATTAATGTTCAAGAAACTATTAAAACTAATATTAACGGAACAACAAATATTGTAAATGCCGCTATTGAAAATCGTGTTAAAAAAGTTATAGACGTAAGTTCTGACAAAGCAGTTGAACCTATTAATCTATACGGCATGACTAAAGCCGTCGGAGAAAAGATTATAGTTCAAGCGAACGATTTAAGTGATTACACAAAATTTGTTTGCATAAGAGGAGGCAACGTAATGGGATCGAGTGGTTCTGTTATTCCTTTTTTCATAGAACAAATTAAAAACGGTGGGCCAATAACTATAACCGATTTAAGAATGACAAGATTTTTCCTCACTCTAGAAGAAGCTATACAATTGCTTTTTAAAGCTTCTATAGACAGTATAGGTGGAGAAACGTTTGTTATGAATATGCCGTCATGCTATATTAAAGATTTGGCAGAAGTGTTAATGGAGGTATATGGCAAAGTAGATGTAATTGAAACTGGTATGCGGCCTGGAGAAAAATTAGACGAAATGCTAATATCTCATCACGAGTCTCAGTTAACTTATTCCTACGACGATCATTACTTTGTAACATTACCTGCAGGATTTAATTCAAAGCTGTCAACAAGGTATGAAAGTTTTTTAAAATTTCCTTACGATGAATTTTCTTCAAAGACAAAAATTATGAATAAAGAAGAAATAAAAGATATGCTAAAGAAAGGAAATTTTATATGAAAATTTTAGTAGTAGGATCTAACGGCATGGCCGGACATGTTGTTACAAAATATCTTAAAAATTTGGGTTATAATGTTTCTACAGTTGCAAGAAAAAATGCAAATTATTCTTTGAACATCGAAAATGTAAATCTAACTAAAAGTTTCTTTGAAGATGCAAAAAATGATTTTGATTTCATAATTAATTGTATAGGTCTCTTAGTTAAAGATAGTATAGATAGGCCAGATAGAGCAATAATTATTAATTCATGGTTTCCGCATTTTCTAGAAGAAGTTACAAAAGAAACAAACACAAAAATTATTCATCTTTCAACAGATTGTGTATTTGACGGTGTAAAAGGTAGCTATATCGAATCCGATATACATACAGAAACTAATCATTACGGAAGAAGTAAGTCTTTAGGTGAAATTAATAATAATAAAGATATTACTTTTCGAATGAGTATAATTGGTCCTGAATTAAAATCTAACGGAACAGGACTATTAAATTGGGTATTATCTAATCCGAACAGTGAATTAAACGGATGGGAAAATGCGTTGTGGAACGGCATGACAACTTTGCAGTTAGCAAAGTGTATTGACAAGTATATTAAAAACCCTAGCGTATCTGGAATTTATAATCTTGTTAATAACGAAGTACAGATTAACAAGTATGAGCTCCTATGTAAAATTAATAAAATTTACAATTTAGGAAAGACGATCAATAAATCAAACGGTCCAAAAACTGTTAATAAGATTTTAGTTGATACTAGAAAATTAATTGATTTTAAAATACCCGATTACGACACACAATTACAAGAATTAAAAGACTTTATTTAAAGTTGTAAGTGTAATCTGATTTATAGTTTACAATATTTTTGAAATATTTTTCAATTAGATTAAGAACTTCGCCAGATTCCCATTCTTCGTTTCGAAATTGACTCCAAGCTAAGTGCTCGTGCCAAGCATCTCTAAGTTCTGGCTCTTTAGGATTTTTCCAATCCTCTAATGTGTTTTTTTGAGCAGCCCATGTTATGCAAGGATGAGTGCTAATAACTTTCTTTCCGTACCAAAATGCTTCGGCAGTAATTGCTGATCCTTGAGCAACAACTAAATCGGCCCAGTCTAAATCTTCAAATAATGTTGCCCAGCGCGGCCCAGACTTTTTAACTTTATATCTTATTTTAACTTCTGCACCGGGAAATTGTTTTGCCATATGTTCAGCCCAGTTCCATCCTAACGTTGGATCCCATATAGGTTGTGTCATTTTACTAGGTGCTATTAATACATTTTTTACTTCTTTTACTTTCCACGGATGCCTTTCTAGTTTCATAACATCCCATCGAGAATAAGGAACATCTAACAGCTTTGTATTAGCCCAACCATTGACACTATATCGCCATAGCTGTCTAGTTTTGTACATGTGATTTCCAACATATCCTCTAGCTATATAAATGCCTGGTTGATTATTGTTTAAGAATCCTCTTACTTCGGATCGTTGAAGATCCGATCCAATTATTATAGGAACATTTGGATCTAAGTTAGATACATCGTCAACAACTATTAAATCTTTCCAATTTTTATACCACAGTGTTTCGGAATAATCTTTTGCTAATACCTGATATGTCATTTTATAAATTTTTTCATGTGTTGCCAGCATTCGCCAGACTTCAATTCATCAAAGTTCCAATGAAACATAGACAGTCTTTCAACCCAAGATTGTCTATCCAACAATTGAGGATTTTCTATTTGAGATAAATCAGTATTAGCAATTTCCGAGCATTGGCTTCTGCTAGGATCTGTAACAAATATGGGAACACCTTCAATTGCTGCTCCTACTACAGGACTCGAGTTATAATTAACAGCAGCCCAACAATCTTCTAAATCGTCTGTTAAATTTTTATTGTAACTTAATGTTACTCGTTTACTAAATTTTATTTTACACCTAGGCATTCTAGGATTTAAGTAGTTCATTGCATCTTTATCGCCAGGGTGCGGTCTAATAATAATAGGCCTATCGGTATATTTTCTAATAGTATCTATAGTTTGTATTGCCCAATCTTGTACATCAATACCTCCCATACTCCAGCCGCCATTACGCTGTAATAATATTAGTACATGATCTCCTTTAGTTCTATAATCTTTTAGAGATATATTTAAATCCTTACTAATTTTTTTCCATCTACTAGGATCAATTATAGAGTCACAGTATATCCCTGTGTTGGGAAATATTCCATTGAAACTATATCGTAAATAGTGTTTAGGATTTTCTGTATTAGCATAAAGAAACAAATTACTGTCAACTCCAACAACACATTTTTTTAGTCTTAACTGTTGTTGTATAACAGTATTTCGTAACATAATGTGTTTACTTGTAGGAATTCCTGGAGCTATCCATCCCTGTATAACGGCCACGTCAGAAGGTCTATAGTTATGATCATGATAATCAAAAACTAATTCTCCACAACGTTTTGCTCCTTCTGAAAAATTTAAAAGTAAATCAATTTTTTCTTGACTTTTTTTATTAGGAACGGAACTATGATAAACAGCAATTGTTGACATTATCTTTGCAAATTCTTTTCTTGTAATATTTTTTTGTTATCTTTATTAATCCAATGTTTAAAGTATGGAGAAAAATGACTATTGGCCAATGCATTTATATTTGAGCACTGTGTATGGCAAAGATTCTTATATCCTCTTTCTAATGCTATATGTCCTAATACCTGTGCATCATATGGGCGCCATAGGCTTAATAATGTATCTTCATCTAACCAGGCTTTTTCATATTTTCTTATAGTCTGATCAAACTTTTCAGCTCGTTGATTAAAAATTACAATACCTGATTCCCAGCAATCTTCTTGGTCCCCTGAATTTAACATAGCAATTGGTTCTTGAAATTCAAAATTAAAAATACCTTGAGGCATAGGGGATAAAATATTTTCTACATCGGCGTCAATCCAAATTATACGTTCATCTTTACCTCTATTTCGAATTGCAGTAATTTGAGCCATTGACTTACCCCAGAATTTTCTAACTTTGGCTCTGTCGGCCGTCTTAGCTTCTAAATTTGGTACATGTAATAATTCTTTATGAAAGGGAATATCTTTAAGCCAGTCTAAGTCGCCGTCTTTCTGATCTACATAAACAGTTATGTTTCCCGGTAAGCTAGTCCATGTTCTAATACAATACTGTCCGGTTTCGTACCAATAGTTTTTAGATACACTTGTAACAAAATGAAGTTCCATAATTAATTTTTAATTCCTTTGTAAGTTTCTTCTAAAATTCTTTTTGCAGATCCATCACGTAATTCGTTATTATGAAATTGCAAATATGCTAAATGACATGCCCAGGCATATACTTTATCCTTGTCTGGATAATAAGGATTTTCTATTTGAGATAAATCATTGCTGGTTACAGGGCTAGCTGCATGACTAGGAGCTAGTGTAAAAGCAGGAATGCCGTGCATAACTGATTCTGTAGCAGCATTACTATTGAATGTAACTAAACAATGAACATCGTCGTCTAATGCTTCTTTGAGAGTATTGTGTACCATTCTGTCAGTTCTACTTTTAACTCTTTCTCTAACAACAATAGGTCTATCTGTATGTTGTTTAATAGTTTCTATAGTTTCTTCTAGCCATTGTTCAAGATTTAATCCGTAGAATCTCATTGGTTTATCGTCTGGTTTGGCAATTAATATTTTTCGGCCGCCTTTTTTCCAAGGCATGATAGGAATCGCTAATCTTCTAAATCTGTCGTCAGGTCTAGGTATAATGTCACCGGCGTATTGCAAATCATTTTTAACTATCCTATGATAATATTTCCAACCCATAGGATTGAGAGGTCCTTTTTGATTGCCTAAATAACCTGTGTCTATAAAATAAAAATCCCTGCCGGTTTGCCAACATTGCTGTATAGTTTTTTTCTTAAGGATTCCTCTAATAACAATAGGATCGTTAGAATCATCAAAATTAAAATCTTGAGTAGATACTACTCTGCCACCGGTTCCAATTGCAAACATGTTAACATATTCGTCTTCACCGTCTTTACTTAAAAATATCCAATTGTTCATAAGTTTCTTTGTTGACAGTATTCTGTGTAAATTCTTTCTCTATGCCATTCGTCGGAAAAATTTCCTTGGTTGGCAAACTCATGAAAACAAGGAGTTCCTAATGTATAGTGAATTAATTTAGCTAGAGGATTCCATTCATATTCAATGTCTAACCAATTCCACTCTTTGGACAGTTCACCTATTTGTTCTTCTGTGAGCCAGGTAAATCTGTGGACTTGTGCTCCTGTTGCTGATTGTATAAATTCTGGGGTAATCTGTCGGTTAGCGGGATGCCCGCAATTCCATAAGATGACGCTTGACCAATTCTTTCTAGGATAATCTTCATTTTTTGAGCCAAGATATTTTTCAGCGAGTTTTGTTTTGTATTCATGCTTGACTACCATAACTGCTTTAGATTCATCTCTAAGGTTCCATAGATTAACAACGTCGTCTCTAAGGATCATGTCGCCGTCTATGAAAATTGCCCATCCTTGATAATTCATAAGATGCGGAACTAAGAACCTTGAATAGATAAAATGATTACTACCGTCTGTATGCGTTTCTTTATATTCTTTTAAAATATTCAATGCTAACGGACAAATAGAAACAGGCTGACTAGAATGCCTAATAATACTATTTGAACATACATGATATGCTATTGCTTCTCTAGGATCATAGCCTATGAATACTGGGATCATTTTCTTTCTATATCCTCTTCTTCACACCTTTCACCGTATTGTATCTCTACAATCCTACAAGGAACATTAAAGGGATTAGTTAATTGATGCCATTCTTTAACTGGGATATTATGTTCGTTGTGTACATACAAAGTCTTTGGAGGCATTAAGTATCCGTTATCCGTAGTAGAATTAACCACAGCAGATCCTTCGCTGACTATCCAATATTCAGATCTATAAAAATGTCGCTGCATTGACAAACTTTTTCCAGGATCAACAGTAAGCTCTTTGACTTTCATACCCGGAACTTCGTGTAGCACACGATAGTAGCCCCATTGACGTTCAGTTTTAGGAGCTTTCCATTCTTGCAAAATCCAGGAACTAGAATTTTTCTTATCTTCGCCACCGACCCCAAAAACAAACTCTACATCTTTTACTTCAGTATCCATTTCTGGAATATTTGTTTTAGTGCGATCGCCGCCGTTAGCAAAAACAATTTGATAATCAGGCCATGTTTGATGTACTAATTTAATGGCGTTTTTTGCGCTGCCATCGTCGTCGTTGAATTCTATAACAAAATCAACTACCTTAAGGCCTTGGATAATTTTACTACGCTCAATCCAAGGCATAAACGGTCTACCTTTTTTACGAGTTAACCATGCATCTGAATTAATGCCTACAACTAAGATATCTCCTAGTTCTTTGGCTTTATTAAAATAAGCAATATGACCGGAATGCAACGGATCAAATCCGCCGGTTACTAGCACAAGTTTTTTCATGCTAGTATTTATATGTGTAGTTTATTGCAATTTATAGATTAGATTTCCAATATGTAGAATTTGATAACCAGTTATAGTAAATTTCAAATCCTTCATCTATATCTATTTTTGGATTAAAGTTAAAGTCTCTACGAGCTGCGGTAATGTCCAATGCGCCTCTGCTAGGGAAATCTGCATCTTTGTCTCGAACTTCAATAGTGCCTTTACCTACCAGTTTAACTGCTAATTCGGCAGCGGCAAGTAGAGTTTTACTGTGGCTTTTAGTAATATTATATGTACTGTTGGCTGCGCTAGGAGATAATGTAGCATTTACAAAACCATCAGCTGCATCATCTACATAGGTAAAGTCTAATGTTTCGTTACTGCCGTTTACTTTAAGAGTTTGGCCGCGCATAGCAGTAAGTAAGAATTTTGAAATAACACGATCTTCAACATCTAAGGGACCGTATACTGCACTTGGTCTCAGAATAGTGTGTTCAATTCCATATTTACGAGTGTAGTCTTTGACTAACCATTCGCCTGCTAGCTTAAGAATTCCGTACTGCCCTTGCGGACGACAAATGGCATCTTCTGTAACATAGTCTGTAAAATCACCGTAGACCATACTTGAACTAGCATAGGTGAATCTTTTCACACCGTGTTTGATTGCAGCTTCTAATAGAATTAATAGGCCACCGCTCATTACACTGCTACCCCATACGGGATTAGCATTGACTACTTTTTGTCTTGGAAATGATGCTAGATGGATAATTGTATCGATATTATAATGTGGAAGAATGTAATCAAACATACTTGCCTGTAAAATATCGTTTTCGAATACTTCAACATTACCAATTAACTTTTTACGTTCGGCAATAAGATAATCTATCTCTGCCTGTGGAATAATTCCGTAATTAGTACAATTGTCGTATACAACAACGTTATGACCTAACTTAGTTAATTTTTGAACAATATTATGTCCAATGAGTCCTAGACCGCCTGTTACTAATACGTTCATAGAGTTGCATCTTCTAATCCAGCAGTTCTCAATTTAACAATGTTTGACAACTGCCATTGTTTAATGTCAAGGGCTTTGATAATGCCTAACCATTTATTTCTAAGTAGAGCAAAATCGTTGATAATTTTTTCAAAGTCTACAACGTCAGCTTCACCTTCTACAAACTTTTCACAGTCCCTAGAAGATAAAGCTCGTTGATAATTTTCAAGATACTTACGAAAGTGTTGACTGCGAAGTCTACGAAGTTCGATGTTGAGGTATTCAAGAATTGCTTCAATTTCTTGAAGCTGGTTGAATCGGTTTTCAACAATGCCGGGCATACTGGCAGCGGCCCTTTCAATATTTCCCGCTATGCGAGCATCATTCTTTGCTGCCAATAATTCAGCCTCATAGAATGCCACAGCATCTGGTATGTTTGAAATATCCTTTGAAACCCGATCATACCAATTCATTTAATCCTCATCTTCGTTGTAATCATAATCATCTTCTTCGATTTCTTCGCCGTCAATTGCATAATCAATTGCATCATCCAGATAAGAATCTACACCGATAAGACCTTGTAGTGTAGATTCTTTAATACCGTAATCTAGCAAGGTATTAACAAAATCAGCAGCCAAATCTTTTCTATGCTTCTCTGGAATATGCTCAATTACTAATGTCCAGATATCTGCAATTAAATCTTCTTTCATTCAGTGACCTCCAAGTCTGAGTTAGCTGTAGTAGTTATCTCAGATGCAGATTTTTCGCCATGTTTTGAAATATCTGCCATGATAGCATCTAAGCCATCATTCTCGTTTCGTTCCCATGCTTTACGGAACTGTTTAATAATTTCACCGTCTTTGGTAGTGTATACAAGACTGTTACCTTCTTTCTTTAGAAGACCTTTTTCTTCTGCCAGGTCTACCAGTCCGCTATACGGATTCATACCTGTTTCATAAGGAATCTTTACTTGTACACTTTCAAACGGTTTTGCGTAACGAGTTTTCATAATCTTACAAGCAGCACGAATGCCTTTGACTTCTGAAATCTTGTTACCATCTTCGTCTTCTTTTAACTTTAACTTACGCATAGCAACAACAATAGAACTAGCGTAGATAAAGCCTTGACCACCTGAAATCTTGTCGTCTGGATCAAACATATCCTGTGATGCATATGTATGATTAGTTGCTACTAGACCAATGTTTAGTGAACCAAACATATTAACACAGTTACGAACAAGTGCTGTCAGTGCTTTAGGCTTACGGCCCATGTCACCTTTTAGATCACCTGCTTCGAACTGATTAACGTCAGTTGGAGTTAACAACATACCTAGAGAGTCAAGAACAAACAAGACCTTAGGACGAGTTTCTTCTGGCATGGCTTTGTATTCTGCAACAAATTCTGTAATAGTTTTTGCCACATCATCAATCATAGCCATATTAAGTTTCAACAACTTATCTTCTGCTGTGTCAACGCCAAGTGCCTTGAGCCAATCTTCGTCAAGTGCGTTTTCTGTGTCAATTAGAATTGGATAAATGCCCTGTGCTTGTGCTGCCTTGATAAGGTTGCCAGAACAGATGTAAGATTTACCTGCGCCACTTTCACCTGCAAACACAGTTACTTTACCTAGCGGAACACCTTTGTGAAAGTCGCCGCTGATCAGATAATTCAGTGCGTAATTACCTGTGCTGACCCAATCTGTCGGATCATTAAAACCAATACTAAGACCTTCAATGCTCTTAGTAATAGATTTTCTAAATTTTGAAATGTCAAATGCTTTTGCCAATTTATATCTCCTGTAGCGGTAAGAGAGTATGGGCTTTCACCCATACTCTATTCTTTATTATTACTTCTGACGATTGCGAATCATGGCAAGGATGTCTTGCGCACGACTAGCACTTTCACCGGATGCAGCAGGAGCGGCTGCTGGTTTAGCTGCTGGAGCAGCTGGTTCTTCCCAAGGTGCATCATCTTCAGCAACAGGAGCACTAGCAGTAGCAGCCTTAGGAGAAGATGCCTTTACAGGATCTCCTGTGGCACTGCCCATACCGGCTGGTTTGAAGTATTGACCCCAACGTTCCATGTCATATGCTTCACCGTCAACTGACGCTTCAAACATTTCCTTCATAACCTTAAGCTCAACATCAGTTGGCTTCTTAGGTAAGAAGTCTGACAAGTTAAACAATCCGTGTGCATCAATAGCTGCCTTTTCTTGGTCAGTTAGGGCACGTTCACGACGACTCCACTTAGAAGTAGAATAGTCAGCAAATCCGCCTTTGCTAGTTTTAGCAATACGGAAATCCACACCACGTAGGAAATCAGTTGGCAATTCTTCCAACTCTGGGTCCATTAGTGCTGAACGGATGATTTGATAGATTTGAGGACCAATGATGAATCTGCGAATAGGATTCTCTGGTGTCTTTTCTTCTTTGATAGGATCTTCAACAACGAATCCTTGGAAGATGTATGAACGCTTTTTCCAGTACTTACGACCCATTTCTTCTAGTGATTTGTCTTTGAACCAACCACGTACTTCTGAAAGAATAGGACAAACTGTACCGTCGTTGTACATTTCTACGCAGGGAACTTGTACTTGAACAGGACGACTATCCGCTTCACCTTTAATGCCTGCAAACGGCAATTTAATCATTGCACGTTCAACCCAGAAGAAAGTGTTGTTAGGATTACCATCTGGCAACAAACGGATAACCGCTTCCTTGCCTTCTTGCATATTCCAGTGGGGATAAATTGCGTTGTCGCCGCCGCTTGATGTAGAGCCTGTGCTCTTGTTTTGTGCTTCTTGAAGTTTCGCACGAATTTCTGCTAATGTTGCCATTTTATAGCCTCCTTATGCCTTAATGTAAATGACTTTGTATGCCTTTCGCATAACACTTATTATGCGCTTTTTATTTAGCAAGGTCAATAGATTTTAAATTATTTTTCACCAAAAAAATCCACGGATTAACCGTGGATTTCTCTGTACTTCAAAAGTGCCAATTGTCTAGCTAAGAACAATCTCCATCTAACATATTCTGGAAGATCGTCGTCCTCGTCAAGTTCTTCTAATCTTGGTCTGCTGTAGCTTCTGTGTATTGAATCGTCAAGATCAATTTCGAGATCTACATCATCTAGTGTTAGAAGAACTATTCGAGTAGGATTACTTCTTAGCAGGCTCGGCTTTTTTAGCTTCGCTTTTGGTGGCGTCAGTTGCTTTCTTTTCAGCTGGCTTGGCTGCAGATGCTGCTGGAGCAGGTGCTGCGGCTGCTGGTTTAGCTTCTTCTTTCTTTGCTGGTGCCGCTGGTGCTTGTGCAAAAGCTGTAACTGCGAACATTGATGCGATTAGAGTTGCTACTAATTTCATAGTAATTTCCTTTTTGGTTAGCATAGACAAATGTTATCTATGTATATATATAACGCCGTAGCTTATATTTTTGTTGACAAAAAAGGGCACCGAAGTGCCCAATTTGTTAAAAACATTTCATTATGCTACAAATATAAATCCTTGATAAGGAAACTTTTGATCTGTACTCCAACGATGTCCACCAGCGGCAATGTTTCTTGTACCAGTTGTGTCGTTGTTAGTAAATGTTCCAAAACCAATAGCAGAATCGTTGGATAAATCGTCTGCTTCGTTATTCATAGTAATACCAAAACGCATACCGACGTTAGGAATCTCATTCAAACTGTTCAGTCTAATTCTATTCGAGTTAGGTTGGTTGTCCCAGTTAGATGTTGCTGTGCCTGCATTACTGATCCATGTCATAAAGTTTGAACGATTCAGTTGAGATTCAAGGTTAGTACTGGTTGACCCTGCCAATGCTTCTCTAGGTGTAACTCCGGTTCTTGCAAAAGAAATCACATTAGTTACTGTATTAAGAGCCATGGCAAAACCTGTGGCTAATCTATATTCATAATATGCTCGACCTACAGCATCGCCAGCTGTGTTATTGCCAATTGCTGATTCGTTTAATGTGCTAGTTCTTGTCCAGTTAGATCCAAAGAATCCCCAATCTGTTGCTGATGCAGATGTTGATGCGATTTTAGCGGCTAACATATATCCGCCGCCGACTGACATTAGACAGTAAGTTAGAACAGCGCCACTACCGGTGTTTATCCAATAAGAACCGTTTGTGGTTGTACCAGTCATAGACTTAATAGCTTGAGCATTTGGTGCGGCTAACAATGCTGTTGAGCCGTCGTTCCACTTTCTAGTAATGCTAAACACTTGAGGTGCTGCTAATGTTCTGCTGTCAGTGGCAGTTATTGTAGGTGTATAAACTACATCTGCTGAAGGATATCCCACAGTAGGTACTGTTCCAGAAAGTAAGCCGCTAGTTGATAAACTCAATCCAGGAGGTAATGATCCGCTAGACACAGCGTATGAAACTGTTTCTCCATCTTCGTTAGTTGTGGCTAACTGAAGACTTACTGCTTGACCGGATAAAATTGTTTGACTTGAACTGGTTGTCCAAGTTGGCGGGTTACCAAAGTTTCTTGTAATACCTGACGGTGCTGCCGAACTATTTGTTAGGCCGTAACACACTGCGGTTGTTTCGTTATTGCTAGATCTAACTACAATATACTTGCCTGGGGAAACTGCAATGCCTGTTCTCTCGTAGGCTTCTTTAGGTAATATTTCTAAATTAAAAACTATCCACTCGGCATCGCTAGGATTAGTAAGACTAGAACTTACGGCAATTCGTATGTTAGCACTGGTATTACCTCTGTTGCAAAGATTAACAATCACAATACTAGCAGTATCGTAATTATTATAATAGATAGATTGATTTATATTAGCTAATAAATCCCAAGTTCCAAGTATACCGTTCATAATTAATTTTTATTTTATAAAAACGCCATATCCGACGTTAAGTTGTCCAGGTCCACCGGTGTAGTTAGTACAAGAAGTAGAGTATGGAAAACTCATGTTTGGATAAGACGTCATATTTACACCGTCTGTTCTATCTCCGTAGCTTTGGGGATTATCGCAATACGGACTAACAGGAGCCATGGCAAAGTCACCTCTCCAGCCACTATGTTCATGTGTTCCGCCTATGCCTGCAAATGTATGACCGTAGGTTCCGTTACCGTCTCCTAACTTTGTGGCTATTCTAACAGAGTTATAAAAATATCCGCCCGACGACTCCCAAGGATCCCGTTGTCTAAATACCAACGGTGCTGCACTGTTTTGCCCGTCGATAAACAAATCGCCAAACTCTGATTGATTTCTATTTGTATTTCTTACACAACCGGATGCGTTATTTCCGCTACCTGCTGTTCTTGCTCCGCTGGCAATTCTATTATCGATTGAAACATTTACTCCAATTCCGCCGCCGCATAGTTGAAATAATGTATTTCCCGAAACACCGCTTAACAAATCGTATTGTCCATACCCTCTAAAACTCGAGTTTGAAATGTTATGTAATAAAATGTTTACTTTTCTTACTGGAGAGTATCCGTATAAATTATTTTTAAAATTTGTAGTTAATCCACTACCAGTATTAAATGTGTTATCTCTGGTATCCCAAAAATCAACGTTATTCCAATCGGCTGCTCCGCTTGGGATACCACTATTTGATGTTGAGATTATATTAAATGCCGCCATCCATCCGCCGCTGTCGCCGATGGAATTATCCATTATACAAAATACTTGTTGTGCAGTAGGAGCACCCACTGGCTGAATCCAATATTGTCCGTTAGATGTTGTGCCAGTCATTGCTTTAATTGCTTCGGCACTTACAGCAGCCTGGCCTGAAGATGTTCCATCACGCCATCTTCTTGTAATACTAAATGTTCTTGCTGTTGATAAATTTCTTGAATCAGTAGCTGTAATAGTTGCTGTAGATGTAGCATCTGCTACACCGGATACATAACCTGTTACAGAAGGAGTTCCTGAAAGTAAACCGGTTGAACTTAAAGTCATACCTTGTAGACTTCCAGAAGTTAGCGAATATGTAATAGCTTCGCCTTCTTCGTCTGTAGCACTTAATTGTATAGAAGTTCTAGAATCGCCAGCGTACACTATAGGCAATGCTTCGGCTGTGCTCCATGTAGGTGCTGTTCCAAGATTTTGTCCTATACCAGCAGGTGTAGCGTTGCTGTTAGTTATACCATAACACACTGCGGTTACATCTGCAGAAGTTGATCTAACAACAATATATTTTCCTGGAGAAATAATGATTCCAGATTTTTCGTAGGCCTCTTTAGGAAGAACTTCTACGTTATAGACAAACCATTCAGCAGCTGATGGTGCTGTTGGACTAGAACTTACTGCAATTCTAACATTGGTTGTTTGGTTACCTCTATTACAAAGATTAACAATTACGACACTGGCTGTGTCGTAATTATTGTAATAAATTGCTTGGTTTATGTTAGATAATAAAGTCCAAGTACCTAATACACCATTCATACCATTACCTCATTACATGCCTGATAGTTCTCTAATACGAGCTAATTCTGCTAGTTCTGGATTTTGTTCTGTGGTTTGTTGTGGTGCCATACGCTCTACAAACTTACGGGCTACCTGTTCTGCCTGTTCACCAAACTTTTTGCCTACCATTGTGCAAACACCTTCTGGACCTTTAGGGAATGTGCCTGACTCTTTGTCGTAGAAACTGTGAATAAATTCTGCTAGCTCTTGTATGCTGCTTTGATTTCCTTCTTCTGCACTTTCTTTTTCTGCTTGGTCGTCACCAAAGCCTGCTGCTGCTGGTTCTTCTTCTCCCTCTGGCTCTTCTACATAATCGCCAAAGTCTAATTGATCTACAACTTCAGGAGCATTAGACTCTAGCCAATCTTTTACTAAGCCTCTTACACAGCCGTCTGGATCTTCTTTGGCTTGATCTTTAATTTGTTTGAATAGTTGAGGATCTTCAATGATGCCTTTTAGACTTTCAATAGCATTGCTGCCATCTACTCCTGCTGGAAAATGTTGTTTAACTAATTCTTGTAATTTTTGTAATGCTGCTTTTTGCTCTTCTGGATCTTGACTGGAAATAGCACTTTCTTCACCTAGTCCCATTACCCATGATTCAAATCTGTCAAAATCGTCTTCTTCGCTGACTATTACTTCAGCCTCATCGTTGAATGATTCTTGTGTGGTCATTGCGACTATGTCGTCATAGCCTATAGTGTTTCCTTCCTGCATTAATCTATATAAAACAGGGAATACTGATTTGATATCTTCTTTGAAATTCTTAACTGTAAATTTTTCTGTAAAGTCCTCAACGACGTCTTCTGGAATTTCTAATTGTTCTCTAGCCTGGAAGTTTTCTCTGTATGCTTCATAGTGACTTTGTTTTGACAGAGCCTTAATTTGTTCACGTAGTGTGTCTAACGCATCTGTTGAACGCTCAACAATAGAATTGGTTTCAAAGTTCATTAGATCGTTACGAACAACATAATTTGAAAAACTCTTTAGTTGAGCAATTTCTTCGCTCATTTGAATAATTGATTTACCTAAATCATCGTATGGTAGTCCACCGTTGGCTACGTGACGCTGCATAGCACGAGCGCCTGCTAGATGAATGAAAGGATACTTAAATCTTTCACCGTCTTGATTTTCAACAAACAATGCAGAAATATTTCTAGTTCTTGCACCTGGCTGCTGATCATCGGTTAATGTTTTACTGTGCTTGATGATTAGTCTAGTGTCCATTAATTTCTGGTAACTCATTGTTTTGCTACCATACATAGCACTTTCACTCATAATTTGTTCTCCAACGGGTTTTACTACTTGATCTTGTTTTTGTTTTTGAGGCTGATTGTGTTGGCTCAAAAACTGATAATCTCTTTTATCTAAATTGTCTTTGGCAATATCTCTGGTATCGAATGCCATTAATCTACGTTTAGAAAATTGTCTTAATTCTTTTAAGAATCCGTACCAGTTATCTTTTTGATTACCGTCCATTGATTCTGTTATTCCAGAACTAAAATAAACTTTCATAGAATTAGGCTCAGCTAGACTAATACTAACGTGCCCAATAGGCGTTTCACCTTCCATGTAATCAAAATCAAAGAATCTAGCTTCTTCTGGGTTGATGGTAATTTGGCCCATTTCGTTGCCTAATTTTAGGCCCTGAAATCTGCTTCTAATTTTATAAAATAAATCTGTAGCGATATTGTTTGTAGCATCCATAGTTATATTTATTCAAAATCCGCTGCTTACGAATATAGGCATAGGTAACTGATCTTCAGTTAATTTGTCTGTCATTTTTTCGTAGATTTTAGGATCCCAGTCGCTGAGTATTTCTGCCATCCTTATAATTAGCAATGTAGCAGACACTAAGTCGTCGTGTTCACCTGTTTTTGCACCGTAGCCAACACCGTGGGCTACGAATGTTTTTAGTTCTGAAATTAAAGGTTTGCTGTAAACTGTCATTTTTGCAGTTTCTAGCATATGTTTGAATTGACTACAAGCAGCAATTTTAGTCTTGTGTGTAGTGTTAAATCCTTTGCGGAATCTTCTAACATGTCCTTTTCTTATAGGCTCACTTAGGAACAAGCCAGGAATGTTTTCTTCCCCCATATTTTGAATACAGATTAGCGCACTTTCTCCTACTGTATTATTTTCTACCGAATAGTAGATCTGAGGTTGTCCGCCTTTTTCAATTCCTCTATCCTGAATATATTTGCAAATTTCTCTAAGATGTTTAGTTTGATTTTGTATAGGAGTTAAATTGTGTCGCCACTCTGCTACCTGTACCATGCTAGGCATTTCAAAAACTTGGATAGCGCCATAGTCGCCGCCTGTGCCCATGCTAGGATCTAATGCTACAAGATAAGTTGCTCTAGGATCAATGTCTTTATAGAATCTAGTTTGACCCATAGTCATCACAGGTTCGACACCTTTTAAGTCTACTAGCTTTACAGCATTGATTAGAGTTTCATCAAAAATCAAGAACTCGCAATCAAATTCACGACGGAATCGTTCGTCACCAATTTTAGCACGTTCTGTTTGAGCCCATTTTTCATCACGATCTGGATGTTCGTTCCAATGTGCAAAATATGGGAAGAATCCGTTTACACCTAACTCAGATTCATTACCGTACTCGTCAAATCTATTATTAGCCTCAGTCCAGATCATAGCAAACTGATCTTCGTCCGAGTTAGGAGTTGATGTAATAATAGCACGACCACCTGTGGACAATGTTGGAGATAAAGCAGTCCAAAACTCTTTAGCTTTTTCTGGGGGTTGCACAAACGCAAACTCATCGCAGTAAATTAACGAAAGAGATTTACCACGACCTGTGTTTTCTGTAGTAGTAGTTGCTTGTATTCTAGAACCGTTATCGTACTCAATGGTATTTCTATTATACGAATATACACCAGCACGAATAAAGTCAGGTAAGTTTTCGTAACCGAAACGGTAACGATTCATAATATCCTGCGCACCTTCATATTTGTGAGCAGCGATCAATATTTGAGATTCAGGAACAAACTGTGTAAACCATAACAAGTATCCCACAGCACAGGTTGTTTTACCCATCTGACGAGGTAACATAGCAATTACATCTTTGTGATTATGATAAGCGTCAATTAATCTTACTTGATAGTCATAAGGAACAAAGGGAATCGAACCCCTAGTGGGATGCTGAATCTTTAAAAAGTTTCGCATGAAGTATTCTGGACCACTCACTGGATCCATACACTTTTCAAGATGCTGAACTTCCTCTAACGTATATCGTTGAGGAGCATGAGCTTTCTTAATTAAATTACCGTCAAGACTTTTTGCCATACTATTATTTAATGAAAAAAATAGGGCCTCTCGGCCCTATTTGATTATAGTGTTAATTAAGCCAATGTCAACGATGTTGCGGCAGTTACATCTGTACCGGTAACATCGATAGAATTTGGACCAACTGTTGTGCCTAGGTTTCTAATTCTAGTTTGAATGTCGCTGGCGCTGGCATTTTTATCCATGATTGCATAAATTAAACCTGTTGCAGCATCAACTACAAAGAATGCCAACGGATTTAATTCTTTAACAATATGTTCAACTGCTTCGTCAACGGCATCGTCTTCTGCACGTAGGTCTCTATTTGAATTAGCTGCGTTTTGTACTTGAATAACAAATGCTGTGCAATTGTCTGTGTACAAAGTACCAACGGTATTTCTTAAACCGTTTACTCTAGTTACTGATGCCATTATTTGACTCCTTTAGCTTCATTCAATCTTTTTAGTAATTCTGCACGAATTGATTCACGGAATGAATCTTTTTGCATAGGGTTGTCACCGCCGGCAACTTTAGGAAATGTAGATTTATGCTTGTTTAAATCATTACCATTAGGTACCGCTGCATCCATACCTTTGTAATCTACATCATCGTGTCCGGTTAAACCGTTAGCCCATTCGTCTTTCTTTTCTTTTTCGTCATCGTCCTCACCTTCTTCATCGTCTGAGTCGATGTCTTTATCTCCATCACCGTCCATATCTCCCATAGACTTTTGAATGATGTCAATTTTGTTGTCAGCATCATTATCGCTAGGACCGCCAAAGTTATCTGCATCCGGCTCTGGATGATCGCCTTCTGGTTCGTCATCAAGGTCTGGCAACATCTTTAACGGCGGCATAGATGGCTTAATGCTCATAATGCTTGGCTCTGGGCTTAAAGATGGCAACGGTGGCATTTCTGGTTTTTGCATATCGGGGTTAACCTTAGCAACCAGCTTCATAATGTGCTCAATGTTGTCCATGCCTTGTGCATTTAAATTAATGCTTAGGCTAGGATGTGCTGGAGGAGGTTGATCCGTTGGCATTTGATTCATTGGGGCCATGCTTGGAGGAGGCATGCCGCACTCTTCTCCAACTGGCTGATCCAGCTGTTGCATCTTTGCTAATAATTGTTGAAAATCCATTTAATTAACTCCCTAGGGCGCTCTTTGCGCCTGCTTTATCTTGTTTAGCTTTAGGAAGTTTATACTCGCCTCTACCATCTTCCTTAGCCCTGTCTTTAGCTGCTTTACTTAAATCTTTTAAGAAACTCTTATTAAAATCGTCGCCGAAGTAATCTTTAACTTTGACTTTATCTGTGTATTCTGGTTCTTCTAAAATAGATTCTCCAGAACCTTCCATATTAAATTCGTCATGTTCTGCTTCTGCACGATCATCGCTGTTTCTTACACGAAGATGACTTTCAGGAACAAGGCATTTGATCCTTTCAATAATTTGTGGAGCAGTTGTTGGATACTCGCAAACTACTTCAAACACATGAACTTCCATATTGCTTAATTCTGGAAAGTCTAAAAGCTGTGCTTGAATAGGTGTCTTTGATTTTTCAACCAAAGTTGGTTTGCAATATCCTAGTTATTCTTTTACTTTTTTTGCAAATCCTTCTGGTAGCTCACCGGCTACTTTAATACGGAAAGGATAGGCCTTTTTATTTTCGGTGAGATATTCTTTAAAGGTTTTCATAGTAGTATTTATTCCTTTTTGCCTAATCTCTTAAGCAGCTCGTTACGGTCACTGATAACGTATCCTTGCCCATTAATCATATCGTTTGGATCTTCATTGTTATCTTTGTCAATTTTGTACTTTTTAAGCTGTAAATCTATGGCTTTTAATCTTTTTTCAATTTTAGCAGTCTTAGCATTAATAGCATTGCCCATCATACTAGCAGCTACTTCAAAAATACGACCGCTGTAACGTACTTCTACGTTCATACCTAAATCCATTAGATCGTCGTAGGCTTCTTCAGCTTTTTTAGCTAGTGCATCTAATTCGCCTTCTCCTAGATCATCTAGTTCTTTAATAGCAGGTAAATCTCTAGTGATTGCTGCTACAGCTTTGTAGCTATCGTCTAGAGACTGCACTTCCTCATGGTCGTGTGCTTCTTTAATTTTTGGAGTTTCTGTTTTTTTAGAAGGCTTTTCTTCCAAATTAAACAGTTCTTCAAGTTTCTTAGTCATAGCTATACTTATCTACGTTTTGAGCCTTGGTGAAAAATATCGCCTTCGTTTATGACTCTAAATCTAATACCTTGCTGTTTGCACCAAGCAGTTGCAGCTTCCCATTTGGCTAAATTTTTGACATATTGCTCTTGGTTATAAAGGCTCTTTCCAACCTGTTCTCTAATTGTTTGACTAGCAGGTTTTACTTCTACTACCTCGGCATGTTTTTTACCGTTCTTATCTTTGTATACAATAAAAAAATCAGGAACGTATATTGTGTATTTTCCTGTTAAGGGATCTCTGTAAGGTATTTGTATGCTTTCACTGGCCCAATTTTCTACGCCGGGATGTTCGTCTAGCATTCTCATAAAAACAAATTCCCAACTACTACGAGCCAACGGTGTTTTCTTCCCAACGTACTTGTCGGGATATTTCATTTCAAAACGACCTTGCGCAAATTTAACCATTAGGCAAAAATATTTCTAGTTTGATTTTGTTTTTCAACATTAACAACTTTAAAGCCTAATGTACTACTAGTGCCTCTACTGTTGTTAAGAATTTCGCCAACTAGAGCACTAAGTTGAACACCGTTTAATTTTTTTAAGGTGTCTAATATTTTATAAACTGGAATTGCGTCTAGTTTAGCCTGCTTCAATAATACTGCGCCTGTGGTTGCAGCAGCATCATCGTCAAAACCCGCTGCTTGAAAAAAACCAATCGCAGCACTAACTTCGTTGGCATTAAATTCTAAAGGAGTTTGACCGTAGGTGTCAAAAAATAATTTAGTTGCGGCGCCACTGTCTTCTGATGGAGGAATTGGAATATTTGTTGACATATTAATCTCCTGATGGTGGTGCTAATCTCTTTTGAGTGGCTGGTGTTGTAGTATTTCCTGTGTTATTTTTTGGAAATGCTGCACCAACGACACCGCCCACAGTGTTTACAATACCGCTAACAGCAGCAGGACTAGTTATAAGTCCTAACGCTTCTCGGCGTAAACTTTCGCCGCTGACTTTGCCTATGTTCTTAGCTGTGTTTACAGCCTTAATTGCTGTTGATAAAAATGCGCCTGGGCTTGAAAATGCAGAGCCGCCTGCTACATCTCCAAACACTTGCTCTAGACCGTCGAGCACGCCGCCTTCTCCAAATACGTTTCCAACACCGCCGCCTGCTACTGTTAGTGGACTTGGAACATTGTCATAATAAAGTGTAGCAAATCCTTTAGGATTATCTACGGTTACTTGCCCCGATTCGTAAACTACAGATTCATATTCTAAGTTCATAGTCATTTCATTGAACTCCGTAGCTGTGTAATCGCCGCCGCCATGCTGCCAGTTTGTTATTTTTGGATTAATTAATTTATAACCGAGGAACCTTCTTCTGCTCATAGTATAGATGCTTATAGATTCAAAGAAGTCTTCGTTCTTACCTATTTTATCTAAACCGTATCTATAAGAATCTGCTACAGAACCGGTGGTTCTAAGGTTAGTTTTAAAAAATGCTTTTTCTGGATTTAGTCTATCCTGAACATATGTTCCCATATACAATGCCCACATGGCATTCATAATGCCGTGGCTGTCATCTCTAAAGACCATCGAAATGGGTTCATACTGAAAGTTTTTGTAAATTATGTGCTTTCTGTTATATTGGTTTTTTGTAACGGTGTCAAATTTGTACTTTGGCAAATCAGTACTTTTGATTAGATACCCAATTTCATCTGCATGTTTATTTGTAAATGTCGTTGATGTGAGAACTGATTTCCTAATTTCAAATCTCACATAGAACATAAATTTTGTTCTAGGTGCTAGTCTATAATAATTAGGAAGGAAAAGTTTAGAAGCATGTCTCCAGTCTGCTAATCCGCCTTTGGGCGTTAACAGTCCGTCACCTACTCCTGATAAAAATCTTGTGAAAGCATTGGCCATACAATATTTATGTCACAAAAAAACCTGGATAAACCAGGTTTCTTTGATTTATGTTAATATTAATTAACCACGACCTGTTACGGATTCGCCAATAGTTCTGCCTACTAGCGCACCAATACCACGCTCGATACCTGTACCATTTGCACCAGCAAATTGAACAGCGTTATCGTACTTAATAGTTAATGCAACTGTCATTGGTTCGTTAGTTCCATAGTTAGCATCACCATAGTCAGCACCGCTGATAAAGCATCCGTATAATTCCCACTTTTCTAGAATGTTTGGTTCTAGAGCACCGTTACCACCGTCTAGTGTTTCGATGTTCATTTGGAACTTATAGTCAATACCAGAACGTGCAGAAGCTTGTTCCATAAAGTCGTATTGCTTTTGAATTTGCTGTCCAACCAATTTCTGGATTTGACCGTTAGCATCGTCACGTAAGTTTAGAGTAACGTCTTCCCAGCTTGGCTTTCCAGCTAGTTTTACTTTAGAGTTGTAAATGTCAATTGCCATTTCTTCAAAAGAAACGTTTGGTCTCTTGACATCGACTACTTGCTTGGTTAGTTCAGTACTGGCCTCAACTCCAAATCCCAAAAGGATAACCCTAAAACGATACTTGAGTTTTGGCATTAGCAGGGCGGTACCTGAATTACCGCCTGCTGGTGGAACTGAAATCCTATTTAATGAAGTTAGTGCCATTTTTAAATCTCTCCTGTGTTCTTGACACGCAATGGTATGTAGATAAATTCAACTGCTTTTGTTGGCTCAATTGCAATATCTACATATAGTTCGTTGCGATCAATTCTGCTTGGGGTGTTGTTAGACTCGTCGCAAACAACCGCAAAGTCATATAGAGCTCTTAAACCTACCAACTCTAGTAATAGGCTTTCTACAGCACCTTTGATTTCGTCTCTTGTAATCTTGTCATTTGGTTCAAAGATATATGGACGAGCAAGTTTGTTCAACTGACTGCGTAGATATACAATTAAACGTGCTACGTTAATTCTGTCTAGTGCAGAAGCGTTTCTTGCACGAGTCTTTTGACCGTATGCTACTAAACCTACTCCAACAAAGAATGGAATTGGGTTAACTTTTAGATCATACAATGTGTCTCTTTGACCTTCGTTTAATGCTACACTTTGGAATTCACCTGTTAGTGCATCGATGTAACCAACTGCTGTTGCGTTAGTAATACCGCCACGACGTGTACCAGCTGGTGCAAACCATGGATAGCTAACTTGATCGCTTAGAGCAATTGTGCGTAACATCATGTGTGATGCTGGAACAACTGCGTTAGCACCGCCTAAGTCTGTAGTAAATCCGTTTGGATACCATACAGCAGCATATTCGTCATAGCTAACAATACCTGCGTCGCCGTTGTCTAATGCGCCGTTAGCATTGGTTCCCCATGCTGTCAAGCTAGTAGCATCAGACTCTAAACGTAAAGGTGTGTCACCAACAACAAATGCTGTTAATCCACGATCAATGTTTAGATTAATCAAGTTGCTTAATGTTTCTGGATAACCAGGAGCAGCAATTAAGTTAAAGTTTCTACGCTCTTCGTCTCTTGCTTCTGAACTTGTGTCAATAACGCTCTTTAGTTTCTGTACAACTAAAGCACGTTGAGCTTTACGTCCAAAGCTGCCTGAACCGTCTTCGTTGTTAGGAGAAGCTGTTACCCAACGATCTGTAGCATATGTACTCTGACCGTCACCTAACACTGGCTCAGAACCTACATCATTGTACAATGCTTCATAACGTACATTCTTCTCTGCTTGGTTAACGTAATTATTCTTATACTGTTTGACGTTACCGCCGCTGCGTCTTAGGTTCCATAGCAACATACCCTTTGGATACAATGCCGGATCTGGGCAGTCAAAGTCAACGTAGTTGCTGTCTAACAATTCCTTAATAGTAGCTGCTTCGTCGCCTGTTGCTCCGCTAACACCATAACGTGCATCAGCAAACAGAACACCTTCTTCTGTAGTTTGATCTGTTTTGTCAACTAGCTGCCATTTTTCAGAAATTGTATTTCCGCCATCTGGATTAAACTTGTAGATAGTTGGGAAGTTTTCTAGATCTGCTGTGCTGATCCATAGGTCGCCATTTCTTAATGGTGTACCATCGCTTTGTGTTGTTGGCATGCTAGCAGCAACAATCGGACCATTTGGATCGGTCTTGTCGCCTGCTGAAGAAGCATAGTATGGGCTAGTTAATGTTCTATAACCTACCCAAATAGATCCATTATGGACCATCATGTCAACTTCGCTGAAGTTTGGATTGTACCATAGCTGTCCATCTTCTGGCTCTGCTAATGGCTCGCTAGATGTAGCGTTGAATCTTAGTTCGTCTGCTGCTAGCGGTGTCCAGTTTGTAGCAATATAATCATGCGGATCAGCTGGAGCTAAACTTGACAAGTCATAGAAGTTTGAAGTTCCTTCGCCGTTAGCAATGTTAAATGTTGTAAAAATATCTGCTAGAGGAGTACCTGTTCCATCTGTGAAATGAACATCTCCGCCTGCTCTGTGAATAATTTGTAATTCGTTGTCAGCTGTTACTTCGGCAGCTACGTGTGTAAATCCTGCTGCATTGATAGCTGCTGCGATTGCATTAGCATCAACTACGCCAGAACCTGAACCAGCGGTTGCTGAGAAAGTAATTGTAACATCACTGGCTAAATCTAATGATCCAGCTACAGATTCTGCTACAGCAAATGTATACGAACCTGCAGGTAATGTGTCGTCAGTAATAATTGCAGAAGTAATTACTGTTGGTCCAGATGCTTTTTTCTTCCATACACGGAATTTTGCTGTAGCATCTTGTCCGAGTTCGCCGTCTGCATTTGATTGTACAAACAAACTAGCTGCGGCAATGTTTTGACCGCCACCGGTACGATCTAGATAGTATAGTGCTGCTTCTGTTGAAGAATAAATTGGTGCGCTATATTCGATCCATGTCTTAGTTGCAGAATTCCAACGATTAACAATCCAGCGAGCACCTAGGTTAGGTTCTGTGGTCTTAACCCATACAGACCCTGTAGGACGAGGTGTTGCACTGTTTGACTTCCATGCTGGAACAGCAGTGTGCGGAGTTTGTTGTAGTGAAGGAGGATAGTAAACTGTGTTAGTTAAACTTAATCCAAGTGCAGTTAAAACTGCGCTGTCTGAGCCTGTTAAATCTAAAATACCCTTAGATGATGATGTTGAATCTGTTGTACTTGAATCTTCACCATCGGAATAAATTTGTAAACCGCCACCAACAGCTTTTGCACTAATACCATTAGCAATACCTACTGAGTTAATAGATGCTGCTACTGTAGCTCTTGATGAGCCGCTGCTGATGTTAACAGTATTTCCGTTAATTTTTAATACGCCTGTTGGCAATGCTGTAGTTGCAGTGCTAGTAATTGTTGGCCAGCTAGCTTTCCACTCTGGGCTACCAACTAGTACCCACTGTCCAGCATCAACAGATGCGCCTAATGCGTATGTTCCGCCTGCGGATTTGAACCATACAGTTGCTAATTCTCTGCTAGCAGTGTAAGATCCAGTGCCTAGAACTGTTTGGAATACAATAGCGTAATCGCCGATTGTGCCTACTGAGTCTCTTGGCGCATTTGAAGAAACTTTTGATTCATCGTCGTCTGTTAAGATGATAGGAGTTTTAACGGCAAACTTTTGACCGCCTGTTGTAGTAGCTGCGGCACCGTTCCATTCTTGAATACCCCAAGATGTTGCTAGTGTGTCAACCCACCATGTACCATCAATAGGTTCTGCTCCCGGGGCAGTTGCCTGTGCTTCTAACTCATCAAGATTAACGTCTGCACGAACGATAAATGCAGAATTACTTACACCTAAAAAGCTGTAAGCTGCTAATAGTCCGTATTCGTTTCTTTCTGATCCGTGAATTGGTGTTGAACTTGCTGTCTTTTCAAAGAAAGGTACACCATACGTATCTACAAGTTCACGTTGACTTGTGATTCTAAACACCTTGCCAGCATTGGCCTGTGTTGTTCCTACAGCAGTGCCTGTGCCTGCTGCATTTGATTTATTCTCTGCGGTAGCTACTACGATAAGGGGAGTAGTACCAGGTTCAGCTGGTGTATAAAAACTCTCATCAATTACCGTAACTTCTACGCCTGGGGATACTAGTGCCATTACTTATTCTCCTGGTAATAGTTGCTCATAATATTTAGCGATATAATCTAAAAATGGGCAGTTATACATCAAGAAAAAGGGGTAGAAAAGGTGTAAATATTTGTATGAGACCCCTTTGTAGGTGCGGACAGCGACCCCGAGCTGTAAATTATAAAAAGAATGGCAGAACTTACTATAGAAGTCTCTGCGAAATCTGCATGACACACGGATTAGGTCATGGTATACCTAGATGGCAGCGTTCGGGATATAAAATGAAAAACACCTGCGACAAATGCGGTTTTAAAAGTCCGCATCGCGAGGTGTTTAGAGTGTTTCATGTAGACGGCAACTTAGATAATTGCCGTGTTAATAATTTAAAAACTGTTTGCTCTAATTGTGCTCAAGTGTTAGGTAAGGAGGGTATTACTTGGCGTCAAGGAGACCTCATTGCTGATTATTAATTGAACGTTTTGATACAAATCTGCAATAGTTCCGTTATTGTCTAGCACTGCATCAAACTCTGTTCCTACCCAAGCAGTTTCGCTAGCATGGATCTTTTGCATTTTTAATTCTTGGAACGCCCAGTTATGGCCTTGGTTTGCAGCAACAGCGGTATCGTACCAGCCGGGCAAATCGCCTCGCTTAACCCAGATAATTTTTCCGCCTGCATTTTTAATGCTAGATATTTCATTAGGAAAACGACAATCTGAGATTACTACGCTGTCTTTAGAATTACGGAGTTTATTTTCTAGGCTAGCAATCCATATATCGTCATGGAAGGCTTTGCGGCATACTTCTGTACCCCAATATTGTAGTACCCAACGAGGAGTTAGAGTAGGCATGTCTAATCTAGCTGCCCACCACGGATCTACTTGCTCACGCCACTCTCGAGCTTCCTTAGTGCGTCCTTCTAACATAGTTCGGTCCCAGCCGAACACTGCGCTTACAGCATCTTTGAGAGTGCTGGCAAACGACTCCCGTCTAAATTCGTGAAAGTTTACAAGATAGTCAGCGACTGTATCTTTGCCACTGCCAATAAATCCGCAAATACCTATGATCATAATATCCTCCAATTACAGACATTATAACAGGTATATTAGAGTAAGGTCAACCTATAATAAATGTATATCCAGAACCGCCAGCAACTAATGTTTCCAATTCTTTGGTTAGTCGTTCTATGTCAGCAGTAGCTTCACTCTTCATGGCTGCACCATTTAAACTGCCACCGCCCTGAGGTCCTGCAATTTGGCTAAACTTTTCGCGAGCTTGTCCAAGCATCATTTTACAGTTAGCTAAAGTATAATCTTTAATCCACTGTCCTGCATAAGTATCTTCAATAATAGCAAAGTCTGGCTTAGTGTTATAAACCCATAGCAGAACTTCTTCGCTACCTCTTGGACGCTGTTGAATCATTAATTTACGGCTCTGAGGTTGCCATGTAAAATTAATAAACGATCCAAACATTTTACCTACAAGCTCTTGATAACCGCTGAATAATTCATAGGTTAATAATCCGCCCATATTTGTTGACGATAGCAAATATGTGTTTGTATAAGCTAAGTTGAATGGCTCAAATACTGTACCGCCAGAACCGTTGCCCGTTCTTGAACCAATACTTCTACGAAAAATTTGTCGCACTTGTTGTATTTCTTTTGGAAGAATATACTCGTTTTGATCTTGATTTAACGTAATAAATGCGTAGCTTTCTTCTACAGCATTATCGCTGCGTTGACGAAAAACTCCTAGAGCGCGGTCTAGTGCAGTTTGGTAATGTATAGGATCTAATTCTACATCTACCATGCCATCGCCTAGCATAGCTTTGCAGTAATCGTAGACTTTTTGACGGGATTGATCTATTTGGCTCATGCTAGTATTTATCGTAGCGGTAAATATACTACTATGCCAAGACTCAGCTTATACCGTCCCGAAAAGGGCAATGATTACAAATTTATAGATAAATCCGTTTGGGAAATGTTTCAAGTGGGCGGAACTGACGTCTTTATACACAAGTATTTAGGGCCCGGATCTAGCTTAGAAGAAACTCCAGCTACTCCTACTTACAATTCTAATAGTGTAAACAATATACAAGATTTATTGTTTTTAGAAAATAGAGATAGAAAGTACGACAAAGATATCTACATGTTGAGAGGTGTTTATAACCTTCAAGATACAGACTTTAATCTAAGTCAGTTTGGATTGTTTCTACAAAACGATACTATTTTTATAACATTTCACATCAATGATACAGTAGAAAAAATTGGCAGAAAATTAATTTCTGGAGATGTTTTAGAGCTGCCTCATTTAAAAGACGAGTATGCTCTTAATGATTTACAGTTTGCTTTAAAAAGATATTATGTAATTGAAGAAGTTACAAGGGCAGCAGAAGGATTTTCTGTAACATGGTATCCCCATTTATATCGTGCCAAGTGCAAACCGTTAGTCGATAGTCAAGAATTTAAAGAAATTCTCGATCTTGCAGCAGGCGAAGACAGCGATCAAAGTTTAAGAGACATTATGTCTACTTACGAAAAAGAAATGCAAATTACACAGGCAGTTCTTGATCAAGCAGAAACAGATGCTCCAAGAAGCGGTTACGATACTACTCGTCATTACATGTTACAAACAGACGACGAGGGCAAACCGGAGTTAGTAACTGTAGATAGCACAGAGTTAGATGCTAGTATTCAAACTAGAGCCACAGACGAAAATGGCAATCCTCTGTTTGACCAGGATGGTAATCCTGTATATGTTGGATCAACAGCGTCTACCATTTACCAAAGTCCAGATTACAACGGACCAATGATGGGTGACGGTGACGGTATTCCTCCTAACGGTGCTCCATTCACAGCCGG